>Ga0074195_1000257_pt1 | contig 120208 bp, 112 predicted proteins | sample EPASupsiteHSE623_FD_64525 | JGI IMG/M metagenome (GOLD analysis project Ga0074195, IMG submission 64525) | Bioremediated contaminated groundwater from EPA Superfund site, New Mexico - Sample HSE6-23 | ecosystem: Environmental > Aquatic > Deep subsurface > Groundwater > Contaminated ... | reverse complement strand
CCTGGCTAAAATTTCCGTTATCGTGCAGACACGTTCCAGACTTAGAACTACTCTGTAATAACATGTGCTATTACAGGTACTTATAAAGCTATGGAAGTTTTCGATTCCCATGCACTTCCGCCAATTAACTAATGATATTAATATAATAGCTTAATAGTAAGAAGTTAGTGCAGACATCTTGAGCTTCAAGAGCGATAGCCCGTTATACGGTGTCCGTATTGACTTCCCAGAGATTTTGGCAGTGGTTACAACCGTTGTAACCACTGCCGGAAGGTGTCAGGTTTACGTCAATAATGGATTCTTTGCAACTTATGCTGCGGGGCACCCATATTATGGTAAACGGTAGAAAAATGATAGAAATGGACATAAAAAAGGGGGTTGCAAAAATCTGCAACCCCTCGAATTTGTTTGGTTGCGGGGACCGGATTTGAACCAGTGACCTTCGGGTTATGAGCCCGACGAGCTACCAAACTGCTCCACCCCGCTGTTCAATGGATATAAGATAAAGGAAAAGGTTCCAAAAGTCAATCATATTATGCACTTTTTCATTGTACATGGCTACAAGCTTATAGTCTCAAAGGGTAATTTTGCAAAAAAATATCCTTAGTCCGAAAGCAAATAGACAGCTCAAGCGCAATGTTCTATTTTACAAAAAGAGAAACTAAACGCATTTTTTTCATGTCCGCCAGTCCTTTATCCGTTATTCTGAAGAAGGGCAGGCCGGTAAAGGGTATTGTCTGAACAGTGAGAAAGGGCCTTTTGATTGATGACCCGATAGCTTTCATAGCTTCATCAAGGGATTTTATTTTTTCCCGTAGTGTTTCTATCGGATCAAGAGCTATGAGTCCGTAAACCGGCATAGGAAACTCATAGATAACCTTCCCTCCCTTCGATATAACTACCCCGCCCTGTATGTCTATAAGCCTGTTTACTGCTTCCTTCATATCCTGTTTACTGCTTCCTATGACAAGAACATTGCATGTATCCCAGATAAGTGTTGTTGCAACAGCACCGTCTTTAATCCCTGTTGCCTTTACAAAACCCTTCCCCATTCGTTTTTTGTCATTGCGATGTATCACAGCCGCATACGCGACATCATCCCAGATGTCATTCTGCAAAAAGCCGTCCCTCACAGGAGCCTCCCATAAAAGCTCTCTGGAGATAGTCTCGTTTACAAGCTCTTCCACCCTTACAATATTCTTCGACGATTTTGCCTTTATGCAGAAATCATTTTCATTCATCTTCTGCAGCGTCAGTGTGTTTTTCATTTCTTCAGGATAGTTGCTCGGCAATATTTTTTCTATAAAATGGTTATCGGAAAATACAATCTTGCCGCTGCACATAACCTTTTTAACAGATATCTCCTCTATGCTCTCCAGGAAGAGTATGTCTGCGTGTTTCAATGGCGCTATAGCTCCATGGAACCTTAGGCCGTAATATTCTGCCGGATTGATTGTTGTCATCTTAATCGCATCAAGAGGAGAAAAACCGTATGCTATTGCCCGTCTGACCACGGAATCAAGATAACCTTCTTCAATGAGCATGACCGGGTCGAAGAGGTCGGAAACAAGGATTATCCTTCTCTTATCAATGTTCAAATCATTCAGCTTTGAAAGTTCCTTCAGCTCTTTTCTTATGAATCCTTCCCTGATCATGATATACATGCCAAGTCTGAGCTTTTCCAGGGCCTCATTTACAGTAACCGATTCATGACAGGATGTAATCCCTGTAAGAAGATATTGGATGAGTTTATCTTTTTTGGCACCCGAGGAATGACCGTCAAGCTTCTTGTTAAGAGATAATGCAAAAGATGCCTGTTTCAGCACTCTCTCATCTCCGTCTACAATTCGTGTCCAATAGCCTTCACCGATACCTACAAAATCATCCCTCTTGAGAAGGTTCTTGAATTCTTTCAGACTTAGGCCAAGAGCGCTTTCCATTTTTGGAAAAGGAGGGGTGAGCGGCGGCGCGACAAAATAACAACGCAGGGGATACCCTTTTGTGCTCTCTATGAAGGAAAGCACTGCTTTGATCCCGCAGGCTGTTGCAGCCATTGCCGTTTCTGAAATAATAGTTGTGACGCCTCCCCTGATTGCGTAGGGAACAAGTTCGCTGTAAGACAGAATGCTGTCGAGATGTGTATGAGCGTCAATAAATCCCGGGCAAAGATAAAGTCCTTTTGCATCTATCTCTGCTGTGCCTTCCGGTATGGATATTTTTTCATTGCTTTCGATAGATACAATCCAACCGTTTTTAATTGATACGGCAAGACCTTCCTCTATCTCATCAGTGAATACATTTATAATTTTCCCGTTCCTGATAACAGTATCAGGCGGTTCCATACCTTTTGAAACATTCAGCAATTGTTTCATTAATTCTTTTGTCATAGGTTTACCTCAATCAATTGTTTATTCTGTTTGAATATCGAGGGTTTTGTCAATAAAAACTTCCATACGCCAGAAACATCCGTCAGCAAAAATCTCTTGTTAAAATATTTTATTTTGTATTCAATTTTTCTCAAAGAGTATTTTGTATTCCCCGTAACCTTCTTTTTCCAGGTCTTCTTTAGGTATGAATCGTAGCGCGGCGGAATTCATACAGTACCTGAGCCCTGTCGGCTGCGGCCCGTCAGGGAAGACATGACCCAGATGTGAATCGCCCCGTTTGCTTCGTACTTCTGTCCGCATACTGAGCAGTTTCTTGTCTTGTCTGGTTATAATATTGTCCGGTTCAATTGGTTTTATGAAGCTTGGCCAGCCTGTCCCTGAATTATACTTGTCTATTGAACTGAATAGGGGTTCTCCGGAAACAATATCGACATATATGCCTGACCTTTTGTTTTCGTTATATTCATTATGGAAAGCCGGTTCAGTTCCTTCGTGCTGGGTCACTTCAAATTGGAGTGGAGTCAATTTTTTCTTCAGCATTGCGTCATCGGGTTTCTTATAATTCTTCCAGCTTGTGCGCTGTGTCTCTTCCGGAATGGTATTCATTGTATTCTTATCCGAAGTTTTTACAACTTTTGTTTTCTTCATTATGCCTTTATCCTCCTGTTGTGTTATGCCGGGATACTGGAAACCCAAAACCAAAAATAACAATCCAATACTTACTATTAATACTTTCAAACAGCCTCCTGTATAATGTCTCGTACTTCAAATAGTAATCCTAATATAATCATTTGTAAACAAACTGCAATTAACAGATGTTTCCTTACTGTCCTCTTTGCAGGACAAGTTTTATTATGAATTGGGTCAATTATATGACGCATGTCTGTCAGTTATCAACGGTCTGTTTCTCAAAATGGCATGAATTACTTTCATAATTAGGGAAAATGTCCCCGTGAGTATTTTGTTGGTTCTTTCTAAAATAAGTCAGACAATACTATTTCAGAAGCAAGCCCCCACAATCGCCTGTTTAAAGAACGGAGTATAATAATGGTATGCTTATTGCAAAAGCATACTTTATAGGTATCCTTGAAATTCTGCTACTGAGGAGGCTGTATGGGACAGAAGGTTTTTAAAAACAATTCTATGATGGCTTTTGAAGGATTCTATCCGGCTCGTGATGCATACGAAATTTATCCTTCAGGGTTTTCCCATAAAGAAACTGCCAATGCTCATCAGCGCACTTTGAACACATTTTATGTTGAAACTTCTAAGTATTGTCCCTGTCAGGATGGCGCCGGGCAATCTGTGTGTGAGTTTCAGGATTACTGCAACCACCTTTACTATATAAATGACAGGTGTGATTGTGCGTCAGTATGGCATAAAACGACAGGACTTGTTATACCGACATCCATATAATAAAAAGGAGAGGACTTATAATTTTCAAAGGTTATTGCTTCTTCTCATAGCTTCATACCACCCCCCCTTTAATGCATGTAGAGACGCAAAACATCGCGTTTCTGCATGCAAATACCCTTCTTGCCCGTGGAAATCTATAGATTGTCTTTCGTTGAATATGCTATAAAAAAGCATGTTTGTTGACTCCCACTGCCACCTTGAAATGGATTCGTTTGAACAGGACAGGGATAAGGTTATAGAAAAAAGTTCAGAAGAAGGACTTGATTATATCCTTACTGTTGGCACTGAAGAACGTTATTTTGAGAAGGTGGTAGGAATTATTGAGAAATACGATAATATATATGGTGCCATCGGCATTCACCCTCATAGCAGCAGCGAATACACCGAGAAAACGGCAAAAATCATACGAAAATATTTAATGCATAAAAAGATCGTGGCCTACGGAGAAATAGGACTTGATTTTTTCAGGAATTATTCACCAAAGGACACACAGATAAAGGCATTCAAGGATCAGTTGATGACGGCAAAAAGTCTGAACATCCCGGTCATAATCCATTCAAGACATGCCAGGGATGAAACCCTGAGTATATTGCAGGAAACATATCATGGCAACGCATCAGGAGTTATCCATTGTTATTCCTATGACATGGATACTGCAAGAAAGTTGCTTGATATGGGGTTTTATATTTCCATACCGGGAACGATTACATACGCTAACACGCAAAAAGCGACAGAGGTTGTAAAGAACATACCTATGGACAGGCTTCTTGCTGAAACAGATGCTCCCTTTTTGACGCCGGTTCCACATAGGGGCAAAAGAAATGAGCCTCATTTTGTAAAATACACAATTGCAAGATTGGCACAGATTAAGAACAAGGGCATTGAAGAGGTTGCATCAAGCATACGTGAAAACTTTGTCAGGCTTTTTTTAGGGCAAAAACATATAGGCTCCGACGGCTTTGCCGGTGGAGGGGGCGACGTACCTTCGCCAACGCTACGGAGGGCAGGTGCAAGCCAGCAGACATAGCGTCAGCGCGTAAAATAGCTCACACGGTGAGCGAGAAGGGGAGGCTCCGACGGCTTTGCCGGTGGAGGGGGCGACGTGAGCCCCAGTAAATAGAAGGAGAAAAACATTGAAACCCGCGATTGTTATTATTGACATGCTTGAAGGAAATTACGGCAGTGCAAGAACAGGCGAAAAAGAAGAAGAGAAAATTGTCCCTTATGTTAGAGATTTTCTAAAGGAATGCAGAGGTATTTCAATACCGGTCATCTTCGCCTGCGACAGTTTTTTAAAGGATGATTTTATTTTCAAGGGTAGAATGAAGCCTCATGCCATCAGAGGAACAAAGGGCACTCAGCCGTTATCCGACCTTGAGCCGCAAAGCACAGACATAGTGCTCGAAAAAAGGAGATTCAGTGCCTTCTTTAAAACCGATCTCGATCAGACACTGCACACAATGGGTGTTGATACCGTTGTCATCGGCGGCATAAATACCCATTTCTGTGTGCTTGCAACAGCTTTTGACGCTGTCTGTAATGATTTTTATACTATAATACTTGAAGATATGAGCGCTGCATTTAAAAGAGAAATTCATAATAATTTTCTTGATGCCTACAGAAATTCTGCCATATATCCGCTTTTCAGAGTAATGACCTCCGGAGAATTTTTAAATGAATTCGGCAACAGTCACAATAACAGGTAAAACGTGTTCCCTCGAATATAGACAAAAAACCGACAGTTGTATATAATCTGGACAAAGAATAATATTGGTCATGGAATACAAATTCAATATCTATGATACTCCCAAGAATTTTAAAAACAAAAAGCTGGTTATTATTTTTGTTGTTGCAATTGCTTTTGCAGTTTCTCTGGCAATTTACAGCTATTTTAAACGCCCTGAGCCAACAAAAAGTGCTCCTTCTGTTGCCACAGACAGCCTGTATATATTTGCCCCGAAGGATGGTGTTAAACTTGTGCAGAACGTGATAGAGGTTAAAGCGGGCATATCGGAAAAACAGAGGGCTGATGAAATAATGAATGAGCTGAAGAGGCAGAAATGCGTTCCGGAAAAATTGACGCTTTACGATTTTGCGACAGACGAGGATGGGGTCATGTATTTAAACTTCTCAAAGGAACTTCTGGATGACAAATCTGCCGGCACATCACGGGAGATAACCATGACCTATGCCATTATAAACACATTCATATCCAACTTTAAAAATATTAATAAAATCCAGTTACTTGTTGAGGAGCATCCAACAGAAACCATAAACGGTGTAATGTATATTTACAAACCGATTGAGTTTAAAAAAGATTTAATGGAGGACTAAATGATTGACCCTAAGATTATAAGGGAAAGAGTCGGGCTTGTTCGGGAAAGCCTTGAAAAAAGAGGCGCTTCTTTTGATATTGAAAAGCTCCTCATAACAGATGAAAAGCGCAGAGGGCTTATACAAGAATCCGAAAAAATGAAAAATGAAAAAAATGAGCTTTCCAATGAGATAGCAAGACTGAGAAAGTCGGGTTCTATGCCTCCGGAGAAGATAGACCACCTGAAAACGCTTGGAAAGGATATTGAAAACATTGCACAGACCTTGAGAGAAACGGAAAAGGAATGGGATGACATGATTATGATAATCCCGAATATACCGCACAGTTCGGTTCCTGTTGGGATAAGCGAAGAAGACAACAAAATTGTGAAGATATGGGGAGAAAAACCTGTCTTTACCTTCGAGCCGCAGCCCCACTGGGAGATAGGCGAGAGGCTTGACATACTGGACTTTAAAAGGGCTGCAAAGATTACCGGTTCAAGATTCACGCTGTATAAATCCTTCGGCGCGCTTCTTGAGCGGGCTCTCATTAATTTTATGCTTGATCTACACACTTGTGAGCACGGTTACACAGAGGTGCTTCCGCCGTTTATGGTAAACAGGGAGACAATGACCGGAACGGGCCAGCTTCCAAAGTTCGAGGAAGAACTCTTTAAGCTTGAAGGGCTTGATTATTTCCTTATCCCCACTGCCGAAGTACCGGTAACAAATATATTCAGCAACGAAATTTTGAAAGAAGATGCTTTGCCCATTAAATACGTTGCTTACACCCCATGTTTCAGGAAAGAAGCGGGGGCTCACGGTAAGGATACGAGAGGACTTACCCGCCAGCATCAGTTCAACAAGGTTGAGCTTGTCAAGTTTTCTTCGCCTGAAACATCTTATGAGGAATTAGAACGCCTTCTTCTTGATGCGGAAGATGTATTGAAAAAATTAAACATACACTACAGAGTTTCCATGCTCTGCACAAGCGACCTTGGGTTTTCCTCCGCAAAGACCTATGATATTGAAGTTTGGCTGCCGGGGCAAAACGTTTACAGAGAAATATCGTCATGCAGTAATTTTGATACATTCCAGGCAAGAAGGGCAAAAATCAGATACCGGAAGGATAATGGAAAAACAGAGTTTGTCCATACTCTTAACGGCTCCGGGCTTGCAATCGGCAGGACAGTAATGGCTGTAATGGAAAATTACCAGACAGAAGACGGGGCTATTGCAGTTCCTGAAGCGCTAAAACCGTATGTACATGGGATGCTCACGTTTCCCTGATTGTTGACAGGAGATCGTCAATCTTCTTTAGTATGACAGGGTCTTCTTCGATTTCCCTGAATTCGGAGAGTATACTCTTAACGTTACCGTTAAGAAGTGAATAGAGAAATTCTATGGCGCGCAATTTCAAATGTCTGTCGCCAATATCTTTCAAGGTATCCATTATTGCAAAGATTGTCCTCTTTTTTCCGGCAAGACCCATCCCTCGTATTATAAGGTCTTTTATTTCAAGAACTTTCTCCTTTTTTAAATGTTCCAATAAGGGATTTATCATGTCCTTGTCCTGTATTTCAACTAACAGACTTATGGCCTTACTTCTTTTATCTGAGTCTTTAATGTAGAGCAATTTGAGAATAGGCTGGATATCTATCCCCTTGCCGTCTTTTTTTGCCTTTTCGAAAAATGGTCCGCAATCCTTTTCCTGGATGATAATACTTGATAGAATCAGCCCCATCTCTTCTTTTGAAAAGACTAATTCATCCTTCCATTTTTCAAGGAGCTTTAGTGCATCAATATCAAGAAATGCCTCGTTTATAATTAAATTTTGAAGCATATTACGTATTTTTCTCTTCTCCTCAAAGACGTCAAGTCTTAAAACCCTGTAAAGAGGTTCTTTCAGGTATCTGTTTGATAAGGCATAGTATGTCTGCTCTGTTGACTCATATTCTGTCAATATATCTTTTTCCTTTAAAAGGCCAAGATAGCCGAGGATTCTTTTATGAGGTACGGCTGTTTCAGAAAAGATATTTTCAATGGTATATCTCTTGAGATGCAAGTCATTTTTGTCTGCAAAAACTGCGATTATTTTTCTCAAATCGTCTTCGTCTTTCAATCCCTCCAGAATATTTTCCAATACCTTCCCGATATTCAAATTAGCTTGGAGGAGTCCGCATTCTATGGGCTTGAACCGCTCACCTGTATTCAGGAAAATCTTATTTTTTCCGAAGGCTTCGATAGCCTTTGTGCCTTCTATCGGCTTAATTTCACAGATTGCAGACATGCTTGAGTTACCAAAAAGCGCATGCCATTCAAAAAAGCTTTCCTTGTCACCGGAAACAATCAAATAAATATTGTCTTGATCGAGACAAAACTTTATAAATCTGTCGAGCTTCTCCTTTTCGGTTGTATCTATATATGCATACCTCTCGCAATTATCGAGAATGAAAAAGCACGGATAGTTGTCTTTTGAAAATTTGTTGCAAAGTGATATAATATCAAGATTAATATCATTAGACTGTCTGCGTCGTTTACACATAATATTCTTAATCTCGCTCACGGGGTTTTCCCATAGCTCACAATAAAACACATTCGGGCTGATTAAAAGTATTTGAGGAACAATAAAAGACCGCATTATTGTGGTCTTGCCTGTAGTCGTACCCCCGACAGCAATAACATAGCCAAAATTAAACATCTTGTCTAATATCAGAGAAGCTTTCTCCCACCTCTCAAAGGGTGGGCCCTCAAACTCATTATAGGGAGAGAATCTCGGCACATCAAAAACATCCCTTTCAAAACTAAAATCGTCCGCAATATCCCATATGATATCCTTGTAGTTAAGCCCCATTTTACCGTTAACATTGCTCTTAAATGTATTGAAAATGCTGTCCATATATTTCTTTGCATTTTCAATAAGGTGTGATTCGTATGGACATTTTGCTCTATATGTTATGTAAATGATCCCTTCTCTGCTGTCGACATCAACCTTTGTATCACGATGTCTTAATATGAAATGGGACTCGTTAAAACGACGGAATCTCCTATATTTCAAATCCGAGCAGAATATGTCAAGTATGAGATGTGAAAAGTTAAACACATGAGCAATAGCTCTGGCGTTTCTGATGATAGCTTTCCCACCGTCCTCATTAATCTCCCATTCTGTAGGTATTTTTCTAATTTCATGCGAAAAAACCAAATAATTTACAATATCAATTGCTGTTTCGGGGATATCCAGCTTCTCGCATATCCCGTAACTTAATAATATATTCTTATCGGCCCCTTCGAGGCCGCTTAATATATTTCTTCTCGAACTCCATCCAAAATTATTAACCAGCCCGATATCATGCAGATATATTGTGCAAAGAAGAGTAAATATTTCTCCGGAAAACATTTCTTCTGTTCTGTCTTTCGGATCAGGCATGATCTTTTCTATTAAAGCCTTAAGGTCTTCAATGTGTTGTTTTAAGGGAAGGTTGACTGATGACGAAAAAACAGTTTTTTCAAAAAACTGTTTTAGATCAAGAAATCTTTGATGAAGTTTTAACTCTTTTTCTTTGTTCTTTAATACATCCTCAAGCTTCAACTGCATTAAATACCTGTATTGCACATGATGGAATTATTGAGGATTAACGTACTTTATTTCTCCAAACATACACTATGGGGCTGGCAACAAAGATTGAAGAATATGTACCTACAATAAGACCTATAAATAATGCAAATGAAAAATCAAAAAGCACTTCGCCGCCAAAAAACATAAAAACTGCCAAAACTATCAGTGTACTGATGCCGGTGACAACAGTCCTGCTCAAAACCTCATTGATGCTCTTGTTGATTGTTTCGCCGAATTCGTTCTTCGACTTCATCTTCAGTATATTTTCCCGAATCCGGTCAAATACTACAACTGTATCCTGAAGAGAATAGCCGGCTATTGTTAGCAGTGCTGTAATAATAAGGAGATTAATCTCTTTGCCGAGTATATAAAACACACCGAGTATGACTACAACATCGTGAAAGGTGGCAATAGTTGCCGCAATACCTGATATAAAGGTAAAACGCCATGCGATATAAACAATGATGCCGAGAAGGGCAAGGCAAACCGCTATGATTGCATATTTTTTCAGATCTCTTCCTACGCCCGGGCCAACCATGCTGCTGCTGAGAATCTCATATTTGTTGTTTTTTAGCTGATCGGATAATATCGCAGATATTTTACTTTGTATCTTTTCGCTCCCCACATCAGAGAGCTTTGTCTTTATAAAAAACTCTTTTGTCCCGCTTATCTGCTGTATCTGAACATCTCCTACCCCGCCATTAACCAAAACCTCTCTAAGTACACCAATATCAACCTGATTTTCAAATTTTATCTGTAAATTAGTACCCCCGGTAAAATCAACACTTAAGTTCGCCTTTCCGATAGACACCATAATAAATGCGTAAAATCCTATTAATACAAGAATCAGTGAGATTATAAAAGCCTTTTTTCTGAATCCGATAAAATCTATATTTGTATTTTTAAGTAATTCCACCATAATAATTGCCTCAGATGCTCAGCTTCCGCGGTTTATATTTCGTCATTATCCAGTCAAAAATTGCCTTGGAACCAAATACGGCAGTAAAAAGATTGATTATCATACCGATAATCAATGTTATTGCAAAACCTTTTATCGGGCCTGTGCCGAACATAAAAAGAACACCGGCAGTGATCAATGTTGTAATATGGGAATCGAAAATTGCTACCCACGCCTTTGTGTAGCCCGCATCTACTGCAGCCCTTACGGTCTTGCCGAGACGGAGTTCTTCCCTTATTCTTTCAAAGATCAGTACATTCGAATCAACACCCATGCCGATAGTTAAGGCAATGCCTGCAATACCGGGGAGAGTCATCGTTGCTTTTAATGCACTGAAAGCACCCAACAGATAGATCAAATTAAGAAGAAGGGCAATATTTGCAATTATCCCTGACATACGATAGTAGAAGATCATAAATATAATGACAAGTATGCTGCCAACGATCGTTGCCTTCAGACCTTTATTTATTGAATCCTGACCCAGGCTGGGGCCGATGGTGATATTCTGGACAACCCTTACAGGTGCCGGCAGAGCGCCTGCGCGCAATACAATCGCAAGATCTTTTGCCTCATCCATTGTAAAACTGCCGGAAATGGTTGCTTTGCCGCCGGATATCCTTTCTTTGACAACAGGAGCTGAATATACTGTATTATCAAGAATAATGGCGATTCTTTTACCAACATTTTCAGCCGTAACTTTATCGAATAATGTTGCACCTTCACTATTAAATTCTATGGCAACATAGGGCTCGCCGCCGAATTCTCCTCCGAGTTTTACCCTTGCATCTGTCAGCAATTCACCTGTCAAAAGAGACTGTTTCTTTAACAGTATCTGTGTAGTGGTAGAAATTCCTGTTTCCTTGTTTTTTGTTTTCATTGTCAGGACTTCATCGCCCTCAGGAGGGGTGCCGCCCGTATATCTTATCGCATTGTCTTCATCTACGAGTTTAAACTCGAGCTGTGCTGTCCTGCCTATCAGTTCCAGTGCCCTTTGAGGGTCTTTAATACCGGGGAGCTGAACAAGTATTTGGTTTTCCCCCTGACGGACGATAACGGGCTCAGAAACTCCAAACTGGTCTATCCTGTTCCGTATGGTTTCAAGTGCCTGATGGACGGCATTCTCTTTTATGTTGGTTAATTCTTTTTCCGACAGGAGAAATTCAATAGTCAGATTCTCGCCGTCAGCCTTTATTGCTCCGGCTTTCATATCGGAAAATTCTTTGCCTATAAGATTATAGAGCTTATCCTTTTGCTCCGCCCGTATTGTTATAAAAAGCGCATTTTCTTTTTTATCAAGCCCCAGAAAACGTATTCCATCTCTTATCATACCGTCTTTTACCGCATTAAATTTCCTGTTTACCATATTCTCAAGCATCTTGGCGGTATCAAGTTCAAGGAGCAGATGCATTCCCCCTTTTAGATCAAGCCCCAGATGTATTTTATCTGAGGGGAGGTATTTCTTCCATGCGCCTGTTGGTTCAATGATATTAGGCAGACAGTAAATAACAGATATCACAAGAAAAAGAACAATAAAAATAACCCGTAGTTTTATCGATTTAAGCACCTACAGCCCCGTTTAAATATAAATTTTTGGGTGACAAGCATACAAAATTATCTTTATCCGTCCTGTTTGTCAAGAGATTTTTGTCACAAAGACATAATACACGTCAGTCAAGTGGGGCATGGACACATTCAAATACGTCAGATGACATAACGATATTCAAAAGATATGTTTGGAAAACGCTATTGCTTTTCATTGATTTTTTTTTTCAAACCTATTATAGTTATGAAAGGTGAGGCCATACATTGAGAAACGGTTGTGCAGCAACTGCGGAGAATGTATTGATATCTGTCCCTACGAAATCTTCTCGCTGAATAATAATGGAGATCTGATGGTGCTGACACCGGAAGACTGTATCGAATGCACATCCTGCATTGACCAATGTCCAAAAAAAGCAATATATATGGATGACTAATGATCGAAAAACCTCTGCAGCTCCTTGACCGGAAGGCATTAGAAAGAACTATTACAAGAATTGCTCATGAAATCCTGGAAAGAAACAAGGGTAGCGAAAATTTATGTCTTATCGGCATCAGAACAAGAGGGGTCCACCTTGCAAACAGGATCAGAAATAAGATAAAGGATATTGAAAGCATAGAGCTTCCGCTTGGAATCCTCGATATCACGATGTATAGAGACGACATATTTAAGTTGAAACTGCCTGCAGTAAAAAAAACCGACATACCATTTGATGTGAACAACATGACCATCGTTCTCTTAGATGACGTGATGCATACCGGCAGGACTACAAGAGCGGCAATAGATGCCCTCATGGATATGGGAAGACCGAGGAAAATTCAACTTGCTGTCCTTGTTGACAGAGGAAGCAGGGAACTTCCGATACACCCGGATTATGCAGGCATCAAATATAACGCAACCCCTGAGGAAGACATACTTGTAAAGCTCAAAGAAGTTGACAATAAAGACGAAGTTGTAGTTGTGAGAGTTTAAATGAATTGGACAAAAAAAGATCTTCTCGGCATCACAGAACTTTCAAAAGATGAGATAACCCTTATCCTTGATACTGCCGAGTCTTTTAAAGACATATCAAAAAGAGAAGTTAAAAAAGTTCCCACACTGCGCGGGAAAACAGTGATTACCCTTTTTTATGAACCAAGTACGCGGACAAGGGTTTCCTTTGAGATAGCAGCAAAGCGTCTGAGCGCGGATACAATCAATGTTTCTTCCAGCACAAGCAGTTACGTGAAAGGTGAAACACTGAAAGACACCGCTAAAAACCTTGAATCCATGCAGCCTGATGTTATTGTTATAAGACACAATATGCCCGGTGCGCCTCATATGTTATCGAAGATAGTCAATTCTTCCGTCATCAACGCCGGTGACGGCGCTCATGAGCATCCCACTCAGGCATTGCTTGATTTATTTACCATGAGAGAAAAAAAGGGCAGATTAGACGGCCTGAAATTTGTCATAATCGGCGATATCGCCCACAGCAGGGTAGCCCGTTCAAACATTTTTGCATTGAAGCACTTTGATTCGGAAATAGTTTGCTGCGGCCCTCCGACCATGATACCGCCGTTTATTGAAGACCTTGGCGTAAAAGTAGAATATGACATCAACAGGGCGGTAAAGAATGCCGATGTTATTATGATGCTGCGGATTCAAAAAGAAAGGGGCGGTGTTTCCTATATTCCTTCCATTAACGAATATTCGACTATTTACGGCCTGAAACAGGATCAGGTTAAAAAAGCAAAAAAAGACGTTATAATAATGCATCCCGGACCCATGAACAGAGGGGTGGAGATTACAGGCGAAGTGGCTGACGGACCCTATTCCGTGATACTTGACCAGGTTGAAAACGGTGTTGCAGTGAGGATGGCAGTCCTTTTTCTCCTCACAGGGGGCGAGGCGTGAAAATCCTTATTAAAAAAGGCAGGGTTATCGATCCCAAGAACGGTATAGATGAAGTGTTGGATGTCTATATAAATGGCGGATTTATTGAAAAGATTGACAAACATATCCTTGAAAAGGGACATGATGTGGAGGTCATAGATGCCGCAGGCCTTGTTGTTGCTCCCGGTCTGATAGATGTTCATGTTCATCTGCGTGAGCCGGGCTACGAATACAAGGAGTCAATCAAAACAGGTACAATGGCTGCCGTAAAAGGCGGATTTACAACAGTCGTATGCATGGCAAATACGAATCCGGTAAACGATAATAAGAGCGTTACAGAATATATTGTAAATCAGTCTAAAACCGAAGGCACGTGCCGTGTTTTTCCCTGCGGTGCGATAACAAAAGGGCTGAAAGGAGAAGAACTTGCCGAGATAGGTGAGATGTATAAGGCAGGCATTGTTGCTATCTCTGATGACGGCAAATCGGTAAAAAATTCCGAGTTGTTGCGTAAAGCGCTTGAGTATACAAAACTATTTGGCATCCCTGTAATATCCCACTGCGAAGACGAAGATCTGTCAAAAGGTTTTGTCCATGAAGGGAAGGCATCCATAATATCCGGCATTGATGCGGTTCCCTCCATTGCGGAGGAGATCATAGTGAAAAGGGATATGACTTTAGCGGAATACGTCGGTTCCCCGATCCACCTGACGCATATTTCGGCAAAGGGGAGCGTGGATTCTATCAGGGAAGTCAAAAAAAGATTTAAAAAGGTAACATGCGATACCTGTCCGCACTACTTCACATTAACCGATGAAGCAACTCTCGGTTTTGACACGGATACAAAAGTCAACCCGCCCTTACGGTCAAAAGAGGATGCGGAGGCAATCAAGGAAGGGCTTAAAAACGGATCAATCGATATTATTGCAACAGACCATGCCCCCCATGATTTTACATCAAAAGATGTGGAGTTCAATATTGCCACTTCGGGGATTTCAGGCCTGGAAACTGCATTTTCACTTTCCCTTGCTCTTGTCCATGAAGGTGTGCTTGACCTTAAAGGGCTTTTGAGGAAATTTACTGAAACCCCGGCAAAGGTTTTTAAACTCCCATATGGCGAACTTTCGCCCGGCAGCGCAGCAGATATTATTATTTTTGACCCTGATGCCCAGTGGACGGTTGATAGGAAAACCTTCCTTTCAAAAGGTAAGAACACGCCCTTTCACGGCTGGAAATTACGCGGGAAAAATCTCCTTACTATTGTTGGCGGGAAGATCGTTTATAGGGAAAAGAAGGCCTGATGCCTGTAAAAATATCCATCAACGTTAAAGATATCACACTCCTGGGAGAATTAGACCGTTTCGCATAATTAAGTAACGATTGTCGTTGCTGCAGAAGCAACTTTTTTGGGATTATCCATGAGTTCACACAGGGCGTGATCGGCCTTCTCGATCAGAGCGGCATTGTTCCTGCAGTGATTGTTCGTAAAGTGTTCTCTTCATAATAAGCCATATCCGTTCTATAGGGTTGAAGTCTGGCGAATAGAGTGGAAGATAGACTGGCTCGAAGAAGTGCCGGTCAAGGCTCTTTCGTTTGTGCCAGGAGGCGTTATCAAGGATAAGAATATTCCTTTTTCTATCGGGAGTGATTGATGCAGCAGCCTCATTTCAGTTTACTTCTCACAGTGATTGTTTTTTTCATAGCAATAACACCCTACGGAGCATATGCTTCAGATAATCTCGGAGAAGCCCTCTTTAAAGGCAAACCCGATATAAATATACGCTCCTATTACATGAAAAAGTCATATGACATATCCGATCCCAAAGAATCTCTCGCAGTTGGAGGATCATTGGGTTACACGACTCTCTGGTGGAAGAATCTGAGAGCAGGTGCAACAATGTTTACATCTCAGGGTTTTATATTCAATGATGAGGACAAAAGCGGCACCGGTTTGCTTGGTTCGCCGAGACAGAGTGGCTATACTGTACTTGGACATGCTTATCTGCAAGGGAAAATCTCAAAAACCGAGTTCACGGTTTTCAGACAGGAATTGGACACGCCTTTTATCAATCCCTATGATTTCAGAATGACGCCCTTTACCTTTGAGGCATACACGATAAAAAGCAAAGACATTTCAAAATTTACTTTTCTTGCTTCTCATGTCACAAAAATTAAAAAATGGACCGACACAACATTCGAGAGCATGTCCGGCGCGGCAGGTATATATGGCGCTAATGAGCCGGTTACAATGGCAGGCATCATATTTGAACCGACAAAGAACTACAAACTCCAGCTTTGGAATTACTACTGTTATAATTTTATGAATATTGTTTATTTTCGGGCAGATGGAGAATGGAAACTGAACAGTGAAACTACTTTCTCGACATCAACGCAACTTATAAATCAGCAGGACATAGGCAAATCCCTGGCAGGGGAATTTAATACAACAATGGCCGGGGTACAAGGAATCCTCAAATGGAAGGGGTTCGGTTTTAGATTTGCCTATACAGCCACGGACAGCAATCATGGAATAATGAACCCATGGAGTTCGTATCCCGGATTCACATCTATTATAGTGGAAGACAATGACCGGGCAGGAGAGAATACCTGGCTTGTCGGTCTCTCCTACGATTTTTCAACTCTTGGGATCAATGGGCTGAGCATTCTCAGTAACTATACGGATTCCTGCACCCCCAAGACAGGGTCGAATGCTTCACCAAGTCAGAGAGAGTTAGACTTTACCGTTGATTATCGTTTTAATAAACTGCTGAACGGGCTGTGGCTCCGCTTCAGAGCAGGTCTTGTAAATCAGGACAAATCCATGGATGGTCAGGACATGAAGGACATAAGAGTAATTGTCAATTATAAGGTGCCTTTCTAATATTCGTCGAAAAACTGTTGAATTTTTTTAATATCACTGGTTTTTGTAAGGGCAAGCATAAGAAGTATGCGCGCTTTTTGTGGATTAAGGGTGTCTGATGTGACAAAGCCGTCCTTTCCGTCATCGGCAGTATGAGTAACCATGCCGCTTCCAACCCTGGAGGAGCGCACAACTATTACCCCCATTTTTCCTGCTTCACGGAGAGCCTCTTTTGTTGTGGAAAAAATGCTTCCATCTCCTGAACCTGCGTGAACTATTCCCTGAGCTCCGGCTTTTACCGCTGCTTCAACAAAATCTCCTGTTCCATTCTCGTGACCGTAAAGAATGTCCACGCGGGGAAGTGTTTTTATGAAATCAATGGAAAATTCCGTATTTGCTGTGTGACGTCGTGTAGTGGTACGGTAAAAAAACACTTTTCCGTCCATAACAAAACCGAGACAGCCGAATTCAGGGGATTTAAAAGTATCAACTGCTGTAGTGTTCGTTTTTGCCACATCCCGTGCCCCGTGAATCCTCTCATTAAGTGCTACCAAAACACCTTTTTCTTTTGCGGTTTTGTTCGCGGCAAGTACAACGGCATTATAAAGATTAAGAGGGCCATCAGCGCTTATAGCGGTTGCGGGCCTCATTGAACCTACTACAACAACCGGTTTAGCGCTCTTTACTGTGAGATTCAGGAAGTATGCCGTTTCCTCCATTGTATCGGTGCCATGTGTAATTACAATACCGTCTGTTCCTTTGTCAGACAGAAGTTCATTTACGCGAAGGGCTAATTTGAGCATAATTTCGTTGTTCATATTAGAACTGCTGATATTTGCGATCTGCTCACCTGAAATATTCGCAATCTTTTCAAGACCAGGAACTGCCTTGATAAGCGTGGATATGTCAAGGACGCCCGGTTTATATTCTTTCGTTTCAGTAGATGAGGAGGCAGAACCTGCAATGGTGCCGCCTGTAGCGAGAATTTTAATGTTCGGCAATACAGGAGGTTTATCAGCAGCAATCGCAACAGTTGATATGAATAGAATTCCGGTAAAAAATATTATTGCTGTAATGTAATATTTTATGCACCTGTTTCTAATGATTTTCATAACAAACCCCCTCGTAATTGCTGTAGTTTTGTCAAAAGCTTTTTGCCTCTTGCTCTTATTCTTGAGCAGTTTGTCTTTGTTCACTTTGTCGGTCAATGGCATTTCGGGAATATCCATCTTTGGCGGTCTGCTGCGCCTTGCGATCTTCCGCCGTACGTTCAGTACGTCTACAGCCTGCAAAGCTTACAGCCCATCCAAACCTGAACATTCCCAAAATGCCATCGCCCACTCAAGCCTGATTCCCATATACGCTTATGTGAATCAGGCGGAAATGAAGAAATCCTTCTTCATTTCCATACTTCGCGCTGCCTTCACCTGGTTTTTTCAAGCGAATGCCTGTTAACTTTGATTATTCCAGCCGTTGTTCATTCAACTTTAAATAATACCTTATAATTCATCATCATTTATGAAGAAACATTCTTATCAGACCCAGAATGGCCAGGTGTCCAGGATAAAACAAATAGAAGAAGTATTTCATTTTTGGACCTTGTTTGCCGTTGTAAAGCGCGATCAGAGGGACTGCCAGAAAACAGAGGGGCTGCACAAAAGACGTTATGGAGTGCTTTGTAAGATATGCCCATGTCAGGACAAATTGCGGGTCCTGTATGTACATCCATATGTTTTTCCGGACACCTCCCATTATACCGATCAGAAAGAGCCATAAAGCCATGCGTTTGTAATCCTTTGAAAAATAGTACATGGCAAAGATCATAAGCACCCCTGGAGCGCCGAAGGATACCCTGACAAACTCGCATGATATGGCGGCAAAGAGCACCGCAGAGAAATTTTTGGATTTTTCGTAGGCATATATTCCATAAAGGCCTGCGGTGAGCGTGAAAAAGATATTGAATTCAAGGTGCGGATATTTAAAACCGAACATGTAAAAAGGCTGGGAAATAAGAGAAAACAGAAAAAGTCTGCCCAGGTAGGAAGTGGGGTCTTTTGTGTGACGATACCCTTCCGCGATTAGGTATGCGAACATGGGAAAGGCAAGTCTGCCTATTACGCGGAGAAACGGATTATCAGGAAAGAAGATAACCCCCAGGTGATCCACAATCATCAGGGAACACGCAAGAATTTTAAGAGAAAAAGAGTTCATATGCCTCCTTTTTATGATTTTAGAATTCTTTTGAACTGGAGAAGTATTCTGCATGTGGCGCCCCATATCCGGTCGCCGCTGTAATGAAATGAAGGAACCTGTTCGACCCTGCCTTCATATTCAGCCTCTTCCATAACAGGATTGGCCTCCATCAAAAACCTGAGCGGCAAATATATAATGTATGCCACTTCCTGCGGATTTGTCTTGAATGTATATGGATATGGCATAATGCCTACATAAGGTGATATTACAAAGCCTGTAAGGGTTATCATATCATCAAGCTTTCCGATGACCTTGACATCATTCTTCCTGAGTCCTATTTCTTCGCAGCACTCCCGCAGGGCAGTAATGAGCTTACTGCCGTCTTCGTCTTCACACATGCCGCCGGGGAACGATACTTCTCCCTTGTGTTTTTTTACTGTTTTAGTTCTTTTTGTGAGTACAATAAAAACCTCTTCATCCTTTTCAAATATGGGCATCATAACACCCGCGCATATATCCTGAGGGCTTTCCAATATTTTGCCGATATAATTATTTAATTTTTCCTTGATAAGAGAGATCATGTTGCTATTTAACAATGTTTTTTTGTTGAAATCAATTTAAAATCGCATACCTATGACTTTTTCAATGTTTCTTTTGAAAACATAATACTGATAAGAGACAAAAGGCTTGTAATAAAAAAAATCCACAGCATATGCTTATAGGCGGACGCTTGGTACATGCCTTGAACCTTACCTGCTTTATCAAGTACATAGCCCATAAGGGGCTGGAATATGATCCCTCCTATAAAGGGGAATATATTCATGGTTCCCATGGAAGTACCCGCAATTTCAGGTGGAAAATATTCTTTTGTTGCGACAATTGCTATAGTACCGACCGAGCTTATCGTAATGCCCATAACAAAGAAGACTATATAGAGCCCTGATATGGACAGATTATTGTAATAAATAAGCATGAAAAGCCAGCATATCGAATTAAGAATTGAAGTGCCGACGAGCACCTTCTTCCTGCTCCTGAGTGTCTTATCGGAAAAATGCCCCAGGACAGGGCTCAGGAATATCATGGCAAAAGCAATCATTGAGAGAATATTCCCCGTAGTTTGCTTGGAAAGCTTATAAACATCAATAAGATAAGGGCCAGCCCAGAGACCGAAAAAACCGAAAAGAGCACCGCCCCGGAAGATAAACCAGATTGCGATAGCCCAGAAATGTTTTTCCCTTAAAATTCGTCTTAAGTCATCAATAACACTTTTGTTTGTTTCTTCCGAATAGACTATTGGTTCAACAAGTATGCCGGGTAAGCCCTTTTTTTCAGGTGTATCAGCGACAAAGAGGCTTGTAAGGATAACGGGTATCAAAGAAAAAATCCCGATTGCTATAAACGATTCCCGCCACCCGAAACCTTGCATGAGAAAAGCAAGTGGTGTTGTTGCTGTGAGCCATCCTACGCCGCCAACTGCCATGAGGACGCCCGATACTCTTGCGAATTCAATTGCTCTGAACCAGTTGGCAAGCAATCTCATAGATGATATGAAAATCGCCGAGACGCCGAGTCCGACTAGTATCCTTGCAATTATCGCAAATCTGAAATCCGGCGAAAATCCGAATAAAACAGCACCGATGGCAGCAACTAGGCTGAACAGGGTTATAACTTTTTTCGGTCCCCAGACATCGGCAAGTATCCCGACAGGTATCTGCATGATACAGTAAGAATAGAAATATGCCGAGGCCAGCACCCCGAGCTGTGCCCCTGATATGTTGAATGTCCAAATCAGTTCCGGGGCTGCCACAGCCGGTGAAACCCTGTGGAAATAGACAAGCAGGTATTGTACGGCAAGTATCCAAAAGATGATCCATCTGTATTTCAATGTTCTTTTCAAGTCTTTATCCGAATATGCCGAGTCGGTTAAGCGCAAACCAAGTAAAGCCCAGCGCCGTAAACTCTGTGTTTCAGGCAGGAAACAACGTTACCGTCCGAATCTGTTTTCCTTGCCTGCCACAAGCCTTTTAATGTTATCCTTGTGTTTTATAAAGATTAAAATTCCTATTACAAGAGAAAGGTACACGTATTCCATCGGTGCTTTCAATACAATTAAGGCTAAAGGCATGACGCCTGTCCCGATGAGCGAGCCTAAGGATACATAACGCCATTTTAAAAAGGTCAGGATAAAAACAATAAAACTTATCAATATTGCATAGGGACTTATTGCTATATAGACTCCGAGAGCGGTGGCAACGCCCTTGCCTCCCTTGAATTTCAGATAAACCGGGAAGAGGTGTCCGATAAAGGTGGACAATCCGATAGCAGCTATTACAGGACAAGGCAATCCGTATTTCATGGCTATAAAAGTCGGAGCAAGTCCTTTCAGGGCGTCTCCTATGAGCGTGAGCAGACCAAAGGCTTTGCCTGCCGCCCTCATGACATTCGTGGCGCCTATGTTGCCGCTCCCTGTTTTTCTCGGGTCAATCCCCTTTATTTTCGAGAGGATTACGCCAACCGGTATAGCGCCGATGAAGTATGCAATTACAATATAAAGGATATACATATTCACAGTTTAATAAGGATATTAATAAAAAACATACTTTGTTGTCAATAAAGCTTTGCGCTGCACATGATCACAGAAGACCTGCAATTCTTCAAGGAGTGTTTCAACGTCTTCTCTTATATAGGTTCCAAGGCCTTTCTCAAAAATTGTTTTTAAAGACCTTTGCACGGTATTTCCCCCTGAAATAGCTTGTAACTATACGATATATATAGTATAATAGTGATTATATCACCTCAAGGAGTCTCCCCGTGACAGATAAATTCACTACAAAAGGATTTGCCGATTACTTTATAGAACAGAGAGGATATACAAACACATTTTTGGAAAAGATCGATATGCTTATAAACTGGGAAAACATTGAAAAGCTTATAAACATGAAATATAAAAAGGTTGCAAGCGCTGATGGAAGACCTGCCTATCCCGGATTACCCATGTTCAAGCTTTTATTACTGCAAAGATGGCACGGATTAAGTGACCCGGAAGCAGAGGCAGCCTTAAAAGATCGTATTTCATTTATTCTATTTACAGGATTTCTCCTTAATTTACCCTTGCTCAATTCAGCCATTTCGTCTGCCTTAAGATCGCCTTTCATCAGCTCTTCGATAATCCTCGTTCCGCTTACCCCGAATATATCTGAGGCAACACAGGAGAGCTTTATATTCGCATCCTCAAGGATTTTCTCAATACCGGCTATAAAGCTCACACGAAAATATTCACAGTTTGCAGACAGGCGTTCTATTGAAATCAGCGGTGATTATGATCTGATGCTTATTGCTACCCCCCCCATGATATATACAAAAACTTAGATTTTCTATCTTTTAACGTTCCCATAGTAGATACGAGAAATATAGTAGATGGAAAAAATAAATTGCTTTACAAGGCGTAGACGCCCCAGGCTGTAGTAAAGCAGTTAATATCATTGAGTTACTGTTGAAAAAGATCAGCATATATGTTATGTTGTAACCGTTCGGGGCGTGGCGCAGTTTGGTTTAGCGCGCTTGCCTTGGGAGCAAGAGGTCGCTGGTTCGAATCCAGTCGCCCCGACCATTATCATGCCTCCCAACTATTCCCTTTTTTTAAACCAAGGCACTTCCTTTTTTTTGTACTTTCCCATATTCCTTTCTGTTTGACCCCCGATGTCAACACCAACCTTCCGGCGAAGGGTATAGCCTTACCTCAACTCCAGGCTGAACTTCTTCCCAGTTTTGTTCCAGAAGGTGTTTTTCAAACTCTTTCAGCAAAGACTTCGGGGTGTCGACGAGATATTGAGCATTGGTATTACGCACAAACTATATAGTGTCTCGTCTCTATCCGTATTGATAGTTGACGAGACGCTGGGTATTAGATGATAGATTATTCTGGGGACATGGCGAGTCTTTTGTGTTAATTTGTAAGCAGAAAGTTTGTATTGTGAATAAAAAGCATTTGCTTGCAATAAACAACCCGGACAACCTATGATTAACATAAAATCATTACTTAATCGCAAAGACATACGCAAGTTCATCTCTGAAAGCTGGTCAGTCGGCTGGCCTATGATGATTATCATGTTTTTTGAGTTTTTAATCGGTCTTGTAGATATTTTTGTAGCCGGCAAGATCGGCAAGGAGATTCAGGCTGCATATGGTTTCGTAATCCAGCTTTACTTTATTTTTATCATTGTAGGCAATGCATTCAGTATAGGTGCTGTTTCTGTTGTTTCGCAGATATTTACATCCAAAAACAACGATAGATTGGTAGAATCAGTATACTCTACGGTTGTGGCTACAATTGTATTGGGTGTAATATTGGGCATAGCAGGCATTTTTTTAACTCCTGTACTTATCGATTTACTGCATATCCCTGCTGAATTAAAACCCATTGCAATACCCCTTGCTAAGATTTATGCGGCAGGCGTATTGTTTCATTATCTGCTTATCAATACAAATGCTATACTCCGGGCATGCAGGGAAGTGAAGGCTTCCCTCAGAACAATGGCTTTCGTCTGTTTTTCCAATATTATCCTTATTTTCTTTATTGTATTTTATATGGGCATGGGTTTTAAAGGAATTGCCCTTTCAACGGCAATAAGCGTCTGTTTGGGAAGTCTGCTTAATATGCGGTATATCAGGCCGCTGATGGCGGGATCGAAAAGGTTTTCAATGAAGATTGTAAAAACCATTGTCAACATAAGCTGGCCTTCGGGGCTACTGCAGGGTCTCTGGCAAATAAATTCCATGGCGATCTTCCTGATTATAAGTGCATTGCCGAAGCATAGTGTTGAAGTTCTTGCGGCACTTTCAGCAGGCGTGCGCATTGAGTCGGCTATTTTTCTCCCTGCAATGGCATTCAATATGGCAAACGCGGTAGTGGTGGGAAATCTGCTCGGGGAGGGGAGGAAAGATGATGCCTTTCGGGGCGGACTTATCACAACCCTGATGAGCGTTGTTGTCGTAATATTTATAACAATAATCGTTCTTTTCAATGCAAGGTGGATAGCGCCATTTTTGTCAAATAACAGCGTTGTCATAGAAGAATGCATTGCCTATATCTATATCAGCATGATGAGCGAGCCCTTTATGGCTATATGGGTGGTGCTCGGAGGAGGGTTGAACGGCGCCGGAGATACAAGAGGCATGATGTTTATCGTAGGCCTTGTTATCTGGCTTGTACGGGTTCCTTTAGCGTATATCTTCGTAATGTTGCTCGGTTATGGCGCTGAATCTGTCTGGTGGTCAATGAACCTCTCGCAATTCCTCATGGCATTCTTTATATTCAGAAGATATTGGCAGAAAAAATGGCTGACCCATCCATACAGGTATCAATAGGTTTCCAATTGGTTCTTGACTGACAGGTGTGTACACTGTACGATAAAGCATGCGCATAATAGCCGACCTCCATATTCACTCAAAATATTCACGGGCAACAAGCAAAGACATGTGCCCTGAGGCACTCTGGAAATGGGCGCAACTGAAGGGTATTTCCATCATGGGCACCGGGGACTTCACTCACCCGGCATGGCTTGCTGAGCTTAAGGAAAAGATCGAGCCCACAGACAACGGATTGTTCACGTTGAAAAAGGAATTCCAGTCAGAAGATGTTCCCGATTCGTGCAGAGGAGATGTTTTTTTCATGCTTTCCTGCGAAATTAGCTCAATTTATAAGAAAAACGGCAGAACACGGAAAGTCCACTCTATTATATATGTGCCTGACTTTATTGACGCTGAAAATATTTATAAAGTGCTGTCAAAGATAGGCAATCTCAATTCAGACGGAAGACCCATATTGGGACTCGGCGCGAAGGAACTGCTGAAAATCGTTATGGATGTATGTCCTGAAAGCCTCTTTGTGCCTGCCCATGCCTGGACACCGCACTTTTCAGTATTCGGGGCAGTATCAGGATTCGATTCACTTGAAGAATGCTTTGACGACCTTGCCCCGCATATCTGCGCCATTGAGACAGGACTTTCTTCCGATCCCTCCATGAACTGGAGGCTTTCAGTGCTTGACAGGATAACCCTAATGTCCAATTCAGATGCCCATTCACCCGCTAAAATAGGAAGAGAAGCAAACATCCTTGATGCGGAATATTCTTATGGTGCTGTAGCTGAAGCAATAAAAACAAAAAAAGGTTTTCTCGGAACAATAGAATTCTTTCCCCAGGAAGGCAAATACCATAATGACGGGCACAGGTTATGCAAGGTAACCCTCTTGCCAAAAGAAACTGTTGCAAATAATTATCTCTGCCCTGTATGCAACAGAGAAGTAACCATAGGGGTCATGCACAGGGTTGATAAGCTCGCCGACAGAGAGGACGGCTTCAAGCCCTTGGCTTCATTACCTTTTTATTCGATAATACCTCTGCCGGAAATCCTCGCAGAAACCCTTCAGGTGGGTGTCGGCAGCAAGAAAGTAGATGGCATATATCAAGGACTTTTACGGGAATTGGGAAATGAATTTAAAATTCTTCTGGATACTCCCCTTGAGGATATTGAAACAGCAGGCTCGCGACTTATCAGGGAAGCCATATCCCGTATGCGTGAAGGGCATATTCGCATTATCCCCGGTTTTGATGGCGAATTCGGAAAAGTAAAAATCTTTGAAAGCATGGAACGGGAGAAATATCCTCCCAAAGAGTAGCACAAGCTTAAGGTTCCGGTAATGCTTTGCTGTTTTGAATTTCTTTTGATAAATACCTATTTTCCCAGTAAGTCCCCGTCCCAAAAGACGCTGCGGCAGTTGAATCCAGAAGGTTAGTCATAATTCTCTTTTTATACGTTTTGTCCCTGACCTTTTTTATTATCCGGAAAATGGTAAGGAACATTGTTCCGATAAAAGCCGATAAAAGTATTAAACCGCCAGTCCCCACTCTAAATGAAGGCTGAACGCTTCCTTTACCGGTAAAGACAATCGAAGGTGCTTCCATGATGATGCTTACAATGGTAATAATAATTCCTGCAAGCGAGGAGGCAATGAACCATGCAGGCGAAAGCTTCCTGCTGCTTCTGTGTATTTTTAGAAAGCCCAGTACAACTAATAAAGAAGGCGGCACCCACAGCAAATAAAAGGTCCATGCGCTGATGTATATATCAGGGAACATGCATCTCATGTCGATAATAGGCATTGTTGTTCCAAAGAATGCCATTATTCCGGCAACGATGTAAAAAGTTCCGTAGCTTAAGTTACTCTTGTTTGTCATAAAACCTGCTTAGTAGTATTTTATCTCTATAAGCTTACACTTTTCATATCCCCTTTTACAACATTCTATATACAGCACAGGCAAATATTGCATAGCCTCGATTTGCTGAATCCTGCAAAAAAACGCTTGAAGCTTCACCATACGAGAGCTTTGCATTGCTCGTGGCATCCCTGGAAACCCCCAAGACTATTGTTCATCAATCAAAGAGGTGTTACCATATAAAAGGAAGGAGGTTGTATAATGATGGAAAAGACCATAAAGAAACAAAAAATCAAGAAGGATCGACTTGGCCTTTTTCGGGACATTCTGGACGTTGCCCGATTGCTCAGTTCCAGTATGCTTCCTGAGAAGATTATCGAAACTGTCCTCACGCACCTCTGTGAACGATTGGGTAAAAGGGCCCGTTGTGCTTTGCTCGAGGGGGACGACTTGAAGCTCAGGTTCTGGGCAGGTGAGCATAGCTGTCCCATAGGTGGTGTCAAAATACGAGAGAATAGTATTGTCTGGGACGTGGTGAGGAAGGACAAACCCATCAATCTTACTGAAGCAGGGCAAACGAAGGATTATGAGCACACATTGGGCGTACCAATCAAAGTCAAGTCTGTCATCCCTCTGAGCTATATCGATCCCATGAGTCAACAGAAAAAAAATATAGGGGTTTTGATCGTTGATTCAGGGAAAGAGGGCGTTCCTATTTCGGCGGAGGATTTCGAATACCTGCAAGTAATAGGACAACTCATCAGCGCAGTGGTCGGTAGGACGGAACTTATCCAGCGACTTATGGAATCCTGCCAGCGGCAAGAGGCTATTCTGATGGAAACTGCCCACAATTTCCGAAATAACATAGTAATCATAGGTGGGTTTTCCCGGCGCATTGCAAAGCTGGCAGCGGGCACGGAGATGGCGGAAAACGCCATGGACCTTCAGGAAGAAGTAAAAGCTCTTGAAGTACATTTTGCCGAGTTTGAAAAGTACATGAACCTGAAAACCTGAGAATCATATATGCAGTATTAAAAATAGGTCTTCCATTGACCTGTTTTAAGAAGTTCTCCCTCCTCTTTGGCATCAGTTCTCTAAAACGCAAAGGACAGCCCCATTACAGGACCATGGATAGTCGCATTATACCTGACGCTGCTTGTTCCTGTTTTATAATCCACATAGAGAGCCCGGTATCCCAGTAAGCCGGTAATGTCTTTTGTGAACCGGTAGCCGAAAATACCCTGCGCGTTCCAACTGAAGTCAGAACCGACGCCAAAGCCTCCAATATCACCCCTTAGATTAAATATTATTTTTTCTGTAATATCCGCGTTGAGACGGGCGCCGATTATCGGGTCAATCCACTGGGCTGTTTTAGAAGGATTTAAATTGCTGCTCGTATCCAGATTGGCGCTTAAATACCAGAAACGACCGCCTCCCAGGGCGTCAACAGTTATTGACCGTTTCCCCTTTTCATCAATAGGCCACTTTCCGAGCTGGTATGTTCCGCCGAACTCGATCAGCCACTGTTCAACCTGCAGTCTAATATCTCTGCCGTCTCTGAGTGTCCCGTTTTGAGACAACTTCAGGTAGGTCGGGTCAATAAAAAATCCCCATTTCCCTTTTTGCGCCTCAAAATGTACCTGACCTGCAAAATTCATATCCCGAAAAATATCGGAAAAACTTATTTTTGAGTCTGCAGTATAATTACGGACTGTCGCTTTCGTGTCCATAGCAATCAGCCAGGCATATGGGGTAAGACTGAATTTCCATGTGCTTCCGTTGGCAGATGCAGGTTTACTATCAGTTGTGGAAATATTTGAACCGGGGCCCGGCATTGGAGCGTTTTGGCTGTAAGCCGGAAGTGTAACAAACACGAATGCGAAAATGCATAATATCAACATCACTTTATTTTTCATATCAATTCCTCCGTTGTTTGATTGAAAATTAATTACTTGCCTGCCAATGTTCCTAATTTCCGCATTTTCTTTTGCATTTCAGGGCTTAATTGTTTGACAAGTTCTGCGTTGTACGAACCGGTCAGCATCGGCTTTACGCTCGGATCGCTGGTTGGATTATTGGTAAATACATTAACAACAGAATTAACTATCTGCTGCGCGGCCACAGCATAAGAACGTGATTTTGCGGCAGGCGTTCCGTCTTCGACCGCCGGATCAACGTTGGTTGTAACGATTGAAATTGTATTGTCGCTGTTAAGATAAATCTCAAAAGTACGGAACTGTTGAGGAAAATCCCTTAATGATGAGGTTTCAACCTGCCAGAAACTATTTTCAGGGGTAGGCCCGGGGAATGCTTTAACAGTATTTAAATGACGATGTCCGGCAATCCACATGATGAAATTCGGATGTTTTTGAAGCTCCTTAACCAAATCCGGCAGGGTTACAGCATTTTGGGGATCGAGCCACCAGCCGACTTCGGAACCGGGCTTTTCGACACCTATCGGTATGTGCGCGGCAATGATCATGAGTTGATCCGCAGCCTGACCATCGGCAAGTTCTTTTTTAAGCCAGTCCCAACGTGCCTGGTCAAGGAAGCCATGGCCATGGATGCCGGTAGAACCATCATCTTCCTTTTGGGTATCGTCGAGCACGATAACTTTGATCGGCATAGTCGACTTCGGTAAGAAACTGTAACAGGCAAAGCCGTTTTTGGCGTCGATCAGGTTAAAACCGTGACCGACTGGATTTGAAGATGTATTAAAAAATTCTTTAATCCATTCCGTTCTCAAAAGTGAACGCCGGTTAGGATCAGCTACAACCTTTGGAGGACTGCTGAATTTTCCCACAGGTCCCGCGCCTATAATATTGCCGTAAGGAGTAGAACCATCGAGCACACCCATATAGTAATCAGGTTTATTTATATTTTTAGGGTCGGCAAGAACATCTCCGGTAGCAAATATAGTGTCGCTGATGTAGGACTTTCGGAGATTATCGTTCACAGGGATTGAACCGATCCAGAAATGATCGTGGTTGCCCATGGCCTGATACCAGGGGATAGTTTTATCAAGGCCTGCCGCCTTATAAGGTTTCTGATAATCGATTGTATCAGCTCCGGCATGAGCGCCGGAACTTGGAGTGATAATCTTGCCTTCAAGGACATCAATATACCACCTCAGTTCGTTGTACTGAGTGCTGTTGCAGGTATCGCCCAGGGAAATACCGAAATCAATGGGATTTTTTTTATGCAGAGCATTTATTGTCTGAACGGCTGAGTCGAGAACATGAGTTGTATACATCATAATCGGTGAATATATGGAAGTAACAAAGAACCACGGCGCTTTGCCAAGGGACGGGTAAACCAATTGTTGAAGATAGATTAACTGAGAAGGAGATTCTTTGTCGGTAATATGGATGTCGGATATGGTAAAGAAATTCAAAAGTTTTGCCTTTTTAACAACTGTTGCACCGGTATAACCGGCAGGCATGATATCTGTCCGCTTTCCGTCATCGATGCCTTTGCCGTACTTCCAGTCGCCATAGCCGTATTGTTTGTATTTTGAAACCTCATCAAGAAGAATAGTCTGCGAAGGTTTTGGGGAAGGCACTACCGTCCTCTGGCGCGTTGTAGAAACATCGGAAGCAATAGGGTATCCTGCAGGCTGATTTTGCTGTTGAGCGTTGCCTGTTGAGTATCCTGTTAATGAGAAAATCATCATGACCATTAAAAAGACAAAACATGTTTTTTTGAATCTATAAGATGGTTTCACAAAACTCCTCCTCTGTTTTTGATTACTAAGCTTAATTGCTTCTGCTCTTAAAAGACTTAATTTTAAGCTTTGTTGGGCTGTCTTGCTCTGGTGCCTCAAACATCTGTCGGCTGTTTCCCGAAATTACTTAAGATAAAATTGGATGAAGCCGCTTAAGTGACTCCTTACTCTCACACAGGGTTTTATCATCCTGTTTCTTATGTTTAATCCGATGCTCTTTAAACACGTTTATTGAAGTACTATTGTCTCATATTACCCCGGCCCCTTGTTAAAGTATTTAAATTTTTTCCGATTTGTGACATAATACTCAACTATTATGGAAGAAAACAAAAAAAGGCCTGTTAAACAAAAAACACCTGAAAATATGACTACATATGACCCTGATAAGCCTCTCTTTGAAAGACGGCATCTGTGCATTTATTTGAGGGAGCTGATGGATGAAGCCGAAAAAGAATTGGAAAATACAGGCACTGAAAAGTAGAAGCAGGAGGATATGAATGAAGCAATCCCTTGGTGCAAAAACTGTTGTCTATCCGGCGCCTGTCTTTGTCGTCGGGACTTACGATAAAGAAGGAAAGGCAAATGCCATGACCGTTGCCTGGGGTGGCATATGCTGTTCCAAGCCGCCCTGCGCTGCAATTTCCCTGAGAAAGGCAACCTATACATACGGCAACATTTTGGAACGCAAAGCATTTACCATCAACATACCTTCCGAAACCCATGTGAAAGAAGCGGATTACTTCGGTATAGCAACCGGGAAAAAGATTGACAAATTATCCGTGGCAGGTCTCACCACAATAAAGAGCAATATTGTAGACGCCCCCTGCATAGAAGAATTCCCTTTTGTCCTTGAGTGCAAATTGATCCATATAATTGAATTGGGTTTACACACTCAATTTATCGGCGAAATCCTTGATATTAAAGCCGATGAATCAGTTATCGGAAAAAACGGGTCCATTGATATTGAAAAAGTGAAACCGATTATCTATGCTCCTGAGATGCGCAAGTACTTCGGCATAGGCAGGTTTCTTGGAAAGGCATTTTTCATGGGTAAAAAGATGCGTGATTGATGCAGGGCTTTCTTCTGGGACTCAGTAACGGACTGGTATGCGTTGCTTATTGTGCTCCTGTTCTTGTTCCTTATATGCTTGGGGAAGGCAGGGGAGTCTCTCAGAACATCTCATTGACTGCACAGTTTCTTTCCGGCAGGCTTCTCGGTTATCTTGTTTTCGGAGTAATCGCCTGGGGAATTAATAAAACCATCCTGGAAGCACTGGGTTGCAGGGAATTAATTATCGGCGGGGCCTACATTGTCCTGTCTGTGTCCCTCATTATATACAGCTTTTTTAATGTAAGAACATCCTGCGCAGCAGAACACATCAACAGATATTTTAATAAAGTAAAGGTCCTGTCGCCGTCGTTGCTTCCGGTTATTATGGGTTTTGCCACGGGTTTGAATTTCTGCCCGCCCTTTCTTCTTGCCGTTACAAATGCCGCAGCCCTGGATGGCCTCCTTCAAAGCCTCTTATTCTTTTTTATGTTCTTTCTCGGAACCTCTCTGTTTTTCATCCCTGTGCCTCTCATCGGTATGCTGCGGGGCTTCTCTGCACTGAACACCATAGGGAAAATAGCAGCAGGCTTGATAGGCATATACTATTTTTATTCTGGTATTTTTTTAATTTTTGGTGGTATAAAGAAAATATGACCAATAAAACTAAGGGGGTTGAATTCCCAACCCCTGTAAGCCTTAAAAAAACCCTGCTGCTTGCCCTTCCGATGATGCTCTTTACTTTCATGATGCTTTCAGCCGGTAAAATGCCTACAGATACGAATAAGATCATTTCCCTGGCAGTCACCTTTATTTTTGTAAACACAATCTTCTTCCTCATGCTCTACAGAGAAAAAACCGATAAATATCGAGCAATATTATTTATTTCCTATGCTGTCTGCTTCGTTATTTCCTTTATTTCAAACCTTATAGAGATTCGCGGCAGCATGGCAATATCTCAGGAAAATCTGCTCCTCTGCAAAACTCCCTTCTGTCATATCGTAATACCTATGACAATAATTCCTCTGGCATTATCAAAAACCATCATATTTCCAGGAACAATGATAGGCAGTTTTGCATCCATTGCAAGCATGCTCATTATATGGATAGGAGCAAGCCTTGCCCTTGGCCGGGGTTTCTGCGGATGGGTATGCTTTTTCGGAGGACTTGACGACGGTTTCTCAAGGATATTCAGAAAGCCCATGATAAAACATATCAACCCCAAATGGCACTATCTCCCCTTTGCAGTACTCCTTGTGACAGCATTAACCTCTGCCATGCTTCTCACCCCTACATATTGCGAATGGTTATGCCCATACAAAACTGTTACGGAATATGTGGAGGTTACATCAATAAAAATCCTTATACAAACAATAATATTTGTCGCCCTTTTTCTGGGTCTTGTTATTATCTTGCCGATGCTGACAAAGAAAAGGACGCAATGCGGTCTTTTTTGCCCCTTCGGGGCTTTTCAGTCTTTTACGAATAAAATCAACCCCTTTGAAATAAGAATCAATCAGGTGACATGCGTAAAATGCAAACAATGTATCCGGATATGTCCTGTCTTCTCAATAACTGAAGAAACTCTGAACACGGGTAAAACCCGCTTTACTTGCATCAAATGCGGAAAATGTGTTGATGCCTGCCCGAAAGGAGCGATTTGTTTTCACGTAAAAGGAACTCCTCTGACAGGAAATGCCGATACATTCCGCCTGCTCTTTCTCTATCCTGCCTTTCTTTTTCTTGTGACAATGGCCGGTAGTAATATTCAGGATGCAATCATACGGATTATCAGGCTTATTACAACGGGGAGCATGTTTTAGTTATGAAAGGACCGCACTATGGGCAGGTTTAAATCTATTCTCGGATATACAAGCGCTGTACTCACATTCTTTATTGTCCTTGCCACATTTCTTGGGCTCAACTATTTCAGTGCAAAGCTCGTCTCGGTTACCGGGATAAAAGTCTCTCCACGCTTCACCGGCGGGGAGGTCGTAAAGATCGTTGATCATAAAACATATACAACCCTTATCCATCGTCCTGTTTTCGATGGGATCATTGGAGAACGCAAAGACGGTTTTATCCAGATAATATGGGAACGCCGGGATGGTTGGCCGCAGGTTATTGAAGAAAAAATTGATTATAATGGAGATAATGTGGAAGATTTTTTCATACATATTGAAACAAAGACCGGTAAGGCAATGCTTACAGCATATAACCCTTCCGTTACAGGAATAGAACAAACCTATGTCATAAAAACAGGCTATGCAGCAAGAATTCTCCTGAAGAGATAATCAGAACACCTTTGACAAACCCGCCAAATAAAGCAAATCCTGCGGATTTGTCGCCCTCAGCAGTAATAAAAACTTCAGCTTAATTTACCAGTCTTAACTGGTCTTTTATCCTGTTTAAATCGTCTGCATATACTTTTTTCGGCTTAAAAACAGCAAGTTCTTTTTCGTCGTAATTTGCATATGTTACTATAATGATAATATCGCCTTTCCTTGCCTTATGGGCTGCTGCACCGTTTAAACAGATCACTCCGGAGTTCTTTTCTCCCTTTATTGCATATGTGGCAAAACGTTCGCCGTTTGTTACATTGTAGATATGTACCTGCTCGTATGGTATGATCTCGGCCGCTTCCATCAGTGTTTCGTCAATCGTAATGCTTCCTTCATAATCAAGGTTGCTTTCGGTAACCTTCGCTCTATGGATTTTTGATTTCATCATAGTCTTCAACATGTTAAGCCTCCGTCAAAATAGTGTTGTCTATGAGCCTTGTCCTGCCCACTCGGCAGGCAATAGCAAGGACTGCTTTATTTTTTATCCGGTCTGTTTCAATGAGTGTCTCACCGTCGGATATTGTTACATATTCAATTTGTATACCTTCTTTTGAATTTAAAATTTGCTTTGCTTCGTCAATTAGAATAGACGTATCCCTCTCGCCTGCCTTAAAAAGACCTTCAACTTTTTTTATTGATACATATATGAGCAGCGCCTTTTCACGTTCAACAGAGCTCAGATAAGTGTTCCTTGAACTCATGGCAAGCCCGTCCGGTTCTCTAACAGTGGGAAAGGGAACAATTTCCAGATCCATATTAAGATCTCTTGTCATCCTCTCGATAACCTTCAACTGCTGGTAATCCTTCTGTCCGAATACTGCAAAGTGGGGTTTGACGATATTGAACAATTTTGCGACAACCGTAGCCACACCGATAAAATGGCCTGTCCTTGTCTTGCCGCACAGGTGGTCTTCCAATTCCCTGACCTGCACATAGGTAGAATAACTCTCGGGATATATCTCGCTCACGTCCGGGGAAAAAATAATATCGGTTTTTTCCCGGTCAAGGAGATCCCTGTCCCGTTCAAAATCTCTCGGATATTTGGCAAGGTCTTCGGATGGTCCGAACTGTGTGGGATTGACAAAGATGCTGACTACAACAACATCGCTTATCTCCCTTGCCTTCTTTACAAGAGAGAGGTGGCCTTCATGAAGATAGCCCATGGTAGGCACAAAACCGATTTTTTTATTTTTCCGAAGTTCATCGGCAACTTCCTGCATTTCTTTAACTTTCTCAATAATCCTCATATTAAATCCTGATCCATTCACTGTTCATAGCAGCTAAATTCAAATTCCGCAATGTAAAATGTTTTAGCATCAATGGAAAGAGTGGGCATCATCCGGAAATGTGCCGCCTCTTACTTCCTCAATATAGTCTTTTATCCCTTTTTCAACTTCTGCGCGCATGTTCAAATAGTTTTTAACAAATTTTGGCCTGAAATCGCCAAGCAATCCAAGAAGGTCATGAAGAACAAGCACCTGTCCATCGCAATCAGGGCCTGCGCCTATACCTATTGTAGGAATGGACAGCATATCGGTAATTTTTTTTGAGATGTCTCTGGGCACACATTCCAGCACTATTGAAAACGCGCCTGCCTCTTCCACTGCTAACGCATCGGCAATCAACCTCTCTTCTTCCTTCTGTACCTTGTAGCCGCCCATACGATGCACTGACTGCGGTGTGAGCCCGATATGCCCCATGACAGGGATATCTATATCAACAATGGCTTTAATGATTTCTTTCATCCCGCTGCCGCCCTCCAGTTTTACTGCCTCGGCCCAGCTTTCCTTTATCATTTTTCCGGCATTTCGCCTTGCCTGCTCTGCACTTTCCTGATATGACATAAAAGGCATATCTATAACAACAAGGGCATTTTTTGTCGCTTTTACAACAGGCTTTGTATGATGGATCATCTCTTCAATTGTTACAGGTATTGTATTGGGATAACCGAGCATGACTGAACCCACAGAATCACCTACAAGGATTATATCAATTCCTGCATTATCCATTATGTTTGCAAAAACATAATCATAGGCGGTGAGCATGGCGAGTTTGTCTTTGCCTTTTCTTCCTCTTACTACTGGTGCAGTCACTTTGTCCATTCAGTCTCCTTAATAAAAAAGCCTTCTGAACGCGGTTCAGAAGGCTTAGAATTGTTCCATTTCCTTCCGTCTCGGTCCAGGGTCTGGATCCAAGCGGTATGTGACAGTAGTAAAGCAGTATTAAAGGGCAATGTCAATATATATTTATGCTGGAATAAAAGATAAAAAAACTGCACGGCATTTCTTCTGTCGGAGTAGTAAAAAACCGATTAATTGATTATGCAATTGCCTTGCCCTTTAACAAAAAAACCCGCTGGATGCGGGATTTTTTGTTGTCTTATCTGATTATCAGATGCATCTATTCTAAAGTTATATCCCCGAACTGAAGGCATTTCTTAAAGGCACTGTAACGCTCGCGGATTTCTGCATAGTTAAGACCTTTAAGCCTGTTGATGCTGAAATCCTCCACATTGAAGGATGCCATGACAGTACCCATGATGATAGCCTGTTTAAGTGTTTCCGGTGAAGTATTTCCCATGTTTGCAATATAGCCCATAAAGCCGCCTGCAAAAGTGTCGCCTGCGCCGGTCGGATCAAAAACATCTTCAAGGGGAAATGCGGGCGCAAGGAATATCTCTTCCCTGTTCAGCATAAGGACGCCATACTCACCCCGTTTTACAACAATGCAGGAGGGGCCGTATGCCATAATCTTCCGCGCCCCCTTTACAAGATTGTGTTCCTTGGATATCTCTCTCAGTTCTGCCTCATTAATAACAAGCATATCAACCCTTTTTATAACATCAATGAGCTCGTTAAGCTTGTTTTCTATCCAGAAATTCATCGTATCAAGGACAACAACGGCAGATGGTTTTTTAATCTGATCAATTACCGAAGATTGCAGCACAGGGTCAATGTTTGCAAGAAAAACAAAATCAGCTTCACTGAAATCACCGGGAACGTGGGGCTTGAAGGTCTCAATTACATTCAGCTCTGTTTTAAGCGTAATCGCCTGATTGAGGTCATATCCGTATTTTCCTTCCCACCTGAACGTCTTCCCGTCATCAATTTTTATTCCACTCAAATCAACATTCCTGGCTTTCAGGAATTCTATGTCGCTTAAGTTGAAATCCTTTCCTACCGTGGCCACAATGCCCACATCCGTGAAAAAACTTGCCGCGTTGGTAAAATGGAGGGCTGATCCCCCAAGGACATTATCTGCCTTGCCGAAGGGGGTCTCTATGGAATCATAGGCAACAGTCCCGATAACAAGCAGCTTTATCATGTACCCATCTCCCAGGAAGCAAGATATATTTTCTGCTCCTCAGTTAATTCGTCTATCTTAATACCTGCCGAAGCAAGCTTTAAAAACGAGATATTTTCGTCTATATCCTTGGGGACGCTATAGACCTTTTTCTCGAGTTTCTTCCCGTTTTTCCACATATATTCCGAGCACAATGCCTGATTGGCAAAGCTCATATCCATCACGTCCGATGGGTGTCCTTCAGCGCAGGCAAGGTTTACCAGTCGCCCTTCACCCAGAAGAAAGAGTTTTTTATTCCCCGGAATAGTATATTCTTCAATGAATTCCCGTATTCTTCTTTTCTTCTTCTTCATTGATTCAAGGGCGTCTATATCAATCTCAACATTAAAATGTCCGGAATTTGAAATAATTGCCCCATCCTTCATCTTCTTGAAATGCTCTGCCCGAAGCACATGGATATCTCCGGTGGTAGTGACAAATATATCTCCACGGGGGGCAGCATGGGCCATATCCATAACTTCAAAACCATCCATATGCGCTTCCAGTGCCCGGAGCGGGTCAACTTCCGTGACAATTACGTGTGCACCAAGCCCTTTTGCACGCTGGGCAACGCCCTTGCCGCACCATCCGTAACCGGATAAAACAAAAGTTGCACCGGCAAAAAGGATATTTGTGGCCCTTATAATACCGTCAATAGTGCTCTGTCCCGTACCGTACCTATTGTCAAACATATGCTTCGTATAAGCATCGTTTACAGCTACAATTGGGAAACATAGAACGCCTTCTTTTTCCATACTCTTCAGTCTTATCACGCCTGTTGTTGTTTCTTCCGTTCCGCCGATAACATTTACGATAAGTTTCTTTTTCTTCTTCTCATCAAGTTTTGAAAACCAGTTTTTTACAGAACCGTGGAGCGCATCGTATCTTTTCAAGGCGATCATATGCAGAGCCCCAACAAGGTCAGCGCCGTCGTCCATGGTAATATTCGGCATAAAGGCAAGGGCTTTCATAATATGTGTATAATATTGGTCCTCATTCTCTCCTTTTATTGCAAAGGTAGGTATTTCCATATGTTTTGCAATGGCAGCCGCAACATCATCCTGAGTGCTTAAAGGGTTTGATGCACAAATCACTACATCAGCACCGCCCGCTTTCAGTGTCATCGCGAGATTTGCTGTTTCTGTGGTAACGTGCAGACAGCAGGATATTTTTACACCTTTTAAAGGTTTTTCTTCAATAAACCTCTCCCTTATCTTCCGTAAAACAGGCATCCTTCTTTCTGCCCATTCGATCTTATCAAAGCCCTGATCTGCCAGGGCTATATCTTTCACGTCATATTCCATCTTTCCTCCTAAATTTTTCAAGGGTTACAGTTATTATTCACAATAAATTCAAGGTTAAACTATCCGGCGGTTTTTATAATGCAAAGGCAAGATACTAAAATAACCAGAGGACTTTAAATTAAGGTATTATAAAGTAAACTGTGAGCCGTATACGGCGAATTATTTTTATATTCCTGCTGTCTTTCTGATAGTCTCTACCATATCAAGCTTTTCCCAGGTAAACTCTTCCTCGCTTCTTCCAAAATGTCCGCCACATGCTGTCTTTCTGTAGATCGGCCTGAGCAGATCAAGTTTTTCAATAATTTTTCTCGGTCTCATATCAAAAAGCTCGTTCACGATCTGGGCAATCCTGTCAGGGCTTATCTTTGCTGTTCCCTGGGTGTCTATCATAACCGAAACAGGCCGGGCAACGCCTATGGTAAAGGCCAACTGTATCTCAAGCCTATCTGCAAGACCGGCAGCTACGAGGTTCTTCGCAATGTAGCGTGCCATATATGAGGCGCTTCTGTCTACCTTTGAAGGATCTTTCCCGGAAAAAGCGCCTCCTCCATGACTGCCTACACCGCCATAGGTATCAACAATGATCTTCCTTCCTGTAACACCGCAATCACCCTTTGGTCCTCCTACTACAAACCTGCCCGTAGAATTGATATATATCTTAGTATTCTCATCCATCAGTTCAGGAGGAATCACCTTTTTTATTACTTCTTCAGTAATGCCTTCTCTTATTGTGGCTATAGAGACGTCAGGATTATGCTGGGCTGCAATCACAACAGCGTCAACCCTGACCGGCAGCCTGTCAATATATTCAATTGTTACCTGGCTCTTTCCGTCAGGTCTCAGGAAATTCAATATATTATTCTTTCTCACCTGAGCTAACTTTGTGACAAGCTTATGCGCAAACATGATAGACATGGGCATAAATTCTGCCGTTTCATTGCAGGCGTATCCGAACATCAGTCCCTGGTCTCCGGCTCCCTGTTCATGATCCTCAGACTCATCAACACCCATTGCAATATCGGGCGACTGTTCATCTATTGATGTGACAACCGCACATGTTTCCCAGTCAAACCCCATAGCTGAATTGTTATAGCCTATATCTTTAACCGTCTGTCTGACGATATCAGGCACGTTTGCATAGCCGTTTGTAGTGATTTCCCCACCAACAAGCGCCAGTCCCGTTGTAACTAATGTTTCGCATGCTACCCTGGATTTTGGATCCTGTTCAATTAATGCATCAAGCACTGCATCGGATATCTGATCGGCTACTTTATCAGGATGCCCCTCTGCCACAGATTCAGATGTGAAAAGATATCTACTCATTCCCATGTTGCACTACCTCCTGTTTATTAAAATTACCGTGTTAAGTCGAAAGCTTAGCATAAAATTAATGTTTTCACAATTTTATATTAAAATCCTCCGGAAAAAACCTCGCCATTTCCTTTCTCAGCAAGGACTCGCCTTCCTTTGCAGATCCCATGCTTAATATTTTATTCAGCAACTCCTTGCAATAACTATGCTCGAGTTTGCGGATTATCTTTTTGATCTTCGGGATAGAATATGCGTTCATACTCAGTTCATCAAGTTCCAATCCGAGCATGATTGGCGTATACAGGGGTTCGCCGGCAATTTCTCCGCATAATGCAACCTCAATTTTATTCGCATGGGCGTTCTCAACAGTCTGCTTTATTATTCTCAGTACAGCCGGATGGAGCGGCTCGTAAAGATATGATACATATTCATTGCCCCTGTCAATAGCAAGAGAATATTGGATGAGGTCATTTGTCCCTATGCTGAAGAAGTCTGCCTCAAGGGCAAGCATGTCGCTTATCATGCAAGCTGATGGCACTTCCATCATAATACCGATTTTTATATCCTTGTTAAAATTAACTTTCTTAAGGGTCAGTTCCTCCATACATGTTCTTATGATCTCTTTAACCTTTCTTACTTCTTCTATGCCTGATATCATCGGAATTAATATTTTTAAGGGGCCGTAAGCGCTTGCCCGCAATATGCCCATAAGCTGGGATATAAAAAGCTCCGCCTCTTTCATACACAGCCTTATTGCTCTTAAACCCATAGCAGGATTTATCTCTTTCGGGATGTCAACGCTGGAGGCTAATTTATCTCCGCCTATATCTAAGGTTCTTATCGTTATGTACTCTAATGACTTATTTTCCGCAAGTTTTTTATATATCTGGAAATGATCCATCTCCGTAGGGAGGGTTTTGCTTGACAGATAGATATACTCTGTTCTGTAAAGGCCTACTCCTCTGGCGCCGTATTTTTCTATAACATCCATCTCTGCCAAAAACTCTATATTCGCACCGATTTTAACCCTGAATCCATCCTTTGTTTCTGCCCGTAGTTTTGCAGATCTCAGCAGTTCCCTTCTCTGATTTTTGAGATGAAGATGTTTTGCAATGTAGACCTTTTCCATCTCTTTTGTCGGATTGATTGTTACAATACCTTCATCGCCGTCAATAATAACTATATCATTGTTTTTAACAAGATTTGTTATATTGCCGACGCCTGCAACTGCCGGGATTTCAAGAGCCCGGGCAATAATCGAGGTATGCGATGTACGTCCCCCTACATCAATAGCAAACCCGGATATTTTATTGAGGTTCAGTTGAATAGTGTCTGCAGGTGATAGGTCGTGAGCAACTATAATTGTTTTCCCTTTTATGCCGGCATTATCTATATCCGATGCCTTGCCTTTTACAAGTATTCTTACAAGTCTTTCATATATATATTTGATATCCTGACCGCGCTCTCTCAGATAGGGATCTTCAACCTTCTCGAAGCTCGTCAGGAACTTTGATACAACTATATCAAGGGCCCACTCTGAATTTATTTTTCTCTCTCTTATTGCGTCAACCACGGCATCTGAAAAGAAAACATCCTGAAGAATCATCATATGTGCATCTATAATAAATGCATGCTTCCTTATCTCATCATCAAGTATTGTTTCTTTAATGCTCTTCAACTCTTCTATGGCACTTTTTGCTGCCTGCCTGAATCTATTAACCTCTTTTTCCACAGACTCTATCCTTATGGAACGCCGGGTAATGGATACCTTTCCTCTTTCAAGCAGGCGCACCTTACCGAGAGTTATGCCGGACGAGACTCCTATACCATTTAAAATCTTATTTGAAAAAACATCTTCACTCATGTTTCGTAAAACCCATCTTCGATTAGTCGTCCAAGTTCTTCAAATGCCTTTTCCTCATCTGTTCCTTCGACTTTTATTTTAATTTTACTTCCCAGAGGGCATGCGAGCATTAAAAGACCCATAATACTTTTTCCGTTCACCTCTGTTCCATCCCTTTCAATCCATATACTTGAGGCAAATTCATCCGCCTTTTTTACAAATGTGGCCGCTGGTCTTGCATGAAGACCCAGTCTGTTTTTTATGACAAAAATTCCCTCCACCAATTTACCCTATTCCTTTTTTCTTATTTTTAATATATCTGTTGCGAGATAAATATTGCTCTGACCATATTGAGTAATAAAGCCGGCAAGTTCATCCAGAGGCCTTCCTTCCCGGTAAGTAACAAGCTTAATCAACATGGGCAGATTCACCCCGGCAACAACTTCAACCTTTCCTTCATTCAGAAAAGAGAGGCTTATATTGGAAGGTGTGCCGCCGAACATATCCGTCATTATCAAAACACCGTCGCCTGTTTCAACAGAACTGACAGCATCTGTAAGCCTTTTCTTGATTTTATCCACATCTTCATCAGGAAAAATGTCAACCGATTCAAATTGTTCTTGCTCGCCCACTATCAGCTCGGTGGCCGCAACCATTTGTTTTGCTAAGTTAAAATGGGCTACCACTACTATCCCGATCATCACGCCTCCTTGCCGCACTATTTCCATATGCCATCATTTGTCAATATCCCTGTGAATCGTTGACACGTCATAGTTCATACACAATAACTTCTCCAATAGCTTACTTGCAATAAAGACAGATCTATGTTTTCCCCCGGTACATCCAAAGCATATGGTCAGATAACTCTTACCTTCTTTTTCAAATAACGGTATAAGATATAATAAAAAATCCAAAAGCAAAAGAAAATATTTACTATAAACATCGTTGGACATAATATATTCGGATATCTCTTCGGAAAGACCTGTTTTGTCTTTCAAGCCATCAACAAAAAAAGGATTCGGCAAAAACCTTACATCAAGCACCATATCTGCTTCAAGGGGTATTCCATAAATATAACCAAAGGACATGAGGTTTATTTTCATCTTATATTCGCTGGCACTGTAAGCTTTGAGCGCGAAGCGTCTTAGCTCGTGAGGGGTAAGGTTGGATGTATCAATTACCTGATCTGCAATCTCCTTTATCCACCATACAAGTTCCCTCTCTTCTTTCAATGCATCTTTTATGTTTGAACTGGCATATAAAGGATGCATTCTCCTTGTTTCTTTGAATCGTTTCAGCAGAGCCTCATCAGAGCTTTCAAGAAATATCAGCTCGGCTTCAAATTTCTCCTTGATATATTTCAGAGTATCTTTGCCTATGTCAAAAAATTCCTTTTCTCTTATGTCTATGACAAGGGCGCACTTTTGTACTTTATCCCCTATCAATTTTGACAATACTGAAAATTTCTTCAATAAAACGAGCGGGAAATGGTCTACACAAAAATAGCCCGTATCTTCAAGAGCTCTTAAGAATGTTGTCTTACCTGAACCCGAAATGCCGCTGAGAATTATAAGCTTCAAGATTTTCCTTCCGCCTTCATTGATTTCAGCATTTTTTCCTCCAGTTCTACGGCAGTATTTATACCCTGTTTTTTAAGAATGTAATTTCTACAGGCAAGCTCTATAATTGTGGATACGTTTCTCCCCGGACTGATCGGAACCCTTACCATCGGAAGATCAATACTTAAAAGCCTGTATTTATCTTCCCGAAAACCAATCCTGTCATATTCTTCCTTCTGGTTCCAATCAACCATTTCAACTACAAATTCAATTTTTATTTTCTTTCTCACAGAAGAAACCCCGAACAGACGCCCTATATCTACAACGCCTATGCCCCGTATTTCCAATAGATTCTCAATCATTTCAGGTGATTCTCCATAAAGGTCTATAGCGCCAAGTTTTTTTACATATACAACATCATCAACAATCAGCCTGTGTCCTCTCATGATAAGCTCAAGGGCGTTTTCACTTTTTCCGATACCAGGTCTTCCTATGATCAGTATCCCAACGCCCATAATGTCGACTAAAACCCCGTGAACAGTTGTAGAAGGCGCAAGTTTTTCTTCAAGAAGTTTTGTAATCCTTTCAATAAATACAGAAGTAGTAAGCCTGGAGCGCAGCAAGGGTATGCCCTTTTCTTCTGTTTCAATAAGAAAATATTCCGGGACTTTGAGATTCCTCGTTACAACAAAACAGACCACATCATGTTTACAGAGTTCTTTAATAATTTTCAGACAATCAGGGTTATCAAGCGATCTCAGATAGGAGATTTCAGTGTTGCCTAGGATTTGTACTCTGTGGGGATGCAGATACACCATATGACCGGTGACAACAAGTCCGAGCTTCTGTATCCTTTGGTTATATATCTTTCTGGAAAGGCCTTTGAATCCGGAAATAACCTCCAATTCCAATCCGAACGATTTGTTGTCATTGAGTTCCTGAACCGTTACGCCTTTCATCAGATTTTATTTTTTATTTTGTATTGTAGATTTTCTTAATAACGAAAGAACCAGTATCAAATCTTTCTATCCTCTTCGATAATATTGCTGTATATCTCGTGGGAATCGTTTAAATCCATAAGCCTTTTTTTAAATGAAGGGTCCCGCAACAACTTTGAAATGCGCGACAGCGTTTTAAGATGCAGAGTTGCCGAATCCTCAGGTGCAAGGAGTAAGAAAAAAATACGAACAGGTTTCCTGTCAACTGCATCAAAATCTACACCGTTTTTTGATTTTCCAAAAACACAAAGTATATTGCTTATGCCTTTCATCTTGCCGTGAGGAATTGCAACACCATCGCCTATTCCAGTGCTGCCGAGTTTTTCACGCTCAAGAACAATATTGACTACCTTTTCAACATCCTCTATTAGATGTGCCTCTTTCAAGGCGCTGACAAGTTCAAAAAGTGTTTCTTTTTTCCCCTTGCTTTTTATGTTGGATACAACACAGGATTCTCTGAGTATATCTTCAATTCTCATACAGGCTTTCCCGTCGTTTCTATGAGGCCGAAATTACCGTCTTTTCTCTTGTAGACCACACAGATATTACCCATTTCTGTGTTGCTGAATATAATGAAGCTATCTCCGGATGCTTCGAGTTGCATAATGGCTTCTTCAGGGTCCATCGGTTTTGCATTGATAGCCTTTGTCATGATAATTTTCGACTCTGCTTCTGTTTTGTCAGAGATGGCACGTTTTGGCTTATTTTCCCTGTATTTTTTCAGCTTATCCCTATACCTTGTAAGTCTTCTTTCAAGCTTATCAAGTATTTTGTCGACAGCCGCACGCATATCATCCATGACTTCATGGGCATTTATAACAACGCCATTCAAGGTAAACATGACATCTATTCTAAATCTGTATTTTCTTTCAAGCGAAAGCACTGCATGAACATCAAGAGGCACTTCAACAAATTTCTGTAATCTTGCAAGCTTTTCTTCAGCATATCTTTTAAGATTTTCATCCGGATCGAGATGTCTGAAGCTTATTGTTATATCCATGTTGCCTCCAATAATCAAATTCAGCTACCAACATCAGTCATCAGTAGAAAATAAAAAATGTTAATGCCGACCGATGATTGCTTATAGCTGTTTTTTTAAAAAATAAGGTTGGTATATACCCAACCTTATGCAACAAAGTTACCAGATATGGCACACCATGTCAATCCAATTTACTCTTGGACTTTTCTTTGCCTTGAAGAGTCTATATTGAGTATTTCTCTATACTTTGCTATTGTTCTTCTTGCGATTTTTATATCTCGTCTTGTCTTTAACAGAGAAACTATCTCATCATCGGTTAATGGGTTCTTCTTATCCTCTTTTCTAATATATTCTAATATTAAATCCTTAATGATATTTGTAGAAAGTTGATCGCCTTCCTCCTGGCATATGCCTGTAGGAAAGAAGAACTTTAATTCAAAAACTCCAAACTGAGTACTCATATATTTGTTCGTTGTTATCCGGCTTACGGTGGATTCATGGACGCCTATGTCCTGTGCAATATCTTTCAATATCATGGGTTTTAAAAACCTTACACCACTCTCAAAGAATGCTTCCTGGAATTTCAATATGCTTTTTGAAACGCTGTAGAGGGTTTTTTGCCTCTGTTTTAAACTTTTTATAAACCATTCCGCCTGTTTTTGCTTTTTCTTGATATATCTCTTTGTTTCACCATCGATGGTGTCGGCTGCATAGAGGTCCATATAGTAACCATTCAGTTTAAGATCGGGTATGTTATCATCGCTTAAATATACTTCAAAACCATCTGGTCCCTTTACAACATATACGTCCGGCACGACATAAGATGTAAAATCATCGGCAAAGTTTCTTCCCGGCTTTGGGTCAAACTCCTTTATCTTGCTGATAACATCCTGGATTTTTTCAGGAGCATATCCGGTTTTTTTTGCAATTTCATTAATATTTACTTTCGGGTACAAATCAAAATATAAGTTCATTATATCTTCGAAAACAAGATCACTTACCCCCTTTGCCTTATACTGGAGAAACACGGATTCCCTGAGGTTTCTCGCGCCAACTCCGGCAGGGTCAAGCTTTTGAATTTTATGAAGCACTTCTTCAAGTAAATCCGGAGTGTAACCGGATGCTTTTGATATCTCTGAAATAGGGTCAACCAAATATCCATTATCATCAATATTTTCTATAATCCATTCTGACGCAATACGCTCATGCGAATCGGAAAATGAAATCCCGATCTGCCATCGCAGATAGTCTCTGAGGTTATATGTTTTTTTTACGATATTTTCATAGTCGGGATACTCCTTATCCTCCCTGCCGCTAAACTCTTCTGAAGATGTGTATCTTTCAAAAAGTTCTTCTGTATTTTCCTCATTTTCCTCCTCCTTTACCTGTTCTTCGGCAGGCTCTTGCTCGGTTGCTTCTAAAATGGGATTTTCTTCGAGTTCCTGTTCAATTGCCTCAACTAATTCCAGTTGCGACATCTGCAAGAGCTTTATTGCCTGCTGAAGCTGCTGGGTCAATACGGGGAGAAGTCTCTGTGTCTGTTTAAGTTCCAACATCAATTTTAAACTCCTCGCCTAAATATACCTCTCTCACTATCTTATCCCTTGCAATACTTTCCGGGTCGCCTTCAAGAAGTACTTTCCCGTTATTCACAACATAGGCCCTGTCGCAAATAGGAAGAGAGTCTCTTACATTGTGGTCAGATAAAAGTATACCTATATCTTTCATTTTTAAACCATTTATGATCTTTTTTAAATCGGAAACAGATATGGGATCTATGCCGGAAAAAGGCTCGTCAAGCAACATAAACCTGGGGGAAATCATGAGAGCCCTTGCAATCTCTAATCTCCTCCTTTCACCGCCTGAAAGCGAATCGGCGTTGTTTTTGGACAGATGATCGAGCTTGAACGCCTCAAGCATTTCCGTTACTTTATGCCCCATTGATTCTCTGGCTACATCATGAAATTCAAGAATGGATAAAAGATTATCTTCAACACTCATCTTTTTGAATACAGACGGTTCCTGAGGCAGGTAGGTGATGCCTCTTCTTGCTCTCATAAACATCGGCAGCGTAGTGATATCTTCAGCATTAAGAAGTATTTTGCCGCTGTCCGGTTTCGTAAACCCTATAATCATGTAGAATGTAGTGGTTTTTCCCGCACCATTCGGACCGAACAGTCCCACTATTTCGCCTGTTTTAATGTATATGGAAATTTCATCAACTACCTTTCGTGAATTGTAAGATTTCGTAACACCTTCTGCGAAAAGTTTTATTATTTCAGGCATTATTTCTCCATTCTCATCCTTGGCTTATTTATAGAAAATTTCCCAATGGAAAGGTCGTACACTATTGATTCACCTTCCATCTCTACATTGTCCCTGAATATTTTCGGTTTCTCAGTCAACACAACTTTGTCTTCTTTAAAATGATATACCGCCTTTTCGCTTTTCGCAATAGTTCCTTTGGAAATCAACCGGACCTTTCCTTTTGCGTCTATTCTTTCAAGTTCATTGTCTTTACTGAGAAGATAGAGTTTATCGCAGAGCATGTTTATATCCTGGCCCTTCATAATGACTTTACCCTCCAGGATATAGGCGTTGTCTTTCATGCTGTATGTAAAACTATCAGATTCAAACCTGTATTTACCTTTATCGGTTTCTATGTATCCTGTAACATCCTTTTCTATTTTTACGGTTTCTTCTTTTGTATTGGCAGTTAATCCCACACCCCTGAGGTTCAGCTTAGTTCCTTGAATATCCACAGGCGCATTTGTATATGTAAGACCATTTTTGAAATCAAAATCCATGTTCCTGCTTTTTAGCCTGTAACTGTCTTTATATACAAAATCCACATTCTCAACAGTGCCTTTTTCTTCTTCTGTGTTCATTGTGCCTTTTGTACCCTTGAAAGAAACAACTACACCAGCCTTCGGCATGTACTTGCCTTCAAGGTCTTCCATTTCTATAAGCGGCTTATCAATATATTTGCGGGCAATTTTTGCAATGATCTCCCAGTCTATTACCCCATTTTTCTCTCCGGAATATTTTACACCTTTGAAAACTATAACCTTTTTTTCTTTATCCAATACAGGAAGGGAAATCCTTACAGGTTTTTTAACGAAGAAATAGAGCGCTAAGAGAAAGCTTGCGATTATAAACCCTGAAGCTATATAAACAATAACTTTTCTGTCTTTCATCTGTCACCATAACTGCCTTGAAATTGAGAGGTTAAAGGATTAATGGTTAAGAGAATTACCCATCTTGTTCTCTCATCTTTTGTCTTAATACTCACACTATTTTTGCCTTTAAGAGATCATGAATATGTATTATCCCGACAGGATTTGTACCCCCCTCTCTATCGAGAACAAAAAGTGATGTTATAGAAAATTCTTCCATCTTTTTCAATGCATAAACAGCAAGAGAATCCTTCATTATTGTTTTCGGGTTGTCTTTCATTATATCAAAGGCTTTTTTTTCCAGGATGTTTTCATGTTTTTCAATGGCTCTCCTCAGATCACCATCAGTTATTATGCCCATAAGTTCTTCTCTATTATTGTAAACACCCACAACTCCAAGCCTTTTCGAAGTGATCTCAATAATTGTATGTTTCATGAAAGTATCCTGATAGACTTTGGGTAATGCATCTCCGGTATGCATCAGGTCTTCCACTTTAAGCAGGAGTTTTCTTCCCAGGGTGCCTCCAGGGTGCAGAAATGCAAAATCTTCAATTTTAAAACCCCGCATTTCCATTAATGCTACAGCAATCGCATCACCCATGGCGAGTGTTGCAGTTGTGCTTGACGTAGGCACTACATTGAAGGGACATGCCTCCTCAACATTAACACTGAGAACAACATCGCCGTATTGTGCTATTGAGGAGTCTGTATTGCCGGTAATAACGATTGTAGCAATATCCATCCTTTTTATCCAGGGGAGTATGCCGATCACTTCATCCGTTTCTCCGCTGTTACTGACAACAATCAGAACATCTCCCTTTTGCAGCATGCCCAGGTCTCCATGGAGAGAGTCCGCAGGATGGAGGAATAAGGCAGGTGTGCCTATACTTGACAACGTTGAAGCAATTTTTTTACAAACAAGGCCGGATTTGCCTATACCCGTGAGCACAACCCTTCCGGAACATTTAAATATGATATCAACTGCTTTTTCAAAGGTGTTATCGAGCCCCTCCATTACTTGAAGAATTGCTTCGGCCTCTTTTCTTAATACATTCTTGCCTATTTCTATTATTGAAGTTTCGTGTGTCGCCTTTCGTGTTTCAGGTTTTAAAATCCTGTCTTTCTGAGGCCCCTGACTCCTGTCTGCCCCGGAGCACTCTTGTCCGGGGACCCCTGACTTCTTTTTCATAGAGCTTCCTCTATATTTTTCAACGTTTTCAATATAACAGGGAGATCATCGAGAGCAACAGAGTTTTCACCATCACATAGGGCTTTTGAGGGGTCAATATGTGCTTCCATAAATATGCCGTCAATCCCGACAGCAATAGCTGCTCTTGCCAGCGGGAAAATAAATTCTCTTTCCCCGCCTGAACGACCCGATGCCCCACCCGGTTTCTGAACACTATGGGTTGCATCAAATATGACAGGATATCCGAATCCTTTCATGATCGGTATCGATCTGAAGTCATTTATAAGTGTGTTATATCCAAAGCTTGTCCCTCTCTCAGTAATCAATATTTTTTGGTTTCCGGTAGATACAACTTTGTCTATAGCATATTGCATATCGTAGGGAGACAGAAATTGACCTTTCTTGATATTTACCGGCATGCCCGTTTTTCCGCAAGCAACAAGAAGGTCTGTCTGTCTTGAAAGAAGCGCAGGCACCTGGAGAACATCAACTATGCGGGCTGCAATAACCGCTTCTTCAACGTTGTGGACATCTGTTAATACTGGCATGCCGAACATTTCTTTGACTTCAGAAAGTATCTCCAATCCTTTTTCCATACCCAAACCGCGAAAGTTTCCTACCGATGTCCTGTTTGCTTTATCATATGAGGATTTAAAAATAAAAGGCACATGCAAATCTTCCGTTATTTTCAGTAGTCTTTCAGCTATTGATAGGGTTATGTCCCTCCCTTCAATTACACATGGGCCCCCTATAAAAACAAAAGGTCTTTGCCCTATACTGATATTGCCGACATTTACCCGTTTTTGCATTTCAGTCTCTCTTGCCTGCAATTTAATGAAGCTTTGATAAAATCTCTGAAAAGGGGATGTGGATTAAAAGGTTTCGATTTAAACTCCGGGTGGAACTGGCACCCCAGAAACCATGGGTGATCTTTAAATTCAACGATCTCAACAAGTGTTTCATCAGGGGATATGCCTGTAACAGATAGGCCGCATTCCTCAATCTGCTTCAGAAAAGACATGTTAAATTCGTACCTGTGCCTATGCCTTTCATAAATTATATCCTGTTTATATGCCATTTGCGCATGGCTTCCCTGCTTTAATTTACAGGGATAAGCGCCAAGTCTCATGGTGCCGCCTTTGTTTGAATCCTTATCTCTCTTTTGTACATTGCCTTCTCTGTCTGTCCATTCTTCAATAAGGTATATTGAAGGGCAACTTGTATTTTCGTTGAATTCCGTACTGTTGGCATCTTCAAACCCGGCAAGATGCCTGCATATTTCAACAACGGAAAGTTGCATGCCGAGACATATTCCGAAAAAAGGGATTTTATGTACACGCGCATGTTTTATTACGGCAATTTTGCCTTCAATTCCTCTGTCTCCGAAGCCTCCCGGCACCAGTATACCGTCAACATTTTCCGGAACAGCCGCCTCACCTGTCTCAATTTCCTCTGAGTCCACATACCTGATAATTACCTTGCACCTGTTTGCTATCCCTCCATGCACAAGGGCCTCATTCAAACTCTTATACGAGTCTTTCAGTTTGACATATTTACCGACTACTGCAATTTCCACCTGATATTCGGGATGCTCTATTGTATCAACAATGCGTTCCCATTCGGAAAGGTCGGGTTTTTTTGACCAGATATTAAGCAGATTTGTTATTTTTTCGTCAAGTCCTTCCTTATGGTAAATCAGAGGGACTTCGTATATTACACCTACGTCTTTCGCCATTATCACCGCGTCTTTTTCAACATTACAAAAAAGCGCGATTTTATCTTTCATCTCCTGCGGGAGATCACCTTCTGTCCTGCACAATAAAATATCAGGCTGGATGCCTATCCCCCGCAATTCCTTTACGCTGTGCTGCGTCGGTTTTGTTTTTATCTCATCGGCAGTTTTAATTAAAGGAACAAGGGTAAGATGTATAAACAATGAGTTTTCCTTGCCTAATTCATTGCGAAGCTGACGTATAGCTTCAAGAAACGGCAGGCTTTCTATATCGCCAACCGTACCGCCGATCTCCACTATTACCACATCCGTAACGTCATCAACATTGAGGATTCTTTGCTTTATTTCGTTGGTAATATGCGGTATGACCTGGACTGTTCCGCCCAGATATTCACCCCTTCTCTCCCTTGATATGACAGCATCATAGACCTGACCGGTAGTGAAGTTGCATTTTCTTGAACCTGTGGCATTTGTGAATCTCTCATAGTGGCCAAGATCCAGATCTGTTTCTGTGCCGTCATCGGTAACAAAAACCTCTCCATGCTGAAAAGGGCTCATCGTTCCGGGGTCGACATTAATATAGGGGTCCAATTTCATGAGCATCACGGCAAGGCCTCTCGATTCGAGAAGCGCACCGATAGATGCAGAAGCAAGGCCTTTACCAAGCGAGGAAACCACGCCACCTGTAACAAAAATAAATTTCTGTCTCATTTCTGCTTTCCTTTTATAAAAAGTTCGATCAACGTTTCACCATCCATCACCAGATTGCCTGAGCGTTCATCATATCCTGACGGACAACCAATTTTACGATTACCTTTCTCAAATATCACAAAGGGAACCGGGCAGGCATAATGTGTTTTCATAGTTACAGGCGTTGCATGATCCGTAACGATGAGAATTTTCACATGTTCCCCGATTTTTTCATATATATTCCCCACAACTTCCCTGTCAATATGCTCAATGGCTTTTATCTTTTCATCCGCATTGCCTTTATGAGACGCCTCATCCGGGGCTTCTACATGGATATACACAATGTCATAGTCCTCAATAAGCTCGATAGCCTTTGCTGCCTTTGCACTATAATCGGTGTCTAAATAACCGGTTGCTCCTTCCACATGAGGAGCGTCAAAACCGATGAGGCTGCTTATTCCCTTTATCAGGTCTACGGCCGCGACAGTTGCTCCGCGTAAACCATATTTATCAGAAAATAATGGAAACTGCGACCTCTTCCCCTGTCCCCACAACCATATGCTATTGGCTAGGAATTTACCGGTCTCTTCCCTTTTTATGCTCAACGGGTGTTCCCGCAATACTTCCTGAGAGTCCTTCATTAAAGAAATAATTCTATCTGCGCCTTTTCCTTTAGGGAGATAAGATGAAATATTTTTTTCCGTAATATCATGAGGCGGCGTTGTCTCCATCTCAAATAAGCCATCCTTCCATAACATAATATGCCTGTAACTGATACCGGGAAAAAAAATGAATTCACTGCCTCCTATTGCCCTTTGTACGGCATCTATGAGAATCCTTCCCTCATCTGTCGAGATATGTCCACCGCTGTAATCGCCCATAATGGTATTGCCGGAGAGATTTTCCAGATAAACAAGATTGCACCTGAATGCTACATCTTTTTCTTCCATTTTGATGCCCATGCCGGAAGCCTCGATAGGCGCTCTTCCCGTATAGTGCTTTGCAGGGTTGTAACCGAATATGGACATGCATGCCACATCGCTCCCCGGTGAAAACCCTTCCGGTATAGTCAGCACCTTTCCGCAGGCACCTTCCCTTGCCATCATATCCATATAGGGTTTATTTGCAGCCATAAGCGGTGTTTTGCCGCCAAGCTCGTCAAGCGGAAAATCAGCCATACCATCGCCGATAATAACTATATATTTCATTTTACCTGTCATTATTCTGTCTTTTAAGATTTTTATTGGTCCTATACGACTTATAAGACCTATAGTTTTTGCTTCTAAGCCGGTCCTTCCTCAATCCTTATGTGTACACTTTCTCCCTTAATAAAAGGAAGTTGGTCAATTTTAACCTTTGCTGCTTTCAGGTTTTTTTCTATTGCTTCATGAGTAAGCATAACAATAGGGACAAAACCCTTTTCCTCCCTCCCTTTCTGTATAACGGCAGAGATGCTTATGTTGTATTCCGACAATATCCCTGAAATCTTAGAAAGCACGCCTGGGCTGTCCTGGGCATTAACCCTCATATAATAAGGCACAGATATATCTTCACCTTTCCTTATCTTAAGCCCTCTTTCAATCAGTTTTGGGACTCCTGTCCTTGATATCTTTTTTTTAACCCTTGATGCTATGTCTACTATATCACTTACTACAGAACTCCCCGTAGGATCACTGCCGGCACCTTTCCCGTAGTAAAGATTTGGACCGGTCCTATCGCCTATAACATATATAGCGTTGTAAACCCCGTTTACATTGCTCATCAAATGGCCTATGGGGATCATGGCAGGTTCAACACGTGCATCTATAAAACCATTTTCCTCTTTTGCCAAGGCAAGGAGTTTGATCTTATATCCGAACTCTTTTGCAAATCCTATGTCTATAGGCTCAATCTTTGATATTCCACCTGTTACCATATCACTCATTTTTACTGGACAGTTAAAAGCCAGGCGTACCAGGATAGATAATTTATGAGCTGCATCCATTCCTTCTATATCAAGGGTCGGATCCTGTTCGGCAAAACCCAGTTTTTGGGCATCCTTAAGCGCATCACTAAAACTTATTCCTTTTTCGGTCATTTCTGTCAGGATATAGTTGCTCGTGCCGTTTAAAATACCAAGGATATAAGAAATTCTGTTCCCGACAAGGCCATCGCGTATTGCCCTTATTACAGGGATGCCGCCGCAGACGCTCGCTTCAAAACCTATCTCGCAATGTTCTCTTTCTGCAAGGTCGAATATCTCATCCCCTTTTTCGGCAAGAAGGGCCTTGTTGGCAGTTACAACCCATTTTTTATGTTCTATGGCAGAGACAATGTATTCGTAAGCAGGGGTTATTCCCCCCATGAGTTCGACAACAATATCCACATTTTTATCTTCTATAACATCATAGGCATTTTTTGTAAGGATACTGTCGTCTATGCTTATATCTCTATCCCTTTTGAGATCAATATCTGCAATCCTGACAACCCTTATGTCCAACCCTGTTCGTTCTTTTAAAAGAGAATTATGTTCTGTGAGGATTTTATATGTCCCGATGCCGACAGTTCCGAGACCTATGATACCGACGCCTATCATTTTTTGTTTGAGGTGTACAACAGATTTTTAATCCCTTTTACTGCCTGCCTGGTTCTATGCTCATTTTCCACAAGGGCAAATCGTACATAGCCCTCTCCGTATTCTCCGAATCCGATGCCGGGGGAAACAGCTACTTTAGCTTCCTTCAGCAAAAGCTTTGAAAATTCCAGAGAACCCATTGCTGCAAACTCATCAGGAATTTTTGCCCAGACAAACATCGTCGCCTTTGGTCTGTCTATTTTCCACCCGTAACGAGTCAATCCATCGCAAAGGGCATTTCTCCTTCTCCGGTATTTTTCAACAATTTCCTGTACATCTTCATCGCCTTCGTTCAGGGCTATTATGGAGGCAATCTGGATCGGCTGGAACACTCCATAGTCAAAATAACTTTTAATCTTGCCGAGAGCGGCGATCATCTTTTTATTCCCCACGGCAAACCCGACCCTCCATCCAGGCATATTATAACTCTTTGAGAGAGAGAAAAACTCTACGCCAACATCCTTCGCGCCTTCAACCTGTAAAAAACTCGGTGCCTGATAGCCGTCGAAAACTATATCTGCATAAGCCAGATCGTGGAGTATCATAAGATTATACTCCTTTGCAAAGGCAACGATCTTCTCAAAGAAGTCGATTTCTACAACCTCAGTGGTAGGATTGTTAGGAAAACTTATGATAAGCATCTTCGGCTGAGGCCATGTCGTCTTGATCGCCACACTCAGCCTGTCAAAAAACTCTTCCTTCGGGAGGATGGGGATAATTCTCAGGTCCCCGCCTGCAATAACTACAGAGTATGTATGAATAGGATAGCTGGGATCCGGCACGAATACCACTTCTCCGTGGCTGATCGTGGCAAGCACAAGATGACCTATGCCTTCTTTGGCTCCCATGCTGACAACAATCTCTGATTCCGGGTCAACATCAACACCATATTTTCTCTTATACCATTGGGCAATTGCTACCCTTAATTTATAGATACCTTTTGTTACGGAATATCTGTGGTTCCTCGGATTTCTTGCAGCTTCGACGAGCTTTGACACAATATGTTTAGGCGTGGGCATATCAGGATTGCCCATACCGAGGTCTATAATATCCTCATTGTTCCTTCTGGCTTCTATCATAAGGTCTCTTACAATACCGAGCCCGTAAGGCGGTAATCTTGATATTCTATAGAATTCATCCATTTAGATGAAAATTACCATATAACATTTTAACAATCAATATTAAAAAGGGCTGATCAGCTTTTTGTAGAAATGCCGCAACATTACTTCATTAGCTGCTCCGTTGCACACGTTTTGCCGGCTATATGTCCCGGCAGGTGATTTACGAATGACGATTACCATTATAAGCATCGCCGTCGCCTCTATCGCTATCATCCTAAAGACTGTCATTTCAAGACCTGTTGCGCTCCGGCAATCACCGGACACCGAAGGAGATAGTTAACAACTTTCATAAATTGCAGATTTATAAGTTGTTAACAAGTTGTAAACATTAATTTGTAGATCCCCTCTTTGATTTTAAAAATGTATTAATCTGTAACGTATCGTTAATACTTGCTTTGCGGCTGTTTTTAGATTTTCTGAAACATTTTCAGAAAATTATTGGAAAAGATTTTTTAGAACGGCGGGATGTAAAGATCAAAAGCATTATCTCTCGAAGAGCCCGCGGAGTTAGCAGAGAAACGATGTCCGAAAACCTGCCGGAGGCAATGACGGAAACAGTTTCCGTCATTGCTGAAATCCATGAAAACATCAATATCTACACTTAGTTGCATGATTTATATTTAAAACTTGGTTTTTTGTCGGCAACATGCTTTTTTTACCAAATCTAAAAAATGAGTTTGCGCGGGGATAGTGGTGTAAGGCGTTATTAATATTGGCTTTTGCGGCTGATTACAGATTCGTTAACACAGTGTTAACGAATTGCCTGAATGAATTTTTCGGATGACGTCATTGTCGGATTTTCACCCATTTTTTTATTGTGTATAACTTTTATTGAGCCCACCTTGGCAGATTTTTCCAGGCATCCCTCAAACGGTGGTCCTGGTTATGATAATCGGGTGAATGACGCCTAACCAGGGACCAGAAATTTTTGGAATGATTCATTTCCGCAATATGGCACAATTCATGGATCATGCTGTACTCAACCAGATCAGGCTTCAGAAAAAGGAGTTTTGCGTTAAGAGAAATTGCCCTGTTCCTTGAACAACTTGCCCAGCGTGTTCGCTGTCGTTTAATGAACACCCGTTCGAAACGTAAGCCCATCCTCTCACTTACATTTTCCAACATGGGGATAAGTGAATCTTTAGCACGCCGAAGAAGCCAGCGGCGCAACGCTCCTATACAGGCTTTTTCATCTTTCACGTTTCCAAAAACTAACAAACGGCCGGGGGCAATTTCCCTCGCAACCACCTTCGCATAATCACTCTCTCTTATTTCCATGTGCCATTCCTGCCCGATAGCAGTCAGGACAATGCTTGTCGGTAGTTGCCAATCCGGTTCAGGCTCAAAAAATTTCCGGTTCAGTTCCATCCGTTCCAAGGCTGCCCTGATCCAGTGTTTTTTTCTGTCAAGAAGGGCCGGTACTTTTGTATGATCGTACCCCTTGGGTACAACAACCTCCAAGCCGTCTCGAATGGTCACTTTCAAGCGCGGATTCTTTGCCTTCGGGCTAATGCGGATACTGTACTGAAATAGTGTTTCACTCATCCGATTTGCCTCTGTAATTTGCCCGTTGGAGCAGTTTTATGCAACGATCAACAAAATCTTTGTCCCGCCCGTGCAGTCCTGCACCAGGGAACTGCTTGGCAAGAATCTTGGTGAATTCACGGAAAAGTTCCACACTTATGTGGTCCTGATCAGTCCAGCCGGGAAAAAGTATCTCGTCAGCCTTCATCAAAAACGCCGCTGCAATCCGGGCAGCATCTTCGTCCAATAAACCGGCAGACCTCTCCTTTGCTGCCAGGGTGATGCTTTCCGCAAGCGGTCTTTTTGCCTCCTGAATCAATTTAACTGTTTCTTTCGCCAGTTCCTCCAGTTCTTTCAGAAGCGCCAATCCTGCCAGCGTACCCTTTCTTTTTTCCTGTATGACGCGTTTCAGTTTCTCGCTAAGCGGCTCAAACTCGTCATCTTCACCGGAGCGCAACTGCAATTCAGCGGCAAGCATGGCCTCAATATTGAGCGCCTTCGAGTCCGGCGGGGTGTCTTCGAGCTTTGTCAGATAATCAGCATCCAGTATGTACACCGGCATATTGCGTTTCAGCTCTTCAATATCCATATGCTGCCTGATTAGTTCCCGCGTCTTTGCCCCGTCAGCCGGGTCAGTCTCATATTTCATGCCACGTGGATAGAACTCTTTGGCGTAGTATATCCATAGCCGCGCCAGCCATAGATAATTTGGTTCATATTCCACAAGAAACGGGTCAGGGTGCAGCGTTTCCCACAAGATGCTCAGGTTCCGATACCCAAACTCAAACTTTTCCCGTTTCGGCTCATTGATGTTCAACCAGGCAAGGATTGCCATGATTGTATCCCGGTCACCCTTTTTCTCAAAATCAGCAAATAATTCAAGCAGCCACTGCATCCCGATCTTGAACTCTTCTCTTAGCCTTGTTAGAGGGAAAGCTACTTCGCCCAGTTCGTTCTTGTCAAAGTTAAGCGCATCCTGCAGTTTTTCAAATACGCCGAAATAGTCGATGACTACACCGACCTTTTTCAGATCGTTGTAAGGCCGATTTACCCGTGCTATGGCCTGCAACAATGTATGGTCCCGCAGTCCCTTGTCAAGATACATGGTTTCTAAGATAGGGGCGTCAAAACCTGTGAGCAGCATATCACAGACAATCAGTATCTCAACTCTTCGCCACTTATTGTCCTGTTTCGCCTGTTCTTCAGGTGTCTCCGGCCTTGTTTTTTTAAACTCATCTATGGCCTTCTTGCGGGTGGCATCTCCAAGGTAATGCTTTTTGACAATTTCTCTGTCCCTTTCAGTATCTTCTGAGTAAACGCAAAGCGATGACTCCGGTTCCATCAACGCATCCAGGGCAGCCTTATAGAGTACACAGGTCTCCTTGTCGTAAGTAACCAACATGGCTTTGAAGCCATTGGGCCGTACCCGCTTCCTGAAATCAAGAGCCACATCCTCGGCTATCATTTTAATCCGCCTGGGGTCCTTGAGAATAACTTCAAGCTTTGCATTTTCCGTCTTCAGTTGTTCCCGCTCCCCTGCCGGCAAATGGGCAAATTCGCGCTCAAAGACCGCATCAAGCCGCTCACCCCAAACCGCCCAGTCGCTTACTCGCGGCTCGAAGTTAATAGGTTTGGTCGCCTCATCACGGATGGCGTCAGCGATGGAATAACGGCCACCGGGCTGCATATACCGCTCTATTCGTTCAGCGCCTGACTCATCTTTGCCCAAAATCCTGCCAAAGGCCAGCGGTGTGTTGTGATCATCGTTTTCAATGGGCGTACCGGTAAACCCGAAAAGCGATGCCTCGGGCAGGGTTGCCCTCATCCACTTGCCGAATTCCCCTTCCTGGGAACGGTGGGCTTCATCCACGAGACCGATCACATTACGCCGGGGCACAGCAAATTTTTCATAGCCGCTGAATTTATGCATGATTGTGATAATCACGCCACGGTAACCGTCGCCATCGCTCAGGAGGTTGATAAGATCAGTCTTGCCTTCCGCCACCCGGCAGGTTTCCGTGTTGGTCTGGATGAACTGTTTGATCATCTGGTCCTGTAGCTGGTCCCGGTCAATAACAACAAGGATCGTCGGCTGCTGCAATTTAGGATGATGCCAGAGCTTTTTGGCTGCAAAGAGAATGGTCAGGCTCTTTCCGCTCCCCTGTGTATGCCATACCAGACCGCGACGCCATTCCTGCTCACGCTCCAGTTCGAGAGCACGGCGCACGATTTCATTGGCAGCGGCAAACTGCTGATAGCGTGCAATCTTCTTGACTGGTTGTCCTTCTTCAATCTCGAAAACTATAAAGTTGCGTACCAGATCAAGGAGATTACCCCTGTCAAGGGTGCCGTAAACAGAACGCTTCATCCGGTCATTTTCAGGTATGTGGATATGTGGTGCGGGATCGCGCCACTGGTGCCAGGTATGAAATTTTGTTCCCGGCATACCGTATCTGAAAACCAGTTCATTCACTGCACCGCAGAAGGCGTTAGAATAATAAAGCTGCGGAGCTTCACGGCCATAGCGGCCGCATTGTCTTGCCCCCTCGGACCAATCGATATGCCAGTCCCGGCCGGTGGTCTTGGCCTCAATATTGACCATGGGGATGCCGTTAACAAAGAGCAACAGATCAGTACGGATGTTGTCTTTGGGCCCTTCCACACGGAACTGATTTGTAACGAGAAAATCATTGGCGTCAATATCGTCGTAGTCAATAAGCCGGACAGTTTCCTCCATCTCATCCACAGCAAACTTTATCGTCTTTTCACCCCGGAGCCAGCGCAGCCATTCGGCATTGTCCCTCTCAGCCTGAAGCCGGGAGATAACCCGCTCAACACGGTCCTCATCAATAATAACGTCAGGATTCAGTGCAATAAGCCTTTCCTTGAGGATAGGAAGGAGTAAAACCTCCCGCTCATCAACAGTACCGTCGTTTCTACGGGCACGGTATTCCCTGGCAACGGTCTTTGCATCCTCATAACGCCAGCCGAGTTCTTCAGACTGGAGCCATTCAAGTATTGGACTCTCGACTGTACGTGCTTCATTGGGCAATTCAACATGTGTGATTTCTGCAGTCATGGCATCACATCCAATGATTTTACTCTGACCTTACCGGTCAGGAGATTTTGAAGAAGGGAACGTTTAAGGCGGTGAAGAGCTTGGACTTCGCTTTTTACCGACGCTACTTGTGCGTCGGCTGCTGACAGTAATTCAATCATCTGTTCTTGTTCCGCAACAGATGGCTCAAACACCGGGAACCGTTTTAGTTCTCGGGAATTTATCGTACAAAGGTTGCTGGTTTGCTTTGCATGGGCAAAGAAGTAGTTTTTTGCCTGCCATGTCTGAAGTAAGAAATGAAATAACTCGGGCTTGTAAGTGTCGGGAGCAAGCCGAACCCGAAAGATGTGATTCTGGTATACACATGGTTGTATTTCCCCACGCCACATACCGCCACGGCCAAGTTTGTCCCGATCGCCGCCTTCAGTCATGAGGATGTCCCCAGCGCCAACTAATAATCTATCCAATTCAGATTGTTTTACCTCAACCCGTTCCACGTTTGAAAGGTCAAATCCTCCTTCCTGCACGTTTACAACCGTTAGATATGCAACCTCAACCAATTCATGCCCGGATAGGTCACGTCCCATAGTAAAGCCTGACTCGACTTTGGCAATCTGCCGCAATTGTCTTGTTATCCAAGATGCTGGAGTATAGAACCACTTCGTTTGAATAAATTCCTTGTGCCGTCCTGGAATCCCTCGGGTGAAAAGTTGCTGCATCAAAGCAGTCTTCAGACGCTTCGCGGCAGTCAGTTTGGCCTCGGCAGCGGCAAGGGCGTTATCGGCAGCTTTTAGTATAATTCCAATAGATGCTTGCTCTTCTATTAAAGGTGGAATATGCAATTGTAGCTTATCAAGTAATCTTGTATCCAAGTGAGGCACTGCTCCGCCAATGGTTGCCGTATTTGTAAAGGCATAGAAAGATTGCAGCAGATAGAAGAAAAAATCAGGATCAACCTCTTCTTTTGGACGATAACATAGTAATGTTGAACCAAGTGCTCCAGCTTTACCGCGCAATGCCAAACCTGACCGCGATCCGTCCGCTACAATAATACAGTCTGTTTCAAATACATAAGGCAGAGTTTTATTGCATGTAAAACTCCATTCACCTTTTTCAAACCCTTCCACGAGAAGATATGGAATAGATTCTGGTGTTAACACCGGCGAAAGGTCGTCAGGGAGTTTACCCTTGAAGTTATCGGCAAGGTCGCGAAAAGCTCGCAACACCCAATCGTCCGGCTGAGAATGTGTAAAAGTTCGCCAATATACCGGATGAGCTCCTGAAGGTCTCATTCAGTCACTCCACTCTGTCCGGTAAAAGTTTTGAGCTGCTGCAGCTTTTTTGAAAATGCATTTGAGGCAAGTTCCAGATTCATCATTGCTTCCTCAATCCCTATTTCCTCCTCCGGTTCAAAGGTATCCACATATCTCGGCAGATTGAGATTGAATTCATTATCCTCAATCTCTGCACGGTCAGCAACAACAAAATACCGGCAGGCTTCCTTGGGGTCTGCGCAGATGCGCATGAGATCGTCGGCTGTCTCCCTGGCGTGGGCAATCTCGCGCTCTGCCTGTTGTCGGACTCCAGCCTTTTTCTCATCTGCTTCGGCTTCAAGCTTTTCCAGCATTTTTACCCTTGGCTTCAGTTCTTTGAGCCGCTCGGCATTTGCCTTCTTTCGTTCCCTGAATGCCTTCAGCTCTTCTTTGCCTTTTGGCGGCTTCAACTCTGCCGCAGCCAGACATTCCGCCAATTCTTTCTTAAGTCCCGTCAGCGGTTCCAGGAAAGGACCGTAAGATTCTTCTAATTCCCGAAGCGCTTCATCTCTATCATGTTCGATTTCGGCAATAAGTGACTGCTCGTGTTGTGGAATAATTGCTGTACACTTGTCCAAATCCCCGAAGGCCCGCCACGGCACAAGGACCCTCATGCAGTCGGCACGGCGGAGAATGTTCTGGGGGTTTGAAGACTGATAGTGTCTTGACGCCCAGATCAGGAGTATTTTCCCTTTACGTTCAGGGGGTTTATGCTTGTTGAGCACCACAAGACAGCCGGGCACATTGTTGCCGTAGAAAAGTTTTGAGGGGAGCACGATGACGCACTCGATGAGGTCGGTCTTAATGAAGCCTTCGCGGATCAGATATTCTGCATCAGCTTTCTGGCTGCGGCCATCTTCAGCTTTGGTCTGTTCGGGCTGGCCTCGAAAAAGGATGCCCTGAGACATGACGATAATAGCGCGGCCGGTTGGCTTAAGGGATTTTACCACCTGATACATCCAGGCATAATCGCCGTTGTCGCGGGGCGGTATGCCGAAAACCAAACGGCTATATGGATCACCGCCTGCAAAGTCGTCATAGCCCCACGATTCCAGAGAGAAGGGTGGATTCATGACAATCCGGTCAAACTGACGCAAACGGCGTGTCTGACCTTCCCGGAAAAAGGGAGCTCGCAGACTGTCCTGCGGCGGGGCTTGATGATAGCTGCGGACACCATGCAAGATCATATTGATCCTGGCAATATTGGCAGTTGAGGGATTGCTTTCCTGCATGTAGAAAAAGAGCCGGTCTGCCTCTCTGCGGCCAAAGTGACGTTCCACGTAGTTTCTGCACTGGAGGAGCAAACCCGCAGACCCTGCAGCCCAGTCGCAGACATGGTGCGCAGGGTGAGGTTCGACTATTTCAGACATTAGATAGGCAACCTCTTTCGGAGTGTAGAATTCTCCACTTGACTTGCCTGCTTTAGAGGCAAAATTGCGGATCAGATATTCATAGGCATTGCCGAAAAGGTCGTCTGTTACACTGGCATGGTCAAAACGGCGGCTGCTGAAGTGGTTGATGATCTCGACCAGCTTCTTACGAGGAAGGCGGTCCTGAGCATTAAAATCTACCGTGCTGTTAAAGAGTATACCGTTAAATTTAGGTTCATTGGCCCGTTCAATGGCACGCATGGCATGATTCAATTCCTTCCCGAGGTTACGTTCGGTAGTCCTGGCAACCGTGTCCCAAATACATTCGTCAGGTACCACAAAGTCATGCATGCGGGGATCACGGGCAAGGTCCGGGTCATCCAGTTCCTTCTCCAGCGAAGCCACATTCTCCAGATAGACATCATTAATCCTTTTATAGAAAAGCAGCGCAAAAACATAACCGCGAAATTCTGAATGATCCACGCCGCCACGCAGAAGATCGGCAGCCTTTTCGAGAAAAGAGTCAAGTTCCGCCTGAGTCAAACGACGTTGCGGACGATGATTATTAACAGATGACACCCTCAAACCTCTTTCCGGTTGTATAGTAAAGAAGAGTGTTTGCTGAATTCTCCTGCAAAAAGACTGATAACCGTTATCATCACGCTACCTTCCATTGAAATATACGTATCATATCTTTGAAGAAACCCCACCTCTTTGTCAGAAACTGATAGCGCCCGGCAACAATGCCGGGAGAAATGCCGAGCTTTCCGGCCAGATCAATTATCTCCCGGTTAGAGCGCATTTGTATAATATCTCCGTTGTATCCAGCAGGGATCAGAAACTCGGCTGCAAATTTATCGGCCCTGACTTCGCGCGGGTCGTCGCTGCTGTTATTATTGATCAGGAGGTCTTTCTTGCTGTCGTTCAGTACATGACCGGCTTCATGAAAAAAAGAAAACCAGAACTTGTCCTCGCCTTTCCCACGCAAACAAAGCAGAATCATAGCCTTTTGAGGGTTCAGCCACTTGGTGGCTCCGTTCCAGGGAACCTTTTTCATTTCCGGAACCAATGCAACTGCCACACCTGCTTCAGCACAAAGCTGTTTCATCTCTGACACGAACTTTTCAGGCTCCTCACGGGTCAAGCTGCGGATCATCCGGAGAGCTTCCCTAAACAATCCTTTATTAAATGGTTTACAGGCTATTTTGTGCGATCGCAGTTCACCCTGTCTTATCCAGGCAGAAGCTGATCCGGGTTGTGATTCAAAACATTGAGAACGGCGGGCGGCAACAGCAGGTTTTACCCAGATTTTCCGCCATGCATCCACGCTGCTCACACCGTAAAAGGCAAGGGTCTCACGCAAAAGCACGGTCTCATCCTCTGTCTGATGCAGTAAGCCTCTATCAATCAATTCGGCAGTTGGTATGGTCTTCAGCCACTGCGGGTCTTTATGAAGACGATCACCTTCTTTTATCTTAATTAATTGTTCCTGGTACTGGGACTCCAGGTTATTCCAGAAACTTGCAGGTACGCCGGTTGCCAGTTCAAGAAGATTGGCAGTTTCATAGCTGATTGGCTGGTTCCCCTTGAAAATGCGGATAAGCGACTGGACTGTCAGCCCTGTTCTTATCGCAAGCTCTTTCTGGGACATATCAAGAGACTCAATGACCTCCTGAAGTGTCCGGCCTGGAGGCACCGCGTAGTCCGGTTCAAATTCGTATTGTCTTTTTGCTTTCATATGCACCTCAATGGGTGTCTTTAATTTCTACTATCTCGATTTCTTTTACCTGTTTCAGATCAATTCCTCCATCTTCGCGCATGGGGATCGGATCATCGGCAGGAACAAACAACAACCGGTGAGGATGATTAAGGTCAACAGAGAAAGTACCCGTGTCCTTTCCAATTAACTCATGACAGCGCGGTGGCGGCAGGTGAGAAATAACAGCCAGTGTTTCGGCAGCTCCAAGCTCCATCATGCGCTGTTTAAGTTTTGCAGCACCCTTTGCTCCCAATTCTTTCATCATTTCCTTTTCCAGAGAGCATATTTTCTGAAGCCTCTTTGTTCTGAAGTATATCTTCATATGGATGCCTTGTCAACCATAATTGTTAACATGATATGTTAACTAATATTGATATTAATTGCTGATTGTAATTCGCGTTGATGAGATAGTAATGTGCTTAGCGCTGTAATTGTGTTATCGGCCAAGGTTTGAAATTGCTCAATAAAGTTTGATATTCTTAGACATTTCGTCATTTCCCGCCGCCTGAATTGAATTATGGTAAATAGTAATTATTGAATAATCAAAAACATTAAAACCCCCGCTGCTAAATGGCCCGTATGCCCTGCAACATTTAATGAATAATTCATTTTCCTATTTTTTCCGGGGGATTGCAAAGGTTTTATTATTAACAGGCATGTCTGCTAAATTAGATTATTTTCTGAGCAGTTGTATAAAACTTTTAAGCTAAATAGTTTATTAAATTATATGGTTTATGACATAATAACTAAGCTGCTTTGAAATGAATAACTGACATTTCGGAATCAAGTTCATCCAGTTTATCCAGTAAAGACTCAACCCTGCTCACCACACTGCTTTTCATATATGCCTCACTGCAATCCGCACAGATTTCTGCAGGCACTTCTTTAATAACAATAACCTTCTCCTTGATAAAAAAAGGTACTGTGGTAGTCCCATCTCTTAACTCACCGCCACACAAGGGACAAAGCCTGGGGCTATTTTTTTCTTTCTTTCCAGCCATCTTCCCACCTCTCTCTTGAAGGTTTATAGACCGTTATTATATAAATTCTGTCAGAATCCCTATCAACCCCAATTACGGAATGTACAGGGTGTGAACCGATAAAACCTAAAGCAAGGCAACTTGGTAAGGGCCTGCCTTTCTCAGGATAATCTTCAATTATTATACACTCTTTTAGTGAATCTTCGATTTCTTTTTTTCTTACCCCTTCTAATCTCAGTTTTTCAACGGCATGCAATGACCAGAAGATTTTCTCATTTGTTTCAGATATATGTTCCTGAACTTTTTGCCTTATGAAAAATTCTTTATCTTCAATATTCATAGAATGAAAACCTTCTTTTTGCAGGCCTGTATAATTTCATTTTGGCATTGTATGTAAAGATTATCATCATAGTTATAATGAATCAAGCCACCTTCCAGTTTTTCAACATATGCCGCAGCCAATTCTAAATACAGTGACCAGTAACTAGTTGGAAACATTTAATGAATAATTCATTTTCCTATTTTTTCCGGGGGATTGCAAATGATTTTAATCTTGGCGCATACCTTTGTTGTACACAGTCCCCCTTGTGGTATAATAAAAAAGGTTGGGACAAAAACCATAAAAAATCCGGAGGATTTTTAGGTGTTGTCAAAAGTTGTATGAAAAAACACCATACAAAATGAGCATTAACAGACGTTTACAAGGAGAAAGCAGGGGAGGCAGGAGGAATTATGGGAAATGAAGAATGTATTCTTTATTTCCGCCGGGTTCACATCAGTGAAAAAGACATATGTGAAGCCGGCTTGAGTGGGCTACGGCATTTTAGAATTTTTACAGATGTGGATGGGCTGTAAGCCTTGCAGGCCGCAGACGTACTGAATGTACGTCGGAGGATCGCAAGGCGCGGCAGACCGCCGCAGATTAAAAATTCTAAAATGCCGTAGCCCGACCAGGAGAACAAAGACAAATGCTAAAGAATAAGAGCAACGGAAAGAAACTTTAACAAAACCATTTTTTACAAAAGGAGGTAGCTTTTGAAAGGCGTTCTTCTTTTTTCCATCTTGGGGTATGTTTGTCTGCTCTGGCTTACCGGCATTTATGTAACGCGAAAATCAAAATCCTCCGAAGCATATCTTGTGGCATCCCGCGTGCTTTCGATACCCTTTATTTCCGTATTGATTGCCGGCACATGGATAGGCGGCGTATCAATTGTAGGCATGGCTCAGGGCGCATATATACACGGCATAAGCGCCTTGTGGTTCCAGGCGGGCATATGGGTAGCCATGTTCGTCACGGCACTTCTCTTTGACAGGATTCTTGGCGGCAAAAAGACCTATTCGATCCTCGATGTTGTGGGGAACCTATACGACAGTAAAACCGCAAAGCTCGCCGGGATTCTGCAACTGATTTTCTCCATTTGGGTAGTAACCATGCAAATCGTAGGAGGAGGCGCCATCCTTTCCGTTATTCTGAAGGGACAGGTGTCTTTTTTCCAAGGGATGCTTTTTACCGCTTTTGTTTTTACCTTTTACAATGTAATGGGCGGCTTTGTCGCAACAGCCTACACCAACATTATCCACATATGTGCCATCTTTATCGGCATTTTTATGGGCGGCATCTATATCATGGTAAACAGCGAGGCGCTGGGAAGGATGGCTTTGCAAGCCCATTATTTTACCCCTTTCGGAGACCTCGGGGTCGGACAAGCTTTAAGCTGGGCTTATATAAACTTTACCCTGGGCGTACTTGCCCAGCCGGTAATCAATACAGCCTCATCAGCCAGAAGTCCACGTGAAGGGCGGATAGGTATTATCATAGGCAGCCTCATCAGCATTCCTGTTGTAGTTATGGCAGCACTTTGCGGTATTATGGCGCAGGGTATTTTTCCCGGCATCCCTTCTCTTGCTGCCCTGCCGTCATTGCTCGATGTAGTGCCTCCTGTTGTTGCCGTATTCTTCCTTATAAGCATGTGGGCTCCTCTTATGAGTTCCGGCTCACCTTTCCTGATGGGCGCCGTCACCCTTGCTGTTAAAGGGTACATAGGCCCGGCTTTCCAGATACAAAACGACCGTACATTGCTTCTCGTATCCAGGGCCACAACACTTCTTATAGGCGCAATTGCATTGCTTCTCGGATTTTTTGTAAAGGAGATTCTCAGAGAAGTAACATGGCTCGCTGTTTTCTTAAGCGCCATAGTTTATATCGTTTTCATCGGCTGGTCAGGCAGGAAAATAGGCAGCGGATACGCCTTCGCATCCCTTCTGGGTACTGCTGTTATTGTTGTTCTTTGTTTTTTAATCGGCATTAATAAAATAATTCACCCCATCTGGATCGTAACGGCATATATCATGATCGTTATGGGTATCGGTCTGTTTTCGGGAAGAAAGGCGTGATACCAAGTTGCCTTCATTCGCATACCTTCGTTGTCTCCTCCTCGCTTTCCTCGACGTACTACAGCGTACGCCTACGTCGGTTCCTCGTCGACGCCTCGGTCTGCTTTTGAATGCAACTTGGTATAAAGCAGCGCCAAGGCGCTCTCCAATTATATCAAATGAGGTTCTACAATACTTTTTTTACTTCTTCAAGAATTGATGAAGGGGTGACTATATGCCATCCTCTTGATAGCGCGACTTCAATAAGTCCCTCTGTTGCGTTTATGCAAAAAGCCTCTTCAGCCATATTCAGCATTTCAATATCTCCCTCCGAATCACCAAAGGCCAGAGAACCCTTTTGAGAATACGCGGCAAAGAGGTCTTCGATGGAATCTCTTTTCTCTTCTCTTTTTGCTAAGGACTTATTTATATTTCCGGTGAAAAGACCATTTTCAACTTCCAGTTCTGAAGAAATGAATCCATTGACGGAAAAATAATCGGCAACCGCTTTGCCGACAAACTGCATTTCTCCGGTAATAAGATAGATATCATGGGTTTTCTTGAGTAATTTTATGAGCGTTTCAGCAAAGGGGAAGAAATTACTGCCTTCTTTAGTTTCAAGAAAAGCCTCTGTTGCCTTTAGAATTAAATCAAGAGAACGATTTTTCAGACCCGAAGCTGTGTGAATATTGAAATTCTCAACGCTTGTCTCATAATCAACCTGTCCGGACCGATACAAATGTAAGTCCTGATAAAGATTATCAACAAAATCCTTGCTAACAATGTGCTTTTCAAAGAAATAGTCAACCAGATGGAATATCAGATATCCATCGTAGATAGTTTTGTCTATATCAAAAAGCGCTATTTTTGTCCGGTTCATGTTCATGTGTGGTGTAAATAATAGTCCCAGTATGTTTTGATGTCAATTTCAAATATTTTGTCCAATTTCTTCAGTTAGTTATGCTGAAAACCAAACCGGTTTATTCCAATTCCAAATTAAGGATGTAATGAACTACCCCTGCGGTAACTTGCGGGGCAATCAAGGCGGCAAGGAAGAGGCGACCCTCCTCTGCGGGAGGACAGGCGTAGGCGTGCTACCAGCACGTCGAGGAGACTGATGACGAAGCCAACGATGATAGCGCCTTAATTTAGAATTGGAATTCCATCAATCTTGACATTGGCCGATTGTATGCTAAACATAATAGATAAAACAAAAGGGGATGAAAGGAGGTGACTAAATGAAGACCTTGGACAAAAAAACTCTTGAAAAAGAAGCTTCGTTCTGGAAGTCGCTGAAAACCCTGCTTGAATTAACGCCTGTAAAAAAATGTCACAAGTGAAAAAGCTGAAAGAGCTAAAGCTCGCGTTGCAGGTCTGCAACACAAAAAAATTGCGGGCAGGCAATACGCCCAATGTATTGTCTGCCCATTTTTATTCCAAGTATCCGTAAATAAAAATATCAAATGGATAAAATATGAACGCAGATAATCCTTTCGATTTCTTTTTCCAGTGGCATCTCACCGAACGCTGCAATTTGAGATGTCTTCATTGTTATCAGGACGGAAAAGTATTACCGGAAATGACTCTGGAGGAAATCAAAAGAACTGCCGTGTTTCTTTCTGACACGATCAGAGAATGGTCTGATTTATATGAAATTCCCTTTTCGCCCAGCATCAATGTAACAGGCGGGGAGCCTTTTCTGCATCCCGACCTTTCTGAAATACTGACATCTCTCCATGAAAACAATTTTAACCTGTACATACTTACAAACGGCACTCTTGTGGATCGGCAAAAGGCCGCCATGCTCGCCCGGGTGCCTGTAAAAGGGATCCAGGTAAGTCTGGAAGGCCCTGAAAAAGTACACGATGATATTCGCGGTAAAGGAAGTTTTAAATCAGCAATAGAAGGTGTGAAAAACCTGCTTTCACAAAACCTGCCTGTCACTCTTAATCTGACACTCTCTGCACTTAATGTCGATTTTATTGATGATATGGTAAACCTCGGGTCATCAATCGGTGTTCAAAGAATCGGTTTTTCACGGCTTGTGCCGTCAGGCCGGGGACTGGGACTTATTAACAGCATGCTGAGCAAAGAGCAGGTTCGCGAAGCATACAACAAGATCCAGTCTTTGAGTATTACCGGCCTCGATATTGTCACAGGCGATCCTGTCTATTCCTGTTCAATTGATAAAATTCCTCCTGAAAACAACACAATACCCTTTGGCGGTTGTGCCGCAGGAGTTTCCGGACTTACAATCCTTCCTGATGGTACACTTCTCCCATGCAGGAGGCTGAATATTCCCCTGGGAAATATCTTAAAAGATAATCTAAGGGCTATCTGGGCAACTTCTCCTGTCCTGTCCAATTTGAGGAACAAAAAGAAATACAAAGGAAAATGCAGCACTTGCGACCAATGGGCGCAATGCAGGGGATGCAGGGCAATCGCCTATCAGTATTCACTTTCAAAAGGCAGAGGCAACTATCTCTCCGAAGACCCTCAGTGTTTTATCGGCAATCAGCGTTGAAAATAACGGCGGTTAACTTAGTCAGGACAGAACATCAAATGTCAAGGCTTAGCCCCACCTCAAGCTTCCTGACTTTTCCGGGAGCCAACGATAAAATTTGATCCCCGTATCTGACATGTCCTAAAGAAAAAATGCACAAGCTATGAAAAAATTGCTTGACATCCTGTAATCCATTCAGTTAAATTCCATTTGTATCGTAAATAATAAAAGGAAACAGGATTTTATGTACAAAACAGTAAATATATTTATCCAATTAGACTGAGGAACCTATCGGGAGCCCGTGCGGCTTTCCGTTATGACTGTGTTCGCAGTTTCCTCGTCTTAATCCCCTAATTGCCTCTTATGGAGTCCGGCGCGGAAACCCGCGGCCGGATTTTTTTATTCATGGGAGGTTTCATGCCAAATAACACACAAATATGGTTGTATCAGGGTATTCATCTTAAGGCACATAATACCCATCGGGACAAATTCTTGAGAGTATTCAGTTAATAGAAATGACAGGTATTGATTCAGGCCCTGGCGTTGATATGCTTGTCCCAATTGCGTACAGCAGGACCGGACCTGTAGAAGTCTGTTGATAAATACAACCGTGACTACCAAAAAGGAGGAAAAACAAAAATGAGTACGGAATTTGAATTTAAACCAAGGATTGTAGGGTTTTTATGTAACTGGTGTTGCTACGCAGGAGCGGATCTTTGCGGGATTTCTCGCTTTCAGTACCCCCCCTACATAAGGATTATAAGGCTGATGTGCACCGGCAGAGTGGACCCTGCATTTATACTCCGGGCTTTCTCAAACGGAGCGGATGGAGTGTATATCGGCGGTTGTTGGCCCAATGAATGCCATTATGTTACTGAAGGGAATTACCATGCCCTGGGAATGACGCTTATATTCAAAAAATTAATGAAGTACATGGGCATTAACCCGGAGAGGTTGAGGATTGAATGGGTATCTTCTTCTCAGGGAGTCCGTTTTGCAAACGTTATGAATGAATTCAGTACAAAAATAGAGGAATTAGGTCCTCTCGGAAAAAGTGAAGGGGTGGACGAAAAGACATTACAACTCAAACTGGAAACAGTTAAGAATTTACTTCCATACATAAAGCTGGTGGAAAGAGAGAGAATGAGAGTGCCTTCTGATACGGTAGAAGAATATAACAGATTCTTCGCCAGTGAAGAAACAGACAGGTTATTCCGTGAATTGGTTGCAGACAAATTGGAAACAAGCCAGATAATGTTGCTTCTGCGGGAAGGACCCCGTTCGAATGGAGAAATCTCTCAGACTCTCGGTCTGGACTCATCCGACGTATCAAGACACATCAACAATTCGGTAAAGCAGGGCCTGGTCATGCTCGATGAGAAACAGAAGGTTTTGCTCCCGCCCGGAGTAAAAGAACAGGCAAGGGCTTAAGGGAATGAATACAAAAAATCTGGTGAGGTGATAGAAAGTGGACAATGATAACGTAATATTGCTGAAAGATAACATTCAAGAAATGTATAAATTAACCAATGATATTGCACTGGTACAAACCGTTGATTTTTTTACGCCGGTCGTTAATAATCCATATGCATTCGGCGGAATAGCTGCTGCAAATGCTTTGAGCGACATTTACGCCATGGGTGCCACCCCCAAAACTGCGCTAAATATAGTCTGTTTTTCCGTAAATCAATTCGATAAGTCCATCCTGAAAGAAATCCTCAGAGGCGGAGCCGATAAGCTCACAGAGGCCGGGGTGAGCCTCCTGGGAGGGCACAGCGTTGATGATATGGAAATCAAATACGGTCTTTCCGTGACCGGCATAGTCCACCCGGACAAAATTATTTTGAACGAAGGAGCAGAGGCAGGAGATATCCTTATTCTTACCAAGCCCCTTGGCAACGGCATTATTAACACAGGCATTAAATCGGACATGGTCAGCAAGGCTGGTGTCAGGAGAGTTATTGAAACAATGGCCGAATTGAATAATAAAGCATCGCAGACCATGCTTTCCGTAAGAACTCATGCCGCTACTGACGTGACAGGGTTCGGGCTTATAGGTCATTTGAAGGAGATGATAAAGGAAAATATAGGTGTTGAGCTTTTTCTTGATAAAATTCCTTATTTTGAGGAAGCGGCGGAACTTTCCATATCCGGTATACTTCCCGGCGGGCTTCATAGAAACAGGGATTTTTATAAAGTCCATGTTTCAGGCAAAGGAACGGCCCACATGGATGATATTATTTATGACCCTCAGACTTCGGGGGGATTACTTATCGCTATTCATCCCGAGGATATCAGTACCTTTGAGATAAATACCGGAGCCGTCGGCTTGGATTTCTGGATAATCGGGAGATTTCTTGATGAACCGAAGGGTAAGATAATATTATAATGCATACTGGAATAAGAACGAAGGTAAAAAAAGAGAAATAAACCCGGACTTCCGCAAGGTTCGAGGCAAAGAAATATCCCTGGAAACAGGCGGGTTTTCGTTAAAAATTTCATCCTGAATTTCAGGAATGAGTTTTAACAGGGATATCTTGCTATATGGCGTCCGTATTGACTTTCCGGAGATTTACATAATTTGCGTCCACTGTGGACGCAAATTGTTCCAACAGACTTTTTTGTATACATTTTTCCTGCTTGCAGATTATGCCTTTTTAACCTGCTCCACATCGACTTCGCCTTTGAATTCTTCGAGAAGGGCATCATTCAGCTTTTTTACATCTTCTTCATTTCCCATACTTCACTTTATCTCCCCCTGTTTTCTCTTTGTAAAAGCTTGTACGTATTCATTCTGTGAACCAATTTTTCATGTAACTTTTGACAATACCTTATCGTAAATTATATTTTCCAAAAATAATGGTTTTATCCAACGATATCAAGCTGCTGCAAGTGATTTTCAGGGCTTTATGTCTGTCCGGAGCTTTTGGCAAAGCCCGACCTTCATTTCTTTCCAACAGCTTTGAAGAAGGTGTAGCAGAATACTCCGTCCGGCTCTGCATTGTAGAAGCAGAAGTAAAGGGCTGGACAAAACTCGTTGCATCCTGTGTCTACCCTGTGGAGAAGAATATAATTGTAAAATTGTGTTGAACGGCGTCATTATTGACTTTATAACGATTTTAATAATTGCTGTAACAGTTACAGCAATTTCTTCCGGCAGGTCTTCGGGCCTTCGCATAGAACATCACAAACCGTATCGATATTAAGCAATTCTGTAATAGTATTTTCACTTGCAAATTAATTAAAATTGCAGGAGAATCAAGAAAATTATATTGGAGATCAGCAACAAATATATTATTATCAAACAAAGAGAGGGAAATCATGGAGAAACCTAATTCTAATGACATCACACGCACAACGCTGAGTGTTTTACTAATCGGCATTCTCATTATCACCGTTTTCTGGATTCTCCACCCTTTTCTGCCGTCGTTAATTTGGGCAACCATGATAGTAATAGCGACATGGCCGCTTATGTTGATCGTTCAGGCACGATTATGGGGCAAACGAGGGCTTGCTGCCCTGACGATGACAGCGGCGCTGATACTCGTTTTTGTAATACCTTTCTGGCTTGCGGTGGCAACCATTATAGACAATTATGGCAGGATAGGCGGCCTGGCTGAATCCTTCCAGAAAAGCACCTTGCCACTACCCCCTCATTGGGTGGGGAAGTTGCCGATGGTAGGTCCCAAGCTTTCGGAGGCATGGCAGGATATTTCCTCTGCCGGTCCACAGGGGTTAATCTTATGGCTCAAACCCTACGCGGGAAAACTGGCCGAATGGTTTGTGAATCAAGCCGGCAGCGTAGGCAAAATATTTGCCCAGTTTCTGCTTACAGTGGTCATTGCCGCTATTCTGTATGCTAAGGGCGACCAAGCTGCCGATGGTGTACGCCGCTTCGCGCGGCGGCTTATCGGCCATCATGGTGAAGAGGCTACCATCCTTGCTGCGAAGGCTACCCGGGGCGTTGCACTCGGTGTAGTTGTTACAGCCCTGGCGCAGTCACTCCTGGGCGGCATCGGACTTGCCCTGACCGGTGTGCCTGCTGCATCCATCTTCACTGCCGTCATGTTCATGCTCTGCGTGGGACAGCTTGGACCGGGATTTGTGTTGATCCCCGCCGTTGTCTGGCTTTACTGGAGCAGCCATGCTGTGGCTGGGACAGTATTACTCGTGTGGACGATCGTTGTCGTGAGCCTTGACAATGTGCTCCGTCCCGTGCTTATCAAGAAAGGGGCAGACCTGCCGCTCCTGCTTATCTTTGCCGGTGTCATGGGGGGTCTTATCGCCTTTGGTATCGTAGGCATATTTGTCGGTCCGGTAGTGCTTGCCGTAGCCCTCACTCTGCTTCGTGCCTGGATCGAAGAGGAAGATACTGATGTCCGGAATGAAACGTGAATTGTTTGATTATCTCGATAATTCAGTGAGTCGGTGAACTACAACCTCAAGCTTTCTTTCTTATCGCCGGAAGTGACGGACACATTGTCCGTCATCGCTGGAATATTCGGATAGTCAATACAGACGCCGCTTTGCGCAATGTTATTTTAAAAACAAAGATTACTGATAATAAACACAATGCGAGAAAAGAAGGCCGCCCGAGATTCAGGCGACCTTCCTGATAAAACGTGTATCAGCGGATACCGGAGCTTTTTATGCACTCCGCCATGAACAAGAGGGCTTTGGACATGGCCATGGCTCTGATCTCGTCGAACGACATGCTTCCCACTTCTGCTTTTGCCAAAGAAACAATCACATAAGAAAGGCTCAGGTCCTTGACGGACAGAGATTTTTCCTCAAAGTTTACCTGCACCTCAAGAAACGGATATTCCGGACCGCGGTCAAACATCTTCTCCACGTTGACTTTAATTGTTGACGGCATTTTTCCTCACCTCCTTGCCGTAGTGTTACATTATTTTCCGATAAAGAGAAGGGGAAATTTTGATACTTAATATGTTGCCTAAAAAAATGCACATACGGGAAGGGTATGGTAAAAACAAGGGCCAGCTATTTATGCGCTCCCTTCTTTATTTCTGTCAATCAACCAGGCAAGGCTCAGAAAATCCTGACAGCAATCTTATTGACTGTGCCCGGTGGTTTTGTTATATTAAAAATTCAAATAAATTATGAATATATTAGGCATTCATACCTTCGGACACGATACAGGTGCAGCCCTGATGTCAGAAGACCAACTCCTGGCAATAACTGAGGAACGGCTTAACAGACAGAAACATTCAGGGGCTTTCCCGCACATGTCAGTCCGCTATCTCCTTGAAGCTGCCGATCTGAAGGAAATAAACAATATTGATATTATCGTAGGCGTTACAAGAATGGGAAAGGATGGAAAAAACAAAGAAATTGAGATGATCCGTTCCGAACTTGGTTACAAGGGAAAAATACATACCATCTCGCATCATGCGGCTCATGCCGCAAGCGCATTCTATCCGTCGCCCTTTGACGAAGCCGCTGTCATGGTGGTAGACGGGCTGGGCAGCAATGCTGCTGACGTTGACAAGGATGCAAAAACACCATTTTTGTTCAGGGTTATAGATAAAAAAATACAGAAGAAATTCGAAGAAGTGCAATCATTCTACAGGGCAATAGACGGCAAACTTTATACAATCAGGAAAGATTATGCCATGCCGGGATTCAGTAACGGCCTGGGACTTCTATACATGGGCACATCCGTATTTGTCGGCTTCGGTGATTTCGGTTCAGGCAAGGTCATGGGTCTTGCGCCATACGGTGAGCATACTGACGGGCGTTTTCGGAGAAACTTCTATGAAATTGTTGACGGTGCCGTTCTTATACCCAGCGAAAAGAATTTTGTAAGACATACCGATCTTTTCCAGAAAATGTACTATCCGGATATTCCCATAAGAGAAAAGGGAGAACTTCCTGACGAAGTATATACGGCAATTACCTTTGAGGTACAGGATGCCCTTGAAAAGGCCCTCATCGAGGTTGCCGCACATCTTTATAAAATAAGTCCCTCGAAAAACCTCTGTTATGCAGGCGGGGTAGGATTAAACAGCGTAGCAAACAAAAAAATCCTCGACAATACCCCTTTTGAGAATATTTTCATACAGCCTGCTGCCTGTGACACGGGAATACCGATGGGATGCGCGTTTTATGGCGCCCACATGTTGAACAACGAGCCGCCTAAAAAGTATAAATTTAAAAATGCCTACACAGGGAAACGCTACAGCGAAGAAGAAATTCTGACAGCCTTGAATAGCACTGCAAATATAAAATTCAGCAAAGAACGGAATGTTGCGCAAAAGGCTGCGAAACTTCTCTCAGAAGGAAAGATTCTCGGATGGTTTGAAGGCAGCAGTGAGATAGGCCCACGCGCCCTGGGGCACAGGAGCATTATCTGCGATCCGGCAAAACCGGACATGAAAGATATCCTTAACGCACGGGTAAAACACCGCGAGGCTTTCCGTCCCTTTGCCCCGTCAATCCTTAAGGAATATGTATCGGATTATTTTGAACTTACATGCGAAAGCCCTTATATGCTGCTTATTGCTAAGGTGAAAGAAGACAAGCGAAAAATTGTCCCTTCAATAACGCATGTTGACAACACTGCCCGCGTGCAGACTGTCACCCGTGAAGACAACGGCAGATTCTATGATCTGATAGAGGAATTCCATAAGATTACCGGTATCCCGGTCATATTAAACACATCCTTCAATATTGCAGGGGAACCGATAGTGGAAACTCCTGCCGATGCTTTGAAATGCTTTATGTCTACTGAAATGGATTACCTTATTATTGAGGATTATTTCATAGAAGCCTCAGGGCCGAAAGAGCTTATCGGAAAGCCTGTCATAGACGAAAATAAATTGAAGGCAACGGATTTCAGAACGGATTTCAGAAAATATTTCAAACACTTTTTTAAGAATAATTCATAGATCGCCTCAGGCAGGCAACTAATGAAAATACTCTTTTTTACCCATAACATATTTACCCCTGAAAATCCGAAAGGCTACAGAATCCAGCAATATTTCCCGTATCTTGCGGATAAAGGATTTGAAATTGAACTTCTTACAACCAAAACCAATTTTACAAAGGTGCTGAAACAGGCAAGCCAGGCTGACGTGGTCTATCTGCAACGGCTCCTTTTAAGCCCCCTGAAACTCTTTGCCTTAAGGCAATGCGCAAAGAAGATCGTGTACGACTATGATGACGCAGTCATGTACGGCGCAAGAAAAGAGAGTGCGACCAGAAGGTTTCGCTTTAAAATGACGGCAAGATGTGTTGACGCGGTATTCTGTGGGAACCCTTTCCTCCTTAATGAGGCAAAAAAGTACAGAGAAACAGGCGCATATTACGTGCCCACAGTCGTTGATACCGACGAATACCCGGTGAAGGAACACGAAGAGCGCAAGCCCTTTATAGTCGGCTGGATGGGAAGCAGTTCCACATTAAAATACTTGTCTGATATTAATGAGCTTTTTCTTTCTTTTCGCGATAACAGGCATATAATATTTAAATTTGTAGCAGATAAACCTTCCGGCATGGAAGGGGAAGGGATAGTATTTGAAAAGTGGGAGAAAGATAAAGAAAAATCATTGCTTTTGAGCTTCGATGCAGGGATCATGCCTGCAAGAGATGATATCTGGTCGCAGGGTAAATGCGGGCTCAAACTTATTCAGTATATGGCAGCAGGACTTCCGTCCATAGCCCATCCTGTCGGTGTTGCAAAGGATATAATAGAAGACGGGGCAAACGGTTTTTTACGGAATGATCCGGCCGGGTGGAAGGATGCCATTGAAGCGCTCTCAAAGGACGCGACCCTAAGAAGAAGCATGGGAAAAACTGCAAGGGAACATGCAGAAGCTAAATACTCCCTGAAGTTCTGGGGGCCCGAAGTAGCTGAAATGATAAGCAGTCTATGAAAACTCATAAAATCAACAACACAAAGTGGTTTTTAGATGACAACGAACTCATTGTCGCACTAAGTAATCTCCCCTTACAGGAAGAAGTACGAAGAGGCTATTTTACTTGCGATTACAAGGCCGGTAAGGTCTTTGTAAAGTTCTTCAAGGAAAAGGGGATTTACGGTTTTATAAGAAACAAAGTATCTCCGAGAGGCAGGAAGGAATACCTCGCAGGAAAAACACTGCTCGCGCTCTCTGTCACAACTCCCAAACCGCTCGGATACGGTGTTTCAGACATGGGTTCATATATTATACAGGAACAGATAGAGGGGGATACCTTTGTCAATGTGTTTCTTGAGAGCAAAGACCGGTCAGGGTTCCTCTTAAAGCTTGCAGACCTTCTCAGAACCTTGAAGGCGCAAAGAGTGGTGCATAACGACCTCCATCTGAATAATATTATTATTCATAATGAAAATCTATACCTCATCGATTTACACAAAATGCAGATTAAAAGACATATCAGCCTGAAAGATGAGACATCAAGCTTGTCCCATGCAATTACCATGTTGTATGGCGATATGACGGAAGATGAAAAAATACTTTTTTTCATCCGATATGGCGACCAGAATATAAGGATGCTTGTTGAAGAAGAAATGGCAAGGTTGTGGGGAAGGTGGATAAGAAATAAACAGAAAAGGGCCTTTGAAAATACGTCAAAGATGATTGTCAGAGGAAAGTATGTCTGCATGGCAGACGTGGAAATACCTGTTGACAGCGAACCTCTTCAGTTAATCAAAAAAGACAAAAAAATCATTGTCGAGAGGCATGCTGATCATATACGAAAGTATTACCGCAACAGAAGAAGACTCAAACTGGCATGGAAAAACCATGTTGCATTAAAATATTTAGACCTTTGTGTAACACCTGAACCATACCTTGTAAAACATCCTTCCCTCTTTTCCTGGGGATATATTGCCATGAAAGACCTTACCGGATCAGGCATAGAATTGGACAGATACCTTGATAAAACATACGACAGGATGAGTAGAGGCGAAAAAACAGCTTTTATCGAAGAATTCTCCAGATTTCTTGGCTTGCTCTTTAAGAATAAAATCGCCCACAAAGACCTGAAGGGGTGTAATATATTTGTCCTGAATGACGGCAGATTTCTTCTTCTGGATGTGGAAGATATTTTATTTACCGTCATAGACCGGGAAAGGCTGAAGCGAATGCTGGTGCAATTGAATACCACAATCCCGAAGCGAATAAGCATAAAGGACAGGATTCGTTTTTATCTGAAGGCAGTAAAAGGCATAAAAATTGATAAAAAACAAGTCTTTGAGGACGTGCAAAAAGAATCGCTGAAAAAGGAAATTGTGTATGAAGGGGTGTCAGGACTTCAACGCGAGTCCTGGTGATATCGGGCAGAAAAAATCAAAACGTATAAGCAATCTCCCGGCGGGCATAGTAAGAACGATCATTATCGGTATCGGGATTAAGCTGATCTTTTCGGGGCGCCGTTTGCAATAACCTTGCCCGTTCCGTAGCGCAGACCCTGTCTCCCTATTCTGAGATCAAGTTTATCATTCCAGAGATTCCGTACATCCATATACAACTGGTCTATAATATATATCGTCGGGGAACCGGTAGGGACTGGATGCGACCTGAAAACCTAATCAATAAAATCCGCACAACTGATGGCTGATACCAAGTTGCCTTCATTCGCATACCTTCGTTGTACCTGTGTCCCCTGTGGGTATCCTCGTCGCTTTCCTCGACGTACTACAGCGTACGCCTACGCCTGTCCTCACGCAGGGAGGGTCGGCTCCTCGTCGACGCCTCGGTCTGCTTTTGAATGCAACTTGGTATGAGAGCGCCGTCTATTCTATTTACTGCGGACGAAAAAAGTGGTATACGTTGGTCAGTGTGTCAATCCGTCAGTCGGCGGCAAAAATCTGAGAGGTTGAATATGAATCACTATGATATTGTATTTATCGGTCATATGGGTACGGGTACAATTGTCCCTTTCGAGGGAGCTCCTTTTGCCGAACCGGGCAGCCCGGTACTTTTTGCTGCAATAGCATCTTCCTGTCAGGGAAAAAGGATTGCCGCTGTAACACAAATCTCCGAGAGCGAAGAATACCTCCTGGAACCGCTGAAAACTGCCGGTATTGATCTGTTCGTACAGCCCGGAGAGGTCGCTAAATATCGCATCGTTTTCCGGACCGCAAATGTCGATGAAAGGCAGGCCTTTATTGTAAAGAGCGGAGAAAGTTTTGTTATTGACGACATACCTCCTTTTGAACCGTGCCTGGTGCACCTTTGCTGTATGGGTCCTCACGAGTTTCAACTGGACTTGATGCGACTACTGAAGGCACGCGGATTCATTCTGTCGGTGGACATGCAGGGTTTTGTGCTCCAGGCTGACGATGTGACGGGGGCAGTCTACCTTAAAGATGTTCCTGAGAAGAAAGAAATATTGAGTATGGCACATTTCGTAAAACTTGACGCTGTGGAAGCACAAATCCTGACGGGCACAGATGTTCTCCAGGATCAGGCGGGCATGCTGGAAGACTGGGGAAGTTCCGAGACTGTAATAACTTCTTCAGAAGGAGTGCTGGCACGGAGCAAGGGAAAATCCACATTCGCTAAATTTACCAACAGGAACACCCTGGGCAGGATGGGTCGCGGTGACACTGTTATGGGATCGTACCTGGCACGCCGACTGGATCATTCTGTTGAAGATTCGCTTAAGTTCGCCGCAGCGCTCACATCAATCAAGATGGAGTCTGCCGGTCCATTCATTGGTTCAATAGATGATGTCACTGAAAGAATGGATAGATCCTCTCTCATCTAAGTTAATAGCAACTAAAATAAACTGCCCTGATCCTAAAAAAATAAATCTGTCATCAATTATAAAATCCTTTTCATTCCAGGGATGAGCCGTACCAGGATCGATACAAGGAACGATCCTGGTATTGACAGAAATGATACAACAACAAAAAGAGTAAAAGCTCCTGTCCGCACAGGATCAAATGTGTACTGGAGCGCGACTACTACCGGTACATGCAGGATGTATGCCCCAAAGGTATTATCCGAGAGGATTTGCATAATACGCCCCGTTCGATTAAAATAAGTCTTGAAAAGAGCAAGTAGCCCGATACAGACCCCTGTACAGAGGAGTGCTTCCTTGTATTCCCACATGAGCGCCTGGTGGCGGCCTGTGATACAAAATTGCACTATAGTAACAGCATAGATACCTGCACCGGGCAAAAGCCAGAATATATTACGGGGCGTAGTGATTGAATCTAAAAAAGACCACCTGTATGCTAAAATGCCGATAACAAAAAGAGACAGATACTGCGGAATGTGTGCCGGTTCCATCTGTATGAATCCGAGAAATCTGATCCATCGATTTATGGGAAAGCCCCATGATGTCCGCATGAGATCAGTGATAAACCCGAGGACCAAAATATAGGGAATGATTGCATATAATCTAACTTGTCGGGCAGCGGAGATTGACGGGGAAGGCACGCATTTCTGCAACACTGTTCTAATAACAGCATAGAGGATTGAGTAGACAAGCAGATGTTCTACAAACCACAAATGTGCAAGGTTGAAAGCAGCATTATGAACTGCCATATCAGGGGCGTATCCGAGCCATTGCCGTATGTAGTAATCCTGAAAACCGACATAGCTTGTGTACTTAATATATTTTACATATTCAAGAAAGGGGACCATGAAAAAAGACCCGAAGATCAGTGGAATACCGAACCTGATAAACCTGTCAATAATAAATTTATGAGTTCCATGGTTGTCGAATGATCGAGGGTAGAAATATCCTGAAATAAAGAAGAAAAGCCCCATAAAAAATGACGCATTGAACAGAAAGAAAAGCCCCAACGATTTTGATCGTTCACCAGGGTATGAATAAAACCAGCTTCCGCCCGTCGACCCATAAGCCTGTCCCACGTGATGCATGATAACCAGAATTATCAGAAAAACCTTGAGATTGTCGAGATAGTAAAGTCGTTCTTTATCGGTCATTTTTAATAGATCCCCCGTTTTTTAATCCGATTCCAACAACGAGGTCACCAGTAGCCGGTTTTATCGGCGATTCGCTGCATGCTCTGGTTATCCTGTTTTTGAAGTCAATTCCCCCTCTATGTACCTATGGATTATGCCGGAAATAAGGGTTTGATAGGGTATGCCCATAATGGTCTTCTCTTCTTTGTCATATTTCATGATTCAAGCGTACATTATTTGTGTGTACAGATCAAGGTAATGGGTTTAATCCTTCGACAAGGATACACTTTCGTATTAATTCATGGACATGCAAAGGAGGTGTTTATAGATTGGGAAGGGGTTACCATTATGGACCAGAGAGTAAAATTTATAGCAGAATTCTTGAACGAGTTTTCCCCTGTCAACGAATTACGCCAGCATTTGGCGTTAAACAGGGAATCTCTGCAAACCCAATGCAGGCCCTGGTTTGGACAATTAAGTATTTTTTCTCTCACTGTGAGAGAAAACCAGAAAATGTCGTGTCACAAAGTCACTGTGAGAGGCAAGAGAATGGTGGAGACAAAAAACGAAATAAAAGCTATAATTAAAGAAAAGGTATGAAAGAAAAAATCCATAAAACAAAAAGCGTAGTTCCGACCGGTCAATACGGCAGGCCTCGTAGCTTGCTTCTGCTGCCGGACAGCTTGATAACCATTTAAACTAAGGAGGCGTTATGAACATTTTTATTGAATATTGCACTTCGTGAAACTATCTTCCTCATGCTTCCAGGGTGGAAGCAGAATTGAAAGCAAATTATCCTGATTCAAACATTAAATTGATAAGCGGCAGCGGCGGTATCTTCGATGTAAAGTGTGACGGCAAGTTAATCTACTCCAAACATAATATTAAAGGACAAAGATTCCCTGATGAGGGAGAAATCACCGGGTTAATCAGGCAAGAGATGGGGTAACAATGCCCGCCGGCTATGTGCGCCGTTTTTGCGGATTAGGGGGGGTGAGCAAAAGTATTATTCCTGGCGTATTATAGGGAAAAGGTCAGGGAAACTCCAACAATATTCACCTCATTGTTTCTGTAAAATGGTGTGATGTATTAGGGTTTAAGAAAATGAAAGCAATAGTTTTCGACGGAAAGTTAAAGTATATGAAGAGCTACCCCACCCCTATACCGGAGGCGGGAGAGGCCCTGATACGGGTAACATTGGCCGGCATCTGCAATACCGATCTCGAAATCATGAAGGGTTATCTGGGATTTCAGGGTGTTATAGGACACGAATTTGTAGGGATTGTCAAAAATGTGAACAATGGGAACCACAGTTTAGTCGGAAAAAGAGTGGTCGGAGAGATTAACTGTGGCTGTGGTTTATGCGATTACTGTCTTAAAGGTCTTCAAAAGCACTGCCCTGAGCGGAAAACAATAGGAATTTTAGGCAAAGACGGGGCTTTTGCCGAGTATACAACATTGCCGATAGGAAATCTGCTGGAAGTACCGGACAACGTAACCGATGAAGAAGCGGTATTTGCCGAACCTTTGGCTGCTGCCTTTGAGATAGCAGAGCAATGTCACATAAAACCTACAGACAGGATTCTTATCCTCGGAGATGGAAAACTGGGGATACTTGCCTCCCTTGCCCTCAATCTTACCCAGACCGATGTGACCCTTGCCGGAAGGCATGAAAAAAAATTGCAGGTCGCAGGGGAACAGCATGTAAAAACGGTTCAACTCAAGGACTTAAACATCAGAAAGGATTACGATGTCGTTGTTGAGGCAACAGGCTCTGCTGACGGCTTTGACATTGCTCTTCAATTAGTAAAACCGAGAGGGATAATTGTTCTGAAAACCACCGTTGCCTACGGAAAAGAAATGAACCTGGCCCCTGTTGTAATTGATGAAATACAGATTATCGGCTCCCGGTGCGGGCCCTTTGAACCGGCGCTCCGGGCAATGGCGAAAAAGCTCATAGATGTTAAGCCTCTTATAAGCGCAGTTTACGGTGCAGATAAGGCATTGGCAGCCTTTAAAAAAGCAGGCGAAGCAGAGTCGCTCAAAATCCTTCTGGACTTCAGTTGAGCAAAACCGCCTTATTTTTTTATAATCACCCATAATCCCCCTTCAGTAATAAGTTCAGCATGTCCCGGTATCTTGCCGGTCCTTATGTCTTCACGCAATCTGTCTGCCGTTATTTCAGTTTTACCGATCATCAAATTCAGCTCGCGCGACCTTTCACCGATTGCATCAATCACCTCTCTTGGGGTATACTTACCGAAACCGCCGCCGACCATTGCAATTCCTTTTTCTCTTAAAACCCTGTAAATTGCTGAAAAATTAACCCTGAATAAAGATGGAAAAAATAATGCGCCCCGGAATATCAGCAAATCAACAGAGTGCTCCGAAATTCCCGCAAGTGAGACATTGCTCTCTACAACATTAATAGCATCTTCAATTTTAAGCTCTTTTGCCTCTTTGCGGAAGAAATCACCCATTCCCGGCGGAAATGCTGCAATCGAGAATGAGTTGCCGATCTTCTGAGCCTGCATGGAAAATACAGCCCCGCAGAAAGGGCCTATTTCAAGAATATGCCCGTCCCTGCGGCCATATATTTCTTCTATATGTTTTGCTAAATAAGGATAGACAGGGTTCCAAAGGTCATAAAGTTCTTGAATAGGGGTAAGGTCAACTGAGTTCATATTTTCTCAAAGAACCTTATAATAACAGATAAATCCTGTGACATAAATATTATTTCCCTCTGAATACACGATAATGATTGCCATTTTTGTGATCAATTACTATATTACAATTAATTTTTAAAGATCTTATTATGACACAACAAGGGGTTCACAGATTGGGACCGATAAAGATAACTGAAGAAATTTACCGGGTAGGCGGGGCGGACCTTACATCTGCAAAAGACTGCGCCGTATATCTTTTGAACCTTGATGAACTTGTTTTGATAGATATCGGTTCAGGCGAAGGCTTTGACAGATTGATCAACAATATTGAAAAAGCAGGTTTCAGACCCGGGGATATTACTACCGTCATACTTACTCACTGCCATGTTGATCATATCGGAGGGGCTGATCTTTTTCGTGAACGTTTCGGCGCGCGCCTGATCATGCACGACAAGGACGCTGTGATTGTGGGAAGAGCAGACATAAGACTGACGGCGGCATCCTGTTTTAATATTGATTTCAGGCCCCTTAATGTAGATGTAAAACTGACAGGCGAAAAGAGCAGCATTGCCGTAGGCAGACATGGAATATCGTGGCTGCATACACCGGGGCATTCGCCCGGTTCAATATCGGTCTATATTGACATAGACGGTGAGAGGATCCTTTTCCCGCAGGATATTGCAGCACCGCTTCTCAAAGAGTTCGACTGCGATCCTGGCGCCTGGATAGAATCGATAAATAAATTATTTGCCCTTGATGCAGACATTCTTTGCGACGGGCATTCAGGGGCCTACAGACCGAAAAGCGTTGTGAAGGATTATCTGGAATATTGTATAACTTACCAGCATCAAATGGGATATATAACCTTGTAGCAATTGCAGGAGGGGTAGTGATGAAAAAGATCGTTGAATGCGTACCTAATTTCAGTGAAGGCAGGGATGCGGATAAAATTGAAAAGATCATAGGGGCCTTTAAAGGGGTTGATGGTGTAAAATTTCTTGATTATCATAAAGACGCAGACCATAACCGCCTTGTAGTTACTGCTGTCGGTGAACCGCAGCCTCTTATGCATGCAGTAATTGCCGCCGTCGGCATTGCTGTAGAAATCATAGATATGAGGACACAACACGGTCAGCATCCGAGGATGGGCGCCGTTGATGTAATCCCTTTTATCCCGCTTAAAAATGTTTCCATGGAAGAAACTATTGCGCTCTCTAAAGAAACGGCAAAGGCGATCTGGGAAAAATACGGGCTGCCCGTCTTTTTATATGAAGCTTCTGCTGCGAACAGGAAGAGAATGAATTTAGCCGAAATACGTAAAGGACAGTTTGAAGGGATGGCGGAAAAGATAAAAACGCCGGGATGGATGCCTGATTTCGGAGGCACACAGATTCACCCGACGGCAGGTGTAGTTGCAGTCGGCGTCCGTAAACCTCTTATTGCCTTTAATATAAACCTCGATACAAATAATATTGAGACAGCAAAGGCCATAGCAAGATCGATAAGGTATATAAGCGGAGGGCTCAGACATTGCAAAGCTATCGGTATTGCGCTAAAGGGAAGGGGTATTACCCAGGTTTCCACGAATATGACGGACTTTACAAAAACACCGCTTTACCGGGTGGTTGAGCTTGTCCGCATAGAGGCAAAACGATACGGCGTCAATGTTGTCGGAACCGAGATTGTAGGCCTTGTCCCCATGGAAGCATTAGTTGACGCAGCTTCTTACTACATGGGTCTTGAGAATTTCACAACAGAACAGGTGCTTGAAGCAAGGATTGCAGAGTAATCAGTTAGCGGTCCTTGCCTTCACAAATGTTTTCCCTGCAAACACAGACAGCGCAGAATGCGCTTACTCTATAGCCTGAATCTCCATTTGCAGAAACAGTCGGCAGGGTGATCGGGCGGCGCAAAAACACATTCCACTTTGATATCCTTATCTATCGCATGGGCAAAAGATTCGAATTCCCTCTGATGCATATCGCGGCAGTAGAATTCAGGCAAGCCGTGCTTTACCCTGGCAATCTGCGTAACACATTGGGGCGCGGAAACAATCACCTCGTCCTCTTTTTCCTCTATCTTATAACCAACAATCATTGTCCAGGGGCAAAATTGCATTGCCCGGGCAAAACCCTTTAAACCTTTTTCTTTGATATGAAACCGGTGAATAATATCTTTTGCAGACATACCGGCAATCTTTCCCCAGACTGCCTCATCAAGATATTCTGATGCTGCCCGGTCAAATTTTTCTTCCACACAGAGAAACCAGAAGCCGTCAACTACCCGGTAATGCCAGAGCAGAAATCTCAGGTAGCTTTTAAGCTCATCCTTCTCAAGATTTTCAAGTATTCCCAAGTTCATAGACACCTCTGTATTGATTTACAACAAGAAAATTTGCTTGTGTTTTTTCGGGAGATTATTTCGATTCTTCTTACAGCGCTCTTTCCCGACACTCTCCTTGTATATACAAATTTCTAAAACTTTTCAAGAATAATGCTCTCTGAATATCGAAGGCAATGACATCTTGTCATCGTCCGTACTTTGTTTTATACTGAATAAATATTTACAAAAGGGAGGAAAGAGTATGAAAAAACATTTTGGAACGGCAGCAATCTTTATTGGCTTATTCTCTTTGCTGTTCACCGTTGCATTGCTCATCCCGAACGGAGCCCAGGCCGCAACAAAGAAGGAGATCAACGCAAGCGTGGATGTCGGCCTCGAACGTTTCACCTCGGATGTAAGAGGGGCTGACGAGTTCCTCAAGGCTGCAAAGGGCGTGCTCGTTATACCAAGGGTCAAGCAGGCCGGTTTTGTGTTAGGGGCAAAGTACGGTAATGGAGCTCTCAGGGTCGAGGGAAAAACCGTCGGCTATTACAACATGACTGCAGCTTCTGCCGGGCTCCAGATCGGCGTGCAGGAATCCAATATCATCCTTTGTTTCATGGATAAAACAGTGTTGAAAAAATTCAGAGAAAGTAAGGGCTGGCAGGTGGGTGTTGACGGTACTGTCGCTCTGGTCACCATAGGTGCAGGCGGTTCAGTAGACACTACCAAGCTCAAAGAACCCATTGTCGGGTTTGTCTTTGGCCAGACAGGGCTCATGGCCGGGGTCTCCCTTGAAGGGTTGAAACTTACGAAGATTAATCCGAAGTAGAACTTTCTGCCCGGCGGATTCCAATCAAAGGGCAGTCTTTTTTTGATGCCTTTATGCAGGCCACGCCCGGGGTCGAGGAGCGTGTCCTGTTGTAAATGAAGTACAGGACTTATTCCAATTCTAAATCAAGGATGCAATGACTTACCCCGCCGCAGCTTGCGGGGCAATCAAGGCGGCAAGGAAGAGGCGACCCTCCTCTGCGGGAGGACAGGCGTAGGCGTACTATAATAGTACGTCGGAGGAGCCGATGACGAAGCCAACGATGATAGTGCCTTGATTTAGAATTGGAATTACAGGGGCATACAAAAAATGTCAGATGCCATATTGTCCGATATTATGTACATACAATAACAGCCGACAACGAAAAGAGATCAAATTGACCTATTGCCGACCCTCCCCGGTCAATTTGTATTTTCACATTTATTTTGCTATAATTACAGCCGAATGAAGTGAACAAAAGGTGAAAGCGTGAAAGACTACAACGAGAAATATCATAATCTTTTCGAGAATTCAGTTGTCGGGATATTCTGGGCTTCCTTTGATGAAGGGAAAATGCTTGAAGAGAATCAGGCAATGCGCAATTTATTCGGTTTGGATTCTTTTGAAGGAGCCAAATCAACTGATTTCTATGCAAGACCTGAGGAAAGAGAGAATATGAAGGAAATCCTCCGGCAGCAAGGGTCTGTAAATAATCTGGAAATTCTGTTCAAAAAAAGGGATGGCTCCGAATTCTGGGGTTCTCATTCTGCCAGACTTTATGAAGAGCAAGGCGTTATTGAAGGCATTATAATAGATATCAGCAGCCGCAAATGGGCCGAAGAAGCCTTACGGAAAAGCGAGACCAAATACAGAATGCTCTTTGACTCTGCCAACGATGCCATATTTATCTGGAAAGACGGCAAAATGATCGATTGCAATGCCTGGACATTAAAAATGTTCGGCTGCACTATGGACGATATGATAACAGACGACCCTACTTTATGGTTTTCGCCGCCCCTTCAGCCTGACGGCAAAAACTCAAAGGAAGGGGCTCTTGAAAAAATATTTGCTGCTGCTGCCGGTGAGCCGCAGTTTTTTGAGTGGAAACATTGCAGAAAGGACGGAACTATCTTTGATGCAGAGGTCAGCCTGAATTGCATTGAACTGGGCGGAGAAATTCTCGTGCAGTCAATACTTCGGGATATTACCGAACGTAAGCAGACAGAGGAAAAAATCAGAAAGGCAAATGATGATCTGACACACAGGTCATTTGAACTGGAGGCCGTAAATAAGGAATTGGAAGCATTCAGTTATTCTGTCTCGCATGATCTGCGTGCGCCGTTGCGGGCAATAGATGGTTTCAGCCAGGCACTTCTCGAGGATTACCATGATCTTCTGGACGAACAGGGACAGGATTTTCTCACGCGGGTACGCACGGCAAGCCAGCGTATGGCAAGTCTCATTGACGATATACTTAAACTTTCACGCATCTCAAGGACCGAAATGCGATACACTGCGGTTGACTTAAGCGCCATAGCTTCTACCATAGCAACAGAACTTCAGAATGTGGATATTGGGCGTAAGGTCGAGTTTATCATCCAGCCCGACATTGTTGTTAAGGGTGATGCCAGCCTGTTAGGGATAGTAATGGAAAACCTGCTGAATAACGCCTATAAATTTGCAGGGAACAAGAGCGGAAGAATAGAATTCGGTAAAACAACCTATGAAAGCAATCCTGTATTTTTTGTGCGGGATAACGGCGTCGGCTTTGATATGGCCTATGCAAATAAACTGTTTATTCCCTTCCAGCGGTTACACCGTGATGATGAATTTGAAGGCATCGGTATCGGCCTTGCCACTGTTCAACGGATTATCCACCGTCATGGAGGATATATAAGAGCAGAGGGCAAAGTTGATAAAGGCGCAACATTCTACTTCAGCATTTAAAATAAAAAGTACACAAGAGAGGTAGCAAATGAAGGAGAAAACAATTCTTCTTGTTGAAGACAATCCGAATGATGTGATGCTTACCCTTCGCGCATTGAAAAAGAATAATATCAAGAATGATGTGGTTGTCGCGCGTGACGGCGCTGAAGCCTTGGATTGTCTTTTTGGCACAGGCGCATATAAGGATCAGGACGTAAGTACGCTGCCTGTGCTTATCCTCCTTGACTTGAAACTCCCCAGAATAAGCGGCATCGAGGTATTACAACGCCTGCGCTCGGACGAACGGACAAAATTCGTCCCTGTAGTAATCCTCACCACATCCAAAGAAGAACAGGACCTTATAGACGGTTACCGTTTCGGCGCAAACAGCTATATCAGGAAGCCTGTGGATTTCAATAACTTCATCGAAGCTGTCAGGCAACTGGAACTCTACTGGTTAGTATTGAATGAGCCGCCTCCTGCCGGGGGTAAGTAGGCGATGGAAAAACCACTTCGAGTGTTAATCGTAGAAGATTCCGAGAACGACACTCTGCTTGTTGTACGTGAACTGAAACGCGGCGGCTACAAGCCTGTATTTGAACGGGTTGACTCCCTTGAAGCTATGACTTCTGCTCTTGAAAGGGAGGAGAGGGATATTATCATTGCAGACTATACAATGCCTCGCTTCAGTGGAACTGAAGCGCTTAATCTTTACAACAAAAAAAAATTGGATATTCCCTTTATCCTCGTCTCAGGAACCATCGGAGATGATGTGGGTGTCGAGGCTATGATAGCCGGCGCCCATGATTACATATGCAAAAGCAACCTTACCAGGCTTGTTCCTGCAATCAACAGGGAATTGAAAGAGGCCGAGATTCGCATTGCCCGCAAATCGGCTGACCAGGCCTTGCGAAAGGCGCACGATGAACTGGAAAGGCGCGTAAAGGAAAGAACGGCAGAACTTGCTGCCGCAAACGAAACCCTGAAGGCCGAAATCAAAGAGCGCAAGCTTGTAGAAAAGGCGCTTCGGGCTTCAAAGCGGGAGCTTACATACAGGAATCGGATATCGGACATCTTCCTTGCTGTTTTTGATGAAAGCATATATGAAAAAGTACTTGACGTTATTCTGGAAACTGTGAAGAGCGAGTCAGGCATATTCGGCTATATAAACAAGGACGGGGCCATAGTGTGCCCCTCGCTGAACGGAAATGCCTGGGAGAAATGTGAAATTTCAGGGAAAGCTGTTGTATTCCCCTACGACGCCTGGGGGGATAGCATCTGGGGAAAAACAATCAGAGAAAAGAAAAGTTACTGCGTTAATAAGCCCTTTCTTGTGCCCAGCGGGCATATTCCTATTACAAGAGCCCTGGCAGTCCCGATCATTTATCGTGGTGAATCAATCGGTATTATTATTGTTGCCAACAAAACAACAAATTACGATCAGAACGATCAAAAAATCCTTGAAGATACAACCCGCAAAATAGCGCCTATTCTCAATGCAAGACTTCAAAAAGATATACAGGAGTCAAAGCGTATGCAGGCGCAAGAGGCGCTTCGGGAATCTGAAGAAAAATACCGGAGCGTTGTTGAAGAATCACTGGTGGGCATATGCATTGTGCAGGACAATATTCTCGTATATGTGAACAGTAAATTCTGTGAAATATACGGATACGCATATGAAGAGATTGTTAATAGTCTTACACTCTACAATCTTGTTCACCCTGATGACAAACATATCCTTGAAGAAGATATTCTGAGACAGAGAGAAAATAATAAAGATTTTCTGGAGCACGAATTCCGCGGGGTGCATAAGAGCGGAAAAATAATCATACTCAAAGGTTTTGTCCGTGCCTCCCTCTATCAGGGACGCCCTGCCGTTATGGGAACACTTATTGACCTTACTAAGGAAAAGATGCTGGAACAGCAGCTAAACCATGCACAGAAGATGGAGGCAATAGGGACCCTTGCAGGCGGTATTGCCCATGATTTCAACAATATCCTGGCGGCTATCATAGGTTTTACAGAGATGTTAAAGGGGCGCATCACGGGAGACAGCGATATGCAGCGTTATGTGGAACATGTCATTAATGCCGGCATAAGGGGAAGAGACCTTGTAAGGCAGATACTCACCTTCAGCCGTCAGGGCGAACAGGAACTGAAGCCTATACAGTTGAGTCTTGCAATCCAGGAGCCCCTTAAGCTTCTCAGGGCATCAATCCCTTCCACAATCGATATCAAGCAGGATATCAGGAGCACCTCTATGGCATTAGCTGACCCCACACAGATTCATCAGGTGCTGATGAATCTGTCCACCAACGCAGCCCATAGTATGCGCGAAAAAGGGGGAACCCTGGGCATTAAACTCTCCGATTTCATATTTTCGTCCCCCCTTGAGGCCCCAGACCAGGATATGAACCCCGGGACATATGTGAAAATGTCAATAAGCGATACAGGGTGCGGTATAGAACCGGAGATCATGAGACGTATGTTTGATCCTTTTTTTACAACAAAAACAGCCGGGGAAGGTACGGGTCTCGGCCTTTCGGTGGTGCACGGGATTGTGAAAAGCCACAATGGTTTTATTACCGTTGAGAGCGCAAAAGGAAAAGGCTCTGTCTTTAACATTTTTTTTCCGAAGACAAAACAAGATTTCCAGGCCATTAATGAGGCTGATTCAACTATAATACCGGGAGGGCACGAATGCATTCTTGTTGTAGACGATGAGGACGCACTGATAGAGCTGGAAAAACGTGCGCTTGAAAAGCTTGGCTATACGGTGATCCCTAAAGTTGATAGCAGGGAAGCACTTTCAGCCTTTAAAAAGGAATCCAACAAGTTCGATCTCGTTATCACCGATCAAACAATGCCCCATATGACAGGCGTTGATCTGGCAAAGGAACTTATTTCTATAAGGCCTGATATACCGATTGTGCTTTGCACCGGCTTCAGCGAAAAGGTCAATGCAGATTCGGCAAAGACAATGGGCATCAGGGCTTTTCTCATGAAACCCTTTACCATACAAGAAATAGCAACAACAATACGCAACGCCTTGAACGCAAAAAAATAACATTCATATAAAGCAGGCAGTGTAAAAACTCTTCTATTCTCCGTATTGCCTGCTAAAGCACCATCCTCTTATCTAAGGACCTATACTGGATCGCTTCGGCCAGGTGGGGTTCGCAGATACATTCCGTATTGTCTAAATCGGCAATAGTGCGGGCCACCTTCAGGATTCTGTGATAGGCACGGGGGGAAAGGCCGAATTTTTCAACAGCATTTTCAATAAGCATGTTTCCGCTATTATCAAGGGCGCAGTATTTCTTTATCATGCGCGGAGGCATATGACTGTTTGAATATATTTTCCTGCCCTTAAATCTATCTTCCTGAATTCTGTGTGCGCTAAGCACCCTCTCCCTTATCTTTTCCGAAGATTCTTCCTCTTTCTCAGTTGACAGTTCCCTCATCGTAACAGGGGGCACTTCGATATGCATATCCATCCTGTCAAGGAGCGGCCCGGAAATCCTTGACCTGTGTTTCCTGATCTGCGAGCCGCTGCATGTGCATGCCCTTCTGACATCTCCCCAGTAACCGCAGGGACAGGGGTTCATTGCAGCGATAAGCATAAATTTCGACGGGAAGGTTATTGAGTGCGTAACCCGAGAAATTGTCACATTGCCGTCCTCAAGGGGCTGACGCAATGAATCAAGGACATTCCTTTTAAACTCAGGGAATTCATCAAGAAACAACACGCCGTTATGGGCAAGACTGACCTCTCCGGGTTTTGGAACATGGCCTCCACCTATCAGGCCTGCGTCTGAAATAGTATGGTGGGGCGCCCTGAAGGGGCGTTCAAGAATAAGATAGTTATCGGTATTAAGAAGACCGGCAATGCTGTGTATCTTTGTTGTTTCTATAGCTTCTTCGTAATGAAGCGGCGGCAGTATCGTCGGTATTCTCCTGGCAAGCATGGTCTTGCCTGACCCTGGAGGCCCGATCATGAGGACATTATGGCCTCCGCTTGCAGAGATCTCAAGGGCCCGTTTTGCCTGTGACTGACCTTTTATGTCCGAAAAATTTAATCCCCCGTCGCCGGTGTATCCACCCGGAGAATTTTCCTTCCTGTGAAACTCCTTTAATTCACCATCACCCAGGAAATAATGAACAATATCGATGAGATGATTCGCCCCGTATATTTTTAATCCCTTTATAACAGAAGCTTCATTGCCGTTTACAAGGGGCGCTATCAGATTTTTAACACCCTCCTTAGCAGCAAGTATGGCTATAGGCAGGACGCCTCTGATGCCTTTGATTCTGCCGTCAAGGGACAGCTCCCCGGTAATAAGACAATTTCTTACCGTCTCTTCCTTTATAATGCCCATTGAAATAAGTATGCCCACGGCAATGGGAAGATCAAATGACGAACCTTCTTTTCTTACATCTGCAGGAGCAAGGTTGATTGTAATCCTGTCGTTTGGGAATTCAAAACCGGCGTTTCTTATTGCTGCTCTGACCCTCTCTTTGCTTTCTTTAACGGATGTTTCAGGCAAGCCGACAATATTAAAGGCAGGCAAACCGAATGATATATCAACTTCAACATCTATCCTGATCCCGTCAATGCCAAAAACCGTTGCCGTAGAAACCCTTGAAATCATACAGCTCCCCTCCTTAATTCCGTATGAACGTAGGATGTCCGCTCACTTGAGTTCGCTTGGACGTCCGCTTGCGCTGGGACGTAAGTAAATGCCTTTACGTCCTACGTCATAAGGAGCAAAGCGAGTGGACGTCCTACGTCCTACGGTCCTTTCCCTCGTCCTACGGTTTAAGCAGTTTCACTATCTCCCTTACTTCCTGAACCCTGTCAACATCACAGACAAGCACGCCGTTTTCCGATGCAACAACAACGAGATTGGAAATTCCGATAGTCCCTACTTTTATTTTATCGCTGAATATTACACAATTCTTTGTGTCTATTTGAGTTACATCCCCCCTCGTACAGTTCCCGTTTTCATCCGGCGCAAACACTCTCGTCAGAGAAGACCATGTACCCACATCATCCCAGGCAAATCTTGAAGGGATCATTAAAACATTTTCGGCCTTTTCCATGAGTCCATAATCTATAGATTTTTTAGGGAGGGTCTTAAAAATAAGGTCTGCTTCCTGTTCCCGGTTTTCCCTGTGTGAATCCCTGATTTGTATGAGTCCGCCATACAGGTCGGGCATATGCCTTTCGATGCCCCTCATAACAGCATCGGCACGCCAGACAAAAATTCCTCCATTCCAGTAATAATTGCCTTCTGCCAGATACTCCATTGCCTTCGTTGAATCCGGTTTCTCCACATATCTGTTTACTTTGAAACACGCTGAATCCCCTGCAACATTAAATTTCTCATAAGCGTGTATGTAGCCGTATCCTGTTTCAGGCCTTGACGGTTTTATTCCTATTGTAACAAAATAATCCCCCATTTCCGTGCATCTGACGCCCTCTGAAATAACCCCGGCGAAACTGTCCACATCCGGGACATATTGATCTGCAGGCAGGACAACCATTACAGCATCTTTATCTTTATTAAGCATAAAAATCGCTGAATAGCCTATGCAGGGGGCAGTATCTCTTCCGGCGGGCTCAACAATAAAATTTCCCGCAGGCAGCATGTCAAGCTGTTCTTTTGCAATATTCAGATGCTCTCTACCGAGGACAATGAATATTCTTTCCATCGGCACTATTCGGCGAGCCCTTTCAACGGTAAGCTGTATAAGGCTCTTGCCGCCGACAATATTCAGAAATGGCTTGGGCGCCAGATCCGTGCTTAAAGGCCAGAACCGCTCGCCCTTTCCACCGGCCATGATAATGCAATATGTGTGGTCAATGGCCCTGAAATTCTGCTTTTTATTGTCTTCATTCCAGGAGGATGGAGGGTTTGCTGATCCGGAAGATTTGTTATTTGCCATGTAATATCTCCTGTTTATTCCATATATGCTAAAATCTTCGGCAATACAACCGATGCCGTACCTTTTAAAAAGTAATCGGTTATTGATGAGGTAAAAGGGGTTTCTTCAGGATTGATTTCAATTATTATTGCCCCATCGGATTTCGATTTATGGGGTATATCTGCTGCCGGGTATACTACCCCCGATGTCCCGATTACGAGCATTACCTTGCATCTCTGCGCCTCTTCATCGGCCTTCATCATGGCCTCGAAAGGTATGCCCTCTCCGAAAAAAACCACATCAGGTTTTAATGCCCTGTTGCATTTCTCACATACCGGGTAGGGATGCAAGTCAACAACATCATGCGTAAGGGGAATTTTTTTTGAACAGCTCAAACATATAAACCATCTGTGGCTTCCATGATATTCTATGACGTTGCTGTTCCCTGCGGCCTGATGGAGACCGTCCACATTTTGTGTAATAACAGCCTTTAGAAAACCTTTTTTTTCCAATTCACTCAATGCCATATGGGCAGGACTTGGTTTTGAATCCAGAATCACCTTAGACATCTCGCGAAGCATTACCCATACTTTTTCCGGATTGCTGTTAAAAGCCCTTATATGAGCATATTCCATGGGGTCATATTTTTCCCATAGTCCCTGACCGCCGCGGAATGCCGGGATACCGCTGTCTACAGAAATGCCTGCGCCGGTAAAGGCAACCACATATCCTTTTTCTTTAATAAGATCAGCTATTTTACGATAATCATCCATGCCTTGCTCCTTTTAACCGTTAAAATTGCTTCCGGCTTTTTTAAACGGTTTACGAGGTCTTCCAACCCTTGTTTATATCCCGGAAAGCAGGCAAGATATTGAAACCATCTGCCTTTTTTACCGCCCTCTTTACAGCCTCTGCAATAACAAATTCACTTAATACGCCGACTCTGTTAATATCAGCCTCTATTTTACCCATTGAAAGGGCAAAAATAAGATCCCCGTCAAAAGTAGTGTGAACAGGGCTTATAGTCTTTATCAACCCGCATTGGGATATCTGGGCAACCTTTGTGATGTCCCTCTTATTAAAACAGGCATTTGTGGCAACAACGCCAAGCGTTGTATTAATAAGACCGAACTGCTTCTTAACAAAGCCTTTTTTAAGGGAATCCGATGTGTGGGCAAATTCAAGACTCTCATCCGAGACCCTTGCACCTGCTATAATTTTTCCGGTAATATTATCCATGATATCGCCAAAAGCATTAACAACCACAAGGGCGCCGACAATTAAACCATCCGGCATTATGATGCTGCTTGTCCCGATGCCCCCTTTCATTGCTCTTGTGACTTCAAAAAGCTTTCCTACCGTAGCGCCTGTGCCTGCGCCCACGCTCCCTTCTTCAACTGTCTCTTTCGCATTGACACAGGCATCATAGCCCATTGCCGCCGTCGGTCTTGCCTTGGCGTCTCCGAAAAAGAGATCAAATATGACGGCAGAGGGAATTATAGGAATCCTCGCTACGCCTACATCAAAACCGATGTTCTTTTCTTCGAGAAATTTCACTACTCCTGTTGCAGCATCAAGGCCGAAGGAACTTCCTCCGCATAAAAGCACCGCATGGATCTGTTCTACAATATGGCTTAAATTGAGCGAGTCAACCTGCCTTGTGCCGGCAGCGCTCCCCCTTACATCCAGTCCGCAGACCGCGCCTTCTTCGCAAAGAATAACCGTGCATCCCGTATAACCGTTAAGATCAGTTGCATGGCCGACCATTATGCCGCCTACATCAGTAATTGCGTTCAGCATGAATAACCTCCCCCGATAAACATTTTGTTTTTATTAATGAAAAAGCTCATTTACTTTTGCCGCTTTTTCCTCGTTCTCCCTTTTCAGATCATCTTTCATCTTTTCAAGTTTTTCCCTTATGTCATCATACTTAATTGAAAGTATCTCGCAGGCAAGTATAGCCGCGTTTCTCGATGCGTTAATGCCCACTGTGGCAACGGGTATCCCCTTCGGCATCTGAACAATTGACATAAGCGCATCCACTCCGTTCATGGCTCCGCCTCCGGCAGGCACCCCAATGACAGGCAGGGTCGTATGTGATGCCAATACACCGGGAAGATGGGCAGCCATACCGGCTATGGCAATAATTACTTCAATTCCATTCTGCCGTGCATTTTTCGCGTATTCGACGGTTTTCTCAGGATTTCGATGCGCGGATGATATATCTATTTTAAAAGGCACTCCTGTTTCTTTTAAGAATTTTACCGCGTCTTCCGTCATGGAAAGATCGCTATCGCTTCCAATAAGAATCAGTATTTTCGGTTTTTCCATATGATCCCCCTGCAGTGACTTTCGGCATACAGCGGCTGATATTGTAATATTTCCAAACGCTGACAGCCGGTGTTTTAAATAATTTAATATATTTTAACGGGCAAATCCCCGATAAAAGCATTAAAATCATACATTAAACCATTATTTTTTGCCATAGCTTTCATTAATATTGCAGATTCTTCTGTTAAATTTTACAATAACGATGCTATGGACAAAAAGAATTATATCGGAGAAATTCCGCTTTTTAAAGGATTGACAGAGAAACAACTTGAGAAACTGTCCGATATCGGGCTGAACTGCGCATTCAAAAAAAGTGATACAGTTTTTTCTGACGGTGAAGACGCAGACGGTTTTCATGTGCTGCAATCCGGGCGTGTTAAGATATTCAAGCTCTCTTATGAAGGAAGAGAGCAGATATTGCATATTATCAACGCAGGTGAACCCTTCGGAGAAGCGCCTGTATTTGCCGGAGAAAAATTTCCCGCATACGCTGAAGCGCTGGAAGACAGCGGGACGATTTTTTTTCCAAGAGCGCCATTCATAGAATTAATTAATAATGACCCTCTTATTGCTATGAATATGCTGGCCATTCTATCACAAAGATTAAAACGGTTCACGCAGCTTGTGGAGAACCTCTCACTTAAAGAGGTGCCGCAGAGGCTTGCGGCCTATCTATTATATTCAGGCGAAGTTGAAGAAGGTCATGATAATTTTGAACTGAATATTGCAAAGGGTCAATTGGCAAGTATTCTCGGCACCATCCCTGAAACCCTTTCCCGTATTTTAAGCAAAATGGTCAATCAGGATCTCATTCGTGTTCAGGGACGTACAATTAAACTTATCAATAAAAAAGGGCTTGAAGAACTTTCCTCGGGGGAAAGGGTGTTGGCTTAAATAGTTTCCGCCCTGAAACTCCGGACGAGAAACTATTGGTTCTTCCGGGGTATCGTCTTTTCCCACTTTTTTTCCCGAACGAGTTTCTTGGATTCGAAGAGTTGCCGGGTTGTTGTCAGGTAGAAGTTCTTCTCATCCGAGGCCATGCGGAATTTCACATTAAGGCCGAGATCACGACCGGGCGGCCTGATGGAATAATTTGTCACTGCCTCGTAAGTCGCGTGAGCAGGGTCCTTATCATTCACTTTCCAGGTGTTCTTTTCCTGCATGTGGTATCTGGTGTCGCGGATTGTCATCCTCTGGTTGATCCCGCAGGAGTAAATGGCCGCGCCTGTTTCCGGATTGTAATCAATCTTCGTGCTTTTTCCCTCATCCTCTTCCCCGTATGACGCATCAGGCGGCCACTCTTCCTTCTCAGGTCTGGGAAGATCGCAGGTTTGTGTCAGTGTGTTTCTTTGGACAATCGGCAATTCGATGCTCGTATCAAGCCCCGGATAAAGTTTTGTTGAACCTTTGTAAGGAGTCGGCCAGGCCATGGGAAACTGGGCATTGCTTATGGACAGGCGGATTTTATGTTTTGGTCTGAACCGCCAGGTTGTGAAATGAATCTCACCGGAAAGTTTGGTCTTTTGGCCCGGAACAAGCGGGGTCTGTTTCAGACGTGATTCCCGGTCAGCCGGGTTGATAAGTGTCCCGCTTATCAGCGATACAGTCCCATCCGGCCGGACATCCTCCAGACGGACCGACCATTGATATAATGGGGCATCCGCCGAAACAGTCAGGTTAATTTTGGGAAGGCCCATGATCTCGACGGATTCCTTCAACGGTTCGGAATCGAATACCAGAGCGCTTTCATCGTCAAAGGACATGTCTCCACTTGTCTCTCCCCACCATCCGTGAATGCCGATCCCGGAACCGGCCTTGTATACAAGGGTATAAGATTTGCCATTGCCCGGAGCGGAAGAAATCAGCTTTTTGCTTTCTCCGGGGTAAAACCGTCGCTCTTTGATGCCTTCGACAGGCCAATTACCGCACCGCCATTCTCCGGGGGTGGTGGTAATATCTTCCGAAGGCGGAACAGCATCCCGCATATAGACCATGAAACGGGGTTCCTTCATGATGCCGTTATTTATCCCTTTCAGCCAGTAGTCCCACCAGCGTAGCGCCTTTCTTCTCCATTCGTAGTTGGGGCCCGGAGTTCCTGTATTCGGCCATTCGTGTTTCCAGGGGCCCATATCCGCTTTGACCTGTTTGTTGGGCGAGTTCAGCAAGCGCACAACAGTGTCGCGGTATCCGTCAAGGAGCCCCCCTATTATGTAGATCGGGATTTCCACAGGCTGCTGGAACCGCACGGATTCCTTGCGCCAGAAAGGGCCGTCAAAAAGGTTTTCTTTCCATTTGAAATGCCAGGGCGGCTGGTTAAAACGTTCGGCAAAAAACTCCGGAGTCAGGGCATATTTTTTTGTGTCCGGGAGGGCATTGTAGGTGTCGATCATTGCTTCCCAGACATCTGTATGCATTGCGCCGTCAATAAAATGGACGTCCTGATAGTAGAGGTCATCCGAGGAATGGGCTATCAGGATAGCTTTGAGCGCGGGCGGTTTTCTCATGGCCGTCATAAGGGAATTAAACGCCCCCCAGGAGAGACCGTACATACCTACATTACCGTTTGACCATTCTTTCCCGGAAAGCTGATTAATGATTTCCACACAGTCTGAGATCTCATGTTCCGAATATTCCGCTTCCGGGAGCACTCCGCCGCTGTCGCCGGTTCCGCGGAGATCCACTTTTGCCACCACATATCCCTGACGGGCAAAAAAAGCGCCCACAGGATAATCCCAGGACAAATAGCACAGATCATCCTTACGATACCCGTTCATTTCGAAGAAAACCGGAAATTTTTCTCCGGATTTCTTTGCCGTAGGTTTCCAATAGGAAACTGCCAGTTTGACACCGTCAGGCATTCTGAGAAACCCTCTTTCAACAGTAAATTGATATCCTCCTGAAACAAAGGGCGTATCAATCTCATCGCCGCTTTCATCCTTGCTATCCGATTGGGCTGCTGCCATAACAGGACTTCCGAAGGGGGTTAGAAGAATGATGCAAAATAATGAAAGAACGAAGAATATTGAAAGATATCTTTTCATGTCCGCTCCTTTATTTTGAATTGGAATTATATGTCAATAACCATATCATCTACTGTAACAACAGTTTCAGAAAAGATTGTCTGCGCAATTTTTTCGGAATTCTTCCTGTCTTCAAATGTTTTGTACAATTCCGCGTCAAAATGAGTAAGGGCCAATCTTTTTGCTTTGGATTCTTTTGCTATTCTTGCTGCTGTTTCAGGATTCAGATGCGGCCAGTCAGCGTTCTCCTGGCCAGGTTTAAAGGCGCATTCAGTAATAAGAAGATCGGCTCCTTCGGCAAGCTTCACCGCATTGTCGCAGTATCCTGTATCGCCACAGAAGGTAATAATCTTATCGTCAACTTCAAAACGGTATCCCATCGTCAATGACGCGTGAAGGAGAGGAAGACTTGCGACAGAAAATGGTAGCTGATCTTTCTGAGAAGGAAGTTCAACAAATTCTGTAAAAAACTGAAAATCTTTTATTGGCACTGTAAAGGGCGCATCAAGTATTTTCTCCAATATGGAGGCAATACCTTCCTGTCCGCATATACGCAACCCCTGAGAAAAGTTGTATTTACATATGGTATGGAGACCGACAATATGGTCAAAATGGAAATGACTGAGGAAAAGATAGGCAGGCTTATTGAAATCAACATAGCTATCCAGCTTGGCAATGCCGTTGCCTGCATCAAGAATGATGGTATAAGAGGATGTGTCAATAAGAACGCAGATTGTGTTTCCTGTATCGGTATCGTACCAACCGTTTGTTCCTAAAAAGATAATTTTTGGCATTTATCACAAATCCTTTGCATTTATCTCTCTCTTTCTGTTATTAAGAGACATGATTTATTATCTATTGAAACACTAATCCATGCCTTGGAGCAAGTTTTTCAACAGAATATTATACACAAAAATGCTCTGCATGGAAAAAGTGAAGTCAATACAGGTACAGGGTTTGTTTTCCAATTAAATGATTTCAAGAACCCTGCCAAAATCAAATCAAAAGAAAGGAGGCACACAATGGGAGAAACCAAAACCAAAGATGAGCGTTATAATGAGGCCCGCGTTTTGCATAAATCGCTTGATGATAAGCTCCAGATTCTCCAGGCAAAACACTGCCTGACCGACGATGAAGAGCTCGAAATAAAACTGCTAAAAAAGAATAAGCTCTATTATAAGGACCTGATGGAAAAGATCAAGGAGGAACCGTAACAGAACCTGTATTTTGCCCATGATTAATTGTCAGGATTTCATTCAAGCGAAATGAATCACTCCGAGGCAAGCTTCGAAATATCGACAAGGAATTTTGAACAGATTTACTTTTCGAAGCAAACTTCGGGCGATGATACCCGATGGGCAATTAACATAAAATGCTTGACTCTGCCCCGATATCTTCTGCTCTGCGGGTAAAGACGATATCTTGCCGCTCAGAAACTGGGCCTGGAATATATCCCGCCAAGGGTCGTCATGAGATTACACAAAAGGATGAAATATTAGCCATCCAGCTTACGGAAAACCTTCAAAGGGAGGACTTGAATCCCATAGATCAGGCAAAGGGAATATTTGCCTTTATTCAGGCAAAACATCCAGGCCTGTCCGCTAAGTCCGGACTTTTTTACCATTTTTGATGAAATAATGGAGGCTCCTGTCACCAATGCAGTACTTGAAAAGAAACTTACCGCGTACAAAAGAAGAAAACCCAAATCAACCACGCAGTATCAGCTTCAGGCAGAAACCACGCCGGGAAAACCAGATTAATAAAAACTCGGGGGGGAGGGCCTCCGGGTCAGGGACTGTCCTGATTCCGGAGGCCCCGGGGAGTATGATGTACTTGCTTCCAGGAACACTTGATTGATTCATAGCTTTTTTAATTATTTCAGGCTGTGCAATGTCATTCGTTCTTTAATTTCTATAGTCCCTTTTTTACCATCTATTCTTATGATATCTCCATCCCTGATTATTTCCGTTAGTCCGGGTATGCCTACCACTGCCGGCATACCATATGTCCTGGCAAATACCATGGTATTAGAGGCCTGACCGCCATTTTCCGTAGCTATCCCATTAGCTTTAGATAATATTATTGCAAGTTTAGGTGAAGCTGTTCTGGAAATTATCACCGCGCCGTCTTTTACTTTTAGTATATCTTCATCTTTTTTTATCACTACAGCTCTGCCCACTGCCACTCCTGGTGATGCTGTTCCTCCATGTATGGCCTCTCCGTTCAAATATTTTGCTAAAACATTTGCCTTGCTTCTGCGATCCTCCAAATCCAATGTGTATTCTTCGTAGAACTCGTCATATTGTACTGATTCTGTTTTCATTGTTTATCCTCCTTTTTTTAATTGCCGTACTATTTGCTTTCCTCATTATTCCTTCCTGTCGTCCTACGCGTTTACGGCCTGAGCCAGTCGCGAAGCGCCTGCTTTTTTCTTCATCAGCATATCCAGAATTTCAACACTTTTTTTAGCGAAAACAGGATCGTTGATATCCGTATCTATCTCTTCAAAGGGGATTGACGGATTTAAAACACTCTTCAGCACATCAATAAACACCTGATCTGCCTCCTGGTCGTAAAGCTGCTCTCCCGGCTTTGAATATTCAGAAAACCCTTTCTTTGGTATAAGAACATAGTTTAAATCCGGTGCCTTGTTGAGTTTTTCGCCGATAATCAGTGCGACTTTGCGCATGTCCTCAACGGCAGTCCTGATAAGAATCCGGTAATCGTAGTGCACAGTAGGTCTTGACAAAAGCTTTTCCGGCGCAGGACAAGAGGGGGTGAAACCAAAAAAATCAATCCCGCCGGGTGCAAAAACAAGAGGGACTCCCATTCTCCCGGCCGTCTCCAGGCGATCAGGGCCTGCTCCCTTGCTGAAACCTTCATAAAACTCATCCACTAACTCGCGAGGTGTAATATCGATAACACCTTCTATCCTGCCCTCGCCGATCAGTTCCTCAAGCGCCATACCGCCGGTGCCAACAGCATGGAATGCCATCATCTCGTATTCCTTCTGTAAAAGGGGCTCTTCAAGCTGAAGTACGCAGGGAGAGGTGGGGCCGCATGCTGTAACCCCTATCATCGGTACGCTTTTTTGGGGTTGTTCTCTGTCCATCATACCGCAAACAGCGTGTGTAGCCTGTGCCAGGAGGTGGCGCATGAAGTCATTGAGGCCGAGAAGGTCTCCAACAGAATGAAACATCACGATGTCTTTGGTTTGAACGTATTCTCTGACATCCCTTGACGCCACGGTAGAGAGCATGACCTTCGGGATACCAAAAGGCAGGGAACGCATAATGTAAGTAGCCATCCCTGTTCCTGATCCTCCGCCGATTGAGAGAACGCCATGCAACCTCCCTTCTGCAAACAACCGGTTTGCAATGACGGCCCCGCCCTCTCGTATCGCATAACTGATACGCTGTTTATCCCATGTGCCTGTGTCGTCGAGATCAACGTTAACTGCCGCGGCAATGTCTCTGTTTGTCACGTCCGGCTTTATTCGGGACGTATTGAAAGTGCCTATATCCATGAGTATCGGATGTACCCCGAGATTTAAGGCGACATCTTTAATGAATGCCGCTTCTCTGCCTTTTGTATCAAGAGTGGTAATAATAAGAAGCTGTTTTTTGTTCGTCCCATATTTTCTCATAGAACCTGAACGTAATAACGCTTGCTCTAAATTTGAAACATGCCCTGATCCGTGTTCCATAATAAACCCCCTTATTTTTTTACTGTATCAACTCCATCTTTGTGGGTGTTGACATCATAATATGTAAAAATAGACTGAAACGGTTTTAATTAAAATGGGAAATAAATACTATGAAGTATGAACCTAATGTTCCTATATAAGCGGAAACAAGTATATTAGGATTATAATTGATTAAGTGTGCCGTGAACGCTATTGAAGAGATTAACGATGAAATGAAACCGGAATAGTAGGAACATCAGGGTCATACTTCAGGCAGAGAAGGAATGTAAATAAGGGACATTTTTTAATTTATTTCCAATGGCATATCCGAGGTGAATTTAACTCCATAGACATCTTGGGAGGGGCTGAAGAATCGGATGTGGAATAAATAACTGCGGTTACAGTCTAAAGGGAGAGCAGCAGTGACCGTAAATTGGTTTTGTCTTTATTAACACCGAGTTTTTTTCTTATGATAAACCTCTGTTTATCAATGGCATCTTTGGTCGCGTTGAGGAGTTCCGCAATTTCCTTTGTAGTCCTGCCCTGTTTTATCAAAGAGACAATTTCAAGCTGTCTTGGGGTAAGGTTGAAATTACGAATGTTATAACGAAATGGGGAAAGGATTTCCTTGAGATTTGTTTCTATTAATCCAAGTGTTGTACGCTGTAAACCATCCAGTCTATTTTTTTTCAGTTTCTCCACGTGAGGGAGCACAAGCTCGTTCACATTTGACACAAACCTTTGCTCAAGTTCCTCCTTGTCCTTTTCCCGTTGCTTCAGCAATACTTTCAGCGCGATATTCGCTTCTTCAAGGCCCTGTCGCTCAGTGTACAGCGCTTTTTCTGCTTCTGTCCGTGTTTTGATTTCCTGCTCGAGTTTTTGTTGAACTTCAATTCGCACAATGATATTACCAAGCTGACCGGCGAGAAAGTCGAGACTGATGAGCGCCTGCTCGGATATGGTTTCTTTTACCCTGGAAAAGAGGTTGAACGAGGCGATTACCCGACCGTCATGAAGTATGGGAATGGTTGCGGAATACTTATATCCTTCTTCGCTCGATGTCGGCATTGATTCACTGCTTGGGATTATCAGGATGTGTTTCTCATTCATCATCCGTTTCCAGGGCGATGATCCGGCCGTAATAACCCTGATCTTTTTTTCCATTTTTGTTGACAGGCCTATTGAAGAAATAAGCTCCAGATCTTCTCCTCCGTGCTTTTTTAGCCAGATACCGCCGCTTTCCATACCCGATGCCTTTACGGCGGTCTCCAGGATAAGGGTCAGGCCTTCACCTACATCCCCTGTTTGCGCCAGTTTTAGAGCAAGATCCCGTTGCATAAGGATTTGGTCTACCATGTTCTTCTTTTCCGTGATATCCTGCACAGTGCCTTCATGGTAAAGTACCTGCCCCGTCTTATCGCGGACGGCTCTGGCATTGATCAGGAGCCAGGCAATGCTGCCGTCCTTTCTGTACATACTCCAGAGGTGGTCACGCACATGACCGTTCTTGCCTATGAGCTCGAGATACTCATACCATGTTTTGACATTGACATGTAGTTGCTTACCGACATCCATACAATTCTCTGACAGTTCTTCAAGCGAATCGAACCCGTGAAGGCGGACAAGAGCAGGGTTGGCATTAAGCAAGCGACCCTCAGGTGTAACCTGAAAAATGCCTTCCGTCGCATTGAAAAAGATATTCCAGTATTTGTCTTCCGCCTGTTTCTTCTCCGTTATGTCCTCTAAAGTGCCTTCGTAATATAGTATGTGGCCATTTGTGTCTTTCTCAGCCCTTACATTCAAGCGGACCCATCTTGCGCTACCATCCCGTGTATGCATCTGCGTTTCAAGATTGAGGGCCTTTCCTTTGTCCTGGAGTAGTTTATTGATACGTTTACGTTCCTTTGAATCGGCATGAATGTTTCCGAAGTTCAAACCTTTTCTGATGAGATCATCGGGCCGGTCAAAGCCGTACATCCTGGCAAATGCAGCATTGGCGCTGATAAACCGTCCGTCCGCGTCTGCCCGGAACATCCCCTCCACGGCATTTTCGTAGACGCTTCTGTAATTATCTTCTTTCTTGATGATATCTTTTGTCTGCTCGCTCACAAACTCTTCCATATCTTTTCTGTCTGGCGTACCTTTACCTGATATTTAATTTTATTGGAGGAGGCACTGCCCCAGGCGCAGGTCCAGGGAACAGATGCCCGCAGATTCCTGCATAACGGTATCTGTTCCTTCATAACTCATGATTTTACGGCAGGTATACTCCGGTGCCTATGAAATAGTCTGTTCCCGGAATGGGTTCTACATATCCCAGCTTTGCAGACTCTTCTTTAGAGCCGGGCTTTACCCAGAAGAAATCGACGAAGCCGCCGCCTTTCTTTGAAGCTTCACTTAAGGCACGAATAACATATTTGCCTTTCACGTCTTTGTAGTCGTAAAGGTTTTTACCCTGCAAATCCTTCTGTGTCGCGTGGGCAATGCTTACACATTTGGAATCGTAAACATAGAAGTATCCCGAATTATCCGGGTAAAAGCGTATGGGGGCGATAAAAGACCGTATCAGGTCGATGCGCTTATTCTCGCTTTTCACAGTTGCCAGTGTGCCGCCCAGACCAGCCGCGACTCCGTGCACCATGGTTTTGGCAATCTCTTTATATTCTTCCATAGATGCAGGCTTTGCTTTACCATCGTTTGCCGCCTGCGACAGGCAGGGAAAACTGACGAGAGCCATGATAAAACCTAAAAGGAGTGCGAATAATGTAAAGGTGCGTACAGTTGTTCTTTTGCTGCTGCTAAAATGTGTGTTGATCATAATGATAAATCCTCCTGTTTTTGAATTAATGAACTATGATAAGTTAAAGTACCATACAAAAATAGATGTTGCAAGCAGGGCGGGCGCCGGACTTGGGCTTTGAAGGGGGCGTCCCGGCAGCGGAAGACAAACTTTTGCGGCTTATCATTTTTACTCTTTGAGAAACAACTGATGGTATTCAGGCTCAGTCAGATATTTTTTCAGCATTTTGCCTGTAATCTCAAATACCTCATCTAAATCGTCATCAGTCATCCTTTTCAGAATTGCTTTCATCAAATTGTCATCGGAAAACTTCTGCAAATACAATTGAACTGTATTTTCGTTGGATTCCCGGTCCAGACCATACCCGGAAAAACCGTCAAATGTTTCTACAAAATTATGAGAGTGCTTTGCCATAATAAATAACTCCTTCTTTTCTATTTAGTTCCCGTCCGGAAAGGGTACTTTTACTGCCTGAGAAGATGCTTCAGTGTCTCCATGTCTTCCAGGGCTTCATTCATTCTGCCTGCGTTTCGCAGCAAAAAGGAAGGGTGGTAGGTAGGGAGCAGTTTTATCCCTTTGTATCTGGTAAGCGTTCCCCTTATTTTTATTATGCTTTCATCAATGCCAAGTATTGTATTGTAGGCGTGTTTTCCGAGCGTGCATATTATTTTTGGGCTTATGATTTCAAGCTGGGATATGAGGTAATGTTTGCAGACCTCGGCTTCATCCGGTTTAGGGTCTCTGTTGTTGGGAGGTCTGCATTTCAGAACATTGCAAATATACACCTCTTCACGGCGCAATCCGATCCCTTCGATCATCTTGTCAAGGAGTTTTCCTGCCCTCCCTACAAAAGGTCTTCCCTGGTTATCTTCTTCTTCTCCCGGAGCTTCGCCGATGAACACAAGGCGTGCTTTATCGTTGCCTTCCCCGAAGACTACTGTTTTTCTGGTATCGGCAAGGGAGCATTTTCTGCATCCTTTTACTGTTTTATGGAGAGCATGAAGTGTAGGCATATTCTCCCCGTTGGAAATATAAGAGTCAATGCCCATGTTTTTCAGGGCTGTGAGGAATTTTTTTACTTTAATTTCAGCCATATTATACCAATTCGCCTTCAATCATATTACTTCGTTACCTCGTCGTCACACTCCTCAACGTACTAAAAGTACGCCAGCGTCGGTTCCTCCTCGCTGCCTCGTCCTATATATGAATCCAAATTGGTATTAATAGATAAGGATAGTCTCTGTGCCGTTTATTCTCTGAAACTGTCCGGTATTTTCTTTGCTTTAATCTCTGCTTCAAGCGCATGGGCTGCCTGCATTATTACAGCTTCGCCAAGGGGCTTTCCTATAATATGGAGTCCTATGGGAAGACCGGCATTATCAAAACCGCAGGGTACCGACATAGCAGGCAGGCCTGCAAGATTTACGGGAATGGTAAATATATCGGAAAAATACATGGTCAGGGGATCTTCCATTTTTTCACCTATTTTAAAGGCAGTAGTGGGCGAAACCGGAGTCACAATAATATCGCAGGTATTAAATGCCTCATCAAAATCCTTTCTGATAAGCGTCCTTACCTGCCCTGCCTTACGGTAATATGCATCGTAATACCCTGAAGACAGCACATATGTGCCGAGGATAATCCTCCTTACAACTTCCTTGCCGAACCCGTTGAGCCTCGTCTTTTTATACATATCAATCAGGTCTTTACCGTCAACTCTCAACCCGTATTTAACCCCGTCATAACGCGCAAGGTTTGAAGAAGCCTCGGCAGTACAGACGACATAATACACGGCAACGGCATATTCCGTATGGGGAAGCGTTATGTCCGTTACAGTTGCACCGCTTCTTTCAAAAAACCTGACAGCATTTTCAACAGCAGACCTTACATCCTGCTCTATACCTTCCATGAAATACTCTTTCGGTATGCCTATCCTCATGCCTTTAATGTCCCTGCCCAGATATTCAGTATAATCAGGCACAGGTTCCGGAATAGAGGTGGAATCCATCGGATCATATCCCGCAATAATATTCATTATTTCAGCACAGTCTGCCACGCTTCGCGTAACAGGCCCTATCTGGTCAAGAGAAGAGGCAAAAGCAATAAGCCCGTATCTGGATACCCTTCCGTATGTAGGTTTTAAGCCCACAACACCACACAGTCCGGCAGGCTGTCTTATGGAACCGCCCGTATCTGTTCCCAGGGATGCCGCGCAAAGTCCTGCGGCAGTTGCAGAGGCAGACCCGCCGCTTGATCCTCCGGGAATACGATTCAGATCCCAGGGATTTTTTGTGACCTGAACAGATGAGTTCTCTGTGGATGAACCCATTGCGAACTCGTCCATATTTAATTTTCCAAGGAGAACAAACCCTTCTTCCTTCAATTTCTTTATGACAGTTGCATCATAGGGAGGCACAAAACCCTTTAATATCTTAGACGCGCAGGTTGTTTCCATGCCCTGAGTACACAGAATGTCTTTCATGCCCAGTGGAATGCCGAGAAGCTTTCCTTCCCCGCCCTTTGCGATCTTTGCATCGGCCTGTCTTGCCATATCCATGGCCGCATCTTCCATAACTTTGATATAAGAGAGCAGTTCCCCGTCATATCGTTTAATCCTGTCCAGATAAAGACCGGTAAGCTCAACAGAAGAAATCTCTTTCTTCCTGAGCATTTCCCTCAACACTTTTATATCCAAATCGAGTAATTTTTCCATTCGAACTCCTTAAAAATCAGTGAATAGTAAAAAGGCAGTGAATAGTGAATAGTATTCAGTGAACAGTTAAAAAGCTATTCACTATTCACTAACGACTATTCACTGTATCTAATCTACTTCAATAATAGGCGGGACCTTGAAAAAACCGCCTTTTTTCTCCGGCGCGTTCAGCGTTGACTCTCCGGCGCTGAAGGAACTTCCTGCCAGATCTTCTCTGAGCACGCAGACAACCGGCATAGCGTGGCTTGTCGGTTCAATCCCTTCCGTATTGAGAGAATTAAGCTTATCCATATACTGGAGTATTTTGTCCATCTGCACCGTATAAGTTTCAACTTCTTCCGGTTCAAGTTCAAGTCTTGCCAGATGGGCTATATGCCCGACCGCTTCTTTTGTAATTTTCATTTATCACTCACCTCTTAATTGTGTTTCCAACTTGCAGCTCAAGCTTTTATCTCACAGTTCAAAATTGTTTTATCCGCACTCTGCTACGGCCCGCACAATATCGGTTCGCGTTACAATGCCGATAACAACGCCATTCTCCACAACAGGTATTCTGTTTATATGTTTCTCGGTCATTAATTTCGCAAGTTCCACAACAGACTCGGTTGGAGAAACCGTGACAACATCTTCCACCATGACGTCTTTTACTGTGAGATCTTTAAGGCTTACGCCCTCTTCTCTCAAATTCTTCAAAATGTCGCTTTGACAGATTATGCCGGCCAATTTCCCTTTTTCTACAACAGGCAGGCCTGCAATGTTAAAAAGCTCAAATTTGTTGACAATAACGGTAAGCGATTCTGAAGGACGGCAGGTAACCACATTATTGTTCATAAGCTCTACAACCTTCATACTTCCTCCTTTATATTGGCTGCCCGAATAACAGGACTTCTTCAATATATTTTTGCAAAGCTTCTACCGACTTCATTGCCCTGCGCATTTCCTCCTGCGCTTTCTGGCCAAGCATATCCGGCCTTATATGATTTGCATCGGAAATATTATTATTGTTATCCTTGCTTTTTGCAATCTGATTCATAATTCTGAAGTTCACAAATGTAAGGTATGCATCCGTCAAATTCTTTTCCATTTCCTTTTTTATCACGCCTTTTTCTTTCATTAACCGTATTCTTTTCAATGTGTTTGTTTCATATATACCGTTTGACAGGGCAAGCATCCTTACGGATAATATCAGAGGCGCCCAACCAAGAAGTTTTATGTTAAGTGAATCTTTGTAATCACCGCTTTTTTCAACCTTGAAGTTGCCGAAAAAAGTAATTGCAGTGGGCATGAGAACCGCCGACCGGATAAAATCTTTCATAATACGCTTATTATTGCTGATAGAGTTAAAGAAGAATGTCATAATCTCGTCAAGAAGTTTCTTGTTGCCCTTCATGGGACGGGCATCTGTGAGGATTATAACATCAAGATCATCAAAATCACCCTTTTCATAGATGAGCCTGTCTTCCAGCCGTTTCTTCCATGTCTGAATCGATCCCCTCCATTTCTCGTTGGAAGGCATGACACCGCCCTTGCATTTTTCAAAACCCACATCGCTCAGCCTGTCCGCAACCTTTTTTGAAAATGCTTCATAATATTGATCAACAATGTCCGATCCGTATTGGCCGTTGCCTGTGTCGTAGACAATCATATTGTCCTGATCGGTAAGAAGTGTCTGCTCATCACGACCTTCACTGCCGAGCCCGATCCAGACATATTCTGTCGGGGGTGATTCAAATCCGTCACCTTTCATTTCTTCTTCAGCTAATTGCAATACTCTCACTGTTATTGCGTCCCTGATTATGCGGAAAAGATCATGGAAATCCGGAACTGTCTGATTACTCAGATAGAATTCTTTAATTCCTTCCACCGACTTCATGTGGTAATTCCTGAGTTTTTCATAAGTTGGCGCCTTTTCAATTTTATTGAACAGGCGCGATGAAATATTTTTTTCAAAAGCATCGTAATTTTCCAATAGAGTCTGAAGTTTATCCCGCAGCATGGCGAGTATTTTATACCGCTCGTGTCTGAGTAAAAGTCTATCCTTCAGGACATCCTGATTATCGGAAATAAATTTTTCTATAATTGAAAAATCAAGCAGCATTTATTCTCCTGACAATGTTCATGGGCAGCATGGGATTATTTCCCTGCAATGCCCTCCAGAACCTTCCTGCTTTCTGTCAGCTTATCCTTTTTTTCCAGCAACACATTATAATTCAACTCATTTTTCTTTATGACATCAGGCGGGGCTTTCTCCCTAAAAGAGGTATTGTTCAGCTTATTAAAGACCCTTCCCATCTCTTCCTCTATCTTTGCCAGTTCCTTATCTATTCTTGCCAGTTCCTTGGGCGCGTCTATGAGGTCTTTTATGAGAACAAATATCTCCACTCCTTTATATATGCCGACAGCAGACTTATCCGGCGCTTCTTCGCCGGTTATAAAAACAAGTTCCCCGACCTTTGCCAACTCTTTGATATAATATCCGTATTCTTCAAGAAGGCCCCGGTTGCCGTTTGCACGGATTATGGCTTCAACTTTTACATTCGGCGCGATCCCTGTTTCACCCCTGATATTCCTGATTACATCAATAATCCCCATAATCATGTCCATACCGGCTTCACTCTTTTCATCCGTCTGCGCTTCATTGTATACGGGAAAGGTTGAGACCATAATGCTCTCATGTAATTCCCCCTTGTCCGTTGTTGAAGAGGAATCTGCAGGAGGACGATGCGGCAGTTTCTGATATATCTCCTCGGTAATAAAGGGCATAATAGGGTGCAGGAGTTTCAATATATCCGTCAGTGTATTATTGAGCGTTTCTTTTGTGGTATTGTTGTCATACATGGTAACTTTTCCGTACAGGTTCGGTTTAATAAGCTCAAGATACCAGTCACAGAACTCATGCCAGATAAAATTATACAACGTATTTGCAGCTTCATTAAACTTATAGGCATCAAGGCTTTCCGTTACTTCACATATAACCTTTTGCGCTCTTGAACGTATCCATTTATCCGGAAGGAATAATGGAGATACACCGGGTTTTTCATATGCTGACGGCATATCTTCAAGAAACGTCAGGGCAAGCCTGGAGGCATTCCATACCTTATTTGCAAAGTTTCTCACCCCTTCAATGCGCTCCTCGGAAAGTGATATGTCCCTGCCCTGGGCAGCGAGCATGGTAAGTGAAAACCTGAATGCATCAGTTCCATATTCATCAATTATAACAAGAGGGTCAATGACATTGCCCTTTGATTTACTCATTTTTTTGCCCTCAGCATCCCTCACAAGGGCATGAATATATACTTCCCTGAAGGGCACATCTCCCATAAATTTGATGCCCATCATAATCATACGTGCTACCCAGAAGAAGAGAATATCAAAACCTGTTATAAGGAGTGATGTGGGGTAATAAGTCTTCAGATCATCTGTTTTTTCAGGCCAGCCAAGCGTGGTAAAAGGCCAGAGGCCTGAAGAAAACCATGTGTCAAGCACATCGGATTCCTGTCTCAGCCCGCTCTTGCATTCGCTGCATACATGAGGATCATCTACGGCGACATATATTTTCCCGCAGTTGTCGCAGTACCAGACAGGTATCCTGTGCCCCCACCATATCTGCCTTGATATGCACCAGTCGCGTATGTTTTCCATCCATTCAAAGTAGACCTTTTCCCACATTTCAGGGATAATCCTGACTTTATGAGTCCTTACCGCCTCAATTGCCGGTTCGGCAAGAGGTTTCATTTTCAGGAACCACTGTTTCGACAATGTCGGCTCCACAACCGTTTTACACCGGTAGCATTTTCCCACACCCAGTGCGTAGGGTTCAATCTTTTCAAAAAGGCCCTCCCTTTCAAGTTCCTCAACAACCTTTTCCCTGCACTCGAACCTGTCCATGCCTACGTAATGGACAGCGTTTTCGTTCATATTTCCGTCATCATCCATTACTTTTACTATGGAAAGGTTGTGCCTCTTTCCTATCTCAAAGTCGTTTATGTCATGAGCAGGGGTAACTTTCAAAACACCTGTACCGAATGAAACATCAACATAACTATCGCCGATAACAGGGATCTTTTTATTTGCCAGGGGAAGTATTACAAACTTACCGATATGCTGTTTATACCTTTCGTCGTCAGGGTTGACGGCAACGGCAGTATCTCCGAACATTGTTTCCGGTCTGGTGGTGGCGACAATCAAATGCCCATTGCCTTCTGCCAGGGGATATCTGATATGGTACAGGTAACCTTTTGTTTCTTCATGTTCTGCTTCAAGGTCGGAAAGCGCGGTTTTACATCTCGGACACCAGTTTATAATATAGTCGCCCTGATAGATGAGACCTTCATTATAAAGCTTTACAAAGACTTCACGGACAGCCTTTGATAAACCTTCGTCCATGGTAAAACGCTCTCTGGACCAGTCGCAGGATGAACCAAGTCTCTTCAACTGGTCAATTATAATCCCTCCGGAATGTTCTTTCCACTCCCAGACTCTTTCAACAAATCTTTCTCTGCCGAGAGATTCGCGGCTCAGCCCTTCTTTTACAAGCTCTCTCTCTACAACATTCTGGGTTGCAATACCCGCATGATCCATCCCCGGCACCCAGAGCGTATTAAAACCTGACATCCTCTTGAACCTTACGATAATATCCTGCAGGGTATTGTTCAATGCATGACCCATATGCAACATGCCTGTTACATTGGGCGGCGGTATAACTATTGAAAACGGCGCGCCGGAAGCATTGTTATCCGCTGTGAAAAAACCTTTTTTCATCCAGAACGCATACCACGCCTCTTCTATTCTGTGCGGGTCATAAACTTTATCCATCATATATCAACTCCCTTTTAATTACGAAATTTCAATTACCCCGACTTTGTCGGGATTAAACATTGCGTTTCACCGGTCTTATCCCGGTATGTTCCATGGCAGAGGAAGAAAAAACTTTTCAAAGAGGCTAAAGGCGTACCTGTCCGACATGCCTGCGATAAAGTCGCACACACATGCTTCCGGTGCATCATAAAAATCATCTCTGCCTGTTTCTGCGAGCAGCGCAGCGGGGTTGTCCATAAAATAAAAATAGAGGTCCTTTATTATCTTTGAACATTTTATAAAATCATCATGCACAATGTGATTGTCATAGACCTTTTCGTACAAAAAAGTTCTGAGCTTTACCATGTGGTACCCAAGTTCTTCACCGAGACTTACGCTTAAGCCATCCTGTCTCAGAGTTTCGGTGATTACTCCCCGAACCATGGTGTCAATCCTGTTAGAAGTTGCATTGCCTAAAAATTTCCTGCTGTCTTCAGGCAAATCTTCTTCTTTGATGACGTTGCCTCTTATAGCGTCATCAATATCATGGTTTATATAGGCAATTATATCTGAAGCCCTTACAACTTCAGCTTCTCTGGTGGCAGGTTTATCCGTTTCGCCCCTTGAGATAATCTCTCCCTTTCCTTTTGAATGCTTAAGTATGCCGTCTCTTACCTCAAAGGTAAGATTCAGCCCCTCGCCTTCTCTTTCAAGGAGATCAACAACTCTGAGACTTTGTTCATAATGCCTGAAACCGCCCTTGTGTATCTCATTCAAAACAGCTTCTCCTGCGTGCCCGAAAGGTGTATGTCCGAGATCATGCCCAAGCGCAATGGCTTCAACCAGGTCTTCATTGAGAAAAAGAGCCCTTGCTATCGTTCTTGCAATCTGCGATACCTCAAGCGTATGGGTAAGCCTCGTCCTGTAGTGATCTCCTGTGGGCGACAGAAAAACCTGAGTCTTGTGCTTGAGCCTCCTGAATGATTTGCTGTGTATGATCCGATCTCTGTCATGCTGGAATGCTGGTCTTATATCACATTCAGCTTCTTCCTTCAGCCTGCCCTTTGTTTTGCTGCTTTTCTGGGCAAAGGGCGACAGGATTATCTCTTCCTTTTGCTCTAATTTATTTCTGATATTCATTTTTTTTAAAACCAGCAAGACCAAATCCAGCCATACAGGATTATCTTCAATCGAATTCGAAAACAGGAATTTAATCTTTGCGGGTAAAATACCCGCAACTGCTGAGAGAGCTTTCTTCGGTTCTTTGTCTTCAATACCCCGGATGCTTGCAGCGGGGTAATTTATTTATCTTTTCAGATAACTAATTTATCACAAGAAAATGACTAAAGCAATAAAACGATTGAAAAATCCGGGTAGGGATATTTCCTTAACCCACCATCAAAAATAATCAAAACCCCGTTGGCGCTGAGAAATCAGCATGATAGAATATAGTTGCCACACCAAATCTATCACCAACGAGGTGAATCAATTATGCCACAAGGAGCCCTCCCATACAAGTACGAAGAGGAAAAAACAGGCAGCGGAATAACCGCCCTGGCAGGCCTGCCACTCTATCTGGATCTTGCATCGGTGTTCGATGTAGGTGCAAATATTGCAAAACATCTCCAAGTAAAGGTTAGAGGATGGACGGATGAGCAGATAGTCCTCTCCCTTATTTTGCTTAATCTGGCCGGAGGAGACGCTGTGGACGACATCGATACCCTCGAAAAAGATCAGGGGTTCTGCAAAATCCTGAGCCGTGTGGAGACGAAGGGGCTTACCCGTCAACAGCGGAGAACGTGTAAAAAAATTGGTATCAGGCTCTTATCTGTCATTCCTGCGAAAGCAGGAATCCAGGAATTACAAGAACTTACTATCAGTCTGGACTCCGGTTTTCACCGGAGAGACGACCAATTTGGGATTATTTCACAGGTTCGGAGAATTATGGAGCTTTCCCATGCACTGGGATAAATCTTCGCGTATAACAAGGAAAAGCACGATAAACCGCGGCGATAGGAGAACTCTGCACAAAATCACCCTTCAGAGAGGCGCAATGATGTCAGGATAGTTCACAAACAGGACCGGAAGTCTTTTTTTTTGATACCATTTTAAATGGAATTTGAAAAATACTTTACCCTCAGACGCTGCCTGGGAGCGGAATAAAAATCTGGTGGTGGATTTGGGTCTAATTTAATACTTGACAGTGATGATTTATGTTGTTATTATAAAGATTACGTTTAGGAGGTTGCAATGAAAAAAACCATCTTATTACTTATTTTGATAATTACGATGACAACCGGTTGGGCAATAAAAGCTGAAGCCGTTGATAATATCATGACAACTTTTGAATCATTATACCCTGGCTTCGAGTCAGCATCAATTGTCATACCGGCCGGTTATGGCGGGTTCACTTGGGGTAGTTCTACCAAGGGAATAACCAAGAATTATTATTCTGTATCAGGATACAACACAGGCATTACAGGCAATGTTGGAATAACAAGCAGGTCAGCAGGACAACCCGTTGATTTGATTATGCAAAGTGCAACGCCCTTTACCTTTAGAGCAGCCGATATTACAGCAGCCTGGAATTTAAATGAAACAGTAACGGTTGAGGGTTGGAGGTCGGGAGCTCTTGTATATACTCAGGATATTGTGACTTCTTGGAATGACCCACAACATAGGTTTGAGTTCGGTTATATGGCCGTTGATGAAGTAAGATTCAAATCTTTACCCATGGATGGCACCGATGCGGATCTTGCTGCAAGTGGAGCATATATAGCAGTCGATAATATTCAGGTGCCGGAACCATCAAGTTTTCTTATTCTTGCTTCAGCTCTTCTTGGCATGATTTTTCTGGGAGGGAGATTAAAATTAAAAGAGTCATGTTAATGAGTTTATACCGTGAGAGAATAACAAAAATATAAAAGAAATTTGTATTTTGAATATAAAAAAAGCAGGGTTTTTGCCCTGCTTTTTTTATTCACATAAAGATAAATGTTTGCCTGTAATCTTTCTTTTCCATATGATAAACTTCCAAAAAATAGGCAATGTACACAAAAACTGCTAATATCATATTTTACTTGATATGACATTATAATACGCATACAATCCTTCTTGTAGCAGTCTCTACAAAGGAAGATAAATATGCCACGACCGAAACCGATAGTGCCTGCCCACATTGTACGGGAATATACCCATATATTCAGCGCTGTATGCCCTCATGACAGCGAATCCTTTTCTCTTATTCTTCCCTATGCCGATACTGATGCAATGAAAATATTTCTTAACCCAACTTCATGGCCTCACCCCCATTTCAAGGCAATTTTTGGCCTATTTAGGCCTGTTTTGGTACGGATCAATTATTTGTCATTAATGATATCAAATAGTTGCAGTTTTGCTTTGCCCAAAACACGGTTTGTAGTACCAAAATGTGCACTATTGGTATTGACTTCCCCTATTTGATATAGTATTCTTATCCCATGTTCATACGGAAGGTCTTCCATACCGACAAAAAGAATAATACCGTATATCATACCTTCAAACTCATAGAATCGGTAAGAACAGAAAGAGGACCAAGACAGAGGATGCTGCTTAACCTCGGTGCTGACTTTAATGTTCCTGAAGAAAAGTGGAAAGATCTCGCCAACCGCATTGAACAGATTGCAACAGGTCAAACCCCTCTTTTTCCCTCTCCGGCAGACATTGAAGAAATTGCCCTTTTATATGCGAAACGCATCATCTCCTATCACGGAAAAGAAGAGACAAAGGAGCCTTCCGATTACCATACAGTTGATATAGATACATTAGATCATAACGATGTCCGCTCCGTGGGAGCGGAACATGTTATCTATGAAACCATGAAAAAATTAGGTCTCCCTGATTTTTTAATCTCTCTCGGATTTAACAGACCTGTTCTTGATTGTGCGCTCGGCGTCATTGCAGCAAAACTTATCGCTCCCTCTTCAGAGCGGGCAACCCATATATGGCTTCAGAATGATAGTGCAATGGATGATCTCCTGGAGGCTGATTTTAAGTATCTCTCCCAGGACCGGGTCTACAAAGCAGCGGACATGCTGCTTAAGAACAAAACGAAAATTGAAGACCACTTACGATCTAAGGAATCAAGCCTCTTTAATCTCACAGAAAGTATAATTCTTTATGATCTGGCCAACACCTTCTTTGAAGGTTCAGGGAAGTATAATGACAAGGCTTGCTTTGGTAATTCCAAAGAGAAAAGAAGCGATTGTCCTTTAGTCACCCTGGCGCTTGTTTTAGATGCTGACGGATTCCCAAAAAGAACAGAGGTCTTCCCCGGCAATACAGGTGAGCCCGGTACCCTCAAAGAGATCATCTCTTCTCTTTCCCCGGAGACAAGACCCCTGATTGTTGTTGATGCCGGCATTGCCACAGAAGATAACATTGCCTGGTTGAAAGACCATTATGAATATATTGTTGTCTCACGCAAAAAGAAGATTGATCTTCCACAGGAGATGGTCATTGTCAGGGAGGATAACCGCAGATGCATCCATGCAGGCATTATCCGTACCGACAATGAAGCAACGCTTATATGTCATTCATCAGATAAGGAGATAAAAGAAACAGGAATACAGAACCGGTTTGAAAAAAGATTCGAAGAAGAACTTGCAAAGGTTCATACCACTCTCAATAAAAAACACGGAACTAAAAACTACGATAAAGTTGTTGAGAAAATAGGTCGCCTCAAAGAGAGGTATAAGAGAATCTCCCGTCGCTATGAGATTACCGTTGAAAAAAACAATAATCTGGCAACATCTGTTACCTGGCAGAGAAAACAAAAAGAACATCATCCCGGCATGTATGCTCTTCGTTCCAACCGTCTTGACTTTACCGAACAGGAATTCTTTGACATATTCTCCATGCTCACAGATATTGAAGATGCCTTCAGGAGCATGAAATCGGAACTTGGATTACGACCTGTGTACCATCAGAAAGAACATCGTACAGACGGACATCTCTTTATTACCGTCATTGCCTATCATATTATGCAGACCATCAGGTACTCACTGAAAAATAAGCAGATCAACGATAGCTGGTCAACAA
>Ga0074195_1000256_pt1 | contig 120462 bp, 120 predicted proteins | sample EPASupsiteHSE623_FD_64525 | JGI IMG/M metagenome (GOLD analysis project Ga0074195, IMG submission 64525) | Bioremediated contaminated groundwater from EPA Superfund site, New Mexico - Sample HSE6-23 | ecosystem: Environmental > Aquatic > Deep subsurface > Groundwater > Contaminated ... | reverse complement strand
ACACCTTTCGTCCCCTCCTTGTAAAATATTTGGTTTCATTTTACAAGAAGTTTTTTGATTGGTGGTAAACTAATTCATTATCAAAGACGGTTGAAGTGGTACACTTTTACGATATCATTTACATTCATAGGTTACCTCCAACGAGTAGGGAGCTTTATCCGTAAGCAGCTGTATTTGTGTACGGGTTAGTGTTTTTGGTACCGGCAGCCGGTCTACTATATTGGCTACCTTGCTGTTGTCCCCAAGGTATGGCGTCCGATATTGATATATTTCTTGTGCCAAGGCATTTTCACCGGTTAAGGCCGCCTGGGGATTAGACATGAGTCCAACGCCGGCACATACGACAGCGACCGCCGCAGCGATTGTAATCCAGAAGACGGGCTGCCGATAATTTAGTACGTTTTTGATTCTTGAGGTTATATTGCTCTCGCCGAATGCAAGGGGGCCGGCCTTTATCATGTGCTCATTTGCCGCCAGAGATAACAGCGACATGCTGTAATCCTTTTTAATCCCCGTCCCAAGCTCCTTCAGCACACGTTCGTCGCAGGACATTTCCATATCCTTGGTCATCAGCACAAAGCTGATCCATACCAGCGGATTGAACCAATGGACCCACAGGGTCAGAAACGCGATGGGCTTTATAAGATAATCCCGCCGCCGGATATGGGTTTCTTCATGTTTTAGGATATGGATTCTATGTGTTTCGTTTAATCCGGTGGGCAGATAGATTTTGGGCTTTATAATTCCCAGCACAAAAGGAGATGAAATCATTTCGCTTTCCCAAATATTGTCCTTAACCATAGCGGTGCGAACCCGGTACTTCAGCCGGAGATAAGCAATAAAACTATAAAACAGCCCGAAGGCGACGCCTGCCGCCCAAATTACGGCAAGAACAAATATAATAATCTGCATAGGATTTGAACTGGCAGCCGGTGATGCTGCTGGCAGGGAAGCATTGACCGCCGAGTCGAATCCATGGATTCCGGTATTGATTTGCGGCTGCGCCATCATTTCAAGGTTGGACGGAATATACTCTATTTTGCCGGAGCTTCCTCCAGCCACATGCAGAAAGCTGAAAGCCGAAGAAAAAGTAAATGGGCAAATAAGCCGGAACAGTACAATGCTCCACAGGCTGTAAGAAAAAATCTTGGGAGCCTTTTTCAAGAACAGCCGCGCAATCAAAACAAATATAATAACATAGCTTGCCGTAATACTCATGTTTAAGACGTCAAGGAATGCATTTTGCGGAAAATTCCCCATTCTACCTCTCCTTATAGCTGTCTATCAGCCTTTTCAGTTCGTCCGCTTCCTGTTTGCTCAAGGTTTTATCATTCATAAAGGCTGTGATGAAACGGGGCAGCGAACCGCCAAATGTTCGGTCTATAAACTGCTCGCTTTCAAATTTCTGTACCTGTTCCTGTTTTATGAGAGAGGTCACCACTGCTTTTTCATTCTGAAAGATACCGCGTTCACACAGCTTTTTTAAAACGGTATAGGTTGTGGACTTTTTCCATCCAAACTCCTGCTCACAGAGCTTTACGAGTTCTCCAGAACCAAGCGGCTCATTGTCCCAGACAATACCTGCAAACCGGTATTCACTTTCACAAAGCTTAAATTGCACCATTATATATTTTCTCCTTGCTGGTCTATAACAATAGACTTGATATAATTCGAGTCTATCATTATAGACTCGAATTGTCAAAACGATAGCATCTATAGTATTTTTTACAAGCTATTTGAATTTGTTAGAGAAGTTTACAATAACGGAATCGTTGCTGTAAAGGTTGTATTAATAGTAATCGGATACCCTTGCATCCTTCAGATCCATTGACTATTCTGGCTATCTGCGATACTCAGACATATATAGTATAATAGTCCTGAAACTATAGTCTGACAGTAATCGGTTACGTTGCTAATACGGCCATTCTAAATAGGATAAGAAAAAAATATGAATATTTGCTCATTAAATAAAAGGAGCATCAAAATGAAGAAAGTAATCATGTTTACAACCAAAACCTGACCCAACTGTACCACGGCGAAAGAGTTTCTTGCGCAAAATAAGATTAGTTTCATCGAAAAGGATGTCAACGTTGATGAGGACGCACGTACAGAATTTGCACGAAGAAATCTCAGAGGAGTACCTGCATTTCTGATAGGCGAAGACGTTGTTGTCGGATTAGATAAAAGCAAAATCTTGGAACTTGTTGATCATCGGGTTATCGAATGTAAACAATGCCATGCCAAGCTGCGCGTGCCGATAAATAGAGGTGAAATCAAAGTCACTTGCCCGAAGTGTACAAACAAGTTTGATTGGACACCGCGATGAAGCTTGAACGGTGTATAGAACTCTGAATTGACCTGGGAATAATTTGAAAAAAGGAGGGTGAGTTATGGGAAATACTATTATCATCAAGGATCGGGATACGGTACTGCACATATCTTATGAGGACATGATTAAGTACCATGGACGTTTCCACATTGGGGGAGTGGCTATGGCATACAAAGCCTTGGAACTAGGCTTTGCAAAATTACTTCCAGGTGAGATACCCTCCCGGAACAAGGTGAGTTTTGCTTCCGGTCTGGGTGAAGCTGCCACCGGGGTTTTGGATGCGGTGGAAATGGCTACCCGGGCCAGGACCAGAGGCGAATTGGTCGTAGACCCTGCTTTGGGAGGGGATATAGCGGCTCCTGCGACCCCGGGCGGAGGCAAGTTTTATATGGAACTTACCTATGACGGAGTCAAACTGGGACTGGCACTGAAGGAAGGGCTGGTACCGGAAGAGTTTATGATTCTATCCAAAAAGGCCATAGCGCGCTCGCTTGACCAGGAGGGGGCCAAAAGGCTGCAAGAGGTCAAAGAGGAGATGGCAGCCAGCTTGATATCTAAAGCAGCGGATGAAATGTTCAACGTAATTTATTTTGTATAGCACTTGAATGAATTGGCGTGATTGAGGTAGGGCGCTGCGTTTTTTTCATTAGGGCAACTATTTAGTGATCTATATAGATAAGTTTTGTTTGTGGTATACTATTCCCGAAAAAGCCCTGTAACAGGAGATAATACAATGGTTGATATTAAGTTAATTTGCTCTGATTGTACCAGAAACGACTATTATTATGGATTGATCGAAAAGGCGGCCAAAGAACTGGGCCTAGAATATACGCTCGAAAAAGTTCCTTACCAACCTGAAATGAGAGAAGATCATTTATTTAATCGGTGCACCATTACGTACTGCAGGGGCTGCAATAATTTTGACCTGTACGGGACGTATGGTGATCCATCGACAAAATATATGCCGGCTCTGGTAGTAAATGATAAGATGGCAGCACATAGTCGGGTTCCATCACTAGATGAATTGAAAAATATTTTATCCTGGTAAAGCTCGTAACAATTGATCCGTATGTCTCCTGAGACAATGCCTAACAATCCAAAAGATTCTTCGCTGACACTCAGAATGACAGGATAATATGAATTATGCAAAACTCTCAAATAATTACAGTATAAGAAAAGAAGTGGTATTAGTGAAACGATGCATTGTATTGACTGGAATAGTCTCTAGAAAATAACGAATAAAAATGGAGGTTATTATGACTATTCCAGATAGTAAAAAGATTTACCCTAGAATCGGTGACACGCAGATTGTGTATCTGAAAAATGTGATTGACAGTCCTTATATAGAAATCGGGGATTTTACATTCTATAACGACTTTGTCCATGACCCGAGGGACTTTCAAAAAAATAATGTACTATACCATTATCCCATAAATAATGATCGGCTTATTATTGGCAAGTTTGGCTCGATTGCCTGCGGTGCCAAGTTCTTGATGAATAGCGCCAACCACACGTTGCATTCTTTGTCCACATATACATTCCCTCTGTTTTATGATGAATGGGATCATGGAATGTGGGCGCAGGAAGCATGGGATAACAAGGGCAATATTGTTATAGGCAATGATGTGTGGATAGGCTTTGAGGCAGTGGTATTAGCAGGTGTCACTATTGGTGACGGTGCCATCGTTGGTGCACGCGCGGTTGTTACCAAAGATATACCGCCTTACACCATAGTGGGTGGTGTTCCTGCCCAACCAATCCGAAAGCGGTTTTCAGATGAAGATATTGCTTCACTCCTGGCACTTAAATGGTGGGATTGGCCCACTGAGAAAATCTCGGCCAGTATTCAATATATTCAGTCTGGAAATATAGAAATGCTGAAAAAATTAAGGTAGATTTCATATAAAGGCATTTACCAAATATAAATTTAAAACCACATGCGTCAGAATATTCTGAGCATGTGGTTTTTTTAGATTATAATGGCTAGACCTCTTTTAAATACTTATCAGGAGATCAAAGCTACCCGGCAAAATAATGTAACTTATTTGCCTATCTCCAAATAGACTTTAGCGAAGGGGGAAGCGGCAATCACGCCTGACACCCACCAGTTTGGCGAGTTGATCCTGGGTAATACCTTGTTCGGCTCGATACTCTTTAATACGTGTAACTGGTGCCAGCGCAGCCCTAATGTTGTCATGCAAAACACTGACTTCCAAAAGGCAACGCAGTTAAGAGCTTTGGGCGCTATTAATCAAGACCGAGAGAAATCACTATAGGTGTTCTATAATTTATGAAGCGAGAAAATAGAGATAAATGCCTGGAAGATGCTTTGCATAACTTGCACCCCTTGTAAACAAAACGAATATATTAATATTAAGTTGCGTTGTTTAGAATTAAAGAGGCATTATATAGTTACAATCGTCTTTGGGGAATGCGGAGGGGGGATTAAGATGTCGGGAGAAGCAGAGCAGCTTGTTTTACTGAAGTACGATCACAATGTCGCTACGATAACCTTGAACAATCCACCTGCCAATGTACTTTCACAAAACGTGGTCGAACAGTTGTCCAGGACATTCCAAGATCTTAAACATACTGATATAGCCGCTGTTATTATAACCGGTCAGGGAGGACACTCATTCTGCACCGGCGCAGATATTAATGAGTTGGTGGAGAAGAATTTGGAGCAAAACCAGGCTTATTTCGCCATAATCTACGAAACCCTTAACCTCATAGCCACCTGCCAATACCCGGTCATTGCAGCTGTAAACGGATACGCGTATGGAGCCGGTCTGGAATTGGCTCTGTGTGCAGATATCAGGGTTATGGATCAGAACGCGCTAATGTCTGCTGCTGGGGTCAACCTCAATCTGGTATTCGGAACCCAGAGGCTTATCCGACTGGTGGGACCTGGCCGAGCCAGAGATATGCTCTTTTGTGCCCGTCAGGTAAATGCCTCTGAAGCCCGGGAGTTTGGTCTGGTTGAATATATTGTTCCACCTGGAACAGCATGGGAAAAAGCCTGGGAAATAGCCATGCTGATCAGTCAGAAGGGTCAGATGGCCGTCCAGGGCGTGAAGCAAGTGTTGAATCTGGGCATCGACCTTCCCTTAAACCAGGCCTTGAACCTGGAAGCAGAATCAATTTACAGGATGTTGTCCACGAGTGAATTTGCCTTCCGTACTAAGAAATTTTTGGTCAAATAAGACTTGATACTAACCAAGCCTGCACCTTATATAAAACATTATTTGTGATACTATTCCGTTCATTAAAAGTATATTTACAAAGCCAAACTATGCTCTTATGAGGTGTCGCAGAATACTAAACTATCAAAATTACTTAAAACACGTCTCACGAGTATTCTGAATGATTTATATATTTTTCAGGACTGGAATTAGGGATAGGGTTGTGTCGGTTAACATGCAGGCCGGGTATAACTCGGGGTCTGACCCCGTGGAATAGTCGTCAATAATTTTCTATTGCCGGGCCTCTATGGACCATGTGGCAAAACCACAAAAAGCCTGGGAGTCTTGCCAAAGCGTAAATATTAAAAAAACGATCCCATCCTTCAAGGATGGGATCGTCGTTATTAGTAGGGATAGCACTTCTATTCGTCATTGAACTTATCACCTCTGCTATGGTTGGTTTAAGGTTGTCGGGTGGGGGGCATATTACCAAAGCCGCCTTGACCTCCCCCTTGGCCGCCCTTCATTGATCCCAAATCGCTTATATTCAAGTCCCCGGCCTTGATCAGTTTATCAGGATTAGCTTTTTGTTCAGCAGTTGTACTGGGAACAGTACCTGCAATCTGTCCTTCTACACTTTCGGCACGCAGATTTCCCAGGGTTATAAATGATTTAACTGCTTTTTGGTATTCCTCATATGAGCAGAATGCGGTTGCATCATTTTTTACATAATCAGCAATCAGGGTATTCAGTTCCTGAACCTTAGCATCAAATTTCCCATCAGCAAAGTAGCTATCGATAAGCTCCTGCATATACTGATGATATTTTTCCAGATACTCACTGTTGGCAAACAGCTTTTCCAATAGCGGACGGTCTGCCATTTCTACGCCACTGACAGGTGTATCGATCGGGAAGTTAATAACTGAGGAGGCATCACTATTTTGAAACCCGCCCCAGGCTAAGTTATAGTCCCAAGGCAAAATGGTAATCTTTCCATCTTGCTCGTAGATATAATAGTTTTGCGCCATAGATGATGAATAACTATCCAGATTTACTACGATGGTATGGGCCGCAAGGTATCTTAATATAGCGTCTACATCAAAATTGCCTTCGAGGTCGGTTCCAGTTGATAAAGCTTTTAGTGCCGCTATTACACGCTGATAATCAGATTCCTCACTCTTGCCAACGGCGTTTTCGAAAATTGAGCTATAGCTGGATGAATTGGCATCTGTATATTGTAAAGAACCACCGCTATTGCCTGCGCCCATATTTCCGCCCATGCCTTTGGCAGGTGCTCCATTATTAGTCAGGTTGGGTACTGTATTGGGGGGATTGGCATTTTGCGTCTTTGGATTGTCTGGCGTTTTATTGCCTCCTGCTCCACCTGCATTACCCATACTCATTTTCACATTATAAAGCATACCGGACGTATCACCATAAACTCTCTGTTCATAGCTATCGTTATACAATTCAACCGCAAGGTATAACCCCCATGGTTCACCATTTACAGTGATATTGGAGTATCCGAAGTAGGGGCAGTCAACGCCGATTGTTTTCATCAGGTCATAGGAAATATATTCCTTCATATAGGTGTTGTCGCCGAGCATGTTATTGACAACCAAGCTGTCCAGACCAAAGCAAGTTTGACCTTCTACATATTCGTCAAATTCCAAACGGAAGCTGTAACGGTCACTATCTGTGGAAGCAACCTGGGTCAGACTTGAATTTCCCTTGGGACGAATACCAACATCCTTAAACTTCGTACCGTTAACAACAACATCCACCTTGATATACTCTTCTTGGGCAGCATTAGCGAGCATCGTTTGCCACTCGGTATCATCAGCAAGAATTTCCAGGGAGATAATATCATCTCCAAAAATTTTTTCAGCATATTGCGGGGTGTCACCGGTGCTTTTGGCTGTAATTGATTTAGTACTGCTGCAGCCTGCAAGCCCTCCTAGACTGATGGATAAACAAAGAAATACTACTAGTATCGTAAAGTATTTTCTTGGTTTACCAGGTTCAATCTTATTCATATAAAAATTACACTCCTCGCGCTTTCATATTGAAAATTGATGTTTCCAAGTATTCTCTTATGCTGATGATATAGCTTCAAGCTTAAATTAATCTTAATTAGGCAAAGGGGTCCAGGGTTCAGAAGTTGAATATTGGTGTATTTGCATGCTATACTAGGTTATAACTTATGTTATAACGGATGAGGAGGTGGCAAAATGGCGCCATTAAAAATAAGAAAGATAGGGAACAGCTTGGGAGTTATTCTACCGGCTGAGGTGATTGAACGATATAATTTTAGGGAAAATGATATTTTACATCTTAGCGAGGGCAGGGAAGGGCTTCATCTTAGTCCTTATGACCCTGAGTTTGAGGAATGGGCGGAGGCCTATAGAATCACTGAACAGAAACACCGTAATGTCCTGCGAGAATTGGCAAAATGAAAACGATAAGGCATATTAGGAAGAATATAGTATTAACTTTTCACCAGCAGCTAATTGAAAGCTACGGTGGGCTTGAGGGTCTGCGGGACGAAGGACTGTTAGAATCTGCTCTAGCTCAGGCTGATATCACTATGTTCGTTGAAAACCTGCACCAGGATATTTTTGCCATGGCAGCTGCCTACGGTTATCATCTTTGTCAAAATCACCCCTTCATTGATGGGAACAAAAGGGTAGCGTTTGTCGTAATGGATACATTCTTACGAGTCAATGGATGGGAAATAACAGCTGAAGACAGAGCGATTTACGCTTGGATGTCAAACCTGGCCAGCGGTCAGATTGACAAAAGCCAGTTAGCTCAATGGCTGCGCGACAACTGTAAGTATCTCAGTTAATAACCAGGGGTCTAACCCTCCAAGAGTGGAAATTTGTGAGAGAGGTTAATACATATGAATAAAAAATACATGGTCCCGCTGAAGGTCCGCAATTATCATTGTGACTCTTATGGTCACGTGAATAATGCCCAGTATTTAATCTTGCTGGAGGAAGCCCGCACCCAGTTTATGGACGACCTTGGTTGTCCGCTGGAAAACTACCTGGAGCAAGGGCTGTACATCACGGTGACTGAGATTCATATCAAGTACCGGAAACCAGCCGTGACGGGGGACCGCCTGGAGGTACTTATCTGGATCCCGGTCATGAAAAGGGCGCAGGTGAAATTTCAACAGGAAATAAGGCTGGCGGGTAGCGGGGAGTTGATCGCGACGGCGGCGGTTACCTGTGCCTGTATTAAAAATGGCAGACCGACCGCCATGCCCCAGGACTTCCTGGAAATGATTAAACCCTATCATATACCCGAGGAGCTTAAATAACCTTAAGAGAGGCCGCATACTGCCTGCTTCCTTTATCTCCTCGGGTTTTTGATCCTAATCCGTACCGCCTGCCCATCTTTCAGGACGTAGTTTTTTTCCAATCCAATAACACCAGTCTGCAAAGGCAGCACATAGGCCTGATTACTTTTAGTGTCTACTTCAATATAAAAATCGTTACTGCCATCGGCGTCATAATCGATATATTCGTCAATGTGATCCGGTAGGTTTGCGGCCGGCTGCCAGTCCACCTGCACCAGCCCTTCCTTCTTCTCGCTCAATAATCCCTGGAAGACCTGCTCATGGATAGCAGTCTGATATTCACCATGGTCGATGGTGTTAATCACATCGCCGCCCGTCTGCCAGGGCGAAACCTTCACACCGGTTAGGGCTACCAGCTCTTTCATCCAGTAATTCTGCCCCATAAAAACAGCCAGCACCAGCGGCACAGCCAGGGCGGCCAGGATATATCCTGCAACTGTCTTGAATCGTGACATCTTCACTTTCCTCCTCTCAGATATCTGACCTAAATCATGCTTCCTGTGCTTGCCAGTTTGATCAATTTCGTCAGGGCATCTACAATCATAGAACCACCGATGGCGGTCATAAAAATATAAGCCGGGTAAATGAAAAGCACCCGAGCTAGATCTGAATGCAGCTTAACGGGTGTCCCCTTTATATGATAAGTCACTGCTCCCCGTGGACAATTATCCACACACTGGCCGCATTTGGTGCAGGTCATCAAAGCGGTGCCGTTTTTTACGCATCCCTCGTTCAGGGAGAAGGTGGGGCACTCATTGACACATTTCTTGCAAAACTTGCATTGATCCTGATCGATGCGGATATCGAAGATGTTCACCTTGTTAAATATAGATTGAAAAGCTGCGAATGGGCAGAAAAGGCCACACTGTATCCTGCGCCGGGTCAGCCAGGGCATTACCACCACCAACCCCAGAAACAGACTGACAAAGATAATGGTTTGCACCACGGTCTTGAAGGATGTTATCTTAACAAACTCAGTAACTGTTTTGAAGGGGCAGAGCCACTCGCAGTAAAACGGGGTAAGGAGCAGGGCTGAAAGCAGGACGATCACGATTAAAACCGCCCAGGGTAAGTAGGTCCAGCGTGGATCAATTTGCTTGATTAGGGGTTTCTTGCGTAAACGGGAAAATCCCTCGTCAAAGCCCCCGAAGAAGCAAACCCAGCTGCACCATCCGCGTCCCAGGACTAGTGTAGCCCCCAGCCATAGCACGATCATGCCTGCGATTGAAGCAAAACCGGTCATTAAGGATCCGGGAAAAATGATGGTTTTGGTCAAAGCAGCCGGGATAATAATCATAGGAATAACCAGATGGCAGAAAGGTGTTTCTCCAGCCAGCATGTGCGCCTCGTCAATAGCCATACTGCCGCGGATCTCAATCAGGTTGGAAATAAAGCCAAAGCAAAAACAAATCGCAATGACGGTAAATAGGGTAGCCCGGTATTTATAAGTTTTACCGGTAAGCATCATCATGAAAAATACGGCAGTGAAAATAGTAAAGGTTACAATCTTGGCAATCAGTTCAGGAGTGGATTGGGGGATACTTCCTGAGAAAACCATCATGCCGATTAAGAGCAGCATGGGCAAGGTTAGGAGAACTGCCCGTAAGATCTTCCTGGGCTGCGGCGGGGTGTCCACCTGGGGTTCAATGACACTCATAATTTTATTATTCCTCCTCCAAACACAATAATTCCGGTATATAGATAGTAAAGGGCCATCACCACGCACGCCAGGCGGCCTACAGTCTGTATGGACGGGAAACGCCGCAAAGTCCCGAGAAAGGGCAAAGGTAAGAAATAGACCGACGTTCCCAGGAAGAAGGCCAGGAAGAACAGCAGGCTTTTGCCCAGGCTGGCGGAACCGGCCGCTCCCGTGAAGGCAAGCAGAAAAGGCGGGCATAGATTAAGCCCGGTGGCCAGACCAAGTGCCACCGGCAGAAGTTCCGGCCATTGTTGTAAGAACCTCGCTCGCTTATGATGCATGAGCTTTCCGGCGCACAGCTCGGGTGGTCGGGATAATCCGTAGAAAAACATCATTACGGCCAGGATCATGTAGGCCAGCCCGAAAAACATTTCCTGATGACTTAAGTTTTTTAGCAGACTGCCAAAAGCCCAGGCCAGCAGGCCAAAAAGCAGGTATCCAATCAGGCGCCCGACCAGGAACTTGGCCAGCAGGCTATAATTCCGGGCTACACCTTTTCCCTCACCCAAAATGAAAGGAACCAGGACCGGAGCACAGTAAGCCAGACAAACTGTGCCGCTGGCCAGACCCAGGAAAAAACCTTCCAACGAAATGTCCGCCTTTCACTTTGCTATTTTTAACGATCGCATTGGTTAGATTGTTGCTAATAATTACCGTAAATTTATATGGGAATTATAACATATTTTGCTAATTGTTTTTATTACTCATTCTTTATATATATCATTGACCGACGGTCAGTCATGTGATAGAATGTGCATATAAACTGACCGTCAGTCATAGGAGGTTGTCATGAAGAGAATTGTAAAAGATCCGGAAGTACGGCGCCAAGAGATATTGGAGGCTGCAGGAGAACTATTTAATAATCAGGGATATGTAAATACAACCGTGGAGGCTATCATTCAGCAGGTGGGGATAGCGAAAGGGACATTTTATTACTATTTTAAATCGAAGGAAGATATTCTGGATGCACTTGTTCACGAGATGGTCAGTCAACTCAGCGAAGCATATAAAATAATTGCAGATGACCCAAAAATGAGCGCTATGGATAAGATGCGGCAGATGTTGAGAGGGCAAAGCTATCTTCAGGAAAAGGAAAGCGAATTGATGGAAAGCTTACATCGAACTGAAAACAGAGAACTCCACGAGCGGATTAATGTTGAAATTATATTAAAAATTTCACCTATATTTGCTGGGGTTATTGAACAAGGCCAAAAGGAATCTGTGTTTAATGTTGAAAATCCCCTGCAAACTATTCAATTCCTTCTGGCAGGATCTCAATTTTTGTTGGAATCAGGCCTCTTCAAGTGGAAGGAGGAAGAGCAGATGAAACAGGTACTATCCATGCAGGCCATTATTGAAAGGTCTTTAGGGGCTGCTCCCGGATCCTTTTCATTTATTTAAACACTCGACTGAGCTTGGCGAAGGATCTTATCGCCGAATATGGTTTTCTCCGAAGGAGATCCTTCGTTGCACTCAGGATGACACGAACGTTTTTTTTATACTAGATAACAAGAACATAGTAATGGTCGTTAAATTAAGGAGGAGAAAAATGATTGCAAACTATAAGTATAAACCCAAACTCTATTTTGTTACGACCTTTATAGTGACTTATGCCCTCTGGTTTGCAGGAGCATGGGCGAGTTTTCAGGATGGAAAAAGCGGACTGTATATGCTGTTTATGCTGCCTGGCATGATGGCGCCTTTTATTATCTCGGTGCTGATGATTGCCACATCAAAGAATTCCGATTTAATAAAGGATTTTATCAACCGGCTAATCAATCCGAGGTTAATACAGTTGAAGATGCTGCCGGCATTTCTTTTCATAATGCCGCTAGCTGTGCTGGCATCCATTGTAATCTCGCTGCCTTTTGGAGGAGCGGTTGCCCAGTTCCAATTTGCCGAAGGGTTTTCTTTTACATCAGGGTTTGTCCCAGTATTGCTCCTGCTTTTACTGGCCGCAGGTTTTGAAGAGCTTGGCTGGAGAGGATATGCATTTGATAGTCTGCAGAGTCGGTATAATTTATTTACGGCCACGATTATATTCAGCATCCTCTGGTCGCTCTGGCACTTTCCGCTTGTTTTTGTTAATAACTCCTATCAGTATGAGATTTTTCACCAAAACATCTGGTTTGCGGTGAACTTTTTTGTAAGCATCATCCCTATGGGGGTGATTATCAGTTGGTTCTGTATAAAAAACGGGAAAAGTGTTATCGCCGCGATTCTCTTCCACTTTATTGTGAATATGTCACAAGAGATATTGGCCATATCTCAGACGACAAAGTGTATTGAAACTGTGGTTCTGGCTGTTGTTGCCGCTGTTATTGTGGTATTGGACAAAAAGATGTTTTTGTCGCAGGAAGGCATTCTGAATTGAGCAATACGACAAATTTATTAAGACTTCGACTCTGTCAATCATTTAGAGTGAGGTGAAGACATGAATGCTCAGGAAAAACATTTCAAGGGATTTCTTATTATCTGGTTGGGGCAGTTGATGTCTGCTATCGGAAGTGGACTTACCGCTTTCGCATTGGGTGTCTTTGTATTTCAGAAGACCCAATCTGCCACGAGTTTTTCTTTAATCATTCTATTCTCTTTTCTGCCTTCATTCATTTTGCTTCCGTTTGGGGGAGTGCTGGCAGACAGGTTTAATCGGAAGAAGATGATGATAATTGGGGATGCGGGTGCTATATCAGGGGTGTTGTTCATTCTGCTGGTCATGCTATCGGGAAACATAGAATTGTGGCAGATTTATATTGGGGTAGCAATGAGTTCGGTATTCGCGGCTATTCAAAGCCCCGCCTACAAGGCTGCTGTCTCCGACCTGGTTTCAGCAGAGTTGTATTCCCAGGCCAGCGGACTTATTCAAATAGCCGGATCGGCTCAATATCTTATATCTCCGATTATTGCAGGACTCCTCATAAGTGTTTTTGACATAAAACTGGTCTTAATAATTGATATCATAACCTTCCTGATTGCTGTTGCCGCCGTGTTTATGGTTAAGAAGCAGGAGGCCACTCCCCAAAAGCATAAAAAGCAGGAATTTTTCCATGATATGACCGATTCCTTTCGATACCTCCTCTCCCAACAAGGGGTTTTATGGTTGATTTTGTTAACATCAATGGTTTGCTTTTATATAGGGTTGCTTCAGTCGTTATTTGGGCCGATGATGTTGACCTTGACCAATTCCAAGACTCTAGGTATTGCCCTATCTGTATCGGCGTCAGGAATGCTGGTAAGCAGTATGTTTATTGGAATATTTGGAATGGGAAAAAGCAAGGTATTCATACTTTCATTATCTCTGGCACTGGCCGGGCTGTTTTATGCCCTCATGGGCCTTTTCACTGCAGTTGTCTTGATCATCATGTTTTGTTTCCTCTTTTTCAGTACACTCCCGTTTGTGAATACAAGCATAGAGGTTCTTATTCGCAGTAATGTAGATAATGAAAAACAGGGTAGGATATGGTCTATGGTTTCCGCTATTTCGCAAGTAGGGTACATTTTCGCATTTGGGTCAGCTGGTTTTTTAGCGGATCAATTGTTTAACCCGCTATTTTATTCTGATGGAGCTCTGAGCCAAACTGTCGGGCAAATCATCGGCACAGGGCAAGGGAGGGGCATCGGTTTCCTGTTTATTATTTCCGGATTACTGGTTTCAATCCTGGCGCTTATTATTGGGCGGGTCAATAAAATAGGCGCATTGGAATTAATAAAAGCTGGGCAATAGAGAGGAGAAACTAATGAGTACATTTTCAAGGCTTAATGAAAAAAACCATATCTTATATAAAATTGGATTCTGGTCTTCTTTACTGACGGCAATTCTGAACCTTTGGTATCTAATTGCTTTTATTATTTATCAGCCAACTCTTCATGCTCCTTGGCTTGGGATTGATTCCTATGCTGAATCTTTCAAGCAATTACCGTTCTTGGCCTGGGTAATCCCTTGCTTTTTTCTAACCCTGGCATTTTTAACGATGATAATTACAGTTTACCTATTGGTAGAAGAGGAAAATAAAACAGGTGGTCTCTTTGCCTTGGTTTTTGCGGTAATTTACACAACTATATTAAGCACAAACTACTATATACAGATGATGTTAGTGAGGCATAATCTTATTTACAAAATGACTGACGGGATATCATTATGGCTTTTCGCAAATTATTATCCATATACAATTCCGGGGGCGTTAGAAGGGGTCGGGTATCTTTTTATGTGTTTATCATTTCTCTGTGTTTCCCAAGTTTTCAGCCAAGGGAAACTTGAACGCTGGATACATTGGCTTTTTATGGCGTCAGGAATATCAGGTTTGCTTATTTTTACGAATCCGCTGGTTGAACTACCTCTGGTTCTAATATTAATAGATCTGGGTATTGCGGGCATGGTTATGACGATTGGACCGATATTATTGGCAGTTCTATTTAGAAGATACCAGTACTCCTGTTCAGATGCTGACATTAAATTATAGAATGTGTAATAGGGGGATAAATCAACCAACTAACCAATGATAAGGAGAAATCGCCGGTGAATATTCAGATATTTGGTATTAAGAAGTGTTTTGATACGCAGAAAGCGGAACGATATTTTAAAGAAAGAAACGTTAAGGTTCAATTTATTGACCTGAAGCAAAAAAGTTTAAGCAAGGGTGAATTTGAAAGCGTAATAAAAGCGGTGGGGCTCAGTGACTTGATTAATCGAAATGCAAAGGAGTATAAGCAGCTCAATCTGGATCGAATTGGAGGGAGCAGCATGCGTGAAGAGATTCTGTTCAATCATCCGAACCTGTATAATACACCAATCGTAAGAAATGGAAGGCTGGCGACAGTTGGTTACAGGCCTGAAGTATGGAAAGACTGGGAATAATATGCAGTTTTGCTGCTAATACAGCCATTCTAATTAGGATAAGAGGAAAATTATGAATATTGGATCATTAGTAAAAAGGAGAATATAAATGAAGAAAGTAATCATGTTTACAACCAAAACCTGACCCCACTGTACCACGGCGAAAGAGTTTCTTGCGCAAAATAAGATTAGTTTTATCGAAAAGGATGTCAACGTTGATGAGGACGCACGCCAAGAATTTACACGCAGAAATATCAACGGAGTACCTGCATTTCTGATAGGAGAAGACGTAGTGGTCGGATTAGATAAAAGCAAAATCCTGGAACTTGTAGATCATAGGGTCATCGAATGTAAACAATGCCACACCAAGCTGCGGGTGCCGATAAATAGAGGTGCAATCAAGGTTACTTGCCCGAAGTGTAAAAATAAATTTGATTGGACACCCCGATAAACTTGGCTTGGGACCAATAAGGAGGTACAATGTGCCTTCCTATTCGACACCCGGTCCGTTGGCAAGGAAGAGACTGCTCGGGGCAATGCATGTAGATAAACATAAAAATTACTCGGAAGGCATTGCGGAAAGGTATGCAGTTCAAGTAAAATGAATGAAGTAATATACATCTCCGATAATAGCAAACTTGGTGAAAATCAAGGACGCAAAACCACGGGTCTAAAGCATCTGCCAGGACAGCCGGGTTGCCGAAGAGGGACAGAGAATTAAACTGTATGCTTCGGTATGCAGCTTTTTTTTATGGAGATGGAAAGAAGGAGAGGGATTTAGGTTTGAACAAAAGTGATTTTATCAGGGAAGTTGCCACAAAAGCCGATCTAACCATGAAAGATGCAGGGAAAGCACTGGATGCTGTACTTGCCACAGTTCAGGAGACTTTAGCGAAGGGTGAAAAGCAGCAATTCGTCGGGTTTGGTACATTTGAAGTAAGGAATCGCTCCGAGAGAAAAATAAAAAACCCGGCAACTGGAGAAGAAATGCTTCTGCCGGCAACTAAAGTACCTGCTTTTAAGCCGGGCAAGGCTTTGAAAGAAGCGGTAGTGCCTCCTAAACCTAAACCGGCTATAGTTGCCGAAGCACCTAAAGTTAAACCGGCCAAGAAAGCAAAACATAAGAAAAAGAAATAAGGATGAATAAAAGCTCATATTGCAATCGCGATATGAGCTTTTTTATTTCCAAGTACCTTTTCCTTAACCTTCGTTAATATCCGCACAAATTGTTGAACAATATACAATTATTTGCTATTATTCAGCAAATTAACTTTTTCGTAACAATTCTTAAGCATTTTGTAAAACAATTCCCCTAAAAAGCTGGTATTGTGATAAAAAAGGACATACCTGGAAATTTCAATGTACGTCAGGGGATTCTGAATTAAGTGGATGGAGAGTGAAAGCAGCAAATGGAACGGGATGGGAAGATTAGGCTTGATGTGAATAAAGGGCAGGATCCGCTTGACGTTAGACGTTATATGCCGGGCCTGGATGGGCTGCGTGCTTTGGCCGTGCTGGCTGTGATTGCTTACCATCTAAACCTGAGTTGGGCTCCGGGAGGACTCCTGGGGGTATGTATATTCTTTGTATTGTCTGGTTATCTAATCACCGACATTTTGGTGGTCCCCGGGAAGTCTTCGTTGGGCATGAACCTGAAGGAATTTTGGTTAGGTCGGGCCCGGCGATTGCTGCCCGCACTGTTTGTGATGTTGATGGGTGTTATTGTCTGGATTGCTGTATACGATCCCACCCGATTATCATCCTTGGGAAATGATGTGCTGGCGGCAATATTCTATTCCAGCAACTGGTGGTCGATCTTCCATAAGGTTTCTTACTTTGCCAGCTTTGGACCTGCTTCACCTTTCGGACACCTGTGGTCTTTAGCCGTGGAAGAACAGTTCTACCTGGTTTGGCCTTTGTTATTGGGAGTGGGATTGCGCTATATTCCTGAGCGACGTCGATTAATCGGATTAATAATGGCTTTGGCGGTTGCTTCAGCTGCCGCCATGGCAATTATTTATACACCCGGAGTGGATCCCAGCCGGGTTTACTATGGAACCGATACTCGTGCTTTTGCTTTGCTTATCGGTGCGGTACTTGCCCTGGTATGGCCCAGTCGAGAATTGTCTGCCGATCTGCCTCATCAGCGCCGTCTAATTCTTGATGCCGTTGGAGGAGCAGGGCTGCTGGTCATATTATTGATGATTTGGAAAAGCAATCAGTATCAAACCTTCCTATATTACGGGGGACTCGTGCTGTTCTCAATAGCTGCCGCAGCAGTGGTGGCGGTACTTGCTCATCCGGCCAGCCGTCTGGGCAGACTTTTTGGAACGCCGCCCCTGCGGTGGCTGGGGGTATGGTCATATGGGATCTATCTGTGGCACTACCCGGTGATAGTGCTGACCAGCCCGGCCGTCAATACCGGGGGAGTGAATATTGAACTTGCGCTGGGACAAACAGCCTTGAGCATTGCTCTGGCAGCAATTTCCTGGTATTTTATCGAAAACCCGATTCGCCGGGGCAAATGGAAACCATCTTTATGGTGGTTGGCATACGGTCTAAAGTGGCGGCCCAAATTATTGGGAGTTCGGAGTAAGGCTGCCACAACCGCGAGTATTATAGTACTCACTTATGTATTTATAATGGTGATGAGTGGCTGTTCAGTGATAAGTCAAGCCGAGCCAACGAATACGCAAGCCGAGGTTGTCAGCGGCACGGATCCAACCATGCCGGCGAAGACAGAATCACCCGCCAGTAAGGGGAATGGAGCTGCGCAGGCATCCGGCAGCGAGGCGGTAAACCTGGGAACAGATAAAAACGGTGTATTTACAGGTCAAGGTGTCTCGGTTATCGGAGATTCGGTGATGGTAGAGATGGAACCAGAATTGAAGAAGATTTTCCCGAGTATTATAGTGGATGCGGCCATTGGCCGGCAAATGTACCAGGCGCCCAAGGTAATTGAAAATCTGAAAGAACAGGGTATACTGGGAAGAACAGTTATTATCGAGTTGGGAGCAAATGGATCATTTACAGAAAATCAATTAGCAGATATACTGTGTTCGCTCGGAAATGACAGGCAGATTATATTAGTGAATACCCGGGTTCCCAAACCATGGGAAAGTGTGGTTAATCAGATCTTGGCTCAAGCTGCAGACGCTGATCCCAAAATACGGCTAGTGAATTGGTATTCTGCCAGCAGCGGCCACAATGAGTATTTTTACCCGGACGGGGTTCACCTGAAAGAGGCAGGGGTTAAGGCCTATTTGGCTCTTGTTGCGGGTGCCATCGCTCCTTGATCTGCTGGATAGTCCCTAAAATGACTTTAAGCTGGGAATGGAGATTCTGATGAACGATACCAAAACGAGAATTCTGGTCGTTGAAGATGAAGAGTCAATCAGGCGTTTTATCAGCCTTAATCTAAGTGCGGTTGGATATGAAGTGGGTGAAGCCGACACCGGCGAGAAAGCCCTGGCTATGCTATGTTTCTTTATACCTGACGTTATCGTTCTTGATTTGATGCTGCCGGGAATCAGCGGGCTCGAAGTCTGCCAGCGGATACGGGCAATGATGCCTCAAACATTTGTGATTATGCTAACGGCGAAGAGTCAAGATACAGATAAAATTCTGGGTCTTGAATTGGGTGCGGATGATTATTTGGTTAAACCGTTTAATCCTTTCGAATTGATTGCCCGAATCAAGGCAATGTTAAGGCGCAGAACCCATCTAATGGTGGATAGCAATGTTCTTCGCTGCGACGATTTCTGTTTGGACATTGGGGCCAATAAATTTATTAAAAATAGTATAGAAATCGAATTAACGCCGATCGAATTTGCCCTGCTCAAGATGTTTATGGAAAACCAGGGCAAGGCGCTTAAACGCGATGAGATATTAAATGCCGTCTGGGGAGAAAATTATTTTGGTGATACCAAGACTTTAGATGTACATATCCGGCGCTTGAGAGAAAAGCTGGAAAATAATCCATCTGAACCTGAATATATTAAAACGGTCTGGGGCTGCGGCTATCGTTGGCAGGCGGGGCCCAATAGGAGCACATAATGAAAGGAATCAGAGGCAGATTAACTGCCAATTTCCTGATAGTTATTATTTGCACGGTTGCGATTCTGGAACTGTTTCTTATATATATCGTTAAGCAGAACTACTATAACAGTTTGGAAGGCAGTCTGGGCAATCAGATAAAAATTTGTGCAGATATGTATACTCAGTATTTTTCGGAAACATCGCTGCAGGACAATGTGCTTTATAATGTTGATGCTTTCTGGAACCAGAGTAACGCCGAAGTGCAGATTGCTGATACCGATGGGAATATTGTTATGGACTCCCTGGGGACAATTTCACCGGAAATGAACGGTAAAGATATCAAAGAAGCTTTAGATGGCAAGACGGGTACGTGGATCGGCTACGTAAACGGGCAAAAAGTTATGGCGGTTGCCAATCCCCTGAAATCTAACAATCAAATCGTAGGTGTGCTGCGTTTTATCACTTCTTTGAGCGCCGTCGACCAGGATATTGTAAAAACCGAGGAAATCTTTATATTAATCGGGCTGTTTGTAATCCTCATTGTGGGTTCGGTGAGTATTTTCTTAGCCAATACTATCATTGTGCCTTTGCAGGAAGTTACGGCTGTGGCCCAAAGCATGGCCGCTGGCAATTTTCAAATCAAAAGTAAAAAGATGCGTGACGATGAAGTCGGTAAACTTTCGGACACATTGAATTATCTGGCCGATGAAATTGTAAAAAGGGAAGAGCTCAAAAACACCTTTATCTCGTCTGTGTCGCATGAATTGCGTACACCCCTGACATCAATCAAGGGGTGGGCGATTACTTTGCAGGGTGAAAACTTTCAACAAAAGGAAATGCTGAGCGATGGGCTTAACATTATTGCCAAAGAGAGTGACCGGCTTACCCAGATGGTTGAAGAACTTTTGGATTTCTCCAAGTTTGTCTCGGGCCGAATCAAACTCAACGCTGAAGATGTGGACCTAATTAATTTAATTGAACATTTGCATAAACAGTTGACACCGCGGGCAGTGCGGGAAAATATTGATTTCACGGTTGATTATCCTGAAAGCATGCCCAATATTTATGCAGATGTAAACCGTCTCAAACAGTTGTTTATTAATCTTTTGGATAATGCTTTTAATTTCAATCATCCGGGAGGTTATGTTCATTTCAAAGCGGAACTGCAAGAAGAAGATTTTAAATTTACCATATCTGACAGCGGCTGCGGAATAGATGCCGATGAGCTGCCTATGGTCAAAGAAAAGTTTTTCAAAGGGAAAAGCTCACTTTCCAAAAATGGGATAGGGCTTTCCATTTGCGAGGAAATTGTTAACCTGATGGGCGGAAGGCTCGAGATCATGAGCGAGCTGACCAAAGGTACAGATGTTGTGATAATTTTGCCCAAAGGGGAAAAGGCAGATGCTTAATACGAGTAAGCTTTTACTGGTATTGTTTTCTCTTCTTTGCGTAGGCGGCTGCGTGAATCCTGCGTGGACAACCGCCGGTAGAATTGTCCCGCCGGTATATAATGTTTGCCCCTTAGAAGGGAAATGGACAGTGATTCAGGATTTAGGTTCCGAGGGATATTCCGGGAAGACGAATCTTGAGGCAGAGGGCAGCTATGCTCAGTTTAGCAGTGAATTTGCGATATTAGGAAGCAATGTTTGGCATAAAACCTCTTATAAAATCAAGAAGGTAAATTCAACGGATTATTTAATGACCAGATATACTGCCCTTGACAGCTATCTGGCGTCAATTAATAAGGAAGTTGAGGTCGTCACCATATTTGCAGATTCGAATTATTTGGGGGAATTCATGATCATTGATGATGCAACCATTATTTCTTTTGTACAAAATAAAGTGCTGCTGCTTAAAAAGGCGGCTGATCACGCGGACCATCCCCTGTCAGTTGCGAATGCCAATATTATTGATACCAACCAATATAGCAATTCAGGTACCTCCGGCGTATTTATTGGCTTGAAAATACCGGATAAGAATGACTATATCTATAAGACCATTTGGGTTGCTGCGGACGATAAAAGGCTTCATCCGGTTCTAAGCAGGAATAATATTATTTTTCCGCGCAAAAGTGGTTTTTGGGAGCTTCAGGTACGCAGGGTGCTGAACAAGAAGGAAATCACCGATGAATTATTTGCGCACAATGTTGCGGCCAAGGATTCAGCCATAGTAAAAGATAAAGTCCTTTTAAAACAATCTCAGCCGACGAAATACTCGAAAGTCATTGATTATATTGGCAATGATTATGTTGCCCTAGAAAACAGTATTGCCGGCAATAATAAACTGCAGATATTGCCGGTTGATAATTTATCATCGCCAATTGGTATCAAGGTTGCAGATTTGCTGGGAGACCAGGGCTTAACCGCTTATCGCAGCGCCAGGGAACAAGCGCTGCGAACCTTGCATGATGAAGGGATTGCAGCGGCGGATGAGGATATGAGCGAGGATAATTTCGGACTAACACGTAAAAATGGCCACTGGCATCTTCAGGGGAGAATAAACTATACAAGCAATGGTACGCCTGGAACCAGGGAGTTTAATATCAATTTCATTCCGCCGGCCAGTTTAATTGTTTACGATACGGTATATCTCAGTTGGCAGAATATTAAAGATCGGGTTCCGAATGCTTTGGATGCATTTACTTCGCCCAATCAAGATATAGCCATAATTGAAACGAAAAATAAATTATATATCTTCGGAATCAGTGGCGAACAATTAGATAGCGTACCCCTGGGGGATATTGAGTTAAAAGAAGGTACAAGTGTTGTTATGGCCGAGTGGGCAACGGGGTTCTATGTGGATAATTGGGAGAGGACATTTCTGGCCATTGGGGCGCAAGTTGCAGGCAAATAAGCCGTATATGAACAAGAACCAATCGCAAGTTATGAAGGATATCTTCCCACGAATTCAAGGATGAAATAGGTTCGTTTGTGTTGTGAAGCCAGCCTGCCCTGAGTAAATTCTGCTATATATTATACCGGGAATCCATCATCTGGATTATCGGACCACTATGGACCACCTACCAAAACTTCCCATATATTATCTGCGATGCCAAGACAAATATAATATAATAGTCCTATAGCTATGGGATGACAGAAAGTCCTAATATGGAAACCTGTAATATACGAAGGAGGGATACCGTTGGAGACGGTAACTTTAGGAAGTACAGGAATTACCACCTGCAAAAATGGATTTGGAGCACTGCCGATTCAGCGAATTAACTCGAATGAGTCGTCTGCTTTATTAATAAAAGCTTATGAAAGCGGCATTAACTTCTTCGATACTGCTCGATTTTATACCGATAGCGAAGAAAAAATCGGTCAGGCTTTAAGCGGTGTTAGAGATAAAATCTACATTGCATCCAAAACGATGTCATCTAAAGTGGAGGAATTCTGGGAACAGTTAAATACCTCGCTGCAAGCGCTAAAAACGGATTATCTTGATATTTATCAATTTCATAATCCCGGCTTTTGTCCCAAACCAGGGGATGGGACAGGCCTGTATGAAGCTATGGTGGAGGCCAAGGACAAAAACATGATTCGCCATATTGGGATTTCGAATCACAGACTAACGGTAGCAATCGAGGCAGCGGAATCAGGATTATACGAGACGATTCAATTTCCTTTCAGTTACCTGGCTACAGACAAGGAAATTGAACTGGCAGCACTATGCAGTGCACGGAATATTGGCTTCATTGCCATGAAGGCGTTATCGGGCGGACTTATTACCAATTCCGCTGCAGCTTATGCATTTCTGGCCCAGTACCATCATGTGCTGCCAATATGGGGTATGCAAAAGGAAAAAGAGCTGGACGAATTTATTGCTTATATAGAAAATCCACCGGTGCTTAATGAAGCACTTTCGATAATTATTGAACATGACCGGAAGCTATTGAGCGGGGGATTTTGCAGGGGCTGCGGTTATTGTCTGCCGTGTCCGGCCGAAATTGATATTCCTATGGCAGCCAGGATGTCTCTAATGATTAAGCGTGCTCCGACTTCAATATATTTGAATGAGGAATGGCAGGGGAAAATGAGAAGGATTGAAGACTGTACGGAGTGCAATAACTGTAAAGATAATTGCCCTTATGGATTGGATACTCCCCAGCTACTGAAAGACAATTGGGAAGACTACCAGAAATACATGTAGAAAGCGCTTAAGTACGGAGTGGCCAAGCAACCTATCCGTCAAAACCAAGTTAAAGGGTCAATAACTCGAACTTGTAAAGGGAGAAGCAATATGCAAGATATCAGAACTATATGGGTAATAGGCTTAGGGGGTGTGGGTGGATATTTTGGAGGACTGATAGCTCATACTCTGAGTGAAATTAAGGGCCAGCGACAGGTCTATTTTATTGATCAGGGCCAACATCTGCAGGAGATAAGGGAGAACGGGCTGATATTACAGCGCAATGAGGATAGTTTTGTCTGCCCTCCAACAGGACTATCTGAAAGTCCGGCTTCCTTGCCAGAACCGGACCTGTGTCTGGTGTGTGTGAAAAGCTATGATCTGGAGGGGGCTATACTAAGCTTGCGGGAATATATCCGCGATGACACTATCATCGTACCTCTGTTGAATGGGTTGGATATATATCAGCGAGTTCGCAAGGTGCTGGATAAAGGTATAGTTCTGCCGGCGTGTGTGTATATAACCAGTTATTTGGAGAAACCGGGCAAGGTAGTGCAAAAAGGACCAGACGGTCGGGTAGTATTGGGTAAGGATCCGCAGTTCCGGGATTTCGATCCCGGTAATTTACTGGCATTTAGTGGGGAGATGGGGCTGAATTTCAATTGGCTGGATAATCCCTATGTCTCTATCTGGGAAAAGTATCTCCTGGTGGGGTCTTTTGCTCTGGCAACGGCAGCCAATGGCCTGAGTTTTGGTGAGGTCATAAGTGACCCGGAGGCTAAAGCCAATCTAATCGGTATCATGACAGAAATCATCCAGTTGGGGCGAAAACAAGGTATTGACCTAAAAATGGATCTTATCGACCAGACCATCGCCTTTATCGGTCTTTACCCCTATGATGCCCGCAGTTCCTTCCAAAGAGATTTGGAACAGGAGCGGGGCCAAGACGAAGGGGATATTTTCGGTGCTACGATTATTCGTATGGGAAGGGAATTGAACCTTCCTACCCCTATCACGGAACGAGTGGTCCGGCAGATTGAAAAGCGGTTTAAATTATAACAGCAGCAGCTAAAGGAGTAATAGGTGAAAATGAATTTTGGGAGCCTCGATTGCGTGTTGCAGGTAAGTAATCTGTCTGCGGGCTATAAGAAAAATGAGACTGTAATTGAGGATATCAGCTTTACCGTAGGCGAAGGCGAAATGGTGGGACTGCTGGGCAGGAATGGAACCGGTAAGTCTACCCTGCTAAAAACCATCCATGGTTTGCTTCATAAAACCCATGGCCAGATAGATTTACCGGGCAGTGACTATGCGTATATACCGGAAATGCCGGCATTATATGAGGAACTTACGCTGTGGGAGCATTTGGAGATAGCAGCCATGTCGCGTGGATTAGAACAGGCGGAATTTGCCCATAAGGCTGAGCGTTTATTGCAGCAATTTAATATGGAAAAGGTAAAGGACTATTTCCCCGGTGGGTTTTCGAAGGGCACACGGCAAAAAGTAATGGTGATGTGCGCGATGCTGGCCACACCGAGTCTTTATTTGATAGATGAACCCTTTAACGGTCTGGATGCTCTGGCGATACAAGAGGTATTGGAATGGCTGGACCAGGAAAAACAGCGGGGGGCAGGAATTCTTCTCAGTACCCATGTTTTAGAAACTGCCCAGCGTATCTGTGATAGATTCATCATTCTCGATAATGGGAGGATCATAGCGGCAGGTACCTTGGAGCAATTACAGGAAAAGGCCGGCTGTCCGAATCGAGACCTGTTTGCTATATTTCTTAAGCTGCGAGAGGTTAATGATTCATATGAAGGATGATTTGGCTGTATTTCTCTGGCGCAGGCGAATATCCAGCCGTATGAAAACGATTTTTGAGGTTCTGAAACTAGTCGTAGACTTCTGGACAGCCTTATACATTGTGGTTCCTGCCTTTATATTGCTTGTTTATACATACCTGCAATTGCTGGTCGGTCTACCAGCGTGGTTTGCTCCTGTCGGGGAGATATTGTTGGTTCCCGGCTTGGCCTATTTTATGGTCAACGGAAGTCCGAGATGCTACCTGAATGAGACGGATCTGACCTTTCTCTATCCCAATTCTACGGATTTCCATCGCTTGTTCCAGATTGGAATCCTAAGCAGTCTGGCCATAAATAACATAGTGATATTGCTTCTGATTGTGGGACTATTTCCCCTTTATTTACACCTGCAAGCTGTGTCGCTACAGTTATGGGTGGGGATAGGCTTAGGGCTTATCATCTTAAGGACGGCTTTTTTACTAATCCTATTTTTGCTCCGGGCACGGGTAAGCAGATTAGCATTTAGGGTGCTGTTCTTTATTGGCTTCATTGCTGTCTGGAACCGGGTACTAATACCATTTATACATACAGGCAGCGTGCTGTATTTGGCATTGCTGCTGGGAATAGCTTCATTTATGGTCATAATTGCTAGGCTGGCCAAGGCTTATTTACCTATAGATAATTGGGCGAAGGTAGTACAGGACGAAGCTAATTATGATATCCGTTTGATGGGTCACTTGCTGGGATATGCCGCCAAACCGGTGCGGAAGAGAAATGGCGCCTCCCTATGGTCGCAACAGAGATTTGGAATAGCTTTCAATAAGGGAGGCACTTTGACCTACTTTTATGTGAAGTATTTCTTGCGGCTAAAACTCATCTGGCAAATATTTATGGAAATATGCGGGGTGTGCCTGCTGGTAAGTATATCTTCGGTTCCTTATTGGGCCATATTAGGATTTTTAGCAGCTGGCGATCTTATGTTGGGCTTATTAGTCAGAAGTGTAGTGGCCACGAACCAAGAAAAACTAGGTCTATTTACTCAGGCCCTTGATATAAAGGATAGTAAAAAGGGATTAAGAAATCTATATATCATAATGTTGGTGCCGTTAGGTGTTTTCCCGGTATTTTCTGGTTTAGCCGGGACAATGAATGGGATGCAGGTATTGGGAGGGATTATCATTTTGTTAGTCTGGGTGCTTTTTACCTCCAGGCTAATGCTCGAAAAAATTTAAGAATAATTTCTGCCGCCATTGCGTACATTATGTACAAAATGTACAATGGAGGTGGAAGGTGATGTTTATGAAGTTGTTAAACGCTAGTGAAGTAAGAAGTGATTTCAGTTCTTTTGTAGATAAAGTAGTTCGCGAAAGGCCGATGGTTTTTAAACGCAATAGGGATCATGTCTTATCTATTTCAACAGAGCAGGCCGATAGTTTGCTTGAAGCATACAGGTTTAAAGCCATTCTTATTCCTGAAGCAGACGGATCAGTAACGATGACTCTGAAAGATTTTGATTTGGCCGTTAATGCTCCAGATCGTAATCAGGCCCTAATAACAATGGCAGAAGAGTTAATTGATTATTCGCAGGACTATTTTGACCAATTTGCCCTATACTTTAAAACTACCAACCGCAAAAAACATTTCCCGTATGTTATGAAAGTGGCGTTGGCGGAAGGGGCTCAGGAAGTAGCAGGGTTCATCGATGCCTAGCTGGAGCGACTTGAAGCGTTTTTGTGAAAGGGACGGATGGGAACTTTATAAACAGACAGATCATTGGTATTACCAGAAATTAATGCCGGATGGAACCTTGAAACGTACCAAAGTGTCAATGGGTACCGGCGAGATTAGAAATAATCTTTGGCAAGAGATTATGAAAAAGCAATTACAGGTGACCCAGGAATACTTCAACGAACTATCTTAGCAGCGGAATGACAGCATTCCGCTGTTATCATTAGAAAGCTAGCAGCGGATAAGACGATTATACAAAGCTCTGTAGAAATAACTAGTTTAAGTTCTGAAAGAACACCTCGAACCGACGGTATCACCTCGCCGAGGACATCATGTAACCTAGCTGGCACTGATAATTTTGCCAGGGTTTAAGTAAAGTTATGACCTCAAGTGACGATATTGTTATCATAACCGCAAATGTCTTTCATTAATAAACAATGGTAAAGATAGAGGTGGATAAATTTGAGGAGCATTTGGCTGGCAATTATCATGTTGTTTATGTTTATCCCAACAGTTGCGGCTGCGGACAAGCTTGAGAATTATAATCAGGCAGCCGAATCTGAGCAATCAGCCCAGATTAGCTGGAGGCTGACAGGGTTGGGTAAACTTAGCGGAGACATGATCCTTGCCCCTAATGGCAACATATTATTGCCGCTTGGTAATAAAATAGTCTGCGTTGATTTAAATGGGAAAGTACTTTGGGAATCTTCAGCTTCTTCCAGCGGTACCATGGGGCAACCGATTATTGGTGGTAATAATTCTATTTATAGCGCCAATGCCTCATCTGTCCAGGAAATCAAGCTGAACGGGACGAGTGTCTGGAACTTTTCCGTTTATTCCGGTGCCAAGAGTGCCAAGGTACCTTTGCTGGCGGGTGGTTTTGATAATCGGCTATATCTGCCTTTACCCAATGCCATCTATTCTGTTAATCTCACGGGTCACTATATGTGGATGCTATCGACCTGGGATTCCTCGGAAGCTTATATGACCAAGCCCATCACTACCAGGGAATTTTTGGCTTGTACTGCAGACAAACAAGCTTTTTATGTAGTAGTGGGGGAAAAGAAAGCCGGCTACCGGCTGGCGGCCATCAGCACCCAGGGGAAATTTTTATGGACTTATTGGTTGGGAGATATAACTAAGGCCGATCTATTGCTTGGTGAGAATGGGGAAATATTTGCGGTGGTGTGCTTGAATAAAAGTTCTTCCGGGAGTACTGCAACTGGAGGCGCATTAAAGACAGGGAAAATATATAGCTTTAAAGATAAAAACGGTAGTTCTCCTGTATGGCAACAAAGATTGACAACGACTACTGAGTTAAGCAGGCTCACTCAATATGAGGGTAAGACCCTTTACCTAACTGGAGGCAGCAAGATTTATGCCCTCATTGCGGATGACGGCTCTATAATATGGGAGGAACCGCTCCTCAATTTAGTGTCTCCGCCAGCCATAGACCCGAAAACGGAACGAATTTACGCTGGGAGCAGTGATGGACTTCTCTTTGCGGTAGATCAATCTGGGCGTGTGGTCTGGGAAAGAACTTTGGATGGTTCTATTAACCGAGCTCCCCTGATAGGGCCGGATGGTTTCCTTTATGTATTTACCGAAAAGGGCAGTCTTTATAAAATCCGCGATAAAATATAATGAGAGGGGGACCATGTCCTGTTTAAACAAGCCCGATTGTTTGTCGCAACAGCAATATTATTTGCCATAACTGGCTTGGGTTGCGTGGAGGTGTCATTAGGAGCAGCTACACCGTTTAGCGATCTTCAGGGGCATTGGGCTCAAAAGGTGGTGGGGCGTGCAGCCGCCATAGATTTTATAAGTGGTTATCCAGACGGCCAATTCAAACCGGAGCAGGAGATAACCCAGATTGAGGTTCTGGTTCTATTTATGCGGGCGGAAGGGTTCAATTTTGATAAAGTAACCACCCAGAAAATAACTGATAAAAACATCAACTTAAAGGTGAAAACTCCGGGTATACCCTGGGGCCAAAGCTACCTGGATAAGGCGGCTGAGAATCAGTTTTTGTCAACCGATGAGGTGGCCTCATTTAATCCCGATGCATTGGCAACACGAGCCCAAGTAGCAGCGCTCATTGGCCGGATGTTGCTGCTGCCCGTATCAGATCAGACCTCTGCTTCTGCAGAGAAGGGCGTCTTTTCCGATCTCGACTCATGCTCTCCGGCTTATCTTCCCTACATAATTTCGATTGCCGATGCGAAAATCATGACGGGTTTTCAGGACGGAACCTTTGGCCCTGATCTAGGCCTTAAAAGGTGCGAAGCTGCCGCGGTGCTGTCGAATCTGATGGATCAGGGATGGGCAAAGGTTTCCAGTGATAGGTCCCTAACGGGCTGGGTCAAGCAACTGAGTCAGAAGAACAGTGATCTGGAAATAGAAGTAGTCTCCCTGCAGGGGACACAAAAGGTGAAGCTGACTCCGGACGTACAGTGTTTTAAAGGTGATCAGCAATGTCAGCCCCGGGACGCTATAGGCTATCGAGTTGAAATACGGTTGAATAGTAAAAAACAGGCCGCCTTTATTAACTTATTAGAAAAACGTAACAATGTGGCTTCCGATGAACAAATAACTGGTACGGTAAAATCGGTCGCGCTAGGGAAGGACAGCTTACTGGTCATTAGCGATCTTGATTGCCTGGAAAGATGCCTGCCGTTATCATGGGGTGCGGAAATAGATGGTTCAGTAAAGGGAGGAAGTACCAAGGGATTTGCATCCTTAAAACCCCTGACCTTTGTCAAGGTTTTCCTGACGGATGGTCAGGTGACCCGGGTTACCCTGTTAGAGACAAAAAATATATCTGGGATAGTGGGAAAATTATCCGCCAGCCGCTTATATCTGACCGGTAAAACGTCCAAGAATGGAATTCCAGAAAGGTTCAATTACTCGGATAGGGCCCGGGTAGTGGATAAAGATGGAGTGAAGACCGGCGATGTAGTACGTGGTGATAATGTGAAAATAACTTACCTTGATCCTATCCCTGGAGAAATCGATGATGAAATTCCGTTGGAAATTATGATTGCCTCCAGATCAGTATTGAAAAAAGTAACCGGGGAGGTTCAGAATACCGGCAGTTCAGAAGGCCTACGCCAGATTATTTTGAAGAAGGAAAAATACTACCAAATTGACTCGACAGCCACTATATACCTTCCGGATGGTACAGCAACCTCCTTTTCTGCCATTCAAATAGGCGACAAGGTCGAAATGGAAGTGGATGGAGCTGGCATAGCCATGAAGGTGACAATTGGTATGGCCAGTACACCTTAATTTACTCGCTTGTTCTTCCTCCTTGACTGCATTCCGCGGTTATCTATTTCTGGACAACTATAGATCAATTGAATCCATATCATGTCTATCCTGCTCTCCTTTCGCTATATGCCTATCTAAAACCCAATAATCTGGACTATTTATGGGTTTGTCGGAAATGTTTCCTTGCATATACATAAATTGACATATAATATTGATATAATATGGCAATGAATATGCTGCTAAATCTAACAGGTAAAAACTATTTGCGTAACATGATTATTTATGGGGGAGTGACAGTTGATTTCGGATATCAGGAGATATTTCCAGCCAATAATCAGCATGCTGAAAGATAATTGGCACAAAATACCTCGGGAATTTCAAGCTGAATTTGATAAAGACTTATTAAAAACAAATTTATACCGCAGTAAGATTGTGGCAATTGTTTTATTGATTGCGACATTTCCGTTATTATACATTGACTATTTTAATTACTTAGGTGGTATGTGGCTCAATGTAGTTGGCTACTGTTTATTATTCTATTGCCATGTTTTATTAATATTGGTCATGTTAATACCATTAATTATTGCCTCAATTATTAAGCCTGATAATGAATATAGATCATTTCTTTGGCAGAGGGCTTGTGTCATTTGTTTCTTAATATTCATTCTCATTGATACCGCAATTATTTCAATTGCAGATCAAAAAACTAGCGGTGAAATAACAGCCTATATTATCGGAGTTCTAGGAGTTGGAGCCATTGTTTATCTTAAACCGGTTACAAGTCTGTTTATCTACTTACTGTCTTTTGTTATATTTCTTACCGGGGTATCACAAATGCAATCAAACCCTGAAGTATTAATCAGTCATTATATCAACAGCTCATTTTTGGTTACGATAGGGTGGATATTTTCGATAACTTTGTTTAATACGAGAGTAAGCGACTTTTTAAATAAGAAGAAGCTGGAGGCTTACGCCAACTTTGATTACCTGACGGGATGTCTTAACCGACGGGCATTTCTTAAGCGGCTTGAACAGGAAACTGACAGAGCCAAGCGTGAGCAAACAACTATTTCAATTCTGCTGGTTGATATTGATTTTTTTAAGCAGGTAAATGATAGATTCGGGCACTTAGCGGGGGATTCTGTTTTGAAACAGCTCATAAACTGCTTCAACAATTCATGCCGAACTTATGATTTTATAGGACGTTTTGGCGGAGAAGAGTTTATTATATGTTTACCGCATACTACTCTCACAGTTGCCTCAGAGGTAGCTGAGCGTTTTCGAGGTATTATTGAGGATACCAAAATAAATTATGGCTCAAAAACAATTAGTATTACCATAAGTTTAGGCGTAGCAGCTTTGGAACCTACCTATGATGAAAATATTGATAAATTTATCTCGAGAGCTGATAATGCGATGTATCAAGCGAAAATAAAACGCAACAATGTTTGTCTATCATCTTATTGAGCCGGCTGTTACTTCGATGAGATCGATTGAATAACACTGGGTAAGGTAGACGCTGCCTTCCAAGCAGACAGATTCTAGGAGAAAATTGTGTGCTGTTATAAAAATACCGATGCAAAAATAGCAAATCTGATAAATGAATTTCCAGCCTTAAAGCAGATATGCAGTTATCAACCGGTGTTCTGGATAAATGGCCGCATGACGCGAACCGGCGAGGCTTTTTACCACCTATCCCTTCAGTATCCTCTGTTAAACGAGCTTGCTGTAAGGGATGCTGAAGTGCGGCTGCGTCGATTTGCACCTCTGATCGCTCGGTTATTTCCGGAAGCTAAGGAAAGCCAGGGTATAATCGAATCTGAAATAGAAGAAATATCTGTAATGAAGGGTCTGCTGGAGAATCACTATTCTCAAACATTCGCAGGCAAGCTTTTACTCAAGTGTGACAGCCATCTCCCCGTAGCAGGTTCAGTTAAAGCCAGAGGTGGTGTATATGCAGTATTAAAATATGCCGAAGATTTGGCTCTGCAAAATGGAATGCTTAAAATGGAAGATGACTATACAATGCTGGCTGAACCCTATTTCAAAGATTTTTTTAACCAATATGCTTTGGCCGTAGGTTCAACTGGAAATCTGGGTCTGAGTATTGGAATTCTTGGCACCGCCCTAGGGTTTAAAACAGTCGTACATATGTCGCAGGATGCCAAGGCCTGGAAGAAGGATTTGCTGAGAAGTCAAGGTGTTCAGGTTTGGGAGTACGATGCAGATTACAGTCAAGCGGTGGAGGCAGGAAGAAAACAGTCGCATAAAGACCCTAAGAGTTTTTTTATCGACGATGAGAATTCCTTGGATTTGTTTTTGGGTTACAGTGTGGCTGCACTAAGATTAGAAAAACAACTAGCTGCCATGAATGTAACGGTAGATCAGGAACATCCGCTTTTTGTATATCTTCCCTGCGGCGTAGGGGGGGCCCCGGGGGGGATTTGTTATGGGTTGAAAACCATATTCGGGGATCATGTGCATTGCTTCTTTACAGAACCAACCCATTCTCCCTGCATGTTGATTGGGCTCATGACCGGGGAATATGAAAAGCTTAGTGTATTTGATTTGGACCTGGACAACAAGACTGAAGCGGATGGCCTGGCGGTTGGTAAAACGTCCCGTTTTGTGGGTAAGATTATCGAAGAATTGGTCAGTGGAATATATACGGCAGAAGACGATGACTTGTTTAGATTACTGGCAATGTTGGCCGACAGTGAACAGATTACCATCGAACCTTCTGGCACACCCGGTCTTTTAGGACCTGTAATGGTTGCTGGCAGCGATGCGGGCCAGACCTATATTCATAAGCATAATTTAGAAAAACATATGCAAAACGCAACTCATATAGCCTGGGCTACCGGAGGATTATTGGTGCCGGAAGATTTGAGACAGGCTTTTTATCAGCGAGGCAAGGAATTATTGTAAATCAAGACACTCTGCAGAAAGTAGGACAGTCATGAATCAAAGGGAAATCAAAATCGGCAAGAAGTACCGACATTTTAAAGGTAATGAATACCTGATTCTGGAACTGGCTAAACACTCTGAAACCATGGAGACTCTGGTGGTTTACCAGGCACTGTATGGTGACTATGGTGTCTGGGTTAGACCCCTTGAAATGTTCGTGGAACAAATAGAAGTTAACGGCATCATGGTTAATAGGTTTGATGAAATAGATTATTAGTTTGAACTGGCTGATGCATAAGTAGTCTGATATTTTTGTTGGGCAGCTTCCAAGTAGGCCAACCCCCGGTCACATCTCAAAGCAAGTAAAGAGCAGTGTTTTTCGCAGCCACTGCAAAACATTTTTCCTAAATAATCATTAAGGGTAATTTGATCGCCGGTGTTTCCAGAGGATGCTCCGGAGGTAATACTGCTGTTCTGAGTGGTCTGGCTGGTATTGGTGCTGCTTGGGGATACATTGGTACTCTGACTCGACTGACCGGTTCTGCTCGGGAGCGTGCCCGTTGTTGTATGAGTTGAAGCATTATAGGGGGCGGTCCGCCCGCCCGTAGTACTATTTGCTGCGGGTATGTTATCGGGGGCGAGTGGTCTGTTAGTACCGGTTGCATCTTCCGTATTACTGGCTGCAATTTGGAAATATAGCAGGCCCAGGATAAGGACTATTGACCCCAGGCTCATGGCCGTCTTAGCCCATACTGGTTGGGTTGTCGCCCTGAACAAACGTGGCACTGTCTCGATAATGAATCTCCAGTGCAGGACTATGTGCAGGCCGAACAGAACCAGGCCGCAATAGGCTATCCATTTGTGGACCAGCAACACCGTGTGGCTTATCATACCCTGGGAAGGGAAAAGCACCTGGGAGATCATAATCCCGGTGATTATTACAACAGCCACGACCATACAGGAAATCCAGTCCAACAGATAAAAAAGTTTGGGTTTGGACTTCAACCTGGGATTGAAAATGTTTTTGGTGATGCTTTTGCACCAGGACCAGTTGAGAGCTATATGTACCAAGAACAACACGCCAATAGACAGACCTGCGATCTCATGAAATTGAAATCCAGTTTGGCGTGGGTAGACTAATGAAACGAATAAAATCGTCAGGACAATATCGAGCATTAGTTTGACAATATTTTTACTATGCATAATTGAAACCCCTTTAAAAGCTGCGGTCTCCGTTTTGTTTTCTCTGGCTTGTTATTAGTCTAACCGGCCAATGTGAAATTTCTATGAAGAAATATTGAATATCTGGCTAAGAATGAGGTTGGGCTATCGACGTTTGCGCACATATTATTAATTTTGCATATATTGTTAATAAAATTCTAAGTATGGGAGTTTTGTTTGATGATTTATGCCAGTCGCTTTTTGCGTTTAGAAGCCCCCGCTATGCAGGGACCGGATGTATTGGAAGTTCAGGAGATACTAACTAGATTAGGGTTTTATATGGGCGCAGTGGATGGTATTTTCGGTACCCTAACTCAATCAGCAGTCACCAAATTTCAACAAAGTGTTTTCATAACCGCTGATGGGGTGGTGGGACCACATACCTGGAATCAGCTTACTTTGAGAAATACCCCTAAAGCAATGGTTGCCCAGCTTACTGCTTATAGTTTACCCAGTATTTATATTGATACAGTCTTGAGAAAATTAAAGTTTAGTTCTGATAGTCTGAATAAAACCTACAAGGTGGCCGTGGGGAAACCAAGTACCCCCAGCCCGCTCGGAAATTGGACGATTGTTCAAAAGGCGGTTGATCCAGGCGGTCCTTTTGGAGTTCGTTGGATGAGGCTTAGTGTGCCATGGGGTGGTTATGGTATTCATGGCACCAATAATCCTAGTTCGATAGGCAAGGCGGTCAGCCATGGCTGTATAAGGATGTACAATGAGGAAGTAATTGAGGTTTATGCACTCACTCCGATTGGCACCCCGGTTACTATAGTAGGTAAAGCATATAGAAACCGAAATATGAAAATTGGGGACAGCGGCACGGATGTGGCAGAGGTGCAAAAAATGCTAAGAAAATTGGGATATTACCGTAATAGGGTAGATGGCAAATTTGGACCGCGTACCGAAATTGCAGTGAGAAGCTTTCAGTCTGATAAAGGTCTGCCTGTAGATGGCATAGTGGGACCACAGACTATTTTTGAATTGCAGGTGGCCTATGATCTGGCTAAAAAAGATCAGCAGCCTTAAAAGCCTGCTCAGAAATTGAATAATCTAACTAATGAATTGTTAATTGGAATAGAAGCGGAATGGAAAAATTCCGCTTTTATTTATTTCTGGATGATTTTTCGGTATTGCCTATATTTAACGGTCAAAGTTTTTACTGCTTTCATTTCCGTTATGGTAGTATAAACAAGAAATACCAGCTTGCACCGAACATTTTGATTGGAGGCAGCACTTGGATAAGTACGCAGGGGCATTAGAGCTATGGCAGTCTTACCATATAGCGTCCACCGCCGCTTTGGACAAATACCTCGACAGCTTCCGGATTCTCTTTGCGTTTAACTCGGGTAAGATCGAAAATGAGGATATCACTTACGATGATACCAGGGAAATCTTTGAGAATGGCTTGGTCGTTAATTATACAGGGAATCCACGCACTCTGTTTGAACAGCAAAACCAAAAGCTATGCTATGAGGTATTAAAAGATAAGATTATTAAAAAAGAAGCTATCAGCGTCGAATTAATTCAGGAAATACACATGGTCCTTACCAACGGAACCTTCGATGAGTACCGATATATCAAAAACGCGGAACGGCCGGGCGAATTTAAAAGGTACAATTATGTTACTGGACTCCGCGAGGTCGGTTCGTCGGCTGAGGATGTTGAAAGCGATTTGACTGAGCTAATTAGCGAGGTTAATGAGTATGGTGGCCATAATATTTTGAAAGCAGCAAGCTACCTTCACGCCAAGTTTGCGTTTATCCATCCATTTGCCGATGAAAATGGCAGGGTAGGAAGATCATTGCTGAATTATTATTTGATGATCAATAACCACCCACCTCTCATCGTTTATGACGAGGACAAAAGTCTGTATTATGAGTCTTTGCATATATACGACCAGGATGAGGAATTGTCTGCCTTATATGAATTTTTTAAATACCAAGTCGAAAAGACATGGGAAAATCAACTGCAGGTCCCTTAAGAATACTTTGAAGTATTATAATAGCGGTGGAATGGCAGCATTCCACCGCTATTTACGCTTAATTAGCCCTATCTATACGATAAACTAACGCTCCAGGCGAACCAATTCTGGGACCAAATGTCAATGATAAGAGAGTTCCAGTCCGAGATATACATTTCACAAGCACAACTGTATAATATATACAGTTAACTAAAGTCAGCGATGATGTAACACCTCTTCTTTTCTATTCTTCTATCAGTCCGTCTGAAACAAGAAGGGTATTCTCAAAAAGCATGCGGAACCAATTCGCCAACTTTTAATTCTGTTTTCTTTACTTGAACCATAATTCCAAACCGGGACAAATAAGGAGGAACTATGTGTCTTATATTGATAGCCTATGATTATCATCCCCGATACAAACTGATTGTGGCAGGTAATCGCGATGAATATTACAACCGTCCAACCTTACCAACAACCTATTGGCCGGAGAATCCTGCTATTCTGGCAGGCAAGGATCTGATCAAGGGTGGTACCTGGACGGGGATCACAACCAAGGGACGCTTTGCGGCGGTAACTGTTTACCGGGAACCGTTTAATTACCCTCCGCATTTACAGTCGCGGGGAGTGTTAGCTGCTAATTTTCTTGAAGGCGATGACTCTGCTGAAGTTTATATGGAAAATCTGGTGGCCAGTGGAGACGACTATAAAGGTTATAGTCTCCTGGCAGGCACCATCGATTCTCTCTATTATCTATCCAATCGGGAAAATACCATCCATAGGCTTGATAAGGGTCTGCACGGCCTTAGCAATAACCTCTTGGATGTCCCTTGGCCTAAGGTCACCAAGGGTCTACAGGCATTGTCTGACTGTCTGCAACAGGATGAAGTCAAGGCGGAGCAGTTATTTGAGATAATGGCGGATAAGGAACAGCCCGATGATAAAGACTTGCCCGATACCGGGGTAGGGTTGGAAAGGGAGAGACTGCTAGGGCCGATGTGTATTATCAGCCCGAATTACGGAACCCGAGCGACAACGGTTATACTAGTCGACCGCGAGAATAGAGTCCAATTTTGGGAGAGAAGTCTTGATTCCCTACGGTCTGGAACTTGGGAAGAGGTCCGCTATGATTTCCAAGTCTGATCCCCACACCTAGGGAACCCGCGCCCCTCTTTGATCGGATTGACAGGAGCCAGTCGGGTCAATGGCTGCGAGAAAACTGCAAGGGTCTCAGTCAATAACGCGAAGGGGTATAACATGTATGATTTTGATGAAATAATTGACCGTCGCCATACTAACAGCGCCAAATGGGATGAAGTCGGGGAAGACCTCCTGCCCATGTGGGTGGCGGATATGGATTTTAAGTCACCACCGGAAATCATTACCGCGCTGGAAGCAAGAGCCCGGCACGGAGTCTTTGGTTATAGCGGGGGCGATAATGGGTGGTATGTGGCCCTGATCAATTGGATGCGAAAGCGATATGGCTGGGAGCTGAACAAGGAATGGGTATCCACCAGCCCGGGGGTAGTTCCGGCCCTGGACATGCTAGTCCGAGCCTTGACCGAGCCGGGAGACGGGGTGATTATCCAAACGCCGGTTTATCATCCGTTTCTTAGCGTGGTGTCCCGCAATGGCCGCCAACTGGTGGAGAATCCGCTATATTTTGATGGCTTGAAATACCATATGGATCTGGAAAAATTAGAGCAGCAAATAGACTCACGGACGAAATTGATGATCCTCTGCAGCCCTCACAACCCGGTGGGGAGAGTGTGGAGCCGGGAGGAACTAGTGGCCTTAGGAGAGCTGTGTCTTAAGTACGGGATTGTAGTTGTTGCCGATGAGATTCATTCTGATCTGGTTTTCTCGGGCTGCCGCCATACCGTGTTTGCGGCTATTTCTCCTGAATTTGAGCAGAACTGTGTAGTCTGTAATGCTCCCAGTAAGACCTTTAACATTGCCGGAATTCAGGCTTCCACTATTATAATTCCGAACCAAAAGATTCGCACTGCCTACCATCGGGTTCTCCATACCAGTGAACTTGGTTTGCCGAATGTGTTCGCGGTTACTGCTTTGGAGGCTGCCTACACGTTTGGGGAGGCTTGGTTGGAGGAGCTGCTGGTTTATGTTGAGGATAATTATAGGTTTACCAAAGCCTTTATTGAGCAAAGAATTCCTGAGATAAAGGTAATCGAATCAGAAGGAACCTACCTGGTCTGGTTAGATTGCCGCGGTCTGGGCTTGAGCGACGCACAATTGGATGGATTCATAAGGGGAAAGGCCCGGCTGGTCCTGTCGCCCGGGCCTATCTTCGGTAGTGTGGGTACTGGCTTTCAGCGGATGAATATCGCCTGTCCCCGCTCGCTCCTGGAGCAGGGCTTGCAGCGCCTGGAAATGGCGGTCCGATCTATATAAAAAGCCAAATAGCACCCTCAATGTTTCTTGCTTGCCAACAATTCTCGGTTCGGCACCTGAGGGGGCTCCTCCAGCCAACCTTTCTTCATCATAAATTTTGCACATTGTTCACTAAACTGCCCGGCTTCTATCATCATTTGGGAATAGGTTTTGGCCAAATCGTGTCTCATGCTGTTGGCGATTGAAACCCCGTAATCGCCCATTGCTTTGGCATTCAAAACCATGATATGAAACATCATTAGCTTCTCAGAAAAAGGCGTAATAGTTGAGGTTGTTACTCCGGTATCATGGGTAAAAGTCAAATTGATCTGGTCCTCCATGGCCTTGGCGGACAGGGTATCCAGGAAATCACCGGATAATTGGATCCCTTTTTCCATGAAATTTTGCACTTCTTTACTGGGGGCAACCTGTTTAAAACCAGTTAATAGAATACGGCCAATATCGTTTGCCAGAACGTTATTTTGCAAGTGAGCAAGTTCAATAGCCAGTAAGGGTCGTTTCTCACCAATAAAACCGGACATAAAACCAGGTCCGCTGACAAACTCAATTCCGTCGGAAAGGGTGACGGTAGGGGGTTTAGCAAGTACACCCTCAGATAACATAAAATTTGTAACTTTGGTATTTAAGCGGATCGAAGACTCTACACAGGCTGAGTAAAAGTCTCTAACGTCTGGGCGGGTGGACATACCTATATTAAGGGTGTTAAAAGTCAGGCTTGTTTTGAGTTCAAGGCGTAAGAAATCAAGAAGAAAGGTCTCCGAGAATAACGGTGGAGCATCGATATTAATATCGCTATCTGAAAACCCAACCGGAAGCGGAAAATCGTCCATTTCTAAAAAACCAGCTATAATTCTAATGCGATGCTCAATAAGTTCAAGCGTATGGGTTTCTAACTCTCTTATATAAGGGGATTTTGTTGCTGCCAGAAAATATTTCCATTGACACCTTAGCATGGTGTACTCCATGTAACTGGTCCAAAGTTGCGCAATTTCGCTGGCTGTTAGGCGAGGAGAATGCTCAATATTTAAATAATTAGCCACCTCCTGAGAATTGTCCTGAGCAAAGGTGGATGAGTGATTGTCGTTCAAACTTTATTCCTCCCATTTGTAATCTCTTTCGTAGGGTAACCATTATTCTCGGAAGGTATTCTGAAAAAAGGACATATTGCAGCTCATATTTCTGTGAATCAATTGTTGTAAATATTGATTTTGCTGTAACTCGGGTCAAAACTCGATTATTGCCGTTATCTGCTGAGCCCGTATAAATATAGTATAATTATGGTAACATCCTATGGTAGGTCATGAAATGGAGTCGGTGAACTTTGAACATGGATGATGCCCTCTCAATTATGCATTGTGATCTGGACGCGTTTTTTGCGGCGGTGGAGCAGCGGGATAATCCTGCATTGGTTGGGAAACCGGTTATTGTGGGTGGGCAGCCCGGTTCTCGAGGGGTGGTCTCCACTTGTTCTTATGAGGCTCGCAAATTCGGGATAAGGTCAGCCATGCCGGTGGCCCAGGCGCACCGTTTGTGCCCGGGAGCGATTTTCTTGCCGGTGGCTATGGCGCGTTATCAGGAGGCATCAGGCCAGGTTTTCCATATCCTTAGTTCCTATACACCCCTCATCGAACCCCTTTCCATAGATGAAGCCTTTCTCGATCTCACCGGGTGCTGTGGCATTTTTGGGTCAATGGAGTCTATCGCTCGTCAGATTAAAGCCCGCATAAAATCAGAAGTGGGTTTGAATATTTCAGTGGGCATCTCTTACAATAAATTTCTGGCCAAACTGGCCACTGAACTGGGAAAGCCCGATGGCTTGAGAATAATCACGCGGGCGGATACGAGGGCGGTGCTGGGTCCACTGCCGGTTTCCTATTTGTGGGGGGTAGGGGAAAAAAGCCGGCAGCAATTGCAGAGAATGGGTATTAATACGATTGGTGATCTGGCGGAGATGAATCCGGCCACGTTGGAACGAAAGATGGGTCATCATGCTCTTGTTTACTGGGAATTGGCTCACGGGATTGATAAACGCGATGTTGAGGCAGGGCATGAGCGAAAATCGGTAGGCAGAGAGATTACTTTCCCAATAGATATTAATGATTGTGCCGAATTGGAGACGGTGTTGTTAGACCTGGCCGGACAAGTCAGCAGACGACTGCGGCGCCAGCAGATAGTAGCCAGGACATTTACTTTGAAACTCCGCTACAGTAATTTCAGAACTTTGACCCGCCGTATAACCTTGCCGTTAGCCAGCAGCAATGATGATACTATTTATCAAGCGGTAAATGACTTGTTCAAGAAAGTATTTTACTCGGGTGATAGTATCAGGCTCTTGGGTCTGTATGCCAGCAGCCTGGAAGCTGCTTCAAATGTTATGCAAGGCGATCTTTTTGCGTCGGTGCAAGATAAAAGAAATGAAACGCTGGACCAAGCCCTGGATCAAATCCGGGATCGTTTCGGAGAAAAAATTATCACCAGGGCAAGTCTTTTGCAAAGACCTGATCATGAGGATCCGGGTTAATGTTAATATCCACCGCCGCCACCACCGGAACAGCCTAAAATACTGCAACAAAAAGTAGATATAATAACCATCAGAACGAAAAGTCTGGTCATAATAATCGTCACCTCTTTTTATATAATAGCGTTTCTACAAAGGTTATCCTTTATACAGCATAATCGCATAAAGGGTTCACAAGTTGAATGAGATGGTCTAGGATTATTAAAACACTAAGTGAATTGCTGGGGAGAGAGATGATTTATGATAACTAGAGATAGAAGGCGTATCCTGGGTGGGGTCGTTGATGTTGAGACAACCGGTTTAAGTCCAACCCAGGATGAGATTATTGAACTGTGCATTATACTCTTCGACTTCGATCCAGGTAATGGACAATTTGTGATTGAAGAGGAGTATGTAGGCTTGCGTGAGCCATCTTGCGGGATTCGCCCAGCTGCCGCCCGAATCAATGGTATTACTCGGGCAGATGTTTACGGCAGGGACCTGGACTATAAACGGGTGACCGATATAATACATAGAGCGGACTTTCTGGTCGCACACAATGCAGCATTTGACCGTAACTTTGTCACCCGTCTCTTTCCGATCGCCCAAGCAAAAACCTGGTATTGTTCTATGGCAGGGATAGACTGGCGGGGTAAGGGTTATCCCAACCGCCGATTGCAGGATTTATTGATGCTGCATGGGATCTGCCCTGGCAGAGCGCACCGGGCCAGTGATGATGTGCGCGCAACTTTAGAACTCTTATCCTACCGGCAGAGCTGCGGAACTACTTATCTTGGTGAACTAATTGAAGGCAAAAGGAAGCAGGCCCAGTAGGTGAAAAAGAGATTTATTGTATAATTAAACTAACACCAAGATTGCGATGGCCAAGGTACATTGTTCGTGTTACTGCGATTAAACTGGTATTGGAGGGATATTCTAATGGATCGGTTTAATATTATTCTGGGTGATATAACTCAACAAAAGGTCGACGCTATTGTAAATGCGGCCAACAATTCACTCTCCGGGGGAGGGGGCGTGGACGGCGCTATACATGAGGCGGCGGGGCCCCAATTGCTGGCCGAGTGTAAATTGATTGGGGGCTGCTATACCGGGCAAGCCAAAAAGAGTTATGGATACAATCTGCCGGTCAAATGGATCATCCATACGGTGGGACCGGTGTGGAGCGGTGGCACTAACCAAGAAGACGAGTTGTTGGCCAGCTCTTACCAGAACGTACTTGCTCTGGCAGTAGAATTGGGGGTTAAGACCATTGCTTTTCCTTCCATAAGTACTGGAGTCTTTGGTTTCCCGGTAGACCGAGCGGCCCGAATTGCCGTGCAGGAAATAGAAGCCTTTTTACAAAAAGACAGGTCTATTGACCAGATTATCATGGTGACTTTTGATGCCGATACCTACCGGGCCTATAAACAAGTGGCCGGCGATGCATAACGGGATGACTCTTCGTGAAGCGGTTCTTACCGCCTTAAAAGAGAGTAAAGGTGAATGGGTTTCGGGTGAGGCTTTAAGTGAAATTCTCAAAGTATCTCGGACAGCGGTTTGGAAGCAGGTCAAGACGCTTCTAGCCGAGGGCTACGCAATAGAAGCTGCTCCTAAGAAGGGGTATCGCATCAGTGCACCTGCAGATCTCCTGTCACCTGAGGAAGTATGTCCAGGCCTGACCACCGAGGTGTTTGGACAGAAGGACTACTTCTATTATCGGGAGATTGATTCCACCAGTAACCGTGCCCGGATCCTGGCCGCTGAAGGATACCCCGAGGGAACGGTAGTTGTGGCGGAAATGCAGACCGCTGGCCGGGGCCGCCGGGGCCGCAGCTGGTATTCACCAGCCAGCCAGGGGATATATGTATCAGTAATTCTGCGGCCAGTACTGCCCCTCAAAGAAATTTCTCGTATTTCTCTGGTAACGGCAGTAGCCGTGGCAGAAACTTTGGAATTAGAACTGAACCTGCAGCCCCGTATCAAGTGGCCTAACGATGTATTGATAGACAACAAGAAAATATCGGGTATTCTTTCGGAAGCAGTTACCGATATGGATGGCGTTGAATATATTGTGGTCGGTATCGGACTGAATATCAACAATCAGATCCAGGACTTTCCTACCGACTTTCGTACCCCTGCTACGTCGGCCTTTGCTGAACACGATCGCATCGATTCCAGGATAAAGGTTTTGCAAGGTCTATTATTGCACCTGGAGAGCTATTATCAGGAGCTGTTGGCCGGGAATTTTGCCCTTACCTTGGCAAAGGCTAAGAGTTTATCGATGGTAATCGGCCAGGAAGTTAGGTTGGATTCTGTTAATGGATTTATCGTCGGCCAGGCGATTGATATTGACGACAATGGGTTTCTCCTGGTTCGCGACTCGCAAGGTACTATTCATACTATAATGTCAGGTGAGATAAGCGTTTTACCCTCCAATTCAGATAAATAATTAATGCGTTAACCAGAATGCTGATAATAGGTTGACAATAGATGGGGATGATATCATAATATTAACAGGCTAGACCACACCCGGTTGGTGTAGGGTGGATAGCGATATATTATGATATCATCCTTCTATATTTTATCTGAAGACAGGGAGACATAAACATATGGTCAGACCTAATAATAGTCCACTGCGGCGGATGGTTTACGCTGCCATGTTCGGAGCCTTGACCGCGATCGGATCCTTCATGATCATACCTTGGCAACCTCTGCCCATTACCCTGCAAACTCTTTTTACCGGCTTGGCAGGCGTCCTTTTGGGTGGCTATACAGGTGCATTGAGCCAGATCATTTATGTGCTTTTGGGAATAATCGGCCTGCCTGTCTTTGCGGGTGGTAAAGCTGGGATCGGAACGCTATTTGGCCCCTCGGGCGGCTACCTTATCGGTTTTATACTGGGCGCCTATGTTATTGGTAGAATTGTGGAAGCCAGAAGGGAACCAGGTTTCGCATGGATAGTACTGGCTTTAGTGGCTGGCAATTTGGTGATTTATACTCTGGGTACTTTACAGCTTTCCCTGGTGGCTCATTTTTCCTTACTTAAAGCTCTACTGGTGGGGGTAATTCCTTTTTTGCCAGGCGACCTGCTGAAGCTTCTCACTGCGGCATGGCTGGCTCTTAAACTACGGCCGAATATTAGACTATAGGGGGCCTTTGAATATTATGATTCGGATCCAAAACCTGACTTTTACATATGATGTTGATCGGCCGCCAGCCCTTAAAAGCCTTAATTTGCTTATAAATGAGGGCGAGTATATTGCTCTAATTGGCCCTAACGGTTGTGGCAAGACCACCCTCATCCGGCATTTAAATGCACTGCTTTTGCCAACTATGGGGGAAGTCCGCATCGATGAATTTAATACCCGTGATGCGAAGAGTCTTCGGGAAATCCGCAGCCGGGTGGGTATGGTTTTTCAGAATCCTGATAACCAGATCGTAGGTATGAGCGTAGAAGAAGACGTAGCCTTCGGCCCTGGCAATCTCAGGTTACCACCGGCCCTGGTGCGCCGGCGGGTAGACCAGGCCCTGGCCACAGTTGGCCTGACGGGGCTTGAAAAACGTTCGCCTCATTCTCTTTCCGGAGGCCAGAAACAGCTGCTGGCCATTGCTGGTCTGCTGGCTATGGATCCTAAAATAATTGTCTTGGATGAGCCTACCTCATCTCTAGATCCAGCCGGAAGAAAGCATGTTCTGGCTTTATTGCAGAAGCTGCAAGGAGAGGGGATTGGCATAATACATGTTACGCAAAGTATGGACGATGCAGCTCTAGCTGAACGTATTTTGGTGATGGATCGGGGTGAAATTGTTGCCGATGGAAGCCCGGATGACATATTAAGCCGCGTGGTATGGCTTAAATCTCTGGGTCTGGCCCCGCCCCAGGTCACCGAGCTGATGTGGCAGCTGCAGCAAGCAGGGGAGGATGTGGAGAGCAGCATTTTCACTATTGAAGGCGCTGTCAATGAAATAGCCGCACTGCTGAACCGACTGCGTACTGTTCCCAATGATTATACGCTCCGGAAGGCGGGCAGACATGTATAACCTGGGTCAGTACGTTCCGCGGGAGTCACTAATTCATAGCCGGGATCCCCGGGTAAAAATCATCGCGGTGATAGCGCTTAGCATAATAATCCTGCAGGTAAATGCCATTGGCCTATTGGTGGTCACCGGTTTGGTCCTAGCCGGGGCGCAGCTGGCACGTATACCTCTGGGTGCGTTGTTAAGGACTCTGCGCCCGGTTCTGCCTTTCTTTTTTGTCCTGTTTTTGCTGTATATCTTTTTCACCCCAGGGCGTTCGCTGCCTTGGTTCGCAATTGGTCCTGTTCAGATCAGCGGCCAGGGCGTATATCTTGGTATAATTCAGGTTGGGAAGTTCCTATTGTTGGTTCTGGCTGCGTCCCTACTGACCATGACCACCCCGCTATCCGAGATTACCTACGGACTGGAAAAGCTCCTGCGGCCCCTAAGAATTATAGGGATATCTTCTCATGATATGGCGATGATGCTATCTTTGGCCCTGAGGTTTATGCCTACGCTGGTAGATGAGATGAGCAGCATCAGCAATGCTCAATTGGCTCGGGGTGCCAATTTCAACCCGCGCCAGCTGAAGGGCAAAATTAGGGCGATCGGCTATCTGGCTGCCCCCCTGTCGGTAAATGTTTTCCGCCGCTGTGACGAACTGGTGGATGCGATGGAAGCCCGAGGTTACCAGCCGGGACCGAGGACATACCTGCGCGAGATTTCCTTAACCCGCCTGGATTACTGCCTAATCGGTGCCTTTATAGGGGTGGTAATTGCTGCCCTAGCCTATAAGCTCCAATAATCGGGTCAGAACCTGGGTTATTTAGTTTAATATATGAGATAATAAAAAAAGATAGAGTAATTTTGGGATGTTTCTACAAGGATGGAAAGGCGTTGACCTGATGATTTTACATGAGAAGTTGTTGGTTTTGGAGGAAATGGAAGGCGAGCGGCTGGATGTGTTCGTGACTGAGAATATTGAAGAGCTCTCTCGTGCGACCGTGCAGATACTTATAAAATCAGGAAAAATACTAGTGAATGGTCAGTCCCTAAAAGCCAGCTATCATCTGCGCACCGGCGAAGAGGTAGACGTTGAGCTGCCGGAACCACAGGAAGTGGCGATTGAACCGCAAGATATTCCGCTGGATATTATTTATCAGGATGAAGACCTGGTGGTAGTGAACAAACCTCAAGGGTTGGTGGTGCACCCGGCCCATGGCAACTGGGATCATACCATGGTTAATGCGCTGCTGTTTCACATTAAGGATTTATCCGGCATTAATGGTGAGCTGCGGCCAGGCATTGTCCATCGTCTGGACAAGGATACCTCCGGGGTGATGGTAGTAGCCAAAAATGACAGTGCCCATCGCAGTCTGGCTGAACAAATCCGGGTTCACAGTATAAAAAGGGAATACATTGCTCTGGTTCATGGCGTGATCAAGGAGAACCTGGGTACAATTGATGCCCCCATCGGCCGCAGCAAATTGGATCGAAAAAAGATGGCGGTGGTCAAGGATGGACGGCCCGCTATCAGTAATTATGAGGTAATGCAGCGCTTTAAAAACTATACTCTGATTAAGGTTAGCTTAGAGACGGGGCGGACCCATCAGATCAGGGTTCATTTCTCCTATATTAAGCATGCGGTGGTAGGAGACCCCCTCTATAGCTCAGCGAAGAAGCATTTTGATCTTGATGCCCAGGCCTTGCATGCCCACAAGCTTGGATTTAACCATCCTCGCAGCGGGGAGTATGTGGAATTTACAAGTCCCTTGCCGGCCTATTTTCAGAACGTTCTGGCCGAGTTAGCCAAAATCGATTGACATTGCGGCTCAGGTTTATTAAACTTTGATAAGAACCTTTAAGTTGGCTCCGTGAGGCTAGCAAGGATTTGTGGATAGGCATGCCTACCTTCGGCTTTACGATGGTGGGTATTTTTGTTTATTAAACGCCTTCTTAAGCCCCATGCCTCTAAAGGTGGAAGATAAACCGCTTTTTCCTCTGTGGTGGGTAGGGTCCCCGACTGAGGAGGCGTTTGATAAAACGCTCGCGGCGCGATACACACAAAACGCGAAAGGAAGGCGCTATAGCACCCGCGTTTTGGCATACAATTCGCAAATGCTCATTGAATCTGAGTCCTGTTGTCGATGTTGACCTTGCCCAGTTTAGGAGGCGAAGCGATGGAACTGCAAGAGAAGAAAATCCTAATGGATGAGATAGCCATAAAACGAGCCATCACCCGCATTGCCCATGAGATTATTGAGAAGAACAAGGGCGTAGAACATGTGGCTTTGATTGGTATCAGGCGAAGGGGAGGACCGCTGGCACACAGGCTGGCGGAACGAATCGAGGAGATTGAAGGGGTTAAGGTTCCGGTGGGAATTTTAGACATTACCCTTTACCGGGATGACCTCACCACCCTGGCAGCACAGCCTCAGGTTCACCGTACCGAAGTTTTTTTTAATATTAATGATATGAATATTATTTTAGTAGATGATGTTATGTATACCGGGAGGACCGTTCGAGCGGCAATGGATGCCTTAATAGACCTGGGACGTCCGCGGAGCATTCAATTAGCAGTACTGGTGGATAGAGGTCATCGTGAACTACCGGTGCGGGCTGATTTTATTGGCAAAAATGTACCAACATCTCATACCGAAGTCATTTCGGTCCTGGTCCAGGAAATCGATGGCCGGGAAGAGGTAATAATACAGGAAATTGTAGATCCATGATATTGAACCCTTTAAACTGGTCCCGAGAGGCTGGCAAGGGAAAGTCCTTTAAAGAGGTTAACGCCTTTCTTGTCAGCTAGTACAAGAAAGGTGTTTTTTATTAAACGCCTCATAAAAGGCGTTTAATAAAAATGCTCGCGGCGCGATGCACACAAAACGCGAAAGAGCTCGTTGAAATTTGCAAATGAAGGAGGCATGGTGGTGAAGCTGGAGCATAAGGATTTACTAGGGATTAGAGATTTAAGCCGTGAGGAATTGGAACTGATTCTGGATACAGCCGTACCCATGAAAGACATAATAAAGAGAGACGTCAAAAAGGTGCCTGCCTTGCGCGGCAAAGCCATGGTCACTGTCTTTTATGAGAACAGTACCCGCACCCGGACATCTTTTGAAATTGCTGGCAAGTATCTAAGCGCAGATACCGTAAATCTCGCAGTTTCCACTAGCAGCGTTCAAAAGGGTGAGACTTTGCGAGATACTATCAAGACGATTGAAGTTATGGGTTTTGATCTTATGGTCATTCGCCATTCAATGAGCGGCACACCTCATTATGTGGGGCGTAATACCAGTATGCGGGTGATTAATGCCGGCGACGGGACCAATGAACATCCTACCCAGGCTTTGCTCGATATGTTCAGCATTCGTGAGAAGAAAGGCACTTTGGAAGGCTTGAAAGTAGCGATAGTTGGAGACATACTGCATAGCCGGGTAGCCCGCTCCAATATTTACGGTTTGAGTAAATTTGGCTGTGAAATAAGGGTGGTGGGGCCCTCGACCCTTATGCCACCGGAAGTGGAGAAGCTGGGAGTCAAGAGCTATTACAGCCTGGAGCAGGCCCTGGATGGGGTAGACGTGGTCAATGTTCTGCGGATTCAAAAGGAACGCCAACAAAGCGGCCTGTTCCCTTCTCTGAATGAATATGCCAATCTCTATATGCTCAGTCCCGACAAGCTGCGGCGGGCTAAAGAGGATGTCTTGGTGCTGCACCCGGGTCCAATGAACCGGGGTGTGGAGATATCATCAGGACTGGCTGATGGCGTACAATCACTCATTAATGAGCAGGTTACCAATGGGGTGGCAGTGAGAATGGCACTACTTTTCCTGATGATGGGAGGTTCGCGTGATGAAATTACTAATTAAAGGTGGAAGGGTCGTCGATCCTGCTAATGACATTGATGCAATAATGGACATTATGATTGAAAACGGCTTAATTATTGCGGTTCAAGCGGATATCAAAGATCAGGCCGATACGGTGATTGATGCAGCTGGGAAGGTGGTCTGCCCTGGGTTTATAGATATGCATGTGCATCTGCGTGAACCCGGGTTTGAATACAAAGAGGATATTGCTTCCGGAACCAGAGCAGCAGCAGCGGGTGGTTTTACCACCGTTGCCTGTATGCCCAATACTGAGCCGGTGATAGATAATGCGGCTATAGCCAGTTTTGTTAAAGAAAGGGCGGCCAAATCGGGTTTAATCCATGTATTGCCGATTGGCTGTATAACCAAAGGGCAGGGGGGTAAAGAGCTGAGCGAAATGGCCGATCTGGTGGCCGCCGGTTGTGTGGCGATATCAGACGATGGCAAACCGGTGAGCGATGCCGGAATTATGCGTAATGCTCTGGATTATGCCAAGATGTTTGATCTGCCGATTCTGTCGCACTGTGAAGAACGCAGCCTTTCCCGGGAAGGACAGATGCATGAAGGCTATTACTCTACCCTCTATGGATTAAAAGGGATTCCGCCGGCTGCGGAAGAGCTTATGGTCAGCCGGGAAATCATACTGGCTGGGTGTACTGAGGCTCATGTCCATATCTGTCATGCTTCTACCCGGGGTTCGATGGAATTAATACGTGATGCCAAAGCCCGGGGAATTTGGATAACTTGTGAAGTTACTCCCCATCACCTGCTGCTGACTGATGAAATTGTGGGCAGCTACGATGCTGATACCAAAGTTAACCCACCGCTGCGCTCCGAAGAACATCTGGCTGCTCTCCGCGAGGGTCTGGTGGACGGGACCGTGGATTGTATAGCCACTGATCATGCCCCCCACAACTATGAAAGCAAGGACTGTGAATACAATCTGGCCTCATTTGGAATATCCGGGCTGGAGACGGCTGTGGCCGCGATTATGGATGGATTGGTAAATAGGGGACTGCTGGAGATCGAGCGGATGGTTGAGCTTTTCACCCTGGGTCCGGCTGAGGTGTTAGGAATTGACAAGGGTACTCTGGATGTAGGTGCCGATGCTGACATTACCATCCTCGATCCCGAACTGAGCAAACGTGTGGAACCCGCTGATTTTTATTCCAAAGGCAAGAATACTCCATTTAAAGGCCAAACCTTGAAAGGATGGCCCTGTATGACCATAGTGGGCGGCAACGTCGTCGCCCGGGATGGGAAAATTGTTGAGGAGTGATTCTAATTGAAAGGATACCTGGTACTGGAAAATGGCAGGATATTTACCGGTAAACTATTAAATAACTGCTCTATGGCCGAGGGGGAAGTAGTTTTTACTACTGCTTCAATTAGTTATCAGGATATAATTACGGATCCATCTTATTATGGACAGATTGTAGTTATGACTTACCCTCTGGTTGGCAATGTTGGTTTTAATGAGAAAAGTTTTGCTTCCCAGGGAGCTATGGTGCAGGGACTGATTCTCCGCGAACTAACTGATTTTCCCAGCCATTATGAAATGGAAACCGACATCATAAGTTTCCTGAATAAATATGAGGTGGCGGTTTTGACTGAGATTGATACCAGGGCCGTGACCAGGGTCATACGCAAAAATGGCAACATGGGGGGAGTTATTACCGACAACCTGGAGGACCGGGCTGGGCTGCTGCAAAGAGCCAAGCATGCTTCTCAAGGTCTGCAGGGGGATCTGGTTAGATATGTCACCCGCAAGAACCTGGTGAAATTTGGCAATGGCGCCAAACGGGTTGTGATACTGGATTTAGGTATGAAGCGAGGGGTATATGATTCCTTTCTGAGCCGGGATTGCGAAGTGATTGCGGCTCCGGCAGTAACGACGGCGGCCGATATGTTAGCCCTTAAACCAGGCGGGATATTTATATCTGACGGTCCGGGAGACCCTCAGGCCGTACCTTATGTTATAGAAACAGCCAAGGAACTTTTAGGTCAAGTACCTCTATTTGGAGTTGGATTGGGCCATCAGATTCTGGCTTTGGCTATGGGAGCCGAGGTGCGTAAACTGGATCACGGTCACCGGGGCAGTAATCACCCGGTACGGAACCTCGCGAGAAATCGGGTATACATAACCACGCAAAACCATGGTTTTGCCGTGGATGATTTATCTTTGGCCAGTACCGATATCATCGTTACCATGCGCAGTCTGAACGACAACAGTATTGAGGGAATTAGACACCGGCATCTGCCCATATTCTCTCTGCAGTTTGATCCGGAAGGCTATCCCGGTTACAGCGATACCAGCGTTTTCTTTGAACAGTTTATCGACAGTTTTTAGTTTTATCACATAAATGGAGGAGATTAAATGCCAATCAAGCAAGGATTGAAAAAGATTCTGGTTATCGGTTCGGGACCGATTATTATCGGACAAGCAGCCGAATTTGACTATGCCGGAACGCAGGCTTGCCGGGCTATTAAAGATGAGGGTATTGAGGTGGTGCTGCTCAACAGCAACCCGGCTACCATTATGACTGATACCCATATTGCTGATCATGTCTATATTGAGCCCATTACTATTGATACCGTTTGTAAGATCATGGAGAAGGAGAAACCGGATGGTATTATCGCTACCCTAGGTGGTCAGGTAGGCTTAAATATGGCCTTGGCTCTGGATAGGGAAGGGGTTCTGGAGAAATATGGGGTGCCCCTGCTGGGCACACCTCTGGAGGCGATTGCCCGCGCGGAAGATCGGGAGCTTTTTAAACAAACCATGCAGGAAATTGGTGAGCCAATTCCCGAAAGTGTGATTGTAACTACGGTAGAAGCCGCTGTCGATTTTGCCAATACGATAGGTTATCCGCTTATCGTCCGCCCTGCCTATACTCTGGGAGGAAGCGGCGGTGGTAACACCGTTAATGAAGAGGAACTGCGTCTTATAGTTAACAAAGGCCTGAAGGTCAGTCCCATCAACCAGGCTCTGATTGAGAGAAGTGTAGCCGGCTTCAAGGAAATCGAATTTGAGGTTATGCGTGATGCCAACGATAATTGCATTATCATCTGTTCCATGGAAAACTTTGACCCGGTGGGAATCCATACCGGTGACAGCATTGTGGTAGCCCCTGCCCAAACCCTGACCGATGAAGAGTTCCAGATGCTCCGAGCGGCTTCGATAAAAATCATCCGCGCCTTGAAGATTGCCGGCGGCTGTAACATTCAGTTTGCCCTCGATCCTTTCAGTAAGAAATACTATGTAATCGAAGTTAATCCCCGCGTCAGCCGTTCCAGTGCCTTGGCCTCCAAGGCCACCGGTTATCCCATTGCCAAGGTCACAACTAAGATTGCGATTGGCTTTACTCTGGATGAGATCCCCAATGCGGTTACCGGCAAGACTACCGCCTGTTTCGAACCGGCCATTGATTATGTGGTATTGAAGATGCCGCGCTGGCCGTTTGATAAGTTCGTTTTTGGCGACCGCAAGCTGGGCACCCAGATGAAGGCTACTGGTGAAGTAATGGCAATTGATCGTAGTTTTGAAGCTGCTTTTTTGAAATCAATCCGCTGTCTGGAACTGGGGATCAATGGACTCCGGCTACCGGAATTACAAACTTTAAAAGATGAAGAACTGCGGGATCGTCTGATCCATGCTGATGATGAGAGAATATTTATCATTGCGGAAGCTTTCAGCCGGGGCATGAGTATTAACGATATGTGGGAAATAACGCAAATAGATAAATTTTTCCTTAAGAAGGTTAAGAATATCATTGATTTCTCGCAGCGTCTCCGCGATGAGAAACTGGATCGGGAACTGCTCCTGGAAGCTAAGAAGATGGGGTTTGCCGATATTGAAATTGCCAACCTGCAGCAGCAGGGCTGGGAGGAAGTGCACATTCATCGCCTGCGGCAGGACAAAGGGGTAATTCCGACTTATAAACTGGTAGATACCTGCGCAGCCGAATTTGATGCCGTAACCCCATATTTTTATTCCTGTTACGAGGAAGAAAACGAAGCTACTCATGATCCCAATGCTAAAAAGGTACTGGTTATCGGTTCAGGACCGATCCGCATCGGACAAGGGGTAGAATTTGATTATTGCTCGGTGCATTGTGTTTGGGCCCTGCAGGAGGCCGGGATTAAGGCGATTATCGTCAACAACAATCCGGAAACGGTCAGCACTGACTTCGATACTTCTGACCGCCTTTATTTTGAACCGCTGGTATTTGAGGATGTAATGAATATTATTGAGGAAGAGAAGCCGGACGGGGTTATCGTTCAGTTCGGCGGGCAGACAGCTATCAATCTGGCCGGACCTCTCAACAAGGTAGGAGTCAGGATTTTAGGAACATCAAATGACAGCATTGACCGGGCCGAAGATCGTGATCGGTTTGATACACTGCTGGAGGAGCTGGGAATTCCCCGTCCACCTGGCAAGAGTATATTTTCCGTGGTGGATGCGGTCAAAGCTGCGGACAGAATAGGATATCCGGTCCTGGTACGTCCTTCTTATGTACTGGGCGGCCGGGCCATGGAAATCGTATATAATCAGACCGAGTTAGAACAATATATGACCACGGCAGCTAAAATTAACCGTGAACACCCGGTATTAGTGGACAAATATTTGCTGGGTAAGGAAATCGAAGTGGATGCGGTAGCCGATGGCAAAGATGTCTTGATTCCTGGCATCATGCAGCACATTGAAAGAGCCGGAGTTCATTCCGGGGACAGTATGGCGGTCTTCCCGGCTCATGATATCAGTTCGCAGATTCAGGACAAGGTGGTCGACTATACCACCCGCCTGGCACTGGCTTTGAAGGTTAAAGGGCTGATTAACATCCAGTTTGTGGAGTTTCAGGATGAACTGTATGTAATCGAAGTGAATCCCAGGTCAAGCCGTACAGTGCCTTTTATCAGCAAAATTACGGGTATTCCCATGGTAAAGCTAGCTACAGAGGTAACGCTAGGCAAGACTCTGGAGGGACTGGGCTGCAAGGGTGGTTTGCAGCCGCGCCCTGATTTCTTTGCAGTGAAAGTACCGGTGTTCTCCTTCAACAAGCTGGAACAGGTAGATATAACCTTGGGTCCGGAGATGAAGTCAACCGGTGAAGTAATGGGTATTGATCGATCTTTGAAAACTGCACTGTATAAGGGCTTGATCGCTGCCGGGATGGAGATTCCGCAAAAAGGGACAATTGTTGCTACCATCGCTGACAAGGACAAAGAAGAAGCCCTGCCTATCCTCAAAGGTTTTGCTGACATGGGCTTTAAGTTGATTGCCACCGAAGGTACAGCCGGGGCTTTAAGAGACCTGGGCATCGAGGACGTGGAAACAGTATTGAAGATAAAAGATGGATCACCCAATATTGTTGATCTGTTGCGCTCCGGGAAGGTCGATTTTATTGTGAATACCTCAACCCATGGCCGGCAGCAGTTCAGTGACGGTTTCCAAATCCGCCGGGTAGCGGTGGAATTAAATGTGCCCTGTCTAACTTCTCTCGATACTTTGAAGGTCATGCAGGAAGTAATCGGGGAAGGCAAGAATATTAAGGATATGCAGTGCAATACCTTACAGGAATACGTTAATGGTTCTTTTAAATAAAGATTAACTTCGGAGGAAATTAGATATGTCTTCTTTAGAAAAAGCTATGGTACTCAATAACCGGCAGGTTGGCTCAGAGCTTTTCGTCATGGAGCTCAGTGCCCCGGCCATGGCAGGAAAATGTCAGCCCGGCCAATTCTTGCATATAAAGCCTAGCGGCGGTGATGATCCACTGCTGCGCCGCCCTTTAAGTATTTATGACGTAGTCGCCGGGAGCGGCAGGATTTCGCTCTTATACCGGGTAGTTGGCAAAGGCACCGGACTTTTGACGAGAGTTAAGGTCAACGATCATGTGGATGTTATGGGACCACTAGGCCAAGGTTTTACTCTCCCTGATCAGCCGGAAAGTGTACTGCTGGTCGGCGGAGGGGTCGGGATAGCGCCTTTGTTGTACCTGGGCCGGGTTTTGCAGGAAAGACAATGTCAGGTCACGGTCATGTGTGGTGCTGCTAATGCCGGACAAATCGTGGCCGGGGAACGGTTTCAAGGTTTGGGTATGTCCTTTGTGTCTGCCACTATGGATGGCAGCGCCGGGCTTAAGGGATTGGTAACCGATTTGCTAAATAGTGATGAGGCGCCAACCGGAATTGACCGGGTATATACCTGCGGTCCGGAACCGATGATGGCAGCAGTGGCTGAGTGGGCTGGAGCCCATAATGTCTGGGGGGAAGTCTCCCTGGAGGAACATATGGCCTGTGGAGTGGGCGCCTGCCTGGGCTGCGCCCGAAAACTCAAGAGCGATGATGATGGTTATGTAAAGGTATGTAAAGATGGCCCGGTTTTTAATATTAATCAAGTTGAACTAAATAAAAATCAGGGCTGATGGAGGGCAGGCCAATGGGAATGGTAAATAAAGAACTAGAGCTCGATTTGACCGTTAACCTGGGGGGTATAAGGCTGAACAACCCTGTAGCTGTGGCGTCAGGTACTTTTGGCTATGGCCGGGAATATGAGGATTATATTGATATAGCAGGGATAGGAGCGGTGATCGTCAAGGGTACCACTCTGGAGCCGCGTCATGGCAATCCCCCACCGCGTATTATCGAAACCTCAGCCGGGATGCTTAATGCCATCGGACTTGAGAACCCCGGAGTGGAAGTTTTTGTAAATGAGTATCTCCCTTATCTCTATGCGAAAAAGGTGACGGTTATAGCCAATATAGCCGGCAATACCCTGGAGGAATATGCGGCGATAGCCGCGCGTCTGGACGGATGTCCCGGCATCGCGGGCATAGAATTAAATATATCCTGTCCCAATGTCAAACAGGGCGGCCTGCAATTCGGAACAGATCCGCAAATGGTTAAGAATGTAGTGCAGGCGGTGAAAGCAGAGACATCCCTGCCGGTTATGCCTAAACTAAGTCCCAATGTCACGAATATTGTGGAGATAGCCCAGGCTGCCCAGGAAGGGGGAGCTGATGCCTTATCCATGATTAACACCTTGATGGGGATGGCGATTGATGTCCGCACCAGAAAGCCAGTCCTGGCTAACATCTTCGGCGGTTTGTCCGGACCAGCCATCAAGCCGGTGGCCTTGCGGATGGTTTATCAGGTCTACCAGGAGGTGAAAATACCAATTCTGGGCGGCGGGGGAATTATGAACGCTACTGATGCTTTGGAATTTATAATGGCTGGGGCGGCCGCGGTATCTATCGGCACTGGTAATTTCGTTAATCCGCAATTAGCCGACGAGATCGCAGCGGGAATAAGAACTTATATGCAGGAAAATCAGGTGCAAAACCTGAATGAAATAGTAGGCATAGCCGTACAGAAATAGTTGCCCAAGCAGGGATTAAAGGAGGAACTACTGATGGAAGCAAAAGATAGAATAGTACTGGCCCTGGATGTTGATACCGCCAAAGAGGCCCTGGCTCTGGTTAATAAACTGGCTGGTTATGTGGGTGTTTTCAAAATTGGCATGCAGCTCTTCAATAGCAATGGTCCCAATATAGTGCACCAGGTGCATGATTTGGGCGGCAAAGTATTTGTAGATCTAAAATTGCATGATATTCCCAATACGGTGGGAGCAGCCGGCAAGGTTCTTACCCGGCTGAACAGCTACATGTTTAATGTCCATGCTGCCGGTGGACGGGAGATGATGCGTCAGGTGGCCGAAGATTCGAAGAAAGAAGCCCAGAAAATGGGATTGGACGCGCCGATTATACTTGCCGTAACGGTTTTAACCAGTATTTCGCAAAAGGAACTGGCCGAAGAAATGTTTGTGCCTGGCATGAAGGTGGAAGAGCTCGTAGTAAAATGGGCACTGATGGCCCAAGAATCAGGATTAGGCGGGGTTGTATGTTCGCCGCAGGAAATCGCCCCAATCCGGTCGGCCTGTGGCCCGGACTTCAAAATCGTAACCCCGGGAATCAGACCGTTGTGGTCGGCGGCCAACGACCAGAAACGTATCACAACTCCGCGGCAGGCTTTGGACCAGGGAGCTGATTATATGGTGATCGGTCGTCCGATTGTACAGGCTGCGGATCCCTGCGCTGCCGCCCAGAAAATTATTGATGAATTGGAGGCCTAGAAATGTTAAACAAGGATGAAGCAACCGGTATTTTTACTGAATCAGGGGCGTTAATGGAGGGACACTTTAAGCTTACCAGCGGGCGGCACAGCAATCGCTACATGCAGTGTGCTCAGGTTTTGCAGTACCCGCACTTTACTGAAAAATTAGCCGCCCACATCGCGGAGAAATTTAGTGGAGAAAAGATAGATTTCGTAATTGGGCCAGCCATGGGGGGCATTATTGTATCTTATGAAGTAGCTCGGCAGCTCAAAGTTCCCAGCATCTTCTGTGAGCGGGAAAACGGCAAAATGGCTTTAAGACGTGGTTTTAAACTGGAGCCCGGTCAGAAGGTGCTGGTAGTCGAAGATGTAGTAACTACAGGTGGTTCAGTAGTGGAGGTCATGGACATTGTCCGTCAATCCGGAGCGGAAGTAGTAGGGGTGGCAGTGTTGGTTGACAGAAGTGCCGGCAAGGTCGACTTTGGAGTAAGAACCGAAGCGGTGCTCAGTATGGATATTGAATCATGGGAAGCAGCGGACTGCCCCCTGTGCCAGACAGGTCAGGGAGAGGCTATAAAACCCGGCAGCCGCAGCTAAAACCAGGAGGAATGTAATTATGAAAACATTTATTAACGGGCAAGAAATCAAATTTGTCGAGGGAGGATATAAATATGTGTTTATGAAACCCTTCGGACAATTTCAGGAAAAAACCATTGATAAAGACAATGGCGACAAAATGCACATAGAATTCTACGATAATGGGGTGCAGATAAGGACCTTGATGACTAAAAGCGAAGTCGCTACCATTGTCAACCGCGATATAGCTATCGATACCTTGAATAACAAGATATATATTCTTGAGGAAGGAAATGAAGCTAGAACCAATCCGGATGGTTCCGTTGATATAATCAAATAAACGCGAGGTTGTTTGACTATGATAGGCGGTGAGATTTGTGACGGACAGAATATTAACATCTTATGGTGAACGCATGGAAATGGAAGAAAAACTGCGCGAGAGTGAAGAGAAATACCGTCTCTTATTTGAATCGGCTTATGATGGGATTCTTCTGATTGATTATCCGACAATTGCGGACTGCAACGGCCGCGCAGGCGAAATATTTGGCTGCCCAAATAAGGAACTCCTGGGTTCTTCCGTAGAACGGTTAATTCCTCCCCTGCAAAAAAATGGTCAGGTTACCAATGATATTCTGACTGAAATGAGTAGGAGGGTTTTGCGGGGCGAGCCCCAATTGTTTGAATTGGAGCTCTGCCGCTGTGATGGCACTGGAATCGATGTAGAAATGAGTCTGAATTTTATAAAGCTGCAGAACCGAAAAATGGTTCAGGCAGTCGTGCGTGATATAACGAACCGTAAACAGATGGAGGAATGGCTGCGTTACCTGAATATGCATGACAAACCCACTGGTCTTTATAACCGCAACTATTTCGAGGAAGAAATGCAGCGTATGCAAAGCGGGCGCTTCGACCCGGTAGGAGTCGTGGTTTGTGATGTGGATGGACTTAAACTGGTCAACGATAATTTAGGACATGATGCTGGAGATACGCTTCTGGCAACAGTGGCGCGAATTCTCGAAAAGTGTTTCCGCGACAGTGATGTAATGGCGCGGATCGGGGGAGATGAATTTGCCGTACTGCTGCCCAATTGTCCCCCTGACATCGTGGAAACTGCCTGCGCTCGGATCAGGGAGACAGTGGACAACTACCGCCAGGCGCAGCCGCCGGTGCCAATCAGCCTGTCCGTCGGGTGGGCGGTGAAAAAAGACTCGGCCCAAACCATGCTCGATGTATTTAAGGAAGCCGACAACCACATGTACAAGGAAAAACCGAAAAACCGCGAGAGGTTTCGGGGATTCTTCGCGACTCTGTTAATGAATCTACCCAAGGAAGACCGATCTTCTAATCCAATTTCACCTGAGATGTCAAGAGGTTCTGCACAACCTCCGAGTCGGGATTAACCATTATAGTCCAATAATTATCATAGATGACCATACCTGGTCTGGCCCCGCCCGGCTTTTTTACGTTATAACGAAAGGTATAATCAACCGCAACCTTCTGGGAGCCGCTGGCTTTGCTGAAAAAGGCGGCCAGAGAGGCAGCCTCCGTTAATGTGCGATCCGGCAGCATATCAATCGTGCTAATCGCTGCGGGCAGACTTACTATTACATGGGTTCCCGGTATTTGGCGGGCATGCAGCCATAGATCACGGCGGTCTGATTCCTTTAAGGTTAAGCGGTCATTCTGCAGATTGTTCCTGCCTACCCTAATTTCCAAACCATCCGATGACAAAAATTTACGCGGTTGACTGCGTTCAGGTTTATTTTTACTGCGGCTGGCTCGCACTTTGGAATACTTTTCCTTTTCCAGTTCTTCAACTATCTCTTCGATCATGGCTGGGCTTTCCGCCTGGTTTATCGCTACCAGCACTGACTCCAGATAATCTATGCCCACTTGGTTTTCAGCCATGAGGCGCTGCAGATGTTTCTGGGTCCCCCGGCTCTTGTTGTAAATCCTAAAATAGCGTTGGGCGTTCTGAATAGGGGTATAACGGACGTCTAAAGGCAGACTTACCTCTTCACCGGTATAGAAATCAGGTAAAACTGCTATAGTATCGCCCTTCTTGAATTGATTGGCATAAGATGTCAAAAGTTCACCCCAGATTTTATACTTGCCATTTTCTTGCGCCTGGCTGAGATCCCCTTCCTGCAGAAACTGTTTCCGGTAAGCTTTATGCAGGTGTTCATTTATCTGCCGGGTTAAATTGGTCTGCATTGATTCCAGACGGAGTTGGCTCAGCTTTTGCCGGTAAAAGGCATCACAGGCTTCATTCATGGAGGTAAATGTCTTCACCCCCGGGCTGGCATCAACGGGTTCAAATGGAGCGAATTCCATGGGACTGTTTTTTGAGTACTGAACCATCGGAACAATGTTGCCCTGGTCAATATTCTGAATCAGGGTACGGGTAGATTGATATATACGGCTTAGTTCAAATTCACCGCATTCTTCTACGGTGAGGCTGGCATCCAGGGAGGCAGCCGCGCATATCTCCCGGGCACTGTATGGACTGAGTCCGGTATAGATATTAAAAAGAGCCGATGCGGCGCTGGTGGTTTCCTCCTGCTTCCATATAGCGGCTGCAAAAGAATCGAAATCTGTATCCATAGGTTCAAACTTTCCTTGGGAAGGAGGGCTGAGATATGCTTTGCCAGGCAGAACCTCACGATAGGAATTTACATCGCTGCTCACTTTTTTGATAGAGTCCATTATTAATCCAGTCGCGGGATTAATTAGAATGATGTTAGAATGACGACCCATAAACTCGCATATCAGCAGTTTATCCTGCCATTCCCGGAAATCGTTTAACGCCTCAATTCGAATATGGACAATACGCTCCATGCCAATCTGCTTTACTTCCTTTATCTTGCCGCCTTCCAGGTATTTGCGTAAAAGCATACAAAATGCCGAAGGCTGCGAGGGATTAGCCTTTTTTTCACTGCTGATATGGAGGCGGGCCCAGCGGGAATTGGCTGATATAACCAGCTTTACGGTGCCCGCTTTAGCCTGCCGTATAGAAAAAACCAGTTCATCTTTTTCCGGTTGGTGAATCTTATCTATACGGGCATCCATTAAATTAGAATTTAATTCTTTAGCAAGAGCTCTGATAACCAATCCATCAAACGGCATTTTATTTCTCCCTTTTATATAATCCACTCCATTATTATACTATACAAAACAACTGCCGACACGTTGGAGCCATGGCGAGTGTAACAACTGAACGTCTCCCCGCAAATAAGTTAGTTAGTTAAGTGCCTGGCACCGAAGTGGGACGAGGGGACGGGTCCCTCGTCCCAGGTTTAGATGTTTTGGACTGGGACAAGGGACCCGTCCCCTCGTCCCACTTGCCTGGCACCGTACCTTGACTAAGCTTCCAAAATATATAAGAATATTCCTTAAGGAACAAAGGGAGGTAAGTCATGGCGGCAAAAATCAAGGTAATAGTTTCAGGAGCACTAGGTAAGATGGGGGTAGCGACAGCTCAGGCAATTAAGGATGATGAGGAATTGGAACTGGTAGGCTTAGTAGATATTAGGGCCCGAGGTGAGTATGCGGGCGAAACAGGTGGCATCAACACTTGGAAAGTGGACAATGATTTGGATCGATTGATTGAAACAGCCAGACCGGATGTAATGATTGATTTTACCAATCCGCAGGCTGTTTATAATAATGCCAAAACTGCCCTTAAGCATGGGATATGCTGTGTAGTGGGTACGACCGGTTTAAATGAGGTGGAACTAAAACAGCTGGAAAAGCTGGCCTTGGATAACGCGGTAGGGGTAGCAGTAATCCCTAATTTTGCGATAGGAGCCGTTCTGATGATGAAACTGGCTCAGGAAGCAGCCCAATATTTCCCTGATGTTGAGATTATTGAAATGCATCATGATCAAAAAATTGATGCTCCCTCGGGAACCGCCATAAAAACAGCTGAAATGATAACCGCTCACAGTGTGCGCCATCCAGCTCGGAATAGCCGCGAGTATGAAAAAATCGCGGGAGCCCGTGGGGGTGAATTAAACGGAATACGAATTCACAGTATCAGACTGCCGGGATTTGTTGCCCACCAGGAGGTTATTTTCGGGGGAGTGGGTCAGAGCCTCCGAATACGTCACGATTCCTTTGACCGGGTTGGCTTTATGCCCGGGGTGGTAATGACGGTCAAGAAGATGGTGGGAGTAAAAGGGCTGGTCTATGGCCTGGAGAATTTGCTATAGAACGACTATCAAATTATCCGGATTGTTGAGGAAGATAGACCAGGGGAGTCCCTGGTCTCAGGCCGTCAAAAAAGTCCAATAGCTGCGTTATTAACAAAAGCCCGTTCAATCAACGTACCTATGTACGCCTCAATCACGAGCTTTTATTAATGCCTTGCTCTTGAACGTTTTTGCTCGGCCTGACTTTATCGACACTCTGAGACCAGGGGAGTCCCTGGTCTTTCAATTTCAGCCATTTTTATTTGGGGAATTCCCGCTGCAGATGATAATCACTCTGGTTTAAAGCCGGATTTTCAAGGGAGAGGTCATCTGCTTAGACCTTCCCGCCTGCTAAAATTACCATAATGGCACATTCGATAAGCATCTTCAATAATATCTCCACAACTTCTTAAGGTTTCAGGGAGTTTTCATCTATCATCATGTCCACCTCCGTTTGACAAAATTACACTACAATCTTATCATATAAGTAGTAACATGCTGTTACTTTTTGTCATGTTGTGTTTATATATAAATTATTGTGGTAATTCTTGGTATCCAGGTAAATTGTAAACGAGAGGAGGCATACATAATATCGGTTTGGGTACAAACCATCAATAGTAGGGCTTAATGCCTAATTAAATGGAGGAATGTATAATGTTTAGAACGAAACGCTTTGTGGCTATACTCCTTTCCCTGCTTATGCTCATAAGTGTGGCGGGCTGTGCCAAGCAGGCCGCTACGCCCCCGGCAGCAGCACCGGAAACTTTGACGGTGTCAGCGGCCGCCAGCTTGAAAACCGCCATGGATGAAATTAAAGTAAATTATGCGACCGAAAAACCCAACGTAACCCTTTCGATTAATTATGGCGGTTCCGGTGCCCTGGAGACCCAGATCGAACAGGGTGCTCCTGTGGATGTATTTATGTCGGCAGCGAACAAGCAGGTAGACATGTTGAAAGCCAAAGGACTCATCTTGGAAGGTACTGACAAAAACTTACTGGGGAATAAATTGGTTCTTGTCGTTCCCAGTAATTCTACAGCTGACTTGAAAGATTTTCAGGGAGTTGCTACAAATGCTAGTATTAAAAAATTAGCCCTGGGCGAACCCAAAACCGTTCCGGCCGGGCAATATGCTACAGAGGTGTTTACCAAGTTAAATATACTTAATAGTATTACCGCAAAAGTAGTGTACGCCAAGGATGTCACCGAAGTTTTAAATTGGGTAGCGACCGGCAATGCCGATGCTGGCGTGGTCTATATGACCGACGCCAAAACCACGGACAAGGTTAAAGTTATAGCTACCGCCACAGAAGATACCCACACCCCTATCGTATATCCGGCTGCAGTAATTAAGGCCAGTGCACATGAAGACAGCGCCAAGGCGTTTTTGAGCTATTTAAGCAGTGACAAAGCCAAAGCTGTATTTGAAAAGTATGGATTTACGGTTATCGTTAAATAAATGGCGAGGAGATCGGCATAGCAATGGATTTGTCTCCTTTATGGATCTCTCTGAAAATTTCTATTACAGCAACGTCGATAACATTCTTTTTAGGTCTGGCTGCGGCATGGTTTGTCTTAGGATATCGAGGCAGGCTGAAGGGGTTCATTGACGGAATCTTTACTTTGCCAATGGTATTGCCACCTACCGTCGTAGGATTTTTTCTGCTATTGTTTTTAGGAAGAAACGGACCTATAGGAAAGCTCCTGTCCCAGTTCGGTACCTCGCTGATATTTACCTGGTGGGCTGCAGTAGTGGCGGCGGCGGTGGTGTCATTTCCTTTAATGTACAAGACCACCCGCGGGGCCTTTGAGCAAATTGATGAGAATATTGTAAATGCCGCTCGTACTCTGGGGGTATCGGAATGGAAGGTATTCTGGAAGGTAACCGTACCCCTGGCTGGACCTGGAATTGTGGCAGGGACGATTCTGGCCTTTGCCCGGGCTCTGGGTGAATTCGGGGCGACATTGATGGTGGCCGGGAATATGCCGGGCAGGACCCAAACTATTCCGGTTGCCATCTTCTTCGCAGTTGAAGGCGGCGATATGCAAACAGCCTATATCTGGGTACTTTTGATTTTTACCATTTCACTCACAGTAATGACAGTGATGAATTACTGGATAGAGTACCAAAGAAAACAAGGACTGGTCGGAACGAAATAATATGGAATTAATTGTTGATATTAAGAAGAAACTTCCTGGTTTCTTACTCAATGTAAAATTTGCAGCCGGATTAGAAGCCCTCGGTTTATTGGGTGCTTCGGGTGCGGGCAAAACTATGACCCTGCTCTGCATCGCCGGGATTCAAAAACCTGATTGTGGCAAGATCGTTTTGAATGGGCGGGTTCTGTATGACTCTGAAAAGGGCATCAACCTGCCCATTCGGGATAGGAAAATAGGGTTTCTATTTCAGAACTACGCCCTATTTCCGCACATGACGGTGGAAGAGAATATAGGGTTTGGGCTGGGCGGACTCAGCAAGAGCCAAAGAAATGATATCATTCAGCATCAGATCCAAATGATAAAACTGGAAGACCTGAAAAAGAGGTACCCCTTCCAATTGTCCGGGGGACAACAACAGCGGGTGGCCCTGGCCAGGGCTCTGGCTATTGAACCTCAGGCGCTGCTTCTGGATGAGCCTTTTTCTGCCCTTGATGATCATTTGCGAAATCAGATGGTCAAACAAATGGTCGAGACAACGACCCATTATAAAGGAGTTACTTTGTTCATTTCCCATAATGTAGAAGAGGTTTATAGGATATGCGGCCAGTTGGTAGTGTTAGCTGATGGACAAGTTGAGGCAGATGGGGAGAAAGAGTCTATCTTTTTGCAGCCTCCCTCTCTGGCGACCGCACGGATAACCGGCTGCAAAAACTTTTCTGCCGCCAGATTGCTGCCAACCGGTGAAGTGGAAGCAATAGATTGGGGGGTCAAAATCAAAGCTCCTGAACCTATAATTACTGCTGTTCAACATGTGGGATTTAGGGCTCGTTACGTCAGCCAAGCTGACGGATCTGACCCTGAAAATGTATTCCATTGCTGGCCTAGTTTTACCAGCGAGACTCCCTTCGGAATGACAGTATATCTGTCACTGGAAAGAAGACCGATAGATTCTGAGGATTATCACCTGCAGTGGGAGATGCCCAAAGAGCAATGGCTAACCCTCAAAGACCAACCCCTCCCCTGGAGTGTCTATTTGAATCCCGAAAAACTTATTCTGGTTAACCGATAAATTACCCTTATTACCTAACTCTTAAAAACAACTATGCCTTTTATCTGATATTATAGCTTCCCCATGCTGGTCTATGGATCACCTCCGCGCGATGATTTCGCTAACGGCATACGCCGGCTCTTAACCTTTCCCTTCAAGTGGTTCCGCGTGCTAATTCTTATGCTGTTTCCTCCTTTCGGATTTATTACAGAACATATAGGCGGATTGGTGTATGCAACCGGATAAATATTGTTATAATGTGTTTAAGATGACTATATTGAATACTGTTACATAACTTGCAGAGTATTGACGTTAATAAATGATCTGGTTTATATGGAGTTATGTTGTTTTAACTTGAAAGGAGAGTAAATGTGGCGGACAACTCAGTTTTAACACCTCAGGAAGTTGCCGATATTTTGAAAATTGCTAAAAATACTGTTTATGAACTGATTAAAAGAGGAGATTTGAATGGTTATAGAGTTGGCAACAAGGTAAGAGTTGATGTTAAGGATGTTGAAGAGTATAAAAATAGATCCAAAACCATCAAAAATAGCAATTCAGTTAATGGGATTACTAGCGATGCTTCAGGGGGACGAGCAAATTCCTTATACTACGAGGAAGTTTCCCGACATAATGATTTTGTTATTTGCGGGCAGGATGTCTTGCTGGATATCTTGTCGAGATATCTCCAATCAAAAGGGGTGCAAGCTTTGCGTTCCTATGTTGGTAGTTACAATGGCCTGTATTCCTTATATCATGGCCATGTTCAAATAGCCACCGCCCATCTCTGGGATGGCGACAGCGGACAATATAACATTCCTTTCGTAAGAAGAATGTTACCAGGAATTCCTGCGGTTATTATTCATCTGGCCTGCCGCGTACAGGGATTTTATGTAGCTAAAAATAATCCCAAGGGCATAAAAGACTGGGAAGATTTAAGAAGAAATGATATAACCATGATTAACCGGGAAAAAGGCAGCGGTACCAGGATTTTACTTGATGAGCACTTGAGAAAATTAGGGATTTCATCTGAAAATTTAAACGGATACCGACGGGAAAGCACCTCTCATCTGGCCATTGCCAGTACGATCGCCCGAGGTGAAAGCGATTTAGGTATTGGAAACGAAAAAACGAGTCAGCAGGTAAAGGAAATTGATTTCATACCACTTCAGGTCGAAAGGTATGAATTGGTTATTAAAAAGGAAGATATAGACAAAGCGCCCTTTGCAGCTGTCCTGGAAATTCTCCGTTCCCCGGATTTCAAGGCCGAATTAGAAGGGATCGGCGGGTATGATCTGCAGGAAACTGGTGTAATTGTGGCTGAAACATAATCATCAGACCGTCAAAAAAGCCCAATAGCTGCGTTATTAACAACAACCCGTTCAATCAACGTACTCATGTACGCCTCAATCACGGGCTGTTATTAATGCCTTGCTCTTGAACTTTTTTGCTCGGCCTGAGTTTATTGACATTCTGTAATGAGAGTATAGCTCTCATTTTTTTTTGACTATTTTTACTGATTACAGTAGGTGGGGTGGGACAGACACAGCTCTGCTCAAAGTACATATAATGCTATTAACTATAGTCACAAAGAAATAAGCCGGAGGAGGGCTAAGTGTGTGTTCAATTCTTTCTGGAATAAAAATTGCGGTACTGGGGGGGGATGAGCGGGAACTGATTCTAGTTGCGGAACTGGTGAAGACAGGGGCTACGGTAGTGGTAGCCGGATTTCCCCGTGAGAAGGTATATCATGGTGCGTTTGTCGTTAATAGTGTGGAAGAAGCCTGCAAGGATATAGAAGTGCTTATATTACCATTGCCCGGTACCAATGATAAAGGGGTGATAAGGGCCGTATATGCTGAACAGGAACTTCAATTAACCGAAAAGGCGGTAGCCAGTATTGCTAGTAATGGACTTATCATCATAGGTTCGGCGAGAAAATTCCTTAAAGAATGGACGTCTAAATACAAATTAAACCTGCTGGAAATCGTTGAGATGGATGACATTGCCATTCTAAACTCAATTCCAACTGCAGAAGGTGCGATCCAGATTGCGATGGAAGAGACTGACATTACTATTCATGGTAGTAAGACCTGTGTAATCGGCTTTGGGCGAGTGGGCATAACTATGGCTCGGACCTTAAAGGCTTTAGGTTCAGATGTTACTATAATTGCCAGAAATCCGGGACAGCTGGCCCGGGCTTACGAAATGGGGTGCAATCGAGCCGGATATGATGACCTCCATAAAATTATGAATTACACCGACATTGTTTTTAATACGGTTCCAACTATGATACTGGACAGCAGTATTTTAAAATATGCTAATCCCGATGTACTTATCATTGATCTTGCGACTCAACCGGGAGGGACTGATTTTGAAGCGGCCAATACTTTCGGCTTGAAAGCCATATTAGCCCCTGGACTTCCCGGTAAGGTTGCTCCGGTTTATGCCGGTAAAATTCTGGCCGAGGTTATACCCCGGTTGATCATGACCCACCATGGTAAAGCCGAAAAAGACTTGCTTTATGGTTAACGAGGAGGTGTAAATAGTGCATGTGGAAAGATTAACTGGAGTAAGGATCGGTGTAGTATTGACTGGTTCACATTGTACCATGGGGGAGGCCCTGCCTCAGATCGGCAAACTTAAAGCTGAAGGGGCGGAAATCTATCCTATCATCTCCTACACGGTTGATGAAACCGATAACAGATTCTATAAGGTCGCTGATCTGAAAACCTTTTTGGAACAGATTACGGACCAACCAATTATTAATACGATCGTTACCGCCGAACCAATAGGTCCACAAAAAAAACTTGATGCCGTCGTAGTTATGCCGGCTACCGGTAATACTATTGCCAAACTGGCCAATGGTATTGTAGATACTCCAGCCTTGATGGCTATCAAAGCCCATCTAAGGAATCAGCGGCCGGTAGTCATTGCCATTTCGACCAATGACGCTTTGGGTATTAATGCCCGCAATCTCGGATTACTTCTGAATATGAAAAACATTTATTTTGTGCCTTTTCGGCAGGATGACCCCTATCAAAAATCGAATTCTCTACTTGCTAACCTTGAGCTGGTGGTTGATACTACAATATGCGCCTTGCAAGGCAAACAAATTCAACCACTTTTATTGGGAGCGTTGTAGTTGCCTGATCAGTTGTGTTAAAATGTTAGGATAAAAATTATTAACTATGGGCAGGCAGGGGGTTTAGTTGTGGCAGAGGGCTTAAAAATAGCAGTAGTAGGGGCTACGGGTGCAGTAGGGCAGGAAATGCTTAAGGTTTTAGAGGAAAGAGATTTTAAAGTCAAAGAGATTCTATGTTTGGCTGACCCGAGTGAAGCAGGGTCCAAGATAAAATTCAAAGGTGAAACCATTATTGTGAGGCAAGTCGATGCCGATGCGTTTAAACAATCGGATGTGGCTTTGTTCGCAGTAGGAAGCGATATTAGCCAACAGTTAGCGCCTATGGCCGTAGAAAACAACTGCGTAGTAATTGATAATAGTTATGCTTTCCGCTTGGATGATGGTGTACCGCTGGTGGTGCCGGAGGTTAACCCTCTGGATATAGGCTTTCATAAGGGGATTATTGCCAATCCTAATTGCTCGACGATCATAATGGTGGTGGCGATCAATCCTATTCACCTGGCCGCCGGCATTAAAAGGGTGGTAGTATCCACCTACCAGGCAGTTTCAGGTGCGGGCATAGCAGGCCTTAATGAACTGGAGATCAGCACCCGCAATTATTTGGAACATCGCGAAACAACTCCGGAAGTTTTTCAATATCAGATTGCCTTTAATTTAATACCGCATATAGATGTCTTTGTGGAAGATAATTATACCCGGGAAGAGATGAAAATGGTCTGGGAGACCAGAAAAATTATGCATGCCCCTGATTTAAGAATTGCGCCAACCGCAGTAAGGGTACCGGTGTTCAGAAGTCATTCGGAATCTATCAATTTAGAAACTGAGAAGCATCTGAGTATCGAAGAAGTTAGACGAATACTAGCTGCTGCTCCAGGGGTGATAGTGCAGGATAATCCTCAAGCTAATATCTACCCGATGCCGCTTTATACTTCGAATAAGGATGAGGTGTTTGTGGGTAGGATTAGAAACGATATGTCGGTTGAAAATGGTGTGGCGTTATGGGTGGCAGCCGATCAGATCAGGAAGGGCGCGGCCACCAATGCTATTCAAATAGCGGAGATAGTTGCTGATAAAAACCTATATTAGGAAGTGTATAAATTGAGGATTTTGGTTCAGAAGTTTGGCGGAACATCACTAGCCACTACCGAATTAAGATCAAGGGTGTGCGATATCATTGCCGCCACGCAGCAGGCAGATTTTGCCCCGGTGGTAGTAGTTTCGGCCATGGGCCGGGAAAGCGCTGCCTATGCTACAGATACACTGCTCAATCTGATTAAAGAAGTAAATCCTGACCCATTACCTCGCGAATTAGATATATTATTATCCTGCGGTGAGACTATTTGTGGAGTTCTGCTGGCCAATCAACTGAGTGCGCAGGGAATAAAAGCACGTTTTCTTACTGGTGAACAGGCTGGAATTGTGACTGACGGCAATTATGGAAATGCTCATATCCGCTATGTGAACCCACAAAAGATTTTGGAGTGCCTGGAGAATGGTCTGGTTGCGGTAGTGGCGGGTTTCCAAGGCATAGGTCAGAACGGCGATTTAAACACACTGGGTCGGGGGGGCAGTGATACTACGGCCAGCGCCCTGGGGGTGGCATTGAACGCCGAGTTCATAGACATTTATACTGATGTGGAAGGGGTCATGACAGCCGACCCGCGCATCGTAGAAAATGCTCGGTTACTGGATTCCATTAATTATAATGAGATCTGCCAGTTGGCGCGGGATGGGGCCAAGGTAGTCCATCCGCGGGCTATTGAAATAGCCATGCAAAAAGGGATTCCACTCCGGATAAGGTCTACTTTTTCAGATTCATTAGGGACCATGGTCTCGAATCAGGTTGATAAGATTGATGAACCGGTAAAAATCATAAGTGACCGGCTAATTACAGGAATAACTTATACAGCCAACATTGCCCAGATAAAAATTAATACCACTGGTGTGGACAAAAAGAACCGCATCGAATTAAAAGTATTTAAAGCAATGGCTAAGGCTGGGGTAAGTGTCGATTTCATTACAGTTCAGCCTCAAGCCATAATGTTTACGGTTAATTATGACAAGGCTATGAAGACTAATGAAATTTTGCGAGGACTTGATCTGATTCCGGAAATAGAGTTCAATTGTGCCAAGGTAGCAATTGTAGGAGCTGCTATGACTGGGATACCGGGTGTTATGTATAAGGTTGTGGAAGCCATGGCCGAAAATGATATAGCGATTTTGCAGTCTGGTGATTCTTATACCAACATTTGGTGTTTGGTGAAAAAAGAAGATATGAATAAGGCGGTGCAAGCCTTACACGACAAATTTGAATTGGGAAATGATTAGCATAAGAAGAAGGTGGGGAAATAATAATGACTCTTAAAATGTATACGGCCATGATAACCCCCTATCATCCTGATTTGCAGGTGAATTTTGCTCGGGCAGGTGAACTCGCTGAGTATTTGGCTGCCAATGGCAGCGATGGAATTGTTGTCAGTGGAACAACCGGCGAATCACCGGTATTGAAGCAAGATGAAAAATTACGCTTGTTTGCCGAGGTAAAGGCCAAAGTCGGGGACAGGGTTGAAGTTTGGGCTGGCACCGGTTCCTATGATACTGAGGCCTCCATACGGTTGAGCCTGGCAGCCGAGAAGACTGGCGTAGACGGCCTGCTGGTGGTAACTCCATATTACAGCAAGCCCTCCCAGGAAGGGCTTTATCAACATTTTAAAGCCATTGCTGAGAGTGTATCCATCCCGATTATGCTTTATAACATTCCCGGACGCACCGGAACTAATATGCTGCCGGAAACAGTGGCGCGCCTGTCAGAAATAGAAAACATTACATCTATTAAGGAATCCAGCGGCATGATGGATCAGATGTCACTGTTAAAAAACATGCTGCCCGAGACTATGGCTATATATTCGGGTGATGATTCCCTGACTCTGCCCATGCTGGCCCTGGGGGCGGCGGGAGTGGTTAGTATTGCATCACATGTGGTAGGTAAAGAGATTAAAGAGATGCTGGGTGCTTTCGCCGCCGGCGAAGTAAAACGGGCGCAGGAACTCCATAATCACCTTTTCCCCATGTTTAAAGGTTTGTTTATTACCACTAATCCGGTACCGGTGAAAGAAGCGTTAAATATTTTGGGAATGGATGTCGGGGGACTGAGATTGCCTTTGTGTCAAGCTAATGAAGCGGAAATAATTCAACTGCGACAGTTGCTGGTCAGTTATAATTTAACATAATAATTAACATTAGGATTATATCAATTACTTAATAAAATGGACCTCTCGAAGGTTCATTTTCTATTTATGGGTATACATAAATTTACATATTTTAGCAGTAATATAAGTTGAATGTAGCCTATGTTTCGGCTATAATAAGCAAAGCGGTATTGTTCGGATTCCTGCTAAGTTTAAAAAATTGAATACGAAGGAGGTGTTTGAGTGTCAGACGATGCACGATTGCAGATGATTCCCCTGGGCGGATTGGGGGAAATCGGCAAAAACATGATGGCAATCAGATACCAGGATACAATCGTGGTGATTGATGCCGGGCTCATGTTTCCCGAAGACGAATTGCTGGGGATTGACGTGGTAATCCCCGACATCTCATTTTTGGTGGAAAATCGAGACAAAGTCAAAGCAATTCTGCTAACCCATGGGCATGAAGACCATGTAGGTGCTCTGCCTTATGTCTTAAAGGAGATTAATCCACCAATCTATGGCAGTAAGTTAACCCTAGGGATAGTTGAAGGAAAACTGAAGGAACATAATCTAGATAATGTACAGCTGAATATAGTGCGTCCCCGGGATTCAATAAAAGTTGGGCCATTTGAAATTGAATTCTTCAGGGTAAGCCATAGCATACCCGACGCAATGGGTATTGCTATTCATACCCCTTTAGGAATAATATTTCATACTGGGGATTTCAAGATCGATCAGACTCCGGTCGATGGTCAGGTTATTGATTTTCGAAAAATGGCTGAGTTGGGTGAAAAAGGTGTGCTGGTCATGTTAAGTGACAGTACTAATGCTGATCGGAAGGGCTTTACCCAGTCCGAAAAAGTCGTGGGGAATACCTTTGATGATCTTTTTGGCAGATGTGAAGGGCGCATAATTGTTACCACTTTTGCCTCTAATGTACACCGGATTCAACAGGTAATTACGACGGCTGAGAAATATGGCCGCAAGGTCTCGATAGTAGGCCGGAGTATGGTTAATAATATCAAGATATCCAGCCAGCTTGGCTATATTGACATAGCTGAGGACACTCTGATAGAAATGGAAGAAATTAATAAATATCCGCCCGAGAAGGTAGTCATTGCGACAACCGGCTCCCAGGGTGAACCCATGTCAGCATTGACCCGGATGGCTACGGCTGACCATCGCTGGGTGGGAATCAAACCGGGGGATACGGTTATTATTTCGGCAACCCCTATACCCGGCAACGAGAAGCTCGTCACCAAGACCATAGATTTACTTTTCAAACAGGGTGCCGAGGTAATATACGAAAAAGAGGCGGGGGTACATGTCTCTGGCCATGCTTCCCAGGAAGAACTGAAGCTGATACTGAATATCATTAAACCTCGGTATTTTATACCGGTTCACGGCGAATATCACCATCTTATGAAACATGCCAAAATAGCTGAAAGTCTAGGGATACCGCGTTCACGGATTTTCGTAGCTGAAAATGGCCAAATTATAGAGATTAGCAAGAAGAAGGCGCATGTGGCAGGCAAGGTAACTGCTGGCAAAGTGCTGGTGGATGGACTGGGTGTTGGTGATGTCGGCAATATAGTACTAAGGGATCGTCGGCAGCTCTCCCAGGATGGTATCATGATTGTAGTGGTGTCTATTACCAAGGAAAATGGCGAAGTAGTCTCTGGACCTGATATTGTCACCCGGGGCTTTGTGTATGTAAGGGAATCTGAACAATTAATTGAGAACGCTAAAGCCAAGGTGAGAGAAGCCATGGAACAATGTCAACGCAAGAATATAACCGAATGGGCTGTTATTAAGTCTCAGATTCGCGATAAGCTGGGCAAACATCTGTATGAAAAAACAGGACGCAGACCTATGATTATGCCCATAATTATGGAGATATAAATCCCCGTACAGGACATTAATATGAATACCTTGCTAGATTTTTCCGGCAAGGTGTTTTTTTTTGCCTTTCTTGCCATGGGACAGAGGGACGGGTCCTTTGTCCCACTCAAAAGATGCAAAAAGTGGGACAAAGGACCCGTCCCTCTGTCCCTGTCATGTATTTTTTTCCTGAGTGAAGGCAACTCTAAGAAAAACAATTCTGCTGATGAAAGGAGTATGTCCATTTTGACAGAAAATACAAATGAACAAGAAACACAAGATTCCAAGCTGGAAAATATCAAAGAACTTGGGCAGATAGAAATACCGAATTTTAAAAGTGATATACATTGTTTAACGATTGCCGGACAGGTAGAGGGTCATCTGGTTTTGCCTCCCCAGAACAAAACTACTCGCTATGAGCATGTGATACCACAGCTGGTAGCGGTCGAGGAAAATCCACAGATAAAGGGTTTGCTGGTCGTTTTAAACACGGTCGGGGGGGATGTAGAGGCCGGTCTGGCTTTGGCGGAGATGATTTCCGGTCTTTCCAAACCGACTGTCTCAATTGTATTAGGCGGAGGACATTCCATTGGTTCCAGTATTGCGGTAAGTGCTGATTATACATTTATTGCTCCATCAGCGACTATGACTATTCACCCTATTCGACTGACAGGTCTGGTTATTGGAGTGCCGCAAACTTATGAATATCTCGATAAGATGCAAGATCGGGTGGTCAACTTTGTGGTACAGCACTCCAATGTAACTGATAAAAAGTTCCGGGAACTGATGTTTAGAACGGGAGATTTGGCCCGTGACATAGGAACGGTTTTGGTGGGCAAAGATGCTGTAGACTGCGGGCTGATAGACCAAGTAGGCGGACTGCATGACGCAGTTAAAAAGCTGCATGAACTAAAAGATGCGCCTGGAGGTGTTCTGCAATGATAATGTATATAGCTGATCCCCAGGAGTTAATTAATGGTATGGAATTCCGGGAAGTGGTGCAAATCAATCTCCCTTCGGGAGGATATGCAAATGCAGAATCTCTGGCTTACAATAAGGTAAGGATAATCGAGATAGTAAGTACCGATCCCATGGATTATATGTATGAGCAATATCAACCCGGCAATATTATAACCCTTTAGAGCAAGCGAGAGACTAAAGGGCTTGGTTTGCTGGGACAAGGGGACGGGTCCCCTGTCCCACTCAAAGAATACAAAAAGTGGGACAGGGGACCCGTCCCCTTGTCCCAGCCCCTTGTTCTCGCAGCAACCTGTTCCCCCATCCTAATCTAAAACATGGCACGTTCGGCAGAACGTGCCATTTTCTTAGTAATTTTTAATACAAAGCTGTGCTATAATTACTAAAGCATTTGTTGGGGAGGATAAGTAATTTGACGATTTTACAAGCTATATTCTTGGGGATGGTGCAAGGCCTTACTGAATTTATACCGGTCAGCAGTTCAGGACACCTAGTAATTTTCCAACACGTATTGGGGATACAGGGAAGTTCGCTGACTTTTGATGTTTTAGTTCATATGGGGACCCTGATGGCGGTCTTGGTTGCCTTCTGGCATGACATTTTCGCTATTCTTAAGAAGCCGTTTGCCAAGATTACTTATCTTATCATTGTAGGTTGCATTCCTGCCGGTTTGATGGGGTATTTTGTGCAGCCCCTGTTTGAGAAATTTGAAAATCTGCTGGTGGTTGGAATTGGTTTGCTTATCACCGGAATGATCCTGAAATTTTCGGATATGGTCACCCATAATTCATTGAATTTGAAGGAAGCGCGAGAAACAACTTATGGGGACGCGTTGTTTATTGGTTTGTTGCAGGGAATTGCTATTGTTCCCGGGATATCCCGCTCCGGTGCTACCATTGCCGGGGGATTGGTGGCCGGTCTAGAACGTACCTTTGCAGCACGTTATTCCTTCTTGGTAGCAATTCCGGTCATTTTGGGAGCTGGTCTAGTGCAAATGAAAGATTTCTCATCCATGGCTATAACAGGTAGTATTGTCCCGTACATAATTGGGCCTCTGACAGCTGCCATCTTTGGTTATTTGGCTATAAAAATAGTAATGAATATGGTGCGTAATGGCCGTATAGCTGTCTTTTCCTACTATTGCTGGATTGTTGGAGCACTTTCTATTGGAGCATATTTCTATTTCTAATGGGACTATGAACCTGTCCCTCTGTCCCACAGGAGGCAACTTGAAGGAAATCGAGATTATTGAAGCGAAGATAATAGCTTGATATTGAATATATAGTGAGATTAAAAGGTGATTTAATTATATGACCAAAAAGAAGGTTGTCCGTCCGCAGCGAAAACTAAATGAATTCGGCGATTCCCAATCTGCAGCTGCTCTGCGCACCGTAATCAGAGCTGAAGTGGTATCGGTAATATTATTTATGGTGGCAGTGTTCATAACGCTAAGCCTCAGAAACTCAGCGGGATTAGCGAATGATGCTCAATTTATTGGCATCCTGGGTACATACCTCAGCAGTGTTATGCGGAGTTTGTTTGGATCTGGTGCGATGATCGCTCCGCTCTACTTGCTTTTCTGGTCCATTCACATCGGCCTCTACAAAAAAATATGGTCAGTTAGGATGGGAGGACTCACACTATTGAGTCTGACAGTGATTGTATATTTGAGCACCTATGATATCCCTCTGGGCCTAAATTCCTGGGAGGCTGCGCTGGGGGGAATGGGCGGAGGTTATGTCGGTGGCGGCCTGGCCTATGGCCTGATTCGGCTTCTGGGTAGAATAGGGACTTCCATTCTTATTATTATGTGCGTATTATTGTCGCTGGTAATGATTCTGGAAAAATCGCCATCGGAGATTGCTGTTCTGGCTTGGAATAACAGCAAAATATTTAGGGAAAAGCTAAAATCAATGATGTTTTATGAGGAAGAAATTACCGCTCCCGCAGCTCTAGAGGAACCTGTAATTATTAATCCGGATAATAACAGAACTGACTATGAATCCCTTACCGGCAGAAATCCGACGTCTGATCCGCCAATCAAAGAATTTAAATCTGAAAAAGCCAAAACGCCTAAACCTTTAGAGATAGTGTATCGGGCCCGAGAAGATATGAATAACTATATTAAGCCATCTTTGGAGATGCTGAGTATTGTAGAAAGTGATCGAACTATCGACAAAAAGCATATCAAGGATAGTATTACGGTACTGGAAGATACTTTTGCCAGTTTTGGGGTTAGCGTAAAAGTTAACCAAGTGAGTTGTGGCCCTGCCGTTACTCGTTATGAACTAACTCCTGCACCAGGGGTAAAGGTAAGCAAAATTATCAGTCTCACCGATGACTTGCAATTGAATCTGGCTGCACCCGGGATACGTATAGAGGCTCCTATTCCGGGTAAATCAGCTATAGGCATTGAAGTACCAAGTTCCAAGGTTGGCAGTGTTGGGCTCCGCAGTCTGCTCGGTGCCAGTTCCTTCAAGAAACTAAATAGTCCGCTGGCCTTTGCGCTGGGGGAAGACATAGGGGGAAATCCAGTAGTAGCCAAGCTTAGTGATATGCCCCATCTTCTGATTGCCGGTTCGACCGGTTCAGGGAAGAGCGTTTGCCTGAACAGTATAATTATGGGTTTACTATACAATGCTACACCTGATGAGCTGAAACTTGTTTTTATAGACCCCAAAATGGTGGAATTAACAATATACAATGGTATACCGCACCTTTTGACACCGGTGGTGACAGACCCTAAAAAGGCTTCGGTAGTATTGCGGTGGATGACTACCGAAATGGAAAAACGGTATAAGATGTTTGCTGATAAGGGAGTCCGTGATATATATCGCTATAATCAAGCGGCCTCGCCGTTGCCTTTTATCGTTATTATTATCGATGAACTGGCGGACTTAATGATGGTCGCTCCCGTGGAAGTGGAAGATTCCATATGCAGATTGGCGCAGATGGCTCGGGCAGCCGGCATTCATTTGATCGTTGCCACCCAGCGGCCTTCTGTTGATGTGGTAACAGGTATCATCAAGGCCAATATACCTTCCCGAATTGCCTTCGCGGTCTCATCTCAGACTGATTCCCGCACTATTCTCGATATTGGGGGAGCTGAGAAGCTTCTCGGCAAAGGTGATATGCTATTTTCACCAGTGGGAGCGGTTAAACCCTATCGGGTACAGGGGGCCTTCGTATCAGATAGCGACATTGAAACAACCGTGACCTTTATTAAGGAACAGAGCTTATCAGGCGACCATACCGACCAGTTTAAGGAAATAGAGATATCCCTTGAAAACACCGACTTGGATAATGGGGATGACTTATTCTGGGATGCAGTAAGGGTTTTAGTAGAGAATCAAAAAGCCTCGGTGTCTTTTTTGCAGCGCAAACTGCGGGTTGGGTACGCTCGTGCGGCACGACTGATGGATCTGATGGAAGAACGGGGAATTGTTTCTGAATCGGACGCCAGCAAAAAACGCGAAATATTGATCGATGCAGAACAGCTAGAAAAACTATACGCGAATAATAAACTATGCTAGTATGATTTTATCAAACACTTACTCTACTGAGGAAGTGTTTGATAAAATCGCTCGCGGCACGATGCACATAAAACGCGAAAGGAATGCGCTATAGCGCCCGCGTTTTGGCGCGCAATTCGCACAAGTGCTCATTGAATTATCAAACACCCTTAAGACACCTACTCTATAGGTGGGGGATAAAGCGATTTTTCGTCAGTGGTGGGTTGGGGCCGCAACTGAGGAGTGTTTGATAAAAACGCTCGCGGCGCGATGCACACAAAACGCGAAGGGAATGCGCTGCCCGTCCGCGTTTTGGCGCATAATTCGCACAAGTGCTCATTGAATTATCAAACGCTCTTAAGACACTGAGGAACGTTTGATAATAACGCTCGCGGCACGATGCACACAAAACGCGAAAGGAATGCGCTATAGCGCCCGCGTTTTGGCGCACAATTCGCGTAAGCGCTCATTGAATTATTATTCAGTTAATGTTGGAGGATCGGCATGAAGCTTACCTCTAGAGAGAGAGAAATAGTCGACGCATTGCAGAAGGAACCGCTTATTTCTCAGGATGAACTGGCACTTCATTTTGGCATAAGCCGCTCTTCTGTGGCTGTGCATATATCTAATCTTATGAAAAAGGGAGTAATCCTGGGCAAGGGTTATGTTTTTAATAAAAAGGTTTCGATTGTGGTGGTAGGTCAGGTTTATCTGGAGATAAGTGTTCTGGAAGCGGATCGCACTTTTATAGACATGAAGTACACGGGTTTTGGGCAGGAAGTATGCAAGACGCTATCTGGTTATGGGATCAGTACCAAGCTGATCACCGTGGTGGGCAACGATGATCTTGGCAATAGTATTCTGAAAGACTTGCAGGCTGATGAGGTTGACATAGCCCACATTTACCGACACCCGGAGAAAAGAACCTGTAAGCAAGTTGTATCTAACCGCGGGCTTCATTTAGAAGAAGGTTTTACTCAGCAAGACTTCCAACAAGCGATTGCCGCCCGTGAATGGGTGGCATCTAACTGTGATTGGCTGATTGTAGAACCGGGATTTACTGAGCTGTTAAGTAATAAAATATTGAGTCGGGCCGATAGAAATCCGGTTTTATGTGGATGCTGGTGTGCGTATGAAGTTATTCCTGATTTTTTATCAGGTTACAATTTGTTAGTGCTAGGAACAAAGAATTTTGAGGATTATGACCTTTATGTGAATAGAGGCATGGAGTTGATTGAAGCTGGCACGCAAAATTGTATAATAACTGATGGAAGCAATGGTATGATATTAATAAATGAAGAAGGAGCCCGGGATTTTCCACTGCCTCCCAACCAGACTTTTGACAGCAGCCAAGATCTGCATATTTTTCTAGCTGGCCTGGTGCATGGTTTATCGGCAGGATATCCAATAAGACAAGCATTGCGCATTGCTAGTGGTGCTGCTCACTTGAACAGGGATAACGGATAACCCGGATATAAATATTGGGGTGATTGACATAGGTACCTTTGGAGAAACATTAAGAAGAGAACGCGAAAGACAGGGTATCAGCCTGGACACGGTGGCTGAAGCGACCAAAATCCGTAAACACTATCTCAATGCTTTGGAGCAAGAAGACTTTGATGTTCTTCCGCCCCGTGTCTATGCAACGGGTTTTGTGGCAACTTATGCCCGTTATTTGAAATTAGATGCGGAAGCTGTTGTCGAGCAGTTTAAGAGCTTGGCTTACTTCAACAAAATCGAACCAGCTCCCGTATTAGCCCCGAAACGGACTAAACGTGCATTGAAAATACCCATCCAAAACATAATTGCGGCAGCTATGTTCCTGCTCATAGCTTTATGGGTTGGCAACCTAGTTAGTGCTTATATAGCCCAGCGAGGAATTGCTGGGCCGCCGAGCGTACAGCAGCCCGCGGTCGTTAATCCTCCTGTGGAACAAACCGTCCCTGACAAGCTGGTTCTAGCCATTGCCGCGCGGCAAAAATGCTGGCTGCAGGTTACTGTTGATGGGACAGTGGAGTTTTCCGGTATTGTAGAGGCTGGTGATAATAAATCTTTTCAAGCTACTGGATCGATTATCGTGAAAGCGGGTAATGCAGGGGGAATTGATTTGTCTCTAAACGGCAAGCCCCTGGCACCGTTGGGCAATGTGGGACAGGTAGTGGAGAGACAATTTGATAAAGGCAGTATTGCCAAGGAATAGGAGCGCCCATAAGTGAATGTTGGTTTTATCAGTTTAGGTTGTTCGAAAAACCAGGTTGATAGTGAAATTATGATTGCGACCATGAAGAATTCGGGTTACAAAATTGTTAATAAGCTCACCAGAGCTGAGATCATAATTATTAATACCTGCGGATTTATTAACGAAGCGAAAGAAGAAGCAATTAATACTATTATAGAAACAGGAAAATTGAAGAAAACTGGCCATTTACAGTATCTGGTGGCAACGGGCTGTCTGGCCCAGAGATACGGACAGGAACTGCTGGATGAGATGCCTGAGTTGGATGGAATTGTAGGTATCTCATTTTTTACGGATATTCACAAAGTAGTCAGCCGTATTCAGCAGGGAGAAAGGGTGGCCTTGTTGGGTGCGCCTCCAGTGGTTTTTATGGAAAAGGGTCCTCGAGTACTTACCACTCCAGCCGGTTCAGCCTATTTAAAAATTACCGAAGGCTGCAATAATCGCTGCAGTTATTGTGCGATACCCATGATCAGAGGTAACCTGCGCTCGCGACCTCAGGCGGAAATTATTCAAGAAGCCCGAGATCTGATAAACAGGGGTGTGCGTGAACTGGTGGTGGTAGGTCAAGATACGGCTATGTATGGAACAGATTTAGGGGGAAAACCTAATTTATCGGGTCTGTTAAAGGAAATGACCGCTATTGATGGACTGGAATGGATTCGTTTGATGTATCTCCATCCCGCTCACATCGATGAGCAGATTATAGAGATCATAGCAGGTGAAGATAAGGTTTTACCCTATCTCGATATACCCATTCAACACGCTGCTGACCAGGTCCTAAAGGACATGAACCGAAAACATGACTACCAGCAGCTGCATTCATTAATACGACGGCTAAGAGAGCAGATAAGTGATTTAGTATTAAGAACAACGGTAATGTTAGGCTTTCCGGGTGAGAATGAAGCAGATTTCGAATTCTTGCATGATTTTGTACGGGCAACCGAATTCGATTGGTTAGGAGCCTTTGCCTTTACTCCAGAGGAAGGTACTGCCGCTTATTCCATGCCTGAACAGGTACCCGAGGAAGTTAAACAAGAGCGTCTGGATGCCATAATGAGCCTGCAGCAGGGTATAACCCGTCAAAAAAACATGACCAGGCTAAATAACAACGAGAAGATATTGATATCTTCTCAGGCATCCAAAAACCTTTACATCGGCCGAGCTTATTTCCAGGCACCAGCGGTTGACGGTATAACAATGGTAAAGACTGGAGCCAAACTGACCAAAGGCACTTTTATAAATGTTCACCTTAAAGGGATTAGAGACTATGATATGATTGGGGAACCGATTGATGAATATTCCGAATAGTATAACTATTTTTAGAATACTCCTGATTCCTATATTTGTGGTCTTGATGCTGACCAGAATCCCTTATGGCGGCACCATGGGAGCAGCAATTTTCCTGTTTGCCGCCTTGACCGACAGCCTGGACGGCTACTTGGCCCGTAAATGGAAGCAAACCACCAAGTTAGGGGCCATACTGGATCCCTTGGCTGACAAACTATTGATTACCGCTGCCTTGATCAGTCTAGTTGAACTTGGCCGACTCCCGGGTTGGATGGCCATTGTTATTATCGGCCGGGAATTTGCAGTTACAGGTTTGCGGGTAGTTAAAGCCGAGGAGGGGATAATCATCCCCGCCAGCAAAATGGGTAAACTGAAAACGATTAGCCAGGTTGTCGCCGTGCTAATCGTGATGTTACAGAACTTCTTCTATCCTCTAGCTAATTGGCCAATCGGGCATTGGGCCATGTATATAGCGTTGATAATAACTCTCGTTTCCGGTATAGAGTATTTTCAGAAGAATAAGATAAATATCTATACATAATCATTAGTCCTTAGATAGCACTTACCCTCAGACCGTCAAAAAAGCCCAATAGCTACGTTATTAACAAAAGCCCGTTCAATCAACGTACTTGTTACGGGGACATTCCAAGGGACATTCCTCGAAGAGGTGTGTCCCAAAACCTTAATTGAGGTGTGTCCCCATACCTTATACCGCCTCAATCACGGGCGTTTATTAATGCCTTGCTCTTGAACTTTTTTGATCGGCCTGACTTTATCGACACTCTGACTTGCCTTCTAAGAAGGCAAGTTTCTTCACTTCTGCCCGCAGGCATGCAAAATTTTCAGGGGTCAAGGATTGCTTCCCAGCGGAAAGAGCCCGGTCAGGATAGGGATGGGTACAACAAGCTTCCTCCCGCCTCCACCATTATTACTAGACATTGTTAATATAAGCACAAGCAACGCAAGATCAAAGTTTTTGAAAACTGATTAAAATAAGTTGACAAAAATAAGTTGAGATTATATATTTAATGCAATTGAAAAGTAAACTGATGAGCAAGAGAAGTAGGTTAGGGAAAGTATTTCAGAGAGCCGCCGGTTGGTGTGAATGCGGTAATACGGAACTAATTGAATGGACTTGCGAGGGCGACTCGAAACCAGCCGGGAGTAGACGTCGACGGGAACCCTGTCCGTTATCAGTGGGGTGCGCATGATGGTGCGTAAGATGAGTGGGTAACTTTGTTACCAAATTAGGTGGTACCGCAGAAGTGTAAGCTTTTGTCCTTATTAAGGGCAAAAGCTTTTTTTATTGCCCATTATGCTCCCCATGTTTCATTTTAGGACTTAGATCTCCATCAACTGATGAAATGAGGTTAGGAAAATGATCAGACCAAGCAGTGAAACCATACTGAAATTAGCCCAGGAATATAGTGTGATACCTATATGCCGCGAAATTCATGCGGATGTCATCACTCCTATTACCCTCTTGCGCAAGCTCGCCGGTATGAGTACACGATATTTTTTGCTGGAAAGCGTTGAGGGAGGGGAGAAGTGGGGGCGCTATTCCTTCCTGGGCTACGATCCGCTTATGCGGGTATACTGCAAAGAAGGGGTGGTTACTATCGAACGTGATGGTGACAGCACCCATATCCAGACTGAATCTCCTTTGGATGTACTGCGGGCAATTCAGCAGGAATATACCTCGCCGAAGCTGCCCGGGATGCCTCCTTTTACCGGAGGTTTTGTGGGGTATTTTGCCTATGCCATGATCGCCTACGCAGAACCTAAATTAAAAATCAAGCGGGGCGAGAGCAACGATTTCGACCTGATGCTGTTTGATAAGGTAATCGCTTTTGATCATCTCAAGCAGAAAATTTGTATTGTGGTCAATATGCAGACCGACAATGTGTTGGACAATTATGGGCGGGCCACGGCCGAACTGGAAGCCATTGCCGGGTTAATCCGTGATGGCCAGCCTCTGGCTAAACTAAAGAACGAAAAGAGTGTGCAGTTTACCTGCAATGTGAGTAAAGAAGATTATTGTGCCATGGTGGAGAGGACTAAAGAATACATCAGGGAGGGGGACATTTTTCAGGCGGTTATCTCCCGCCAGTTTGTCGCTCCCTATCAGGAAAGTTTGCTGAATGCCTACCGGGTGTTGCGAACTACCAATCCTTCCCCTTATATGGTCTATATGCATATCGATGGTGATGAGATCATGAGTACATCTCCCGAAACCCTGGTGCGTCTGCAAAACGGAATGCTTACAACGTTTCCGGTGGCGGGTTCGCGCCCCCGGGGGAAAACAGAGGAGGAGGATCAGAATCTAGAGAAAGAGTTGCTGGCTGATGAAAAAGAACTGTCGGAACATAATATGCTGGTGGATCTGGGCAGGAATGATCTTGGCAAGATCTCCAGGTACGCTTCCGTCAATGTCACAGAATATATGATGGTCCACCGTTATTCCACCGTTATGCATATCTGTTCGCAGGTGGACAGCGAAATTGTCCCTGAGTGTGATGGATACAGCGCTATTGAAGCGGTATTGCCGGCAGGGACTCTGTCAGGAGCACCCAAGATACGGGCCTGCGAGATTATAGAGGAAATAGAAGGGGAGCCCCGCGGCATATACGGCGGCGCGCTGGGATACCTGGATTTTACGGGTAATATGGATACTTGCATCGCCATTCGCATGGCAGTGAAAAAGGGCAATCAGGTCTTTGTACAGGCCGGCGGAGGGATTGTGGCCGACAGTGTACCTGAGAATGAATATGAGGAATCCGCTAATAAGGCTCTGGCAGTGATAAATGCTATTCGCAATGCTGGTGAGGTGGATAACTAATGATTTTAATTATTGATAATTATGACAGTTTTACCTATAACCTGGTGCAGCTGGCGGGCAGCCTCAACTCTGATATCAAGGTCGCACGCAACGATGAACTGACGGTGGAGGAGATTAACGCCTTCGGGCCTACCCATATCATCCTGTCACCGGGGCCGGGCTACCCGAAGGATGCCGGCATATGCGAGGAGGTAGTCCGGCAGCTGGCGGGCAAAGCGGCTATACTCGGGGTATGTCTGGGACATCAGGGCATCTGCGAAGTATATGGAGCCGAAATCGGTCATGCCCGACGCTTGATGCACGGGAAAAAAAGTCGCATCAGTATAGATAACACCGTTCCTCTCTTTAAGGGGCTGCCTCCGCAGATTGAGGCAGCGCGTTATCATTCCCTGGCTGCCAGGAAAGAGACCCTCCCCGCTCATCTGCAGGTTATTGGAGAGGATGAGATGGGCGAGGTAATGGCAGTAAAACATGCGGATTTTGCGGTTTACGGTGTGCAGTTCCACCCGGAATCAATCTTGACCCCGATGGGGCCGGTTATTTTAAAAAATTTTTTAGGATTATAGGAGGGAAATGAAATGATACAGAAGGCAATTAAGGAAGTGCTCAGCGGCAACGATCTTGACATTGAAACCACTAAAGCGGTTATGCGGCAGATGATGGACGGCACGGCCACGCCAGCTCAGATGGGAGCACTACTGGCCGGGCTGCGGATGAAAGGCGAATCGGTGGCAGAGATCACTGCCTGCGCGGAGGTTATGCGGGAAAAAGGCCTTAAAATCAACCCGGTGCGCAAGGTCATTGATATTGTTGGAACCGGCGGCGACGGAACCAACACCTTCAACATTTCCACTACCTCAGCTTTTGTGGTGGCAGCCGGACGTGTTCCGGTAGCCAAACACGGTAATCGGGGCGTATCAAGCAAGAGCGGCGCTGCCGATGTACTGGAGCATCTGGGGGTAAACCTGAACCTTACTCCCGATCAGAGTGAGAAAATTCTGGAACAGAGCAATATTTGTTTCATGTTCGCGCAGGTCTATCATTCCTCGATGAAACACGCCGCACCGGTCCGCAGGGATATGGGAGTTCGGACTATTTTCAACGTATTGGGACCCCTGGCCAATCCGGCCGGTGCCACCATGCAGTTGATGGGGGTTTATGATCGCAAGCTGGTGGAACCGCTGGCCCAGGTACTATCCAACCTGGGTGTAGTGCGGGGGGTGGCAGTTAGCGGCAGTGATGGCATGGACGAGGTCACTCTCACCGGTCCAACTCATGTTTGCGAAATTCGAGACGGCGAACTGAGCAGCTATGATATTACTCCCGAGCAGTTTGGCTTTCAGCGCTGTAAACTGGAGGATCTGACCGGTGGCACCCCGGCCGAGAATGCCCAAATTACCTTGGAGATTCTAAATGGCAGAGAGCGGGGACCGAAACGGGATGTAGTGGTGCTCAACGCGGCCATGGCGCTCTATCTGGGGATTGACGACTGTCCGGTAACCGACTGTATCAAAATGGCTCAGGATTTGATTGATTCTGGCAAAGCGGCTGCCAAACTGGATGAGTTCCGTAGATTGACCAATGAGGTCTTATGATGATATTAGATAAACTAGCTGCTTCGGCTCACAACCGGGTGGTGCGCAATCAAGCTCGCATCTCGCTGGAACAGATGCAAAGAGCGGCCTGCGGTTTAAATGCTGACACCAGCCTTCCCTTTGAAAAGGCCTTGCAAGGCCCCGATATCAAGTTTATCTGTGAAATAAAGAAGGCATCGCCTTCCCTGGGCTTAATCGCGCCTGACTTCCCTTACCTGCAGATTGCCAAGGAATATGAGCAGGCCGGGGCAGCCGCGATCTCGGTACTAACCGAACCGGAATACTTTCAGGGAAGGGACGAATATCTGGCTGAGATTCAAAAAACGGTTGCCATTCCACTGTTACGCAAGGACTTTATGGTGGATGTATACCAGATCTATGAGGCCAAAACTATAGGTGCCTCAGCAGTCCTGCTCATTTGTGCACTGCTGAATACGCCGACCATTCGAGATTATATTGCGGTATGCGATGAGTTGGGCCTGTCAGCGCTGGTGGAAGCGCACGACGAGCGGGAAGTAGAATCGGCCCTGGCAGCCGGAGCGCGCATCATAGGGGTTAACAACCGCAATCTCAAAGATTTCACGGTAGACCTCAATAATAGTCTGAAGCTGCGCCAATTGGTGCCGGACAACATTCTTTTTGTAGCTGAAAGCGGTATTCGCAGCGCCGCCGATATCGAGGTGCTGCGTAAAGCTAAAGTGAACGCGGTGCTGATCGGGGAAGCCCTGATGCGCAACCCGGATAAAGTCAAAATGTTGGCCGAACTGCGGGGAAACTTCCGATGACCCGGATAAAAATTTGCGGCTTGACCCGCGAAGAGGACATTGCCGCCGTCAATCGATGCCTGCCTGACTATATAGGCTTGGTATTTGCCGAAAGCCGGCGGCGGGTGACGCCAGAGCAGGCGAGGCGACTTAAAGCAGGTTTGGATGATCGTATTAAAGCGGTGGGTGTTTTTACTAATGCGCCCGTGCCATTTATAGTGGACCTGTGTGAGCAGAAAATCATCGACGTAGTGCAGCTGCATGGCGATGAAAACGAAGCCTTCATCCAGTCGCTCAAACAAGAAATCGCTTGCCCGGTGATCAAAGCCGTACGGGTACAGAATAGGGAGCAAATTCTGCAGGCCCAGGAAATGCCCTGCGATCTGCTTTTGCTGGACACCTACCAGGAAGGGCAATATGGTGGCAGCGGCAGGACCTTCGATCGGAAGCTTATTCCGGCATTGGATAAGCGGTTTTTTCTGGCGGGTGGTTTGGAGGCCGGCAATATTGAGCAGGTGGTCCGGGAGTGCCATCCCTTTGGCGTAGACATCAGCAGCGGGGTGGAAACCGACGGCGTGAAAGATGAAGCTAAGATCAGACAAATCATTGCCATCATTAGAAGCTTTGATATGAAAGAAGGGAACAAAAAATTATGAAGCAAGACCGATTCGGTCCCTATGGGGGACAGTATATTCCGGAGACGCTAATGAACGCGGCCCTCGAGCTGGAACAGGCCTATGAATATTATAGACACGACGAGGATTTCCAGCAGGAACTCGACGAACTGATGAAAAACTATGCCGGGCGGCCCTCTATGCTTTACTATGCGTACAAGATGACCCGTGATCTGGGCGGTGCCAAAATTTATCTCAAGCGGGAGGATTTGAACCATACCGGATCGCATAAAATCAACAATGTTCTGGGGCAGGTGCTCCTCGCCAAGAAGATGGGGAAAAGCCGGGTGATAGCGGAAACCGGTGCCGGGCAGCATGGTGTGGCTACCGCCACCGCTGCAGCCTTGATGGACCTGGAATGCGAAGTCTTTATGGGCAAGGAAGATACCGAGCGTCAGGCGCTGAATGTCTTTCGTATGGAACTGCTCGGAGCTAAAGTGCATGTAGTCGAAAGCGGCACCCAGACTCTCAAGGATGCAGTCAACGAAACCTTTCGGGAATGGGCTTCCCGCATGGATGATACCTTTTATGTGCTCGGTTCGGTAATGGGACCCCACCCTTATCCTACTATGGTGCGGGACTTCCAGAAGATCATAGGCCAAGAAATAAAAGCTCAACTGCTGGCCAAGGAGAATAGGCTGCCAGATGCGGTCATAGCATGTGTCGGCGGCGGCAGCAATGCCATGGGGGCTTTTTATGAGTTTATTGCTGATACTTCGGTGCAGCTGATAGGCTGTGAAGCCGCCGGCTTAGGGGTGGATAACCCTAAAAATGCCGCCACTCTGGCCAACGGCAGCGTAGGGATATTTCATGGCATGAAATCTTATTTCTGCCAGGACGAGTTTGGGCAAATTGCCCCAGTCTACTCTATATCGGCCGGTCTGGACTATCCAGGGATCGGGCCGGAGCATGCCATGCTGGCCGATACAGGCCGGGCTCAGTATGTACCCATTACCGATGCGGAAGCGGTGGAGGCGTTCGAATATCTATCGCGCACCGAAGGAATCATCCCCGCTATTGAAAGCGCCCACGCGGTCGCCTATGCCTGCCAGCTGGCTCCAACTATGGATAAGGATAAGATAATTGTTGTTAACATTTCCGGACGCGGTGATAAAGATGTAGCGGCCATTGCCCGTTACAGGGGGGTAAAAATTTATGAGTAGAATTAAAAATGTATTCAATCATGGGAAGGCCTTTATTGCTTTTATAACTGCCGGAGATCCTAATCTGGATGTTACTGAGCAGTTGATACCCGCCATGGCCCAGGCGGGTGCAGACCTTATAGAAATCGGGATTCCTTTCTCTGATCCGGTCGCTGAGGGTATAGTCATTCAGGATGCCAGCGCGCGCGCTCTGGCTGCTGGAACTACTACTGAAAAAATATTTGATATGCTGCAGCGGGTGAGGGAAAAGACCGATATTCCGCTGGCATTCATGACTTATACCAATCCTATCTTTGTTTACGGCAGCGCGCGCTTCATGCAGCGGGCAGCGGCCTGTGGCATTGATGCGATCATCGTGCCCGATCTGCCCTTCGAGGAAAAAGAAGAACTCCTATCCTGCTACACGGCTTGTGACATTGACTTGATTTCACTTATCGCGCCTACTTCTAAACAACGTATATCCATGATTGCCGCCGAAGCCGAGGGGTTTGTTTACTGCGTTTCCTCCCTGGGTGTAACCGGGGTGCGCAGTCAAATAACCACCGACATTGCTGAGATGGTGGCCTTGGTCAAGGCCAGCCAGGACATTCCCTGTGCTATCGGATTTGGGATCTCGACCCCGGAGCAGGCCAGTGCTATGGCTGCTCACGCCGACGGGGTTATTGTGGGCAGCGCCATAGTGAAAATAGCTGAACAATATGGGGTGGAATGTGTCCAGCCGATCTCCGACTATGTGCGGCAGATGAAATCTGCCCTTAAATAAAGGGAGGTTACTAGAGATGATTTTTGTATTAAAATCGGGAGTGTCCGCGCAAAATATCGAGGCATTTACCCTGCAAATTGAAGCCCGCGGTTTCAAAACCTTTTTGAGTACCGGCACCGAACATACCGTGGTCTGTTTAATAGGCAACACGGCTACTATTGATTTAGATGCGGTGGTCCAGACCAACGAAATTGTGGAGTATGGCAAACGCGTTACCGAACCCTACAAAGCAGTGAACCGAGCAGTTCATCCAGAGGACACAGTTGTAAACGCTGGGGGTGTACTCATTGGACAGGGAATGTTTCAGGTAATATCGGGTCCCTGCTCGGTAGAAAGCGAAGCGCAGATTATCGAAGTGGCCAAATCTGTTAAAGCCAGTGGGGCCACACTGCTGCGAGGCGGTGCCTTTAAGCCGCGCACTTCACCCTACGCCTTTATGGGGCTCCAGGAGGATGGATTGCGGTTGTTGCTGAAGGCCAAGCAAGAGACTGGCTTGCCGGTTGTTACCGAGGTAATGAATCAGACGCAGCTGCCTTTGTTTGACGATATTGATGTTATTCAGATCGGGGCCCGCAATATGCAGAACTTCGATTTATTGAAAGAGGTCGGACGTTTGCGGAAACCCGTGCTGCTTAAAAGAGGGCTCGCTAATACTCTGGAAGAACTGTTAATGAGTGCCGAGTATATTTTGTCGGAAGGCAACAGCCAGGTCATCCTCTGCGAACGAGGCATACGCACCTTTGAAACCTCTACCCGCAATACCCTGGATTTGTCGATCGTGCCGTTGCTGAAAAAAAGAACCCACCTGCCGGTTATTGTCGATCCCAGCCATGCTGCAGGTCTCCGCGAGCTAGTTGCACCGCTGTCACGTGCTGCGGTAGCAGTCGGTGCCGATGGCCTAATGATTGAAACCCATAATGATCCCGCCCGGGCTCTGTGCGATGGAGCCCAGTCCCTGGATCTGATCCAGTTTGGCTGCTTGATGGAGGATCTTAAGCGTAGGATTGCCTTTGAAGGGAAGCGGATCGGAAATTTGTGAAAAATTCTATAGTTATTTTGAATAGGGGATATCTAACTAAAAAAAAATATTAAGTCCCAAAACAACTAAGTCAAGAAATTTTATCAGCATAGGGCCCTCCGGGGTGACAGGTCCCTTGTCCCACTTCTCTGTCACACAAATACAGCAAAAATCCGAGATAAGTATATTATATACGCGATACATATTGCCGCCTCTACCAAGCGAAATGATAAGGCAAGCAATGTATAACCATATATATCCAGAAAACTCAATTCAGGCTTATTATTTAAAGTGGTTGGAATATCTTTAAAGGTATAAAAAATATATAGCAATAATGAAATGAGACTTACAAACATTATGAATACTACACCTGCTGCTAATATCCTAAGCACGATGTCTATACTTATGCGTGTAGATAGATATCCAATAAAAGCAGTAGCTAAACCAAACCCTATAATATTCTTAATTGAAGCAAGTACTATTTTAATAAAAACTTTTCTCTGTTCATCGTTGTTCATTCATATCTTCCTTCTGGGTGACAGGGACCAGGGGATGGTTCGATGGTTCTCTGGCACATAAATATTATTCAGGGATTAATAAACTAATTTCTTTTAGCATTTTACTATGAGTTCATTCGGTGCTAAAAATTTTAATTCCAATCTTTTGATTTTCTCGTTTAATTAGCTTTTCCATTAACTACTATGCAATAATTATATTCATTTATTATAGCATCAATAGATTCCGGCAGCACTTCTTTATGTAACAGAGAATCATCCCCTGTCATTGTATCCGAGAGTATCGTTGATAGAGAAGGGACACGGGGACGGGTCCCGCGTCCCAGAATTTAATGGTATAAAATGATGACTCTGAGCTGAAGAGGGACAGGTCCATTATCCCTGAGCGCGGCGGGAAGCAAACGTATAAAATACCAAAGTAACATAAAAGAGGAAAATTGAATAAAGTATTGTAGGCTATGTCGTATATAGAAGCTTTAGAATTAAGTTCCATGAAATAATTAATATGAGGAGGTTTAATAATGACAAAGCATCATCCGTCTTGTGGTTGCTCGGATTGTTTCCCTGAGCATGAGCACAAGCATAATGAGACTAAAGTGGTTTTTAGCTGCGGATCAGGTGGGGGGGCAAATATACCAGTTAGCCGCGCAGTAGCATTAGGGGCAGCATTAGGATCAGCCTATCAACAACCTAGTTTGATAGTGGGAACTGTAACCCTTAATACCAGAGGACTTAAAAGCCCCAGCGTAAAGATTGATTATTCCAGCGTCGTAAGTTTTAAAACAACCCAATTCCTTTTTGAAATAGCCATAAGATTCCAGTTGAGCAGAGCCTGTAATAATGGACAAAAGATTCCGCTCGCCACCTGGACCTATGAAAGAGAAGTGGAAAGCCAGGTTCCCATTGAACTTATTGGTCCACTAAATGTTGAATTCAAAGACCCTATTGCTTTCACATGGTGCGATTGCATTGATTGCCCGGGTTGCTGCACCTATTTTGTGGAGATTGTCGATGTAGACACCGAAAATATAGATTTTGCTTTAGTCAGTAATGTGGGGATTAATGCCCTTGCTTTTAGCGATAAATAAAAAGGTTCCGGGTGTAGTGCCTAAAATTAAATAAAGAAAAACCAACCCAAGAAGGCTAGAATAAGATTAAGCTGTCTAGCCTTCTTGATTTTGTATTTAGATTCATATCGTCTCTTCGGATGCTCAACATTCTTATCCAGGCCGGTTCTTTTCACATGGGATAGAAAATTGCTTATAATAGTACCAGGTTTAAAATAGGAGTGAATACAATTTGAAGAATGCATACATTATTTCAACCGGGTCTGAACTATTACTCGGAACTACCGCGGACAGTAATTCGGTTTTTTTAGCCTCACGGCTGATGGAGATGGGAATAAAAGTAATCGGCAAAATCACCGTAGGAGACAATCAGGAACAGCTAAGCCGGGCTTTTCAAGTTGGTGTAGAATCTGCCGATATTGTGATTAGTACTGGAGGATTAGGGCCGACTTTTGATGATCTAACTAAAATAGTTGCCAGTGAAATAATGGGGTGCAGCCTGGTACTTTGGCCAGAAGAGGAGGAGCGGCTGCGCAAATGGTTTGCGAAGCGTGAGCGCCCTATGCCGGAAATTAACCTCAGACAGGCTATGTTCCCAGCGGAAGCCATTGTACTTGCCAACAGTAAGGGTACCGCTCCCGGCATGTATTTGCGGAAGAACGCTAAAATAATGATTTTATTACCGGGGCCACCCCGGGAAATGCAAAATATGTATTTAAATGAAGTTGAACCCCTTTTAAAAAAGGATTTTGCAAATGATTTGCCTAAAATAATAAGAAGGACTATTAAGATTATGGGGTTGGGCGAATCACAGGTGGAGGAAAGGCTGGGCGATTTGATGAATTGCCCGGAGGGGATATCCATGGCACTGCTGGCGACTGCGGGGGAAGTCCACATTCGGCTGGCAGGGGAAGCAGCGAATGACGGCAGTCGATTATTGAGCGACTTCGCCACAAGGATTGCCCGGAAAATGGGCAGAAATGTCTTTGGGTTGGATGACGAAACCCTGGTTGCCAAGACAGCCGGCTTGCTCATATCCAAGGGGAAAAAACTGGCGGTGGCGGAATCATGCACTGGTGGACTGCTGGGCAAAATGATTACTGATAAGCCAGGGAGTTCCGAATACTTCTGGGGAGGAGTTATTTCCTATAGTAATGAATCCAAGCAACGTATACTAGGAGTCCGGGAGGATACGCTGCAAAAATATGGAGCAGTTAGCCAGGAAACGGCCGGGGAGATGGCCCAGGGGATACGCAGAATCTCGGGAGCCGATGTGGCTCTGGCGATTACCGGGATTGCCGGGCCTGAGGGCGGGAGTATTGATAAACCAGTGGGCCTGGTGTATATAGCGCTTGCCTATGACAATGGTTGTGATGTGAAAGAATGTAGATTTGGACTGGGCAGAGATTTAATCAGAATATTATCTGCGAAATCTGCTCTGGACTTTCTCAGGAGACAGATGGAGTACAGTTGAAAATAATATTGGGAGGATTATCCTATGAGAATGTTTGTGGCTATACCAGTTCCAGACCATGTTAAACAGCACGCCAGGATGTTTAGGAACGAATTAGGTACCAGCCGAGCCGATATTAAATGGGTAGAGTATGAAAACTACCACTTAACCCTTAAATTCCTGGGGGAGGTTGATGAAGGGAGTTTGCCCGAGATCAACAAAAATCTAATGCGGGCAGCAGATTCGTGCCCGGCTTTTAATCTTTCAATCGATGGTCTGGGTTTTTTTCCAAGCCGGATGAGGCCGCGGGTTATATGGCTGGGATTAAGGGGAGAGATTGAAAAGGCAGAATTTCTGGGCGAGAGGGTAGATGCCTACCTGGCTTCTTTAGGGTTTGATGAGGAAAAAGAGCACCGTTTTCATCTGACTCTGGGAAGGATTCGCACTGATGCCAAAATAAATGAACTGCTAAAAATTGCAGAACATATGGCTGGTCACAAAAAATTGAATCCATTTAAGGTAGACCGGGTTCAATTAATGAAAAGTAGTCTTGGCCCCGGCGGGCCGACATATTCGGTTCTGGCAACACATGAATTAAAAGGATAAAAGTGTATTGACATAAAAGATGGGACTGCTTATAATTGAAAAACGAACATATGTTTGAGGGAGGGAATAGCTTGGAAGCAAAGGATATAAAACATGAGAAAGCGGAGGCTCTTAATAATACTATTAAGACCATAGAGAAGCAGTTTGGGAAGGGTTCGATTATGAAACTGGGAGATAATGTGGCTATGAATGTGGCGGTTATTTCGACCGGTTGTATATCCCTGGATATGGCTTTAGGAGTGGGGGGCATACCACGAGGCAGAGTTATTGAGATATTTGGCCCGGAATCTTCTGGTAAAACCACGGTTGCCCTGCATTCGATTGCCCAGGCGCAAAAAGAAGGCGGGATGGCCGCGTTTATTGATGCCGAACATGCACTGGATCCGCTGTATGCGAAAAGATTGGGAGTTGATATTGCCAATCTTCTGGTTTCACAACCGGATAATGGTGAACAAGCCTTGGAGATATGTGAAGCCCTAGTTAGAAGTGGGGCCATTGATGTGGTGGTAATCGATTCAGTGGCAGCTTTAGTGCCCAAAGCCGAAATTGAAGGGGAAATGGGTGAAAGTCATATGGGTCTGCAGGCTAGGCTTATGTCTCAGGCTTTGAGAAAGCTTACTGCCCATATCAGCAAATCAAATGCTATTGTCATATTTATTAACCAGATACGCGAGAAAATAGGTGTAGTCTATGGCAACCCCGAAACAACCACTGGCGGAAGAGCTTTAAAATTCTATTCATCATTGCGGCTGGAGGTTAGAAAAGGTGAAATTATAAAACAAGGGACAGAAATGGTAGGTATCCGTACCAAAGTAAAGGTTGTCAAAAATAAGGTCGCTCCACCTTTCAAATCAGTGGAATTTGACATAATGTATGGTACGGGCATATCCAAAGAAGGGGATGTATTGGATATGGCCACTGAGTTGGAAATCATACAAAAAAGCGGTTCCTGGTATTCATTTGACGGAGAGCGAATGGGACAAGGGCGTGAGAATTCCAAGGAGTATTTGAAAAATAATCCGAATGTATATAAAATATGTTCGGAACGAATAAGGGAAAAGATAAATGCCAAAAATGCGATACCCGCCGAGATCAAGCTTGACACTGTTAGGGAAACTGTCTAAAATCTTAATAAGGCTCTAAAAAGATGTCTTCGCTTGAATACTTGGCCATATAGATACTTTTAACATATATATTGTTCCATAACTTGTATTATTAAAATATCAGCTGCCCGAGAGGCAGTTAGGATTATATGCTAGTTTATGAATAAATATAATTGTCTTTGGGGATTTCTTTTGGTTAAGGTGGGTTATCGTAGTTCTCACTGGGGAATTAATTGACTATTTTCCGTCAAGGCGGGGGAATGCTGAGCTGGTGAGAAGATAACTGAAGATAGTGAGATAGTAGTTTTTAAGCCGAGTTTAATACTCGGCTTTTTATTTTAAATAAGAGGGAGGTGAATAAGATAGGTACACAGGTTATTATTTTAATTGTACTGGCTTTGCTGGCCGGGCTGGCAGGTGGCTATTATGGTCGCAGAAATATTGCGGAAAGTAAGCTGGGGCTGGCCGAGGAAGAAGCCGCTAGAACCATAGAGGAAGCAGCTAAGGAAGCTGAAGCGAAGAAAAAGGAACTTTTACTAGAAGCCAAAGATGAGATTCATCAGAATCGTCAGGAAGTAGAAAAAGACTTAAGAGATAGGCGCAGAGACCTGGATCGCCTTGAGAGAAGGGTGCTGCAAAAAGAAGAGTTAATTGATAAAAAGACTGATAACATAGAAAGAAAGGAACAAAACCTTCAGGAAAAAGAGAAAGACATAGACAAGACCCAACAGGACTTGCAGATGATTCTAACTCAACAATTGAAGGAATTGGAACGTCTTTCCGGTTTGACGACAGAAGGAGCCAAAGAGCTGCTCCTATATAATGTAGAGCAGCAGATTCGGCAGGAAACCGCTGTTATGATTAGAAGTCTAGAAAGTGAAGCCAAAGAGGAGTCTGACAAAAGGGCGAAAAATATTGTTTCGCTGGCAATACAGAGATGCGCTGCTGATGTAGTATCAGAAACCACCGTTTCAGTAGTATCTCTGCCCAATGATGAAATGAAGGGGCGTATTATTGGCCGAGAAGGTCGCAACATCAGGACCTTTGAGACCCTGTCGGGAGTAGATCTAATAATTGACGATACTCCTGAGGCAGTTATATTATCTTCATTTGATCCAGTCCGCAGGGAAATAGCACGAGTTGCACTAGAAAGTCTAGTTTCCGATGGCAGGATACATCCTGCCCGGATTGAGGAAATGATAGAGAAGGCTAAAGTTCAGATTGATCAACAACTCAAAGAAATTGGGGAACAGGCCGCCTTTGAAGTGGGGGTGCATGGATTACATCCCGAGATCATTAAACTTCTGGGACGCCTCAAATATAGAACCAGTTATGGACAGAATGTTTTAAAACACTCCATCGAGGTATCGCACTTGGCTGGAGTAATGGCAGCTGAATTAGATGTTGATATTATGCTGGCCAAGCGTGCCGGTCTGCTGCATGATATAGGCAAGGCCGTGGATCACGAGGTGGTAGGACCGCACGTAGAAATTGGCGTTGACCTGGCCAAGAAATATCGTGAGAGCAAGGAAGTCATTCATGGCATTGAAGCGCATCACGGTGATGTTGAGCCACAGACGATTGAAGCTATACTAGTGCAGGCGGCAGATGCTATTTCGGCCTCACGCCCCGGAGCTAGAAGAGAAACGCTAGAAACCTACATAAAACGATTGGAGAAACTTGAAAATCTGGCTAATACATTTGCAGGTGTAGACAAGTCGTTCGCCATTCAAGCCGGGCGGGAAATAAGGATAATAGTCAAGCCCGAAGAAATAGACGATTTAGCGACTATAACCCTGGTTAAGGAGATAGCCCGCAAAATAGAACAGGAACTGGACTATCCGGGTCAGATCAAGGTAATCGTAATTCGCGAGACTAGATCGGTAGAACTAGCAAAATAAGATGATGTCAGTAGACACCAGGCCTAGAACGGCTTGGTGTCTACTGTTTTATCAAAATTCATTAAGACCGCATTCCTATGTGGGTGATGAACCAATTATTTTCAAGCGATCGTTCGTCCCCTGACTGAGTAGGCGTTAGATAAAAACGCTCGCGGCGCGATGCACACAAAACGCGAAAAGAAGGCGCAATAGCGCCTGCGTTTTGGCGCACAATTCGCACAAGTGCTCATTGAATTATCAAACACTCTTAAGGCTCCAACTAGGGAGCGTTAGATAAAAACGCTCGCAGCGCGATGCACACAAAACGCGAAAGGAAGGCGCAATAGCGCCCGCGTTTTGGCGCACAATGAGCACAAGTGCTCATTGGATATTAATAACTGGTTTATTTTACATGGTATTTTTAGCAGGAATTTTCTCTTTGAATAAGGAAAAGATTATTAACTTAGTAGAAGGAGAAGATAGACTAATGGTTAATGAGTCAGGTTTAGATGCAATAATATCAGTATTTATACGGTATTCTGAACTAAGTGCAGTAAAATACGATGTGAAAAGTGATACTATTAAAATTGAGACAGCTTTAAATAATAGTATTGGTGAGGAACAACGCAGCAAATTTATTACCTGTTGTCAGAAATCCATGGCACTTTTTTATAGAATGACGAAGGTGGAACCTGTACAATTTGCCCTGAAATTTATTGAGAATTCAGGGATTACTATCCTACGATTGTATAGAGACAGCCTTACATTGCGGGAACAAGAAATGGAGCTTTTTGTACGGTTGGTTAGGCAAGAGTTTGCATCTCTGCTGATAATGGATGATAATGACATTGCTGCAGTTGCTAACCTTTCAGGGGATGTAAAAAGGACTTTGCTGCAGAAGCTAAAACAATCACATGATTCGTACCATAATATTTTTGCTTACCGCGATGAGGGCAGGGTATTCTTGTTTAACAAATAGTCTGGAGGAAGAGTAATTGAATATATTGGTAATAGGTGATATTGTTGGCAAACCTGGCAGAGCCATTATTAAGACCCTGCTGCCTAGGCTGCAAAGAGAAAATGATATCAGCTTTACAATTGCTAATGCGGAAAATGCAGCCGGTGGGCGGGGGCTTACCAAAGATGTGAAAGATGAAATCTTAGGGAGCGGAGTCGATGTGCTGACCATGGGTAACCATGTTTGGGACAATAAGAACATTTTTAGTTTCATCGATGACGAGCCCCGATTGATTCGGCCGACCAATTATCCCGGCGACTGCCCTGGGCAGGGTTACCATGTATATAATGCTGGTTTTAATAAGAAAATCGCGGTCATCAATGCATCCGGTCGTATTTATCTGCCTCCCCTGGATTGCCCATTTCAAGCTGTGAGTGATATTCTCAAGGATTTGCATAATAAGGTTGATTATACGATTATTGATTTTCATGCGGAAGCGACTTCTGAAAAATTGGCTTTTGGATATTATTTTGATGGTAGGGTTACTGCAGTTCTGGGTACGCATACCCACGTCCAAACTGCCGATGAGAGAATAATGCCGAACGGTACTGGCTACATCACCGACTTGGGGATGACCGGACCGGTTTATTCCATACTGGGTATGGAGAAGGAACCCATAATTGAGAAATTCCTCAATGGACGTCCTGCTCGTTTTGAGGTTGCGACAGGTCCCGCCCAAATACAGGGAGTGATATTGAAACTGGACGACAATAGCTCTATGGTATTGGAAATAAAAAGATATTCCTATATTTTAGAGAATTAATTGTAAAAATAAATATTAATATGAAAAAATAACCAATCCTTTAGATGCAAAAGAAGGAATTACTGAAATCATTTAGAATATACTTCTAAAGAGCAACCATTTATTCAATATTTAATAATTATTATTTATATTATTGAAGGAGGCTATTTGATGGAAGTACTAAAGGTTTCAGCTAAGTCAAGTCCGAACTCGGTTGCAGGTGCACTTGCTGGAGTGCTTAGGGAAAAAGGTGCTGCAGAAATTCAAGCCATTGGAGCTGGGGCTATTAACCAATCCATTAAAGCGATTGCGATTGCAAGAGGGTTCGTTGCGCCAAGTGGTATGGACCTGATTTGTATACCGGCATTTACCGACATCATGATTGATAATGAAGAGAGAACTGCTATAAAATTAATTATTGAGCCGAGATAATCGCCTCATAAATTACTAATATCTGCCAAATGGCCTTATAACCTGCTAATTGAGCAGGTTTTTTGTTTAAAGGTTAATAGATGCAAATTATGAGGAGGGAAGTATGAAAATCGTTGATTTACATTGTGATACCATTTCCTACCTTGCCAACAGTGGTGGATCGCTTTTGCATAATCAAGCCCAGTACGATTTGCAGAGGGCGCAGACAGCCCAGGTTTGTATGCAGTTCTTTGCTCTCTTCACCAAGCCGGCCGATAGTAATATATCATTAAGAAACATTCTTAAACAGGTAGAAAAGTTCTTAAATGAGATGGAAAGCAACCCGGGCGCCTGTTATCATTTAACCAGCAGCCAGGACCTGCTTGAACCAAACAACTGTAACCGACTTGCTTGTATTATGCATCTGGAGGGAGCAGAGTGTTTAGGAAATGATATCGAAATATTGCATTTACTGTACCGCTGGGGTTTGCGCAGTATGGGATTAACATGGAATAACCGCAACCTTCTAGCCGATGGAGCAGGAGAAGGTGACGATGCCGGGGGCCTGAGTCGGAAGGGTAAAGAAGTAGTTACTGCAATGGGAAAATTGGGGATAATGTTGGACTTGTCTCACATTTCCAAGAAGTCTTACTATGACGCTTTGGAATCATACACACCGCCAGCACTGGTTACTCATGCCAATGCCAGGGCTCTTTGTCCGCATTGGAGAAATCTGGATGATAACCAATTGCGAGCGTTGGCAGGGCATGGCGGCGTAGTAGGAATTACCCAGGTGGCCGATTTTGTAAAGGAAGGTCAGGCCAATCTTGACGATATGATAAATCATATTGCGTATATCGCTGATTTAATAGGGGTAGAACATGTAGCATTAGGCTCAGATTTCGATGGGGCCGATAACATGGTTATCGCCAATGTGGAGGGATATGCAGCCCTTCCTGAAATGCTGCTCAAAAGAGGATTTAATGAGCATGAGGTCCAATCAATATGCAGCGGCAACGCGCTGGGGGTAGTTAATAGTGTTTTATGATTTACATGTGCACACGTCCGCCTCGGATGGGGAGGACACTCCAGAAACAGTTATTTTACGGGCTGTCGAGGCGGGACTGGGAGGATTAGCGATTACTGATCATGATACCGTAGACGGTCTGGAACCGGCCGGGCAATTTATAAAAGAAAACCGGCTTATGATTGAGTTGATACCAGGAATAGAGCTGAATACAGATTATGGCGAGGACGATCTTCATATCCTGGGCTATTTTATTGACTTCAAAAACAGATATCTCATAGATAGGTTGTCTGAAATACGGGGTCAAAGGTATGCGCGAGCTGAGAAGATGATAACCAAACTTCAGGGTATGGGCATAAAAATTGATTTTGAACAGGTTAAAGATATAGCGCGGGGAAATCTGATAGGACGACCACATATTGCCAGGGTTTTGTGCAGGAATGGATATGCTACCTCCCCGGAGGAGGCATTCCGACGTTATATTGAGCGTGGCCAGCCTGCCTATGTACCTCGCTATAAATTTTCGCCGGCTGAAGCGATTGGCTTGATTAAACAGGTCGGAGGCTTAGCCGTACTGGCGCACCCCGGCTTAATCAAAGATAATAATAATATAATTGAAAGTATTAAACTTGGTATTGAAGGCCTGGAAATATATTATCCAGAACATACTGAGGAGCAGCAGCAGCAGTTTATCGGAATTGCCAAAGAGTATAATTTATTAATCACAGGTGGTTCGGATTACCATGGTCTGGGTAGCAGCGGAAGCCGTAAAAAAATCGGATCCGCCGGTGTTGATAAGAATATACTAAATCGAATCGAGGGATACTATAGGGAGAAAAAACTAAAACAATAAAAAATAATCGCTTTATTGCAGGATATTACCCCTTGTCCGTAGAACTTACTAAAAAATTGTCAAAATGTTAAGTTTTATGAAGGGCAGGGGTAGAATGAGAAGAAGCATACTAATATGTGCGCTAGCCTTATTTATAAGCATAAATATGGGAAGTGCGGCTGTGATGGCCAGTACTGCTACTTATATTGTGAAATCCGGGGATTGTTTGTGGACAATATCCAATTCTACAGGAGTCAGCGTTGATAGTATCAGACAGTTAAATGGCTTGAGTTCTGATTTGCTGCATATAGGTCAGGTACTTGAATTAAGCAATGATTCGAGTCCAGTAGTACAAGCATCGGCAGCACCAGTAGTGGAATCATCTTCAACATATGTTATATGTCTGGGGGACAACCTGTGGAGCATCGCTCAGAAATATGGCACTACCGTAGACAATATCAAAGCACTTAACGGCTTAACCAGTGATGCGCTCTATGCAGGTAACACCTTAGTAGTCAGCGGTACTATTCCCACTCCAGAGGTTTCCAGGTCAGGATCAGGTGTGACCGGTGATGGAATTGTGGCCAAAGCAGCTGAGTACTTGGGTACACCCTACAGGTATGGAGGATCTAGTCCCGGGGGCTTTGATTGTTCAGGATTTACCAATTACATATACAGCCAATTTAATATTTCGTTAAATAGAACAGCTGCTGGCCAGTATGGAAATGGGATTGCGGTCAGCAACCTTATACCAGGCGATTTGGTGTTTTTCTCCTGTTACAGCAGCTCAATTAACCATGTTGGGATTTATGTCGGTAATGGCCAATTTATTCACTCGAGTACACCGGCCAGCGGCGGAGTTATATATTCGTCTTTGTATAGCGGCTATTATGCTAACGAATATGTTGGAGCCCGAAGGATTATTAGATAGAACAGAGCAGAACAGGAGGATAATAAGTGCAGAATGATATACAAGGTATTCCTTGTTCGATTACTGATACAAGCGAGTGGAAAGACCTCGAAGCCCTCGAAAATACTATTGGTCCGGATAGACTATTGAACGAGATTATCGGGAAAAAGCTATTTACCAATGTGGAAATTATGTGGGTATTAAGGAGAATGGTCTTTTTCTATGGGAAAAAGGATAGCTTACTTAAGCTAGCCCCGCCGGAACGACTGATGACTAACATGAATGATGTTTTGAGAGCTTTTTATTTAATATTTGATCACCAAAACCCCGAGTTGGATGATAACATACGAAGTTATATTTGTACCCGATTAACGGATGCTACTTGGGGTATAAGCGACAGAACGCGCGAGTATTTATACAAAATTAATTGAAATCGGGTTTATTAATAACTGGATATGAGTACAATTGGGAAATGGTTTTTAATATTACGTATAATACCGCCATCAGGCGGTATTATTTTGCACTTGAATTGCAGAGTATGGCTTGGCAGTATGGTCTTGGAGGTATTACATGGATAAAAAGGGCAGGGAGCAAATCAAATCAATAATAAAGATGGAAGAAAGGATATGTCAGTGCCAAAGATGCCCAGCACTGATTAGGTGTACCAGCAAACCCTCACTAGGCAAAGGTGAGTTGGAACCTGAAGTTATGTTAGTATTCGAATGCCAGAGTGATCAAACCCGGGATATTAAATGGATTATCGAACTTCGTAATACGATCCGAAAGTATTTTCATCTTGAACGAGTCTACCATACGTTTATGGTGCGATGTCATCCTAAATCCTGTGTATCCAACCAAGGAAATAACTACTGCTTAACCAGTAAACTATTAAATAACAACAGAATTTGTTTATTGAACAACCAGGTTTGTGATGGAATTCCAGTCAAACCATCAGATCAGGAAATCATTAACTGTATCTACTTTTTATTGGAGGAAATAGCGATTCTGAGACCCCAATATGTTGTCTTGTTTGGCAGCCGGGTTGAAGAATTTGTCTTAAAATCATACGGGATATTCGATACCCCGGGCAACCAACAAGTTTTTCGATATGAAACGAGCACTCTATTGACTGCAGTTGATAACAGAGAATATAAAACGGACGATATCCAAAGACTAGCTGCGCTAGTAAATATTGTCTGATAAAGTTGAAATAACTTAGTAGAATATGAGAAGACAGGCTTTTAGCCTGTCTTCTGTTCTTTTGTAAGCTTTGTCTGAATAATATTTTCTGAGAAAGATATCATGGAGGCGTAACGATGTCAGGAATATTATGGTGGAATAGTGATGTAAATGATGTACTGCTAAACCTTGAAAGCAACATAAATGATGGTCTTAATCTGCAAGAAGTTGCTATCCGTCAAAATCAATCCCAAAACGTTATGGATGAGGGAGTATCCATAAAACCATATACGATTCTGTTAAATCAATTTACCGATACCATGGTTATAGTTTTACTGGGAGCTACGGTTGTGTCAGGAATTGTAGGGGATATGGTGGATGCCGTTACAATTATGACTATCGTAGTGATAAATGCCATTTTGGGTTTTATACAGGAATATAAGGCCGAAAGGTCCCTGGAGGAAATTAAAAAAATGGCTTCACCTTTTGCTACAGTAATTAGAGGCGGCCAGCGTATGAAGATTGCTGCTGCAGAATTAGTGCCCGGTGATTTAGCGCTAATAGAAGCGGGAGACAAAGTGCCGGCTGACCTTAGATTAGTACAGTCATTTGGCTTCGAAGTGGATGAGTCTGCTCTAACTGGAGAATCAGTACCGGTAGAGAAAAAAGCAGCCATGATTTGCGCCGCAGATTGCCCTCTCGCGGAGAGAAGTAATATGGCTTTTATGGGCACTGCCGTTACCAGAGGTCGGGGCCGGGGAGTGGTTGTAGGGACTGGTATGAATACCATAATGGGAGAAATTGCGGGCATGATGAGGGAAGCCAAACCAATCATGACCCCATTGCAGATTAAGCTCGATCAATTGGGAAAAGTGCTGATTGTTATCTGTATTCTGGTGTGTGCAATTGTAGCCGGCCTAGGTATTATACGGGGTGAAAACGCCCTAACCATGTTTATGGCGGGAATAAGTCTGGCGGTTGCAGCTATACCAGAAGGACTTCCGGCTATTGTAACCGTCGTCCTGGGACTGGGCGTACAGAGAATGGCCAAACGCAACGCTATCGTAAGGAAGCTGCCTGCGGTTGAGACCCTGGGCTGTACCACCGTAATTTGCTCGGACAAAACGGGCACATTAACCCGCAATCAAATGACGGTAAAGAAGGTAGCAACCAGAGATAAGATTATTGACATTGAAGGTGACAGTGATACATACAAAATGACCCCTAGAGCTACTGGACAGCACTCATCTAATCCAGTGCGCGACAAAACTCTCAGTGTAATAATGGATATTGCTTTAAACTGCAATAATTCAGCTCTGAGCGAGGTCGACGGCCGGTATGAAATTCAGGGAGATCCAACCGAGGCTGCTTTACTAGTAATGGCTGACAAGGCAGGATTTAAGGAGAAAAAGGGAACTCTGCGAGAGATACCATTTGATTCGGATCGGAAGCGGATGAGCGTGGTAGTAGAACCGAATGAGCCGCTATTGCTCGTAAAAGGTGCCCTGGATGTCATTATCAAATCCTGTTCATATATAATGAAGGATCAGAAAATTAGCCGCATAACTAATGAAGACCTCCAATATTTTTTGCAAATGCAAGAAAAATGGGCAAGAAGTGCTTTGCGGATTCTGGGATTCGCCTATAAACATTTGCAAAATCAGGATTGGGAACAACAGGAAGAAAACAAATTGGAATCAGATCTGATCCTGGTAGGTATGTGCGGCATGATCGACCCGCCCCGCCCGGGCGCGGCAAGATCGGTGAGGAGATGTATTGGGGCGGGAATCGTGCCTATCATGATCACCGGGGACCACCCTCTAACTGCGGCTGCTATAGCGCGGGAAATAGGGATCAGCGACGGCTCTGCCGTAGTAACCGGTAAAGAAATTGATAATCTGGCTGATGATCTTCTATATAAAAGAGCCATGCAAGCGCGGGTCTTTGCTCGAGTATCACCCCAGCACAAACATCGTATAGTTACCATTCTCAAAAGCAAAGGTCAAGTGGTTGCCATGACCGGGGATGGGGTCAACGATGCCCCCGCCATTAAGGCGGCTGATATTGGCATAGCCATGGGTATCAGCGGTACCCAGGTTAGTAAAGAAGCTTCCTCCATGATTCTGACCGATGATGATTTTTCTACTATTGTGCAGGCGGTTTATGAAGGTAGAGCTATCTATGACAATATAAGAAAATTCATCCGATATTTGCTCGGCTGTAACATTGGCGAGGTATTAGTCATGTTTCTATCGTCTTTGATGGGGCTGCCATTGCCTATGCTGCCTATTCAACTGCTCTGGGTAAATCTAGTAACTGATGGATTGCCAGCTATGGCTCTGGGTATAGAACCACCCGAACCAGGAATAATGAACCGAAAGCCGCGTCCTAAGAATGAAAGTATCTTTGCCCATGGATTAGGATGGATTATTTTCAGTCGAGGAACCTATATTGCCGCAATTACCATCGCTTCCTTTTTGGTGGGATTTTTATGGAGCAGGTTAAATGGTCTCGATGGATTGCCTCTGGCGCGAAGCATGGCCTTTACTACCCTGGTATTCGCTCAGCTCTTTTATGTTTTTGAGTGCCGCTCGGAAAGGTATTCACCCTTTGAATTGGGCTTCTTTAATAACAAGTTCCTGGTTGGAGCAGTGATGTGCTCTGTAATGATGCAGCTGTCAGTATTATATATTCCTTTCATGCAAGGGGTGTTTAAAACCGTAGCCCTATCCGGGTGGGAATGGCTGGTTATTATTCTGCTTTCAGGAGCCAAACTGATTTGGAGGTTTATTAGGTATACCTGGCAGGAGAGTAGTAGTGGTCGTTTTGATTTTGTTAAGGTTAAACCTTGATGAAGTAAGAACTTGAATAAGGAAATGCTTTGAATATGAGCTGTATTGTAGCGTAATATAATGTAAATCTTTATACGACGATTGGTTATGGTACTCACACAAGCTCAAGGCTCGAATGGCTATGCGGCTAATGGCTCCTGTTTTTTGGACAGGAGTCTTAGTTTTAGTTAAAATCAATGCTAGAAATGAAATGAACGGAGATACTTTAGCCCCTAATTACAAATTCACTCTCATAGATCTACTTTTTACTATTTTGGTGATGTTCTCCCTGAAAGGCAACGTAAGAGTGAGCCTTCCCATGTATTTGCTACTGGTAATATGATATATACAAACAGCCATCGTTATCTACCCCATCTATGTTCATTCAGCTAACATTTCCCAATAAATTATGAATAATACTTTAGTATTATCAGCAATTATGGGTCTTAGTTTCTGTTCGTATTTGTCTAATCAAAGAACATAATTGCAATCATGGGATTAAATATAAGAAATTGCTTATATAATATTTGAATGATATAATGAAATTGGCGATGACTAATTGTCAATTGTAATTGATAAAGGGGGTTGTATATATGAGCAAAAACATATTGGTGGCACTGGATAATTCCGACTATGCCGACAAGGTCATGCTCCAGGCGGTAGAACTAGCCAAATTATACAAGACTTCGCTCCTAGGTATATCGGTAATTGATGATTCTTACTTCGGAAATATTGACGAAACATATGCCATTGAGACAAGAGACTATTGGACAGTCTCTGTTCAAGGTGTACTGGATAACTGCGTGAAACTAGCTGGAGAAAACGGTATCGATTTTAGTCAGGAAATAGTACACGGAAATCCGGCCGAGGAAATTATTAAGTATGCAATGAAAAAAGGTGTGGATCTAATTGTCATGGGTCACCTTGGCAAATCAGCCGCGGCCGGTTTCTTAATAGGCAGTGTGGCACAGAAGGTCTCCGCTCATAGCAAATGTTCAGTTTTGATAGTGAAATAGCGGTATTATCATCAATAGGCCTATTAAGGCAGCACATAAGTACCTATTACTCTATTGCATAGGTCATCGCCTTCAGTGACTCCAAGTATCATTGGTTAGTGGACAGATAAGGCAGAGCATTCCACAGGCAAGTTTATAATTACCTAGTAGCGGGCAATCGCAGGCTTTTCAGGTGTGGTGTAAACCTCCAAGCAGATGCAGTAAAAGTGCATCAGTTTGGAGGTTTTATAATGGCAAAAGAAAGATCACCTCGGAATGGAGAACAAAGGAAAAAGCTAGATAAGGTATAATTAATTTCGCAAATGGAAAAATGTCCAGAAAAAGTATATGGGCGCAACTGATTGGTAGGATAGTCTTTTATAGGTTCTGGGCATGATCGGACTTTTTATTTCAAAGTAACGGCATTATCATAGATATACTGTTTTTCTTTCTCATTTAAAAGCCTTTCTGTTAAATATGCTATTATTGCGATTCCGGGAATATCTATTAGAAAACGCAAGGCCATAAATTTCCAACCCATGGCTGTTGTCTCGAAGAGCAGCATGGGCAGCTTGGTAGTTGACCATGCACCAATAAATATAAGCACATTGGAAAATTTGCATCCTTTTTTTAACAGAACACCGGCCAGCGGAAAAGCCGCATATAATGGCCCAGCCGCCGCAGACCCCAAAAGGAAAGCCAGCGTAATCCCTAGAAAACCAGACTTTTCACCCATTAGCTTTATCATGGTTTCGCGCTCTATCCATACATCTAAAAGACCAAGCAGTATAAATATAGGGGGAAGCACCGCAAGCATTTCCAATGTACTGCTCCAGGTTATTGCGAAGGACCTTTTACCGACCGACGGATATATCACCATTATGACCAGGTCAATGAGAATCAGTAGTACTGCAAATTTATATCGTATAAATAGTTCTTTCATTTTAAAACTACCCCCATGACTACTGCCACAACGTATGAAAATACAAATGCCAGGGCATTCCTCAACATGGTCGCCTTCTTACCAAAGTATTTAATCTCTACGGGCATGGTAACAATTCCAACCATCATTAATGTTGATATGAATACCGCTAATTGCATTAGACCTGCTCCACTTTTAAGCAGGGCAGCGGCCAGCGGAAAAGCGACAAAACCTGGTATTAAGGTAACTGAGCCGATTAATGAAGCAAGTACTATACCCAGCCAACCTGACTGCCGGCCTATAAGCCCTGATATCGTCTCAGGATTTGCTATTGCCAGCATTATTCCGATGATGATTAATATAGACATAAATTGGGGGAGTATATTTTCAAAGGATTTCCAGGCCTTTTTTAAGGCTATTTTCGTCTTCAGTTTATCTCTAGAAAACGAAAAGAGTAAAAGCCCCAAGACAAGAACATACAGTATAATTGTAAACAAGCTAATTCCACCTTTTTCACCACTTCTTATCAAACGTTATGTGCGTTGATTTTCAATTAACCTCTACCAATAATAATTTCCGTTATTTATTTTCATGATATTATCCCACTTGGCCAAACTGTCCATGCGAAGTAAATTATAAGCCCAGTTAATTAATTAGTGATTGCCATAATAATAATATAAGCATATACTTATGTAAAGACATTTATGAAGATACTTTTGGAAAGAAGATGATGGTAATGTTGCAATGGTTTGCAGATTTGGTTACTTATCAATGGTTTAATTTAATTAAGGGAAGTCATTTAGCCGATGCGGTCAACTTCTTTATCTATGACACCTTAAAGATTTTCATCATGTTGTCGGTGATTATATTTGGGGTAGCGATTATTAGAAGTTTCTTTCCGCCGGAGAAGACCCGCAAAATATTAAGCTACAAACGGCAGTACGCCGGAAATATTGTAGCGGCTCTGCTGGGAATCGTAACTCCGTTTTGTTCCTGTTCAGCGGTTCCGGTTTTTATCGGTTTTGTAGAAGCAGGTGTTCCTCTGGGAGTTACCTTTTCCTTTCTGATTTCATCGCCTATGGTGAATGAAGTTGCCTTGATTTTGCTTTGGGGGATGTTCGGTCCTGGCATTGCGCTGATTTATGTTGCCACCGGTTTGACTGTGGCAATTATTGCGGGCCTGGTAATAGGCAAACTCAAGCTGGAAAGATATGTGGAAGGCTATGTTTACGAAATCACCAAGGTCGGAGACGGAATTGAAATGGTGGTTGCGGAACAGACATGGAATGACCGGTTCCTGTATGCACGAGACTATGTTTTTGACATCCTCAAACGAGTATGGCCCTACGTGCTAGTGGGAATCGGCTTGGGCGCGGGAATACATGGCTATGTACCTACTGATTTCCTGGCTGCCTATGCAGGGAAAGACAATTTCTTTGCTGTTCCGATTGCTGTGTTGATAGGAGTCCCCCTGTATTCTAATGCAGCCGGAGTCATTCCTTTGGTGGCAGCCCTGCAGGAAAAAGGCATGGCTATGGGAACCGTACTGGCCTTTATGATGTCGGTAACTGCCTTGTCTCTGCCCGAAATGATCATTCTGCGTAATGTATTGAAGCCTCAGTTGATCGGGGTATTTATTGGTATCATGGCTACTGCCATTATTATTGTCGGCTATCTATTTAATGCTTTACTAACAGTATAAGAGGAAACAGTTCAGATTGGAGTTGAAAAAATGTTCGAAACTATATTTAAAGCCTTAGGAGAACCAACCCGGTTGAAAATTATCAAGCTATTGGCAACCAGGGAGTTGTGTGTCTGTGATCTCGAAGAAATCATGCAGATCAGCCAACCCCGGATATCACAACACCTGAAGGTCCTCAAATATGCGGGCCTGGTTAAAGAACGTAAAGAAGGACAGCGCCGTATCTGCAGTTTAAATACGGACTTGTTAAATAATACGATGAACCAATTTAGGGAATACATTATTAAACCGATCGAGGATATTCCTGAATTATCAGAGGAGTATTCCCGTATGCCTGATGTTGCTGGAGAATTCTGCATAAAAGAGCTGTCCGAGAAACCCTTGTAAGAAAACTTATATGAAATAAGATTCATTATGGAAGGTCTGTGCAAAGCATAATAATTAAGGAGGTATTTTCGTGAAGATTGAAGTATTGGGAACGGGATGTGCCAAATGCAAACAGTTAGAAAAGGATGTAAATAACGCACTGGCAGAACTGAATATTGCAGCAGATGTGACCAAGGTACAAGATATCCAGAAAATTATGAGCTATAGGATCATGTCAACCCCTGCTCTGGTCGTGGATGGTCAGGTCAAGATTGCAGGGAGGATACCTAGGAAAGAAGAGCTGCACAGCTTTTTAAAGGATGCTCAAAAATAATCACCAGCAGAGAACATTGTAAATCTCAAAACCTTTTACAAGGAGGAGCGAAGTATGAGTTTGGGATGGTACCCGATAGTCAATGACGAGCTTTGTAATAGATGTGGAATATGTTTTGATTTCTGTTCCCATAGTGTATACGAATGGAGTGAAGAGGAAGGTCCCATAGTTATACAGTCTGAAAACTGTATTCATGGATGCCACGGCTGCGAGAATCAATGCTCTTCACAGGCCATTAGCTATTATGGGGATTTACCTGGAAAGAAAACAGGTGGCGCTTTTCGCATAAATTTATAATGTTTTGATGGGGAGTTATGGGTATCACATCTCTTATCTCCTACAGATTTCCCTTAGAACACTGAATCAGTTGAAGCAAGAAAGGCATCCGCGACAACATCTTTTGTGGTGATTTTCTCATCGTTTTCAGGCTTTTTAGGTCGTGCTTCATTAGGTCAATTGGATGTACATTTGCTTATATTTACAGTTGCGGGTTCAATCATAGGTGCAATTTTAGGCTCTTGGCTTTTAAGCAAGAAACTTAAAAATCGCCAGGTAAAGATAGCAATCGGAGTAATCCTTTATTTTATTGCTCTTAAAATGGGCTTTGATCTGCTTCAATAACAGAGTGCATCTAATTAACGGTTGTTCTTCAGACTCACTTTCGGTAACTCAGCTGGTTAAACTGCTGCGCAAAACTGTGTGGATGCATGAAGTTATTTATCCAATTATTGATGTGTTTAGAATAAATTTTGTACATCTATATAACCGAAAACTACCAAATAGCCAATAATAGTTGTTTATTATGGGGTTATTTACATAGGCATTCAATCTTTATTGCGGGCTGAAAGATTGGGTATTATATTAAGGGAGTCCTTTGAATTTGTGCAAGGGACTCCTTTATCATACTTCTATCACAATTACCGATTATTATTAATGTAATTATGAGCAAAATAACATCTGTAACCAATCAAGACTTGTTACAATATAAGGGTAAGATGGTAAAAAAGTTGGAAAATACCCACAGTCATTGTAATGTTACTATTTAATACCAATAAATAGGGGGGTGGTTTGTCTGAGCAATACCAGAATACTCATCGTTGATGATGAAGAATTAATCAGGGATTTAATTAAGGAATATATAAGCCCGGAGAATTTTAGTGCCGATGAGGCAGCTGACGGAAGGGAAGCTTTAGAGCTTTTTCAACATAATAATTATGACCTGATTATTTTGGATGTTATGATGCCTAAATTGGATGGCTGGAGTGTGTGCCGGGAAATACGCAAGACATCCCAGGTCCCCATCATAATGTTGACGGCTCGAGGAGAGGAATACGACAAACTTCTGGCATTTGAATTGGGGGTTGATGATTATATCGTTAAACCTTTCAGCCCCAAAGAACTTTTGGCTCGAATGAAAGCCATTATACGCCGAAGTGCGGCGCCGGAAGAACCTGCTGAGCGCGTCACTTTTGAAGGTTTAACGATTGAATTCGAATCCAGAAATGTCTATGTTGATCATAAACAGGTCAATTTAACACCCAAAGAGTATGAGCTGCTTAGTTTTTTGGCCCAAAATATAAATAGAGTATTTTCCCGAGAACAGTTATTAAATTCAGTATGGGGATATGATTTCATGGGTGACAGCAGAACCGTGGATACTCACATAAAGATGCTGCGCGAAAGTTTGAAAACATATAGAAAATTTATAGTAACCGTGTGGGGAACAGGCTATAAATTTGAAACTGGGGGCAAGCAATGAAAAGTATACGTTTTAAGTTATGGGCAGGAATGATGGCTCTGGTTTTGGTGGTCTTAGTTCTTCTATGGCTTTTTCAGATTATATTTCTTAAGAGTTTTTATAACCAGATGAAAATAGCGGATATAAAGGGCCAAGCTATTTCCATTACAGAATTGCTGGATGAGAATAGACTCGTAGATTTTCAAGACAAAATGGATGCATTGGCTTATGAAAATAACATGAGCATTGAAATGCTGAATACGAGTGGCAATTCAACCTATGTATCCGATACTTCCGGCGCCAACGGGCAAATGCCGATGATGAAGAATAATTCGCGGGTCCAGGTATATAATGATGCTTTAGCCGGGCAAGAGACTTCCGTGTCTCTAACCCATCCCCGCTTTGGTAACAAATTCATGTTGATTGGACTGCCAGTATATACTGGCGGGGAAATATCAGGGGTTCTAATCTTAAACCTCCCCCTGGCACCGGTTGAGGATACTGCTTCCATACTGCAGCGGCAGCTTTTCTATATTTCGCTCATTCTTTTGGCTGCTGCACTGCTGATCTCTTTTCTTCTGGCCCGCAGCTTCACCCGGCCAATTGTAGAAATAAAAAAAGCAGCCGAGAAGATGGCAGCCGGAGACTTCTCCGCCCGGATTAGGGTTAATGAGGGGAATGAAATCGGTCAGTTAGCCGAAACTATTAATTATTTGGGTCAGCAGCTTTCCAAAATAGATCAACTGCGCAAGGATTTGATTGCCAATGTATCCCACGAACTGAGGACGCCATTGAGCTTGATCAGAGGATACGCCGAAACCCTGCGGGATGTAACCGGTAATGCGCCCGATAAACGGGAAAAGCAGCTGGGAATTATAATTGAGGAAACCGAACGTCTAAGCAGGGTAGTAGATGACATTTTAAATTTGTCTCAGATGCAATCAGGACATTTTGAATTACGTAAGACCCGCTTTGGGCTCCATGATTTAGTTGGTAGAGTGGTTAATAGATATGAGTTGTTGAGTAAGTTGACAGGTGCATCAATAATTATACAGCATTCGGGTGAGGCTAGCGTGGAGGCTGATGAAGCCAGAATAGAGCAGGTTTTATATAACTTGATTAACAATGCTTTTAATCATACCCCCACGGGAGGAACAATCACAATCAGATATATTGAGCTTAATGAGAAGGTAAGGATTGAGGTATCAGATACCGGGAGCGGTATACCGGAAGAGGAAATAGCCCACATATGGGATAGATATTATCAAGCTGAAACAAAAGCTGCTGCTAAGGTTGGAACCGGTCTGGGACTGGCTATAGTTAAGGCAGTCCTGGAAGCTCATGGGGCGGCTTTTGGGGTGGATAGTCAAGAGGATGTGGCTACTACCTTTTGGTTTGAACTCAACAAGGGCACTCCGTAATTATCACCAATCTTTTCGGTTTCTATCATACTTCTATCACAATTGCTCCTTATAATCAAATCATAACCTAAACCAAAATAACAAAATTATAAGGAGTGGATAGTATGAAAAGTTTCAAGAAATTAGTGATGGTGTTTACTGTAGTAGCTGTATTAGGTGCAGCCAGTGCGGCTTATGCCGCGACCACGACAACACCTGCAGAAATTGCAGCCGGATTGACTGGTAAGAGTGTAGAAACATTAGTTCAGGAACGAGCAGCGGGGCAAACTTACGGTGCCATTGCCAATGAAGCAGGTAAACTGGAGGAATTTAAGACCCAGATGTTGGAACAGAAAAAAATAATTCTTGACCAAAGGGTAGCCGATGGTACTCTTACTCAAGAAAGAGCCGATGCAATCTACAATGCCATGAAGAGTAATCAGGCTGACTGTGACGGTACCGGAAATGCTGGAATGGGGAAAAATGCAGGTTTAGGTTTGGGACAAGGAAATGGCATGGGTAATGGTCAGGGCAGAGGTGCTGGAGCAGGTAATGGCAATGGATTGGGAGCAGGCAACTGCGATGGCACGGGATTAGGTTTAGGCCAAGGTCCGAACAAATAGAACCCTTATGCAGGATAGTTATTATCAGGAGAGTGAAAGCTCTCCTGATATTTTTTTGGGTAGTTTTAGCAGTGCCTACCATGATGCTATTAAAAATGACTTTTTGTGATAAAATCCTCGTTTAACTAATTAGATTAGGGATGGCAACAATAACTGACATAAATAGACGAAAAGTTATAAGGCACTAATAGATAGTAGATTAATGTAACTTAGTGTTATTTTATGCCACCTTTTGTGTTAAGATTATTATGATAATTTATGGTGCTAGACACAATATTACCGAGCCCGTTTACTCACGATGAAACCCTGGGGCGGAGAGCCCTGGGTCAATACCCACAGGGTTGCAGCAGAAATCTTACGGCCTCCCTGTTAAGGAAAGGAGGACAGAACTAATGCTGGCGTGTCACTGAATTCTTCTTGTGATTCACAGACATATGCCTTTTATTTCGAGTGGCTGCGATGCGAAACAGGTTATGAATGTTCAATTTGCATTTGGAAAGGAAGATATCGATGAATGGAATGAAAAGGTGGACCACCCTATTTATTGCGATTTTAATGATTGCTGCTTTAGGCCTAACTGGCTGCAGCAAACTAGCGAGCAATGTAGATACAAGCAATGTGGCTCAAACCTTGAAATATCAAGGCCAGAGCATACAGGTACATAGTGGAGCAGGTTTAAATAAAGCGATGGATGAGATGGGTCAAGCCTTTGAACTGAAGTATGGAGCTAAAGTGAATTTCAACTATGCTGGTTGTGCACAACTCCTAAGTCAGATGGAAATCAACAAGCAGGGAGATGTCTTTGTGGGTGGATCTCTGGGCGACATGGACATTGCCAAGCAAAAAGGCTTCGCTGATAAATATGTGGAAGTTGCCTATCATATCCCGGCTATCGCCGTGCCCAAAGGAAACCCGGCAGCAATTACTACCCTGTCTGATCTGACCAAACCCGGTGTGAGGCTAATTTTAGGCGACGAAAAAGCCAATGCCATAGGCAAAAAAGGTGCGATGATTTTTGAAAAGAATAAGCTGCAAGCTGGCATTGAGAAGAATGTAGTGGCCAGAGCAGCGACTGTCAATGAAATCGTTACGAAAATCGGGATGAAACAGGGCGATGCCGGTTTGATCTTTGAAGATAATGGATTTGATGCGAAGGATATTGAAGTCATCTCCATTCCCCAGGAACAAAACGCCATCGATAAGGTACCAGTATGCGTTTTGAGTTTCACAAAAAACACTGAGCTTGCGCAGGCTTTTGTTGACTTCGTCAAGTCTGATGACGGTAAAGCAATATTTGTGAAGCATGGTTTCAAGACGATTTAATAATTATGAATGATCGTGCAGGTGAGGTAAACGATGAGAATGTTGATCAAGTCTGATCGCAGTTTTGAGACTGGCCGTAAGCTGCCAGCCATGAGAAATAAGGCAGCTGTCAAAAATCGGCTTTTTCAAGTGCTCCTTATGTTTCTCATTTTTACTCTGTTTGTATTTATATTCTCAGCGCTGGCTAATGTAGTATGGAAAGGGATTGCTGGGCTTGCAACCAGCATCGCCAGTAAAGAAATCCAATTTGCCATACGGCTTAGTTTATTTACTTCTTTCACATCAACGCTGATCTGTGTGGTTTTTGCAATTCCTGTTGCCTATGGATTGGAGCGTTTTAGCTTTCCTGGACGTAAATTTATAAATGTGATTTTAGACATTCCTTTGTCACTCCCGCCGCTGGTTTGCGGAGTGGCTTTGCTGCTGCTTTTGGGAACGACTGCGTTCGGTCAATTCCTGGCTGAGCATGGCTTAAGGTTCATTTTTTCGGTGAAGGGTATCATTCTCGCCCAGTTCTTTATAATTACACCTTTTATGGTTAGGGTCCTGAAATCTACAATTGCCGATATCAATCCTCGTCTGGAATTTGTTGCTCGGACCCTGGGCTGTTCACAGTGGCAGGCTTTTTATAAGATTACTTTGCCGTTGGCCAAAAACGGTATTATAGCGGGTATGGTCATCAGTTGGTCACGTGCCATTGGGGAATTTGGCTGTGCTTTAATGGTGGCTGGTGCGACCAGAATGGTCACTGAAACCTTGCCGGTTGCGCTCTATTTGAATATGTCGATTGGAGACCTGCAAATGGCAATGGCTTCTGCTACTTGTTTGATTATTATTTCCTTAATCTCTCTTTTTATCTTTGAAATGGTAGCCGGGAAGCATAGCATTGCTTCCCGGATCAGTTAAGGGGTAGGCACAGTGGATGATTAAACTATGTAATGTGTCCAAACGCCTGGGCGATTTCAACTTGAAAAATATTAATTTGAGCATAGAGGATAACGAATATTTTGTTATCCTGGGTCCGACGGGGACAGGCAAAACAGTTATCCTGGAGGTTATTGCAGGGATGTACAAGCCTGATCAGGGAGAGGTTTTGCTAAATGATCGTAATGTAACTGCCGAATATCCGGAGTCAAGGAATATAGGTTTTGTTTATCAGGATTATATGTTGTTTCCTCACCTGAATGTACAGGAGAATATTCTTTTTGCGCTCAAGCTGAAGAAAATGCCAGCCACAATCATGAAGCAAAAGCTTGACAGGATGACAGCTCTCCTTAACATTGGTCATCTATTGGAGCGCTGCCCGCCGACCTTGAGTGGTGGTGAACAACAGAGAGTGGCCGTTGCCAGGGCACTGGTTGCTGAGCCTGAAGTCCTCTTGCTGGATGAACCCTTAAGTGCGCTGGATCCACGCAGCAAAGAAGTATTTCAACAGGAATTAAAAAATATTCATCAACAAATTAAAACCACGACCATTCACATTACCCATGATTTTAATGAAGCATTGGTTCTGGCAGATCGTATGGGCATTATGTATAACGGAGAAATTGTCCAGGTAGGCAGTCCAGAAGAGGTTTTTCAAAAACCTAGATCACAGTTTGTGGCTGAGTTCGTGGGGATGGAAAATATTTATAGTGGTGATCTTAGTGATGAAGGCGGCGTTAAGTATGTAAACATTGGTCAGGTTAGGCTACGCGTTATGTCAAACCTGACCGGAAAGGTCAGGGTAGCAATTCGCTCAGAAGATATCATTATTGCTGGAGATAAACTGTCCAGTAGTGCCCAGAATATAATCCCAGCCCGCATTACTGAAATCATCTCCCGTGGGTCCTTTTTCAAGGTGGTACTTGATTTAGGCATACCCTTGGTGGCACTGGTTACCAGGCAAGCACTGGATGAGATGATGCTAGAGCCAGGAAAGGAAGTTTGGGCTATTTTCAAAACCACCGCAGTGCATGTGTTTTAGGAAAAGCAGGGTAAATGTTTGATAACTGATTTATGATAGTGCACATCTATTTATATTGAAGAGACTTAAGATGATTTAGTCAAGCTAAGTGAATATGGTCAAATGGCTATTATGAAGGAGGATATCGAATGCAATTTACAAACGCCCGTGAGGCTTTGGAATCACTTCTTAATCAAAACGTAGAATTAAACGCATTGGAAATTCACATCAATAGTAGAGCATTAAAGAGTGAAGAAGCTATTGGTCACCCGACGAGGGATGACTTTCCTCTATTAAGAGGCAAAGAAGTCTTGCTTCAGGCAGAATTAGAGGGTGCTCTTGGCCAGGCTTTTACGGCCGATCCCATCGCCTACATTGGCTCAATACAAAATTTACTGACAATGCCTGATGATCGCCCTGGGACCCATGCCCTGCTGATCTCAAGCTTGAATGCCCTGCTAAATAAATTAGGTCAGATAGGACATACAGTTCATTGTATTAACCATGAACCGGAAGAGTGTGCAAAGCATATCAGTCAATATATTCTGGAAAAGCATGGCCTTTGTAATGTTGGCATTATAGGTTACCAGCCGGCGATTCTGGAGCATTTTGCCCAGGTGTTTGGCCCATCCAGAGTGAGTATCACCGACTTAAATGCTGATGTCGTGGGAACAGTTCGCTATGGAGTAAAGGTGTTGGATGGGTTAAGCGGTACCAAGAAATTGGTTGATTTTGCAGATGTATTACTCGTTACCGGTACAATTTTAGCCAATGGAACGTACCTTGATGTTCTGGGGGAAGTAGGTGAGAAGCCCTATTATTTTTTCGGCACAACCTGTGCAGCGCTGGCACATATCAACAATAAGAACCGACTATGCCCTTTTTCAAGATAATCAAAATTAGACAAATATTTGTCAGGTCAATTGCTCTACTCGTTCCAGCATGCGATTAAAGGCGTCAATTATGGCAGGCTGGGGAATGTTCCAAACGAATTTCTTTTGTAAATAAAGATCATGAATGCGTTCGCAATGAGGCAAGTAATCAGCTATTTTATCATCTCCAAATGCCTCTGCCAGTTCAAAAAGACGCTCACTATTAACAGCCCACTCTCCGCTATGAATCTGCATGGGTAGCAGCAAGTCCAAACCTTGATTATCCAGACGATACCTTTGTATCTTGGATTGCAGCTCAAGTAAATGACGACATTCGTTGGAGCTTTGCAGGCGGGTGCAGGCGATTAATAAATCGGAGCAACGTACTCCTTCCTCACAATAAACTGCAGCATCTCCTCCGATGTTGAGAATAGCATAATCATAGGATAACTTCTCTATTGTCAGTCTTATATCCGCAGTAGGATAGACAAAATCCACTCCGCTGCTGGAAGAGTATATGTGATCGTAGGATAATTGATCGCTGGTTGCAGCTGTTCTAAGCCAATCAAAGACCCTTTTACTGTGGTTAAGGTTAACGAGTATAACACGCCAGTTTTGCTGGGTTAAGCCTTTCGCCAGGTTAACTGCTGCTGTATTTTGACCAGTACCAGATTCCCATGAAACTAGTCCCACCTTCCGCATGATGTTCATCTCGCTTTCCTGTAAATCCAGTCTATTTGGTATCAGATATTTAAAATTTCGCAGGTTTTTGGACTGTTATTACAGAAATAATATCAGAAAAACGATGCACTTCAAAGTGGAAATAATGGACTTGATGTTGTTGAAACAACAAAACCGTTCTTGACATATGTTCATAATAGGTTTAAACTCGATCTAAATAGCGAGCATATGCCCATAATAATTTGTGCGAAAAGAGGAATTTTTATGGCTAATAACGGAATGGAAATAAAGTTACCTGAATCTGAAGAACAGTCATTGGTGGGTTCGCTCAATAATATCAAGCATGTAGTAGCGGTAATGAGCGGCAAAGGTGGAGTGGGTAAATCCACGGTAACGGCCTTGATCGCCAGTACTCTAATCAAATCAGGTTTTCGGGTTGGAATACTGGATGCTGATATCACGGGTCCCAGTCAACCTCGGGCTTTTGGGATTAAGAGCCAGGGGTTATCAGGCAGTATGTTTGGTATTACCCCTATTGAAACTAGAAGTGGAATTAAGATGTTGTCTGCTAATTTCATGGTGAAGGAAGAAGATGATCCTATAATCTGGAGGGGCCCACTGCTGGCAGGGGCAGTAAAGCAGTTCTGGGAAGAAACGGACTGGCAGGACCTTGATTATCTGGTGGTAGACCTTCCTCCCGGTACTGGGGATGTGCCTTTGACCGTGCTGCAGAGCTTGCCGGTTGATGGTCTGGTCATTGTTTCTTCCCCACAGGACTTGGCCTATATGGTAGTAAAGAAGGCAGTAAAAATGGCCAGCAAAATGCAGAAACCTATTTTGGGCTTGATAGAAAACATGAGTGAGTTTATCTGTCCCCAATGTGGTGAAGCACATAAAATATTTGGCGAGAGTCAAGGGGAATCGGTAGCTCAAAAGATGGGGATTGATTTCTTGGGCAGCTTACCCTGGGATACTAGTTTGAATCAGTTGGTTGACAATGGTAAAGTGGAAGAATACTATTCAGCAGCGATGGCTGCGATCGTGGAAAAAATAGTTGCTAAGATTGAACAATAGGCATTAGTTTGGCTAGATTGTGAGGAAGATATGGCCAGAGAACCAAAATGCCGACGGGTGGAGTTTATCCCGAAGGTTAACGTATTTAAACCAGTAGGAATACCGCATTCCTGCCGGGAGGAAGTCGTGGTAAAGCTTGAAGAATTGGAAGCTATTCGTCTTAAGGACCTCCTGGGCTTGGAACAGGAAGAAGGTGCGGAACGTATGGGGGTTTCCCGACCCACCTTCCAGCGTATATTAATAGAAGGTCGGGCAAAAATTGCTGCGGCTTTGATAGAAGGACAAACCATTCGCATTGAAGGCGGTTGCTATTGCTTGGGACAGGAGCAATGCAGGAAAACCGAGCATTCGCAAAAAAGACGCGGCGATTGCTTTTATGGGGAGTATTCTAATGGCAAAAATACAGAAGGTGATGATGAGAAGCCTGGCAGCAAAATTGCGATATGCGCCAACGGTGACTCACTATCAGCTTCAGTGGACGGGCGTTTTGGGCGCTGTGCTTATTTTGTGCTATGGGAT
>Ga0074195_1000255_pt1 | contig 120971 bp, 113 predicted proteins | sample EPASupsiteHSE623_FD_64525 | JGI IMG/M metagenome (GOLD analysis project Ga0074195, IMG submission 64525) | Bioremediated contaminated groundwater from EPA Superfund site, New Mexico - Sample HSE6-23 | ecosystem: Environmental > Aquatic > Deep subsurface > Groundwater > Contaminated ... | reverse complement strand
GATGCATTAGTAATTTCTTTCTATATTTGATACAAAGCACCATATGATACCTAATTTTATATACGCAATGGCTTGCATGCCGCAATTCCAGCATTAATTCATATAGCGCTAACGAGATTCAAACACCTTATTATGTTACCCGTAAGTAGGCCATCCCCGCAGCAGAGCTGCGGGGTATTCAATAAAATAAAGCGTTTCCTTTTTTCTCTTGAGTATCTGAAGTTTTGCTTTCTATATTAGTCTCCTCTATAATTCCTCCTTGTAATGATCCAAGAAATGTTGTCATCATAGGAATATCCAAGTATATTGGGTAGACAAGCTCCATAGCATTTACCCTCATATAGGCTGCAACAGGTTAGTTCGAATATAGATCTTTCTCTACTTATTTTTAAACGTCTTATCACATTAAGTTATTAACATTAGATTTCATAAGCGATTATATAATGGTAGATGAAATCGATACAACATCGCTTTGTTCACCACCAATGTCTCTAAAATCCTCTAATAGCATCCAAGAGGTCATATTACTTCAATGCTAGACTTCGGCAGGTTAGCGTCCAAGAAAAATCTGGGCTCATACATTTGCAAAGAACTCTTCTTTGGCAGCGTATTCAATGGCAGCCAGAACATCTTCTCTCTTCAGGCCGTATTCCTCAGCAACTTCCTTGATCTCCATGCCCCCTGCCAGCGAGCCTAGAATTATCTCTACAGGCACCCGCGTGCCCTTTATGATAGGCTTTCCATGCCTGATCTCCTGATCGATGATTAATCTATCTTCAGACATCCTAGCCCTCGATCTATTCCATAGAAGAACTCATCCATGGGGTTCAGAGTTTTTTCCTGTTGCCTTACCTTTTTCGCTTCCATCAGTGGCCAGAACGGATAAGAGACGTTTCCAATTAGTGTTATCGTTTATACAATTATCTTAAGCTCGATCAACTTTTGGCTTCGATCAAAATATAAGCGAATAAAGCACTAGCAATCCTTGGAGATCTGATATGGCTGGTAGATCTGACATGGAGATCGAGGTCGTCTATGAGGATGGCGTCTTCAAGCCTCTGAAAGAGGTAAGCCTGAGCGAGGGAACAAGAGCGTTTGTAACTTTAAGGTCTGGTAAAGTTCTTGAGGTGACCAGGCGGCACAGGATGAGGGTGGATACCGATGTCATGGAGGAGTTCATAGAGGAGAGGCGATGATCGTTGTAGATGCCTCTATCTTCATAGACCAGATCTTCGAATATGATCTCGAAAGGACTAAGATTGCAGATAGCTTTTTCTTGCTCTTGGAAGAGAAAAAAATCCCGACCATAGAGCCAGACCTCTTCAAGATAGAGCTCACAGGGCAGGTCTCACGTAGGGTCAGGAGAGATAAAGCTCTAGAAGTTCTTGAAGACATCTTTAGGGAACTCAGCTTCATCGATACTTCCAGGCTCTTTAGCACAGCGATTTCTATTGCCTTTGAGACAGGATGTAGAGCTGCAGATTCTCTGTACATATCAGCGGCTGAACTGGAAGGGACAATCCTAGCTTCAAATGACAGAGTCCAGGTTGATAGCGCCAGGAAGTATGGCGCTGAAGCGTATTATCTGTTGCGAGACCTAGATATTCTAAGAACCAAGCTAAACAGCCCATAAGAATCAATGAATCGGGCGCTTGAATATTCATTTATCTTTGCTACTCTGTATCTGTATTGGCAGCGTATTCAATGGCTGCCAGAACATCTTCTCTCTTCAATCCGTATTCCTCGTCTGGAGGATATCCGCCAATCACCCCACTTGGGTTATGCACACTGAGTTGGATATATAAACTATCAGGGATCAAACCCAATCCTCCATGAATATGACAGAGCTTACTCTTGAGAAAGTGATGGACGCTCATGATGCCATTATCCTCCGTTATGGAGGAGCTAACGGCATTCTCTGTCTTGGGACTGTAGATTACCTCGTGGACCGGGTCAACGATGAACAAGATCTCTTTAAAAAAGCATCTCTTGCATTGAATGTTGTCATCACCTGCCACCCCTTCATGGATGGCAATAAGAGGACTGCATTCCAGCTTGCAGAACTGATCCTCAGTGGGGATGGTTACCATATCCAGGCCGAAATAGGTGAAAAGATCAATGCATTGACTAGGATCGCCGAATATAAATGTTCTATCGATGATATAGAGGCATGGATTAGGAAGAAGACTCGCAAACCATGAACTAAGTAATTTACATCTTGGCTAGGAGTTTCATGAGCTCATCATTGCGATCCATGTTTTCCTCTAATCGCCTCCGTTCCTCTGGGGTCAATCCTGCGGTCTTCTTTTTAGGGGTCTGTTTAGATTCTGCTTGATCAGACATGCATGCTCCTTGATCCATTTGATCCTCTCTCAATTATCTTGATAAGGACGTTATTTAAACTTCAATGCTGCTTCTTATCCTATCTAATCTCTTTTCGCTTTTATGTCAGTTATAATCTCATCTAGGTTTTGGTCCAGCCACCCAGACCGTTCCTTTGTGTAATCGCCCTTGCCAAGGTCGAAGATTTGAAGAAATCTCACGGCATCAACTGGACCCAGCGCCTTTACAAGTGCCTCTATCCATATCGTTCGTATTTCTTCGAGGCTCATGCTGGCGTCGATCTCCCATTCGCTTTCCATCTCAAAAAAATCCTCATAGGCCCCTGTTGCCTCCGAAAACTCGGCCTTTATATCCTCGACCTTAATCGGGGGATTCTCAATTTTTATGGCCTTGATGAACCTCTCCAGATCAGCATCAGCGCCTTCGGCTATGATCTTCACTCTGCCATCGGGTAGGTTCCTCACATATCCTTTAAGATCAAATGCCTTGGCTCTGGTCGCCACCTTAGATCTGTAGCCTGCCATCTGGACCTTTCCTGAAACATGGGCGATGAGCTTGCGCATTCCATCAACTATCTGGTCTTTTGGTATTTGGGCTTAATCGGGACCCTCAACCGGACGCCAGCCGTCTTGAAGATCTCTTATGCGATTGCAGCTTTTGGCATTGATTCACTGGACGAATAAGTCTTACAGATCCTTCATCTCATCTATGAATGCTGGCTTCCTCCTGTTCTCTGCCCTGAGCTGCTTGACTATCACCAGGACAGCCCCTTCAAAGCCCTCTATCCTCTTCATCTTATTCAGATAAGAGACAACCTCCTGGTAGTGCTTCCTTCCTGTTCCCTTCCCGGCAAATGGAATTATCAGCTCTCTGTATGCATTGAAATACTCCTCAGGATACCTGTGGCCAAGCTTGTCTTGGTACCTGCTCAGTGCGAAGAGGCTCTTCTGGCTCAGGACGTTACTTAAGGCCTGGTCGTACATCCTCTCTTTCAGATAAATATCGATGATTTTATCTCTGCCAAGTCTGCCCAATCTCGGATCACTGCAGCGCGCCAGGATCTCCCCCAGCCTCTGGCTCCACTCCTCCAGAGGAGATGCCTTCTTCAGAGTATCGTAGTACTTCCAATCCCCCTCAGTGAGGAAGAGCGATTGCAGAGTCTCCCTGTACCTCTTGGGATCGGCTTTCCTGTAGATCCCGCTCAGGAAGTCCCGGATCTTCCCTGAGAGATGCTCCGGGAAGAGCGCCACTCCTTCCTCTGCCACTTTCACAGCCTTCGCCCGGTCACCGTCTTCAAGGAGCTGCCGGGCATACCAGAGACAGAGGTCATGATCTGACCTGTAATGTTTCTCTATGAGAGAATAGAACCCGGCCATATCTTTGAGCTTTGACAGCACATGCAGCTGCATAGAGATCAGCTTACGGGCATTATAGTAGCTGGACCAGTCATGGCCATCTGGAATATTTTCTGGAACGTGCGGTTCTAAAAGCTCTTTCCAGTATTTCAGATCGTCATCAGTTGTGCAGAGCTTCTCCAACGCCTCACGATAGTTGTCCTGGAAGTAGTCGGGGTCCCTTCGCAGGTACTTGTCCATCAGGTACTTGATGTAACTCTTCCTGCATACCCAGCCCGGCCCAGCATCAATTATGCAATCGACCAATAGATCCAGGCCGTCTGAGAACTCCTCGCCGTAGTAGCCGTCAGAGTCGTCAACCTCGTCCATCTTTTCGGCGATGGTCTCAGTTAGGGCCTGGTAGATCTTGGCAGCCTCCTGGAAGTCCTCCTTCTCTATGTAAAGCTCAGCCAGATCAGTGATGGCGCTGAAATCTATGTCTGTGCCATAGGAGACATAGCCGTGACACTCAGCATCATCATACAGCGATTCTGCCTCATTCTTGTAGTGAGACAGGCTCCTGCCTTGGCCTGCCTGAGAAAAGCAGGCCATGAACCTCTCCATCAGGTCTGGGCGCTTTTCCAGCTCCCTGCGCAGAAATCCCCTGAGCTCCTCTGGATCAGCCTTTTTCAGTATAGCATCCGCCTTTTTAAGCTCTAAGTTGCCTCGCTCCCTCATGATCCTGCCCCCATGCATGAACCTAATTCTTCCACTTGATGATGTTGCCCTTGGCTTTGACTATTCCCCTCTTCTCCAGCTCTCTGACCAGATGGCCTGCGCCGATCTTCAGATCTACGACCAGCATGTTTCCTTCATCTTCCATCTCCTGCATGCATTCTTCGGTAAATTCGATCATGTCAGCCTTTCTAGACTCAGGACCCTTTATCAGGCCTTGAACCACTTTTCCAATAGCCAGGGCCAGGTTATATTCAGCAGGATATTTTTTGCCGAACTCATCCGCCAGACCATACAAATTTCCAGCTGAGATCTCGTCTATGAAGACCTCAGTCCTCCTGGACAGGTCCATAAAGGCAGTTGTCCTGATCATGGGGTGATCCTTTTCATAATCATCCGGCTTCACCATAACGCGGACAATCGGATTGTCCAGACGGCCGCCCACATCCTCGCCAAATCCAATCTTATTCCTCATCATGACGAGCAGGGCTGCATCATAGTACAAATCCACCTCTCTTACCTTTTCGACAGCCTCACTTATTCTGCATTTATCTTCTTTAGTCAGAGCTTTTGGATCACCTGACGCCTTTTGAATTATCCCGGCGAACTCTTCCTCGCGGACCTTCATCAATGGATCGAACTCTCCAATGAACAGGTCCTTGAACTCATCCGATGCAGGCTTTTTTTCAAGGACAGACCGCACAACCTCGACACAGCGTTCCAGCTTCTCGAAGTCCTTTGCCACGCCCTTGAGCTCGCTCAGCTTGCCTTCCAGGTTGTAGACCCTATATTGAACCATTCCAAGGATTGGCCTGGTATCGCTCTTTATTCCCGACTTAGTGAGGTAGCTCACGATCTCACTGGCATCGTCTTCGCAGTAATCTCCAAGCTTGATCATATATTGTACTATTAAGGAAGATTCCTTTAAGTTGTTCTGCTCAGTTCGCCGAAACATTTTTTGGTTTGCAGCTCTTTTCCCTGAGACGGAGAAAGGTTCTAAATGATGGTTTCACGACTGATCCTGAAGAACTGGAAGAGTTTTCATGGCGCGGATATTCCTTTGAGCAATAGAACCTTTGTAATGGGACCAAACGGGATTGGCAAGTCCAGTTTCCTTGATGCCCTCCGCTTTTTGGCAGACCTAGCCCGTCCAGGCGGGGGCATCTTCTCAGCATTGGAGGCCAGGGGCGGCCTGGACAAGATCAAGTTTTCTCCAGCCAAGAGAAAAGAGCTGGTAGAGATAGAAACCCGCAATCTTAGCTATTCCTCTAGAATAAGCTTCCTTCCAGCCAGCGATATGTGGTGAGCCAGCTCAATTGCAGTCCGCTCACCCAGCGATTCGGGATGCTTAAAGCCCCTGCCCAAAATGCTCTCCACCTTCCAGATGTCCAGGTTGTACAGGTCTCCCTTCTCTGCAATCACCGTGCCTGGAAGACAGATTATAGAATCAGTGATCAGATCGACAACCTCATTGAGGTTCAGTGCCTTGGTCACCCTTGGCCTGAGCCTGACTGTGTAGATCTTCTCAATGCACTCAGGAGAGATCCTGGCAGACACAACTGCGCATACCATATGGTAGCGGCCCTCAACAGCATGCCTGCCTGAGATATCCAAAGCCACGATATCTATCTATTCATCTCCTGGCGCGCGAGTCCTTGACCACCACCTTGGCCCTCATCTCTGATATAATTTTGCTCACCTGATTATTGGATGTCGCAGCACGATATTTTCAGCCTCTACTCTGCGAAGCCCGGCGCCCATGGCGATCTCAATTGCCCGATCTGTATCTATTAAGTTGCCGGGGCTGTGGGTGTCAGTATCCACTATCATCTTGGCTCCGGCCTCCTGGGCCATGCGGGCCACGTGGCCGTTTGTAATGTTGTGGCCCAGGCGTGAGGTGATCTCAAGGCAGACGTTGTTCTCCCTGGCCAGGTCTGCCTCCTCTAGCGTCAGAAAGCCTGGATGGGCAAGAATATCGACCCGGGCCTCAATGGCAGCCCTGTTGGTCCCTGGCGTCACCGGCTCCACTGGGGTCTCGCCGTGGACGACCACAATCTCTGCTCCAAGCCTCCTTGCCAGGACTGCAAGGCGGCCGATCTTCTCAGGAGGGACGTGGGTCAGCTCGACTCCTGAGAGTATCCTCATCTCCAGTACGTCTTCCAGGTACTTGATCTTGGAGACGTTGGAGAGGATGAACTCTATATTGGTAAAATCGGCATGGTCTGTCAGAGCTATGGCTGTGTAGCCCTTCACCTCAGCCCTGCGCACCAGTTCGCTTGGAATGAGCTCTCCGTCGCTGAAAGTGGTATGAGTATGCAGATCGATCATATGCCTGGGTCGGGCTGATGGATCTTAAGGCTTATCTCATGCCTGAATAGAGAGTATTGTCTCCAAAGGAAATATATGGATAAGAAATATTAAGTACTTAGGAGTCCTGTTATTGGACATCAATAGTAAAATAGGAGCGTTTGAATAATCGTATGAAAGACACAATGATCAGGCGTCTCGTCCTAGACGTCCTGAAACCGCATGTTCCAACCATCATAGAGCTCGCGACTGCACTCTCCCATGTCAAAGGCGTGGGTGGAGTGAACCTGTCACTGTACGAGGTCGATCAGCAGACAGAGACCATCAAGGCCACAGTGCAGGGCGAGAACATAGATTATGACGGCATTGAAGATGTAGTGAAAGAGTTTGGCGGGGCCATCCACAGCATAGATGAAGTTGTAGCTGGAAAGGAGATTGTGAAAGAGTACGAGACTCTTCAGGAGCGCTAGGCTCCTTCGTTTTTTTGTTCAGCTCTTTTTAAGTGCCCTGGATATTTTCTTCAATATTGCAGACTTGGGCTCGGTCTTGTTCACAAGCAGCCTCCCTGAAGAGTCGGCCCACTGGCTTGGATGCTTCTTCTCGCGCTCCGCCTCGGCCTTAAGCCCCGCTCTGCGCGCAGCATTGAGCAGCTTATCGAGGTTTGGCTCTTTCACGGCTTCTTTGGAAGAGACGGCCCTGCCCTCATTCCTGGTCTTGGTGGAGTCGAAGTAGATCGGCCAGATAACCACTTTATCGCTCTTTCCGGGCATATCATGAAGTTGTGCTGGCATCTGATAAGTATTTTTGGCCTGGATGAGGGGCCATAGAAGTTTCAGCTCGGGCTTTTGCCAGAGCCATCTTTCAGGGCCTTCTTTTGATTCATCAACCGCCGGAACGCAAATCTTTTACCTGACCTTAGATAATAGACAGGCAGACGGTTGTGGAGTTCGAGCATGAGCGAAGAGACATTTCCAGTGGCTAACGTCGGCGGGACTGAAGTTCCCTTTGATCCTGACCAGCTCAGGAGGATACAGGAGCACCCCTGCTTCAGCGAGAAGGCCTGCCATTCCTTTGGCAGAATGCACCTGGCTGTGGCCCCAAAATGCAATATCCAGTGCAAGTACTGCGTGCGCAGCTTCGACTGCGTCAACGAGTCAAGGCCTGGAGTGACAAGCCAGGTCTTAAAGCCAGATGAGGCTCTGGCTCGCGTGGATGAGGTCCTGGAAAAATACCACTACATCAAGGTCGTGGCAGTGGCGGGTCCCGGAGAGCCTCTGGCCAACGAGGAGACCTTTGAGACATTCAGGCTGGTGGGCGAGAAGTATCCAAACCTGATACTGTGCGTGAGCACAAACGGCCTGCTCCTGCCAGACAAGATTCAGGAACTGGACAAGCTTGGCGTATGCAATATCACAGTGACCATGAACGCCGTAGACCCGGAGATTGGGAAGGAGATCTACGATTACATAACGTACAATGGCAAGAAGTATGAGGGCCTGGAGGCAGCCCAAATACTGATGAAAAACCAGCTAAAGGGCATTGAGGAGGCTTTGAAGCTGAGGAAGATTGTGAAGGTAAACACAGTCCTCATACCAGGGATCAATGACAAGCACGTCTTCGACGTAGCCAGGAAGATAAAATCGATGGGAGTCTACATCCACAACGTCATGCCGCTCATACCCCAGTATAAGTTCGCCCACATTAAGCCGCCATCGCCTGAGGAGAAGAGGAAGATCCAGGAGGAGCTTGGGACGATCATCAAGCAGATGAAGCACTGCAGGCAGTGCCGGTCTGATGCCATTGGAAAGCTCGGGTGCGATGTGCAGCAGGAGTTTCAGTGCAAGAGGAGAGAACAGTCGGCATAGTTCTCCCTCTTTTAAATGATTTTTCTATAGCTTATCCTAAAGTGAAAGCTAAGACATGGCCCATATAGAGTACATAGAAGGAGACGAGAACTGTCTGGATGAGATGAATGGACAATTTTGAAGTCGAGAGAAAGACAGTCATGACTGCTGTAGCCAACGGCCAGGCAATCGAGTTTTACAGACGCAGAGGCTTCATACCGAAGTTCATCACCATGGAGCAGGCGAATGTTTGATTCAAATAAAAATATTATAGAATGGCCTGTTCACGCTTCATTTTAAAGAGCTATTGATTTTAACCTTACCATCTATAATATCCCTCTGTGCCTGATCGATCTTGGCCTTGACCTCTGCCGGGGTTGATTCTTCATAATACTTGTTGCGGGCAATGCCCACCCCACCCTCAATGATTCCCAGCTTCTCGACCTGCCCAAAGCTCAGCTTGCTGGAGGTGTAACGCTCCAGTGCCCGATAGAGGCTGTTGTCCACGTTCTTCATCATGGAGGTCAGAATAACCCTGGCCTCCTCAGGATTTGTCTCTTCCACAATCGCAGCCTGGTCAGAGTCGACGCCAATTGCATACTTGCCTGATTCATGGGCTGCCTGGAAGACGCCCATGCCCGTGCCGCCTGCGACCTGGAAGATTATGTCGGCATTCTGGCCGTAGATATCTGTTGCGATCTCTTTTCCAAGTGTAGTATTGTTCCAGCTTCCGGCATACCGCCTGATCACCTGAATATCAGGGCGCACAGACCTGGCCCCCTGTTCATATCCCACTATGAAGTCATTGATGGCAGGGCTGTCCATCCCGCCTATCACGCCTATGACTCCTGATCTGGTCATCAGGCCGGCGTAAACTCCAGCCAGGTTGGAACCTTCGTTCTGCTTGTAGATGACAGAATATACATTAGAACAATTGCACTCCGAATAATTCACCGCAGCGTCATATAGGATGAACTTTTTATCAGGATGCTCCAGAGAGAAGTTTTGTATAAGGCCGGCCATCTCCTGGGTGCCGGCAATGAGCAGGTCGTAGTCACCATCGGCGGTGGCATTCAGAAGCGCCGGACCCCACGATGCTTTATCCCAGCCCGCCTCAACTGTCCTCACGTCCAGCCCGAAATCTTCCTCCGCCCTGGACACGCCGCGCAGTGCAGAGTCAAAGAAAGATTTGTCGCCCTGCTGACCATTGATGAAGTTTATGACCTTCTCAGTTTTATCATCATGTGCAAAGACAGGAAGGATCGCGGCCGCTGATGCTAAAATCAGGATAGTCATTAATAAAACGAGCATCTTTTTTCTCATAGCCCGGAGAACAACCTTCTATATAAAAGAGATTTCCAGCAAAGCTGGTCTCTATTGCAAGCATCAGATATAGGTCAAATCCCCGAGGAACTCAATACTGGTAAGTACTCTTCTGAAGGTTTACTCGGGGATGACTGGTGAGGATGGCGAGCCGCTGGCAATGGGCGGCGGAACCTATGCCAAGCAGATGCCAAACACCGCGGCCTTCGGGCCGGCCTTCCCGGGCAGGCCCATGGTTGAGCACAAGCATGATGAATACATCTCCATCCAGGACCTGGTCCTTGATGCCAATATATATGCCCGGGCCATATATGAGCTGGCAAGATAGAGACGTACAAAAATCAAGCCGCTGCCTTCAGGGCGAGGAAGAGATCACTTTTGAAGTGCCATCACCCATCTTCTTAAAATGGCATAGCCGGGTCATCTCTGTTGCCAGCATGCCACCTGCCACCAGTGCTCGAACTCCATCGATCAAAGAACCGCTATGGGTCTCAACTATGATCCTTGCGCCTCTGCCTGCAGCCTCAGCCATCACCCGGGCTAAAGCGGCCTGTGCCTCTGCATTGCCCGGGAAAAATTGATCAGAGAGAACAGCGCGGCGCGGCCGATCTTCCCTCCCTCGCAGCGCCGGCACATGGATCAGCCTTCGTAGTGCCAGATCAAAAGGCTCTGAGGGCAAGGAGAAGCTGAAGTGCTGGTCCTCGCCCTGCGATCCAGATACGGCTTTTGGCAGAAGAAAGCATCTCTCCCTGGCAACTGTCCACTGCACAGGACGTCCCAGGTTGTCCTCCAGGATTCTGCGGTTCTCCTCCTGCCACCTGGGCATGAAAGAGGCTAGATGATCATGGGTCATATCCTTGCAAAGAGTGGTCACCTCTCCCATATCGGTGTATACTGCCTTCTCTATGGTTATGTCCTGGATACCTGGCCTGAAGGCAAAGGTCTCTTCAAGGGTTGATGCTCCAAAGCCGTATTCAAGCCTGACTGTGAAGCTCCCGGCATGACATCTCCTGAATAGGAACTGGTCCTGCCTGGAGAACTCCTGCCTGGAGGACCTGATGTTTGGGCCGAAGATCTGCAGCGGCCCTGGATCAAAGCTGGCCTCCAGTGTCTGCTTCATCATCATCAGCGGCTCCATGATGCTTGACTTGCCAGACCCATTTGGACCTGTCAGTATGGTCAGAGGATGTACCTCTACCATGCACTCAACAGCTAGTGATCTGTAGCCACGCACTGAGATGGCGGTGATTCCTTCTGCCATGGACCTCTCAAGATCCCTGAATGAGACCTTCTGGCCCAAAAGCATTCTTGTGCTTTGCTAAATTTTGCCTGAGGGGTTGTAATCTGAGGAAGCCTGCAGGGGCTAGATGGCCACCACATCAATTCCCTCAACCCTGTGAACTGGCCTATCCACAGGCTGGGTGGTCACAAACTCACTGGCGCCAAGAGCTATGGCAGCAGCCACATTCAGGGCATCTATGGCTCCAAGTCCGAAGTTGTCGGCAAGCTTCTGGGCGCCATCTGCCAGGCCGTCAAGAGATGCCCACTGATCCACTGCGCCGAAGAATATGTTGTAGAACTCAGCCTCCGGATCGCTCCCCCCGTCCCCGGGGATCACCTCCAGTCGAAGCAACGGGCTTGAGACAAACTCCCTGCCTGGGTCATCCAGTATCCTCATAGCCCTCACAGCATCAGCCTGATTGCCGCGGGCTGCGGCTATTAGAACGCCTGCATCTACAAAGGCCTTCTTCATCTCAGTCACCACCTCATTCATCTCCCTTGCCGTCATCCTCGGCGCTCCCGGACCTCCCTATCCACCTCGTCCTGGCTCAGCAGGGGCAGGAAAGAGTTGAAGATCCTCGTGCGTGAGTCCCAGAGGCTCTTTCCAAGGTCGGTCCTGGGCAAAAATGATGCCTCAATAGAGATGTGTCCAGTGGGCTGGGCAGTACAGGTCCCGGTGCTGCACCCTGTGTCGCTCCCGGACCCCTGATAGCCTCTCTCCTCCAGAGGGCCGATGCCGCCCTTGCCCGAGTATCTGCTCGATTCAGCCCTCTTCCAGACTCTCCTCTGTGTGCTGTATGTCTCACTATTTCCACTCATTTTCTCACCTCTGTAAAAAGAATTGTCAGTATAGCATGCGCATCTTCGGCCCATTCTTCGCCATGAACCCAAAAGGGATTGATAATGGATGTGAAGATTCGCAGTTCAATATATGTATATCAGTTATTCTTCTTAAGCATCTCGGCATCCATGTCGCGGTCCTGGCCCGAGAACACTGATTTAGGCAGGGTCATCTGATAACAATTTGGTAGTGCTGCAGAAGATCGGCGGAAGATCCGCTCGCTTCAGATGATGCACTGCATCCTCAATGCTGCCTTCAACTTCATTGATACATGCAGGAAATTGAGCGATATTGAATCTGCTTATCTTCATAATTCAGAGATATCTCTGTTTGCGCCTTTCAGAAGATCACACCTGACTCAGAGCCATATTAAGAGTGACCGTGGCCAGGCAAATCTCCGAAGATCGGGACTAGGTCATCGGGGATATAGGGGATCTTGAATAGATATTCTCTCAAGATCCCAGCGCCCGATAAAGAAGCACTACTTCAAAAGCTTCTTTATTGCACCGATCAGCCCTTTGGCAGTGCCCTCGTGCTTGTGATGGTCGTGGCCTTCCTTGTGCTCATGATGTTCCTTGTGGTCGTGCTCCTTGTGTCCTTTCTCGTGCTCGTGATGGTCATTATGGTCCTTATTATGGTCGTGGTCTTCATGGTCATGGTGCTTGTGCTGGTCGCTGTGGTCTTTGTGGTCCTTGTGCTGGTCTTGGTCCTTATGGCCTCGGTGCTTCTTATGCTTCTTCTCCGACAACTTATAACCCCTGCATTCTCTTTGGAGAAGGGGTTATTAGGCCTTCCGGTTGAATGTAATGGCGACATTCCCGGTGCTGAAAGCCTGCATGGCATCTGAATGACAGGTAAAAAAGAGGTGCTGTGCCGCAGGGCCGCATATTCAATGGGCCCCTTACAGAGCATTGTGGCACAGCTCTTTGGTCCTTCGAGGCTATTCAATCCTCAGGAGGCTTGTTAGGCCTGTTGGTAGAGGTATAGCAGGTGCCAAGAAGCGATGTGCTCCTCGCCACCCTCTTATCGCCAGGCTTTATCGGCTCCACCTCTGCCTCGCCCGACTCCTTCTTAGCTTCCATTTCCTTTGCATTTACCTGAGGAGGATTGACCCCCGTCTGCTCTCCTGTTTTTCTGGGTTCGTTTTCTGCCAAGGTATTTTCCCCCAACCCCTATTGATGCTGATCTCTATTATATTTTCCGGTTAACAATACAAAACAATTTTTAATCGATTGATCGCGAATTCTGTAAGAATTTTTGATGGCAGAATCCCAGATTTTGGCCTCTTGCAAGAGGAAATCGCCTGAAGAGTAAAAAAGGAGCTCCTATGGATCATGGCGCAGGAGATCTGCCCATCCTGCCAAGCTCTTTTAAGTATCTGCCCCGTCTGGCCTCATAGGCTACTCTGCTAATCCCAAATGGCAGGTACTCTGCAACAGCCCATCCCTGTCCAGCCAGGTCCAGCTTTGTCTCATCAGCCAGGCCCTTGAGGAACCCCAGCTCTACCAGGTCTTTATCTTCTGATGCAACCTCAATTATCCAATCCAGGAGCTGTGGGTCATGAGTTCCGACGCAAAACGGCCTGCCGGCATTAATGATGTCTCCAAAGAGCGACTTAAACCTCTCCTGTATCCCTTGAAAATCTGATATATCTCCGAGGTATGTGCCCTTAACAAGCCTTGGACTGACTCCGCTGCAAGAGAGCCTCTCCAGATCAGAATGAGTGCGGTCGAGGTAGGACTGAACTGCCAGAACCACAGGCGGTCTGACCTCAGCGCAGGCAAGAGCCGCCTCAAGTGTGCATTCCACCATGGGCGTCCCCTCCATATCTATCTCCAGGCAGACCTGGCTATCTGATGCAGCCCTCAGCACATCAATCACATTTTCAAGACAGAGGCCCATGTCAAAAGATGCGCCAAGGGAAGTGAGCTTTATGGTAATCGATGCCTTCAAGCCTTGATCTCTTATGGACTTGGCAACGGATGTGTAAGATCTGACCGCAAGGGCTGCCTGGGACTCATCCCTGGCGTTCTCCCCAAGCACATCAATTATGCAGCGTATGCCTTCTTTGTTCCTGTACCTGCACCACATAAGCGCACTCTGCCAGTCAGGCAGCGCCCAGCGATCATCGGCTTCGTCCATCAAACTTTGAAACCTGTGTAAAGATGAAAAGGCTGTTGGTTCTAACAGGCCAAAAGCCTGCCAAACTGTTCATTTTCGACTTTCACCGTGCGTTTAGTGGGATGTTTATTTCACAGTTAATATATATTTATTATAACTCTGTAAATCATCAGGCCATGCGGGGAATGGCCCGTAGCAATCTGCTTTGATTAACTCATTGCCTTCACAGCTCGGGCTAATGCAAAAAATAACATCCATGTTAGTGCTGAGTAAGCAATTATATTTAAATAACTGAAAGATATTTAATGAAAAATCATAAACAAAAAAGTTTAATTGCAGGTATCCAGCAAAGGCTTCTTCTTGCCGCCCCTCTTCTCGCTGGGCTTAATGGGCTCAACCTTCGCAGCCTGCTCTTCCTTCTTAGCCTTCTTTTCTTCGTGATGAGTCAAGCAATCACCCATTTAGCTGTTGTCCTCTGAGTTTATCAAGTTTTCCATCCAGATGAATATCAAGATAAGGCATCACACACTGCTCTGTGAGGCTGCATAATAGGGTTTCATGCCATGGAAAAAGCAGCTGATTCCATTAGATAACTTTGGAGAAATATACACAGAGGTGATCTCAATACTTCCAACAGGCATTGTGTCAGTAGCACCTTATTTTTCGAATTCCCAGAGACATTAATTCGCAAAATTAAGAAAAAACCCTATCTAGAGACTTTATATCTCCCAATTATGCGAATGTATTTGTATTCAGTACAGTAGATATTCAAAATGCCAAAACGTTTTTCTCGCCTGTGTTTCCGGATGACCTCACAGTCTGGAAAAATTACAGAAGCCTGCCTGGGAGGTGGGTGGGCAAGCTGCTAATTCAATTGATTCCGACACATTCTTTTCATCATCTTCAGGCGAATTTATTGGGCTATATCCCCCTGCCCAGCGCCTGATAACTCACCCAAATAATTACATGTACTTCATTACTTATTAAACTTTCTAACATTAATTATTGATAGATCTAAAAGAGAGATCAATGCAGCCCGGTGTCTGGATCTATAGACACGGAAACTATTGGTCTCACTAATCTTATTATTTCATATTCTGGGCATGCCCATCCCTCCTGATACGTGGCTTCGCGAGAAATAGACCCATTGGTATTGGCAGCACTGCCTGTATCTACAATCGCCACCTGATCTGGCGAGCCTTGTCTCACCCAGGTCTCATGTAGTGCCCTGTTTTAACATGAGCAGAGGCCTCACTGATGGCCTGGCCAGGTGCAAATATCAGGGCTCAGGCCACGGCCCCCGGCCTTAATGCCTATTTGGATCAGAAAATATCTCAGTGATTGCACTATTTAGCCACATCCAATTCGGAGGCGAGCGCCCACTACATATATGCGGCCATCCATTACTTATTCACATGTTCCATGATGCTCCGGAGCCCGGCAAGGCATTAGGGGCGTGGTCGAGCAGCAGAGACCTGTTTCGCACAATGGTCGACCATAGCTGCGACTGGGTGTACTGGCTCGGCCCTGATGGGAGTTATGTTTATATCTCACCGGCATGCGAACAAATCACAGAATACCATCCAGAGGAGTTTATAAAAAATCCCCGGCTCATGGAGGAGATAGTCCATCCAGAGGACCGCGAGGCCTTTGCCAGGCATATCCATGAGCCGCCGGGAAAACATTCAATTGACTTTCGCATCATAACCAGGGGCGGAGAGGTTCGCTGGATCTCTCATTCTTGCCAGGTTGCATACGACTCTGAAGGCAGCTATTTAGGCCGATGGGCAAGCAATCGCAATATTACCGACCGCAAGAGGATGGAAGACGCTCTCAGAAGGGCCAAGGATGATCTGGAGAAGAGGATTTTGGATAGGACTGCTGAGCAGTTGAAGGCCAACGAAGCCCTGCAAAGAGAGATCGTCGAGAGAAAGCTTGCAGAGGAGAAAGAGAAGGCCTCAAGAGAGTTTCTTGACAAGATAATCAACTCCATTGGCGATCCCATCCATGTCAAGGACAGGCAGCACCGCATAATCCTCGTCAATGATGCAGCCTGCGAGCTGTTTTGCCTCACCCGTGAGGAGATCCTGGGAAAGACTGCCTACGAGCTCTTCCCCAGAAAGGAGATGGCCGACATATCCTGGGAGAAGGATGAAGAGGTCTTTAAAACCGGGGTTGAGAACACTAATACAGAGACAAATACCTATGCCCCAGGGATAACCCTCACAGTCCTGGCCAGGAAAACCCTGTACACGGACAATGCCGGAAACAAGTTCCTGGTGGGCATAACCGTCGATATCACAGATAGAAAGCTGGCTGAAGACAAGCTGATAGCCTCCCTCCATGAGAAGGAGGTGCTCATAAAGGAGGTTCACCACAGGGTGAAGAACAACCTCCAGGTCATATCCAGCCTGCTCAACCTTCAGGGTAGACAGACTGAGGATGAAGAGACCAGGGAGGCCTTCAGAGATTGCAGGAACCGCATCAGATCTATGGCACTGGTACACGAAAAGCTGTACGGGTCCAAGGAGCTGGCAAGGATCGACCTGGCAGATTATGTCAGAAATCTAACAAGCTACCTCTCCGCGTCCTATGGAATAGAGAAGAGGGTGAGGCTCAGGCTTGACCTGGAGGATGCGGCCATTGGAATAGATAAGGCCATACCCTTCGGCCTGATAATCAACGAGCTGGTCACAAACTGCATAAAGCATGCCTTCCCTGACGGCAGAACCGGAGAGATACGCATCGATCTTCACCCATGTGAAGGCAAACTCAAACTCGTATTGAGCGATAACGGCATCGGGCTCTCAAAGAAGATTGACGACCCCAGCACCAAATCCCTGGGATTGAATCTGGTTCAAACCTTGGTGAAGCAGCTAAAAGGCACAATAGATGTTCAAAGCAGCAGCAACGGCGGGACAAAGTTCATATTAGCCTTTGATATGTAGAGATTTTGATATGTAGATATTTTTATGGCATTATACCGCCCTGCAGGTGAATATGTACAAATGCAGCCAGGCATCGAAGCCCTCCCCATTAGATATGAAGACCTCCGGTCTTTGGCCGTACCGCCTCTCTGCCTCCAATCGAATTGAAGAAACCTGGCCTGCATTCAGGCCGTACCTCTCTGATAGATCCCCGGAGCTGAGATGGATCTTTGGAGCAGAGGCCACAGAGCACAGCTCAAAGTCCTCGTCTCTAAGCACAGCCTCTATATCGCCTGTGGTGCCATACCATTTATCAGTGCCCATCCTGTCATAGATCAGGTTCATACACTCTGCATCCTCTCCATACTGAAAGCAGGCTGACTGGTGGATGAAGCGCTCTCCTTCCCGGAGCTGGCCTCGAATATGCCTCAGCACAGGCCGCAATCCCGATCGACCGAAGTAATGCAGGATAGACCGTGCAATAAGCAGCATCTCCCCATCTTCGGCCATGAGCTGATGGCGGGTGATCTGAGCTGCTGATGCCTGAACGGTGGCGATGCGACCATCAGAGCACGCCGAGAGCTGCCTTGGTGATAGGTCCACATTCACCAGCCGGACGCCTGCCAGGTTGCTCCGCTTGAGCAGCTCTCTTAGTATGAATCCTGTTCCGCCGCCCAGGTCTGCGATCACTGAAGGATGCGAAGAGCTTACGATATTCTCTATGGCATTTATGAACGGCAGTGCTATCTCAGAATCGGAGAAATAGTTATCATGAAGCGTCTCCCACCTCATGCCATGTACGCCTGACTCTCTTTGGACGGATTGCTCCTCTGTCATTGCCATTCCTCATAGACCTCTCTCGCATTATACTTTATGAGGGTCTTGATTATGGATCTGGCCTATCTGCCATCGCTAAGTCCAGTTACTCCGTCATCCCTTTCGCAGGGGGTCAGTATTTGAGCCTCACAATGCAGCAGCGCAGCTTTCAGGTCATCCATCTTCACGGGCTTTGCGATGTACCCATCCATGCCAGCATCCAGACATTTCTCCTTATCGCCTTCTAGGGCGTAGGCAGTAAGAGCTACGATTTTAGGCCAGAGGGGCCAGCGCTGACGTATCTCCCTGGTGGCCTCTAATCCATCCATCTCTGGCATCTGTATATCCATGAGCACCAGGTCATATGCCTGGAGTTCCAGCATTTTTAGAACCTCAGTGCCATCGGCAGCCACATCGGCCCTGTAGCCCAGCCTCTCCAGCATCTTAATCATGACCTTCTGGTTGACAGCGTTATCCTCAGCCATGAGAATGCGCATATTGGCATGTGCATTGCTTTTAGGCTGAGAAGGAGCAACTGCAGTCTTGGGCAAACGATCTGAGGACACATCAACTGGCAATGTGAAATGGAATACTGATCCCCTGGAGGGCTTGCTTTCCGCCCAGATCCTGCCACCCATGATCTCAACCAGGCGCTTGCTTATAGCTAGGCCAAGGCCCGTGCCCCCGTACTTGCGAGTGGTGGACATGTCTACCTGGGAAAACGATTGGAAGAGCCTGTCCATTCTATCTTTGGGTATGCCAATCCCCGTATCTCTGACTGCAAAGTGGAGATTGCATTTGCCGTCCTCTAGAGCCTGGGGTGTGATAGAGACCTCGACCTTGCCCTTCTCTGTGAACTTGACGGCGTTGCTGAGCAAATTTACCAGGATCTGCCGGAGCCTCGTAGGATCGCTTATGATGGTGCTCGGTACAGAATCGCCCGTCATATAGGCCAGGTTCAGGCCTTTCTCGGCTGCCTTTTGGGCCATCATATCGAGCGCCCCCTCCATACAGGATCGCAGATCAAAGGTCTGGCGCTCCAGCTCCATCTTGCCGCTATCGATCTTGGAGAAGTCAAGGATATCATTGATTACAGCCAGGAGAGAGTCGCCGCTGGACCTTATGGTCTCAATGTACTCCTTCTGCTCCAGCTTCAGGTCCATATCCAGGAGCAGGCCTGTGAGGCCGATTATTGCATTCATGGGAGTCCTAATTTCATGGCTCATATTGGCCAGGAACTCGGACTTGGCCCTGGCTGCCGCCTCAGCTTCCTCTTTTGCACTCTTGAGCTCTCCCTCGGCTCGCTTGCGCTGGGTAATATCAATGGCAAAAATGGCAACCTTGGATACTCTTCCGGATTCGTCCAAAACAGGGCTGACGCAATTAAAAAAGTGCCGGCCGGAGCGCGAATCTTCAAAGCATACGGGCTTGGCACTGCGGATTACCTCCTTGATCCAAGCCTTTCGCAGTTCAGCTATATGGGGTGGAATGAAGTCAAAGGCACATTTGCCTATGAGTTCGGCACTGCTTTTATCAAGGCTGCTGGCCATTGCTTTGTTACTTGCAAGGACAGCCATCTGCGTATCCAGCAAAAGAGCAGGCTCAGGAATCGCATTGAGGAATACCTGTAAAGTCTTTTCGCTTTCTTGCAGCGCTTCCTCGGCTCGTTTGCGTTCAGTTATATCTGTTAGTACTCCGGTTAAGCCCGATCTCTGGCTGCTGCCCATCAATGGGTGGCTCGATGTCATGACATAACGAACGCAATTATCTTTATCCAGGATCCGGAACTCATAAGGCTCAACCTTGCCTGCCATTGTTCTCTCAAAGCTTTCCTGTAGTCCGGGCAGGTCCTCTGGAAGCACAAAATGTCCGAAGTACTCTCCTGTCATATCTTCTGCAATATGGCCAAAGATTTTCTCGACGACTGGACTGAGATAGGTTATATAGCCCTGAGAGTCCACTGAAAAGATGGCATCGTTGAGGTTTTCTACCAAATTACGGTATCTTTCTTCACTCTCTCTCAGAGCATCCCCAGTCAGCTTGCGATCGGTGATATCACGTATCGATTCTATTGACCCTATGGGGTTGCCATCGCTATCGTAAAGCAAAGACGCTGTAGCCCAGACATACGCACCTTTGCCATTGAACAAAGAGGGCACATAAGCCTCAGCGTTGATGGTTCTCTCTTTTCTAGAGATGTTAGAATATTTTGATTCAATCCTCACATTATGTTTATCGATTATGTCTATGAGTATTGGTCTTGGTTCTCCATAGAAGGGCAGGCCATAGGCATAATCTCCCTTGCCAATGATATCTTCTTTGCAGATGCCTGTCATCTCTTCCATGGCTCTGTTCCAGGCAACCACCTTCTTGGACTGATCTATTACAAAGGTGGCATCAGGCAAGAAGTCAATGATGCTGAATAGCTGATCGTGAGCCGCCTTCAGCTCATCTTCAGCCTTGATCCTGGCGATGGTACCACCAATTGATGCCGCTAGGGCTTCCAGGGCAACACGGGCGTTTGGGGAGATCTCATCATAGGTACGAGATGCAAGGATGATCGCAGCAATAGCCCGACCGTTATATTTCACTGGAAAATCGGCTATGGACCTCAGGCCCTCATCTCTTAAGTCATTGAAGATCGATGTCTCAATATACGACCTATCCCTGTAAATCCATTTCCCGGCCTTGATTATGCCTGCCCGGGGCGAGCCCGCATCGCAATGGGAGCAGCCCTCTATGAACTTATCTGATAGGCCTTTATGCAGCACCATGTCCGCGCTGCCATCATCATTCACAAGGTAAATGGCTCCGCAATCGATGCTCTCCACCTTGAGTGCCGTGTCCAATATTTGGCACAATGCATCCAACAGATAGTTGGTAGAGCTGAGGACTATAGCCAAGTCGCGCTGAAGCCTCAGAAGCTCTTCAGTCTGCTTGTGCTCCTTAATCTCAACCATAATGCCTCGTTGACCTTCAAATGCTCATCAGCCCATATTGGATGGGGCCCCAAGTATCTTCCACTTCCGCTTTGGCTCCGTAGCGTTGCAGGTAGTCATGCCTGCAGTCACCATGCGCTCGTTTCTATATCTCAAGGGGATGCACTTAACATCCGGGCCTATGAGGGGTATAATATCTTCAGGGCTTTTAATTAGGAGTGATGGCTTTTCTTGATGATCTACGGCTACATCCTGGCGCGTAGAGCTACCAGAAAACTTAGAGTATGATCTCTCATCTATCGCTAACTTTGTCACCAGTGTGTTAGCCAGATGCGCCTCATCTTCCATGATAATTCCTTTTAGATGGTGTCATTACTCATAGCCATATCAACATTTTCAGTATAAATTTATCAGATATGTAGATTGGCGTGGAAAGACTATGACCGGGAAAAGGATGCACAATGTTTGAGCGAGATCCCATAGGCATAGAGCAGGCTGCTTCTCATAATCACGGCTGTAATGAATGGAGTGCTGCACTGAAAACGCATTCTATACACAGGATTCTCAAGCATACTATTAAAATTAGTTGATCCTTATTTAGCAGAGATTTTTCTTCCTAAGAAACTTCAACACAATTAAGTATGAATAGGGATAGGAGGTCATACTTTTGGCAATTGGCACAACCTCGATGAGTGGTCCAAAGTCCAGCAAATCATCGGGGCAAGTCATCTATGAAGGCCAGGGATATGGGCAAAAAAACGTCGAGTTTGACACACAGCCAGCATGATCTGAGCCTGGCAATGAGTGCAATCGCTATTCCATGCTCAGCATTATGCCTAGAGGGTAATCTATGCGCTCGCTAAACGGCACTTCAAGACGAGATATGCTGATCAGTCGAATCAAACGCTGGATCACACCCCCGGCCTTCCCTAACGATGAAGATAAAACGCGTCGAGCCGGTATGCTCCGCCTCGCTTTGATCAATGTTTTAGTGCTCATACCAGTTCTGGCTATAGGCAATTTGCTTGGAGGCAGAACTCCACTACCAGTGATAGTAGTGAATTCTCTGGTTTTTGCCTTATGCCTGGTCCTGTACTCCTGGATGCATAGAGGCAGGATAAGGCAGGCGAGCATCGGTCTTATTGCACTCGGGATCGTTGGCATAACAGTAGGTATCGCAAGCTTGGGCACAATTCGCGTGCCCACCACAGCGATGTACCTGTTGATGGTCATTACTGCAGGCTTATTGTTTGACCTCAGCGGGATGATCATAGTTACTGCACTCTGCTCGCTCCTGGTTGCCGGACTGATTGTGGCAGGAAATATGGGACTGCTGCCACCTCCCAACTATTCCCTCACAATCACCCAGTGGATCGCCTACACGGCTATCTTTGGCTGGGCCGGCAGTCTGACTTATTCTGCACTTAAGTCCATGAACCATGCCCTGGCACGGGCTGAAAAAGAACTTGCCGAGCGCAAGATGGCCGAGGCTGATCTGGCCAAACACCGTGATCACCTAGAAGAGCTCATCAAAGAACGCACTGCCGAGCTGGAAGAAAAGAACTCACTCCTGATAGATGAGATCGCTGAGCGAAAGAAGGTCGAGGGGGATCTCAGGAGAAGCAGAGCGAAGTATCACAATATCTTTGAGAACTCAATACTTGGCTTATATCAGAGCATACCTTCAGGCAGGTATTTGAGCGTTAATCCAGCTTTTGCACTGCTCTTTGGTTATGATTCTCCTGAGGAGATGCTGGAGTCAGTTGACGACATAGGTCAGCAGCTCTATGCCAATAATAATGACAGAGAGAGAGCAATAAAACTCATCACTGAGCAGGGATACCTGGAAGGATTCGAGCTTGAGGTGCGGCGAAGAGACGGCACCAGGTTTTGGGTCTCCATGAACACTCTGATAGTGCAGGATGAGGATGGCACCCATTTTGATGGTACCGTCGAGGATATTACTGAGCGCAAGCAGGCTGAAGATAATCTCAAGGCATCGCTCCAGGAGAAAGAGATCCTCCTCAAAGAGGTTCATCATCGCGTCAAGAACAATCTTCAGATAGTCCACAGCCTGCTCAACATCCAGGCAAACAACATCCAAGACGATAATGCCAGGGAAGCAATTTCAGAATGCCGCAATAGAGTCAGATCAATAGCATTGGTCCATGAGAAGCTCTATCGATCTGAGAACCTGGCTAAAGTGGACTTTGCTGGATATATCAGCGGTCTGACCAGGTCCCTTTTAGTCTCTTTTGGAGTTGGTAGACGGCATATCAGGCTTGATCTCAATCTGGACCCGGTATTGCTGAGCATTGATAAAGCAATCCCATGCGGACTCATAGTAAATGAGCTTGTATCAAACTGCCTGAAGCATGCGTTCCCGGGGGAGAGGGCCGGGGTGATCCAAGTTGAGCTCAGGAGCCTCGATAAGGATCACGTTTCGCTCGTAGTCAGGGACGACGGGATTGGACTGGCTGAGGCACTAGAACCTCAAAAGACTAAAACACTGGGACTGAGGCTGGTAACTGACCTGGTAAAGCAGCTCAAGGGAGAGATCCAGATCGATCATAGAGGCGGGACAGAGTTCAAGATACTGTTTCCTGCGGTGTAAAAAAATCAGCTGAGGCTCAGGTGGTTGTATAGCCTCCATCAATTATAAGCTCGCTGCCTGTCACGAACTTGGCCTCATCAGAGACCAGGTAGAGCACTCCATAGGCTATGTCGTCTGGCTCTCCAATGTGGCCTATTGGATGCAGGCCATCCAGCTCCTTTCTTAGCTCCTCAACGCTCCTGCCCGTGGCTGTAGATTGCTCCTTTAGGAAATTCTCAACCATCGGAGTCCAGATGAAGCCCGGGTGCACAGAGTTCACCCTGATATTCTCCTTGGCATAGAGCAAGGCGTCTATCTTTGCCATGACCCTGTTTGCGGCCTTGGTGGCATGGTAGGCAGGCAAATCAGGGGCCCCGATTATGCCGTAGATGGATGAGATGTACACAATGTTCCCGCTGCGGTTCTTGATCATGTAAGGGACTGCATGTTTGGTGCACAGGAAAGCTCCAGTAACATTCACATCAAAGACCCGGTTCCACTCATCCTTGGCATAGAGGTGGGTAGGCTTGTTTGGGCCGGCAATGCCTGCATTGTTCACAAGTATGTCTATCCTGCCGTACTTGCCATAGACCTGCTTCATGACCTCTGAGACGCGGGCCTCGTTGGTCACATCCATAGGGTAATACTCGGCCTTGCCGCCTGAGGATTCTATCTCAGAGACATGCTTCTTGCCCTCACCCTCAGTCCTTCCAGTAATTATGGAAACAGCACCCTCTCTGGCCAGCACCTTGGCTATAGCCTCGCCTATGCCATAGGTCGATCCTGTGACTATGGCCACCCTTCCATCTACCTTTTTCATCTCATCTCTCCGGAAATTCTTTAGAAATCTTCAGATCAGCAGTATATTGTGGCCAACTAAGTAATAAAATTTGACGAATGTTGGGGCCTTATTGGTGGGCAGATCTGAATGGAGTGAGGAGAATTATTGAAACGCACATGTGCCCAGGCAGGGGCTCACACGGGACTGATGGAAATCGACACCTTTTGACATTGTGAACTTCGATTTCCATAAGAAAATTCAGTGAGAGCACGAATCTGAGATGAACGTCCCTAGTACATCAAGGCTTAAATAAGACCACATCTCCCTGGAATGGGGGTGCTCTATCTAGCAGCCGCTCTATCTAGCAGATCCAGAACTTTAATCAAAGAAGAGCTGCAAGGCTCTTTATGGGTTAACACCTATGCTCTGTACTTCTGGGGATGACTCTTTTGGCCCAAAAACTGCTGGGGGGAACACACCCGCGTTCAAGCTACAGCCGCCGCAAGAGGATGATAGCCTCAGATTCGCATATTTTCAACATCATTGAAGTGCCATGTGATATGCTATCGATTCATCAAACAGCTATCAGGCAGCGACTGCTTATTATCTGAAATGTTCCTCCCCAGAGTTTTTGGGCCAAGGCATCTGCCCGGACGTTTTAGTTGGATCACACATCCATGGCCTGGGATCTGCCTGCAAGCGCATCCAGAAGCATGGTCTACCCTGATGTATCTGCGGACTTGTTTTAGCCTCGTTGAACTAGTTAAAAGAGAATTCGACCTCGAAAGATCAATACGATTTTCTGGGTGGTGCACTATGCCCTGGGCATCTCAAGGCTTTGGTCTAAAAACGCGGTCACGGGGAACATTTACATCGATGAATGATGATGGGGTTATTGCTAATATCTCCGTCATCCCTGCATCATCCAGCGATTTGATTGCAGATAATGCATTTGTAGGGGGTGGATAATTCCTGCTAAAATTAGAGAAGCTATTGAGCTTCAGTCATCAGCACCCTGATTTTTTTAACTCGGTTCTTCTCAATATTTTCTACGATGAACTTCGTGTTCTCGTGCTCGACGGATTCGCCCTGCTGTGGCAGCCTACCTATCACCCCTATGATGAACCCGCCTATTGAGTCGTAATGTTCCGACTCGATCCTGGTCCCGATTAGCTCATTGAGCTGCTCTATCCGGGTACTTCCATCGACAACGTACTCTCCTTCCCGGATCGTCTCGATCTGTTTGGCCTGGGTATCGTACTCGTCATGGATATCTCCGACGATCTCCTCGATCAGGTCTTCTATGGTGATGATTCCAGCCGTGCCCCCGTACTCATCGAGGACGATTGCCATGTGCGTTCTCCGCTTCTTCATCTCGCTAAAAAGCTCGCAAGTCTTCATATATTCGAAGGTGTAGTAGGGCTTTTTCATGAACTTTTTCATGTCGAAGGTCTCTTCGGAGTTCCGGTAGAAGACCAGCTCTTTGACGTTGAGTATGCCAACGATGTTGTCGAGCCTGTTGTTATAGATGGGATAGCGGGAGTACTGCTCGGTCTTAATAAAATTGATGATCTCGTCATAGGTGGCATTAATATTGATGGCCACCATGTCCGTCCTCGGTATCATAACGTCTTTGATCAGCTGGTCTCCAAAGTCGAAGACGTTGCAGATCATCGTCCTTTCGTGGTCTTCGATGACGCCCTCCTCTTTGCTCACGTTCAAGATCGTCTTGAGCTCCTCTTCGGTGATAGTGGGCTCGTACGCGCTGTTTTTGCCGCCCAGCAACCGTATGAAAAGGCTGGCGATCTGCGTGAAGACGAACACGATTGGGCTCAGGAGGTATGTTAAAAGGGAAACAGGCCTCGCCACGATTAGCGAGACCTTTTCAGAATTCTGCGCTGCTAATGCTTTAGGAGTAATCTCTCCGAAGATAAGCACCAGAACGGTCATTATTCCAGTGGCGATACCTACGCCGGTATCGCCGAAGTACTCTATCGCTAAGACGGTAGCGATGGATGACGCGCAGATGTTCACGAGGTTATTTCCTACAAGGATGGTGCCCAGCAGTTTGCTGGAGTTTTCCTTCAGCCGGGCGATCACGCTGGCACCCCGGACGTTCTCCTCCTGCATATGCATGAGTCGGATTTTGCTGAGCGACATCAGCGCGGTCTCCGATGCAGAGAAGAACGCAGATAGGCAGAGTAGAAGGCCGAGAAATGCTAAAAGTACATTTGTGCTTAGATCCAAACTAATTCCTCATTGACGGCCCTAATAGGTTGACGATCCCGTATGTCCAGCCATGTGTCATTTTTTGGTTCATTCATTACATAAACATTTCCATGGATAGCTTTGGCGTTGAATCTTGGAATCAATGGTTCTAATGGCCCAAATAAGCTGCCAAAACTCGTAGAATTATACATAGCATTTCTTGCTTAAAAATATTTAAGGTGCCTTGACTATGCAGGTTGGATCCTCTGCCAGAATATCGCCCTTGAAAAATTTGGCCTTTTGCCTGCACCCTCCGCAGAGGTCCAGGTACTCGCATTCCCCGCAGGCGCCCTTCAGGTTCTCCTTGATCTTGCGAAGCTCTACCAGCTCCTGAACAGGATTATCTATCCATATGTTCCTGAAGCTTCTCTCCCTGACATTCCCAACCACTACCTGGGGCATGAAGTGGCATGGATGAACATCGCCTCTGTGGTTTATGTTTGCCACCTTGGTCCCAGTCGAGCACCCTCCGGCGTTCTTCAGCAGCCGGGCCACATTCTCTCTCCTGGGGTCTCCCTTCAAAAGCTCCAGCAGGTAAGCCCCGTCCATTGGCGAGTCTGTGGTCAAAATCTCGATCTCTTTTCCTTTAAGCTCCACTGCGGCCTCTGCCAGGAACTTGATCACGCTGCGGCGTTGCTCTGGAGTCACATCCCTGTCAGCAATCCCGGCGCCACGCCCTGTTGGCACCAGGTGGTACAGGCAGAACCTTGGAATGTTCTGGTCAAGAGCCATGTCGAGAAGTGCAGGCACCTCGTGCCAGTTGTCCCTGGTCAGTGTGACTCGAAGGCCTGTCCGCAGGCCCGCATCTCTGGCATTCTTTAACCCCTGCAGTGCCATTGCATGTGCCCCGGATACGCCCCTGAACCGGTCATGAGACTCTGGCCTTGCCGAGTCCAGGCTCACTCCCACATACCTGATCTTTGCCTCAGCCAGGAGCCTTGCCACCTCCGGTGTGATCAATGTGCCATTGGTGGAGATCACAGTCCTCAGGCCGACCTCGCGGGCATGGAATGCATAAGCATAAAAGTTCTTGCTGAGGAGGGGCTCGCCGCCTGTGAATATGAGCACTGGTATCTTCATCTCTGCCAGGTCGTCTATCAGGTGTACCCCTTCCTCCAGGCTCAGCTCATCCCGGCCTCCTGATTTGGCATCCATGTAGCAGTGCTCGCATGCCAGGTTGCACTGCCTGGTCAGGTTCCACATGACAACTGGCTTTGCCTCAGCAGAGAACCTGACGAGATCCGGTGGAAGGTTCTGGCAGTTCTCAGTCTCCCGAAGCGTCTCCCAGACAGTGGCCTGGTCTGCCAGAGCCTTAGAGAATATTATCATCCGACTCTCCGCAGCTTCTGAAGCATAGCAGCAAACGTGTATTTCTCGGGCATGACATCTACATGTACGCCCAGCCTTTTAAGCTCTGCTGCGGTCGGCGGGCCGATGACCGCAACCGTTGCTGCTTTCAGGGCATTTATTAGGGATTGCTCCATTCCAAGTTCTCGGGCTCTCTCAAAGAGAAGCCTGGCCGTGGAGGCGCTGGTGAAGGCAAAGATATCTATCCCGGATGCCTGTTTAATCAGGTCATCCAGCCTGGGGTCCCTGGAGGGTCCGACGTCATAGAGCAGGACCTCGTCCACTGCAAGTCCTGCTGCTAGCAGGTTCTTGACCAGGTCCTGGGTGCCCTGTGCAGACCTGAGAAGAAGCACACTGCGGCACTGGCCCTTGAGCAGCTTCTCAAGCCCGGCAGAGCTGAACTCATCAGGGGTCTTGGGACTTAAGCCAAATCTTTCCAGAGCCTTGCCTGTCTTTGGACCGATTGCAACCACCGTCTTCCCCTGCAGGCCTGCACTTATGGAATCATCCCTCACGGCCATCTCCACGCCATTGGCGCTTGTGAAGACCACGCAGTCCGCCCTGCCTATCCTCTCTGACAGATCTGCAGGCAAGGTCCGCTCTACAAGTGATATTGCAGGCGCGCATACTGGCATAAAGCCGTAGTCCCGGGCCAGCGCCGCAGACTCTGCCATCTGGCCTTCAGGCCTGAATATGGCGATCTTCTTTGGGCCGAGCTGCTCTGAGAGCTCCACCACATCTCCTACAACCAGAATGGCAGGCGATGTAACTCCGGCGTCCCTGGCCCTGGCAGCGATACTTTCGAGCGTCCCAGTGACCAACCTCTGCTCAGGCCAGCCGCCCTTCTCAACTATAGCTGCCGGGGTGCCGGGCGCCTTGCCTCCGGCCAGGAGCACTGCAATGTTCTTCTCAAGCCTTGCCACGCCCATAAGTACCACAAGCGTCCCGCCGAGGCGCGCCAGTGCCGACCAGTCCAGAGGGCTCTCCTTTCCAGGCTCCTCATGGCCTGTGACCACTGTCAGTGAGGAGGCTATGCCCCGGTGAGTGACAGGAATTCCAGCAAGCTCAGGTGCGGCTATGGCCGATGTCACCCCTGGCACTACCTCTACAGGCAGTCCCTTTTCTAAGAGCGCGAGTGCCTCCTCGCCGCCCCGGCCGAACATATAGGGGTCTCCGCCCTTCAGTCTGACCACTGTATGTCCCTCAGAGGCCTTCTCAATCAGGAGCTGGTTGATCTCCTCCTGTGTGAGCTTGTGCCTTCCTGCGTTTTTTCCAACATCTATGAGCTGGACGCGGCTTCCAATGCCCTCGAGCATCTTTGGACTCAAAAGCCTGTCATAAAGAACAACATCCGCCTCTCCAAGGAGTCTCTTGGCCTTGAGAGTCATGAGCTCCGGGTCTCCTGGACCTGCACCTACAAGATAGACCTTACCCTTACCTCGCGCCAAACGCCTTCACCGCCTCATCAACCAGTTCTCTGCCGCCCATCCCAATTAGCTTCCTGCCAAGGGCCAGAGACTGCTCTTCAGAGCCCTCAGCTGAGACCATCTCATCCAGGCGCACAAACCTCTTTCCATCCAGGGAGAGGACCTCAGCCACGACACGGGCCCGGGTGCCGTCGGAACTGGCATGGACCGCCATTGGCACTATGCATCCCCCGCCCACGGCCTCAAGTATCCTCCTCTCTATCATCGTCTCCATCCTGGTGGCAGGATGATCTATCATCCTGGCCACAGCCTCAGCCCTGGTGCCGCGCTTTGCCACCACAACTATGGTTCCCTGGTTGGCTGAGGGCACGAACTTCTCAGGGTCAAGTATTGAGCATTCTATGTCCAGGCCCATCCTCTCTAGCCCGGCCTTGGCGAGGACTATGGCATCGAAGTCGCCCTGGTTAAGCTTTCTAAGCCTGGTCTGGAGGTTGCCCCTCAGGGGCTTTATCTCCAGGTCAGGCCTTGCGCGCCTGAGCTGTGCGGACCTGCGCATGCTGGAGGTGCCCACCGCCGCCCCAAGGGCCAGATCATCCAGGCCTGACTTGTCACTGCTCACAAGAACATCATAGGGAGAATCTCTCTTGAGCACTGCAGAGATATCCAGCTCTGGCGGCCTCTTGGTTGGTATGTCCTTCATGCTGTGAACTGCAAGATCGATCTCGCCGCTTATCATTCTGTCATCAATCTCTGCCACGAAGACGCCCCAGCCAGAGATCATGTGAAGAGGCTTGTCCAGGAAGACGTCTCCGCTGGTCTTGACAGTCCTCACCTCGGCCTCGACCCCGAGCCTGGATAGCCTGTCCATGACGATCTCTGTCTGCCTCAGTGCCAGAGGGCTTCCCCGAGACCCTATGATCAGCCTTTCAGGTTGGACTTAAATGCCTCCAGAGTTTGATCTATGACCTCCTTAGAATGAGCCTGCGAGAGGAAGTCGGTCTCGTACTGGCTGGGCGTCAGGAATATTCCCGACTCAAGCATCCTCCTGAAGAATTTCAGGTATGATACCTTATCGCACTTCAAAGCCTGGTCGTAGCTTTGAGGCTCCGGCCCAAAGAAGACCTTGAACATCGAGGCTATGCCAACAACGCTGTAGCCAAGTTTTTGGTCATCTACTATCTCAGACAGGGCCCTGCGCATCCCGTCTCCAGCGGAGTTCAGCCTCTCTAAGACATTCTCGTTTTGGAGCACATCCAGCGTGGCCATGCCTGATGCGAGTGAGACCGGGCTTCCATTGAATGTCCCGGCCTGGTATACGCCCCCACTTGGGGCCACCTGGGAGATGAGGTCTCTTCTGCCGCCCACAATGCCTATAGGGAACCCTCCGCCTATGATCTTTCCAAGAGTAGTCAGGTCAGGGGTCACGCCATAGTATTTCTGAGCCCCGCCGAGGGAAAGCCTAAATCCGGTTATGACCTCATCGAAGATCAGGAGCACATCATTATCCCTTGTCAGATCGCGCAGACACTGCAGGTAGCCTTCCTTTGGAAGCACAGGCCCGATATTGCCCATGACGGGCTCAATGATGAGCGCTGCCACCTGGCCTTTGAACTTTTGGAGCAAATCTCCCACTGCAGAGAGATCGTTATAGGGGACCTGAAGCGTATTTTTTGCAGTATCCACCGGAACGCCCTTGGAGTCTGGTATTCCAAGAGTGGTGGCGCCTGACCCGGCCTTTACAAGAACGCTGTCGTGAGCGCCATGGAACCCGCCCTCTACCTTGATGATCTTGTCTTTGCCCGTGCAGCCTCTGGCGATCCTTAAAGCTGCCATTGTGGCCTCTGTGCCTGTGTTCACGAACCTGAGCATATCAATTCCCGGATAGAGGTTGACGATCCTCCTGGCCAGGCTCACCTCAAGCTCAGATGGAGTGCCGTAGAGCCAGCCCTTGGAGAGCTGATCGGTCACAGCCTTTATTATTGCAGGATGGCGGTGTCCGAGGATCATAGGCCCATAGGCCAGGCAGTAATCTATGAACCTGTTATCATCTAGGTCAAAGAGATACGGCCCTTCTGCACGTGAGACATAGAAAGGATGAGGGGATATGGCCCTCACAGGACTGCTGACGCCGCCTGGCATCAGCGTCCTTGCCAGGTTAAATAGGTTGGACGAGGCATCAAAATGCATGAAAGGAGCACCTATAGGCTGACCTAGGTCCAGATTAATCAACCTTGCGATGGACCTATCAAGAGGATTAAATTTTCAATCCATAATTCATATTATGTTATGATCTTCAGCAGGCACATTTTATACTGCAACCAGCTTCAATAGAGTTCCTGATATAGCCCATTGGAGATTACTTCGGGTGAAATGTGGAAAAGTATATATAAAGGCAGAACATACATAAACTTTAGTAATATTATGGTGTTGTTATGGGATCGGAGTGGCAAGGGAGTTTGGAGGTGGATCTGGCAGGACGGCATGGCTGCACGCTTTGCACGCGCCCTTATCCCCTGCCTGCCTCCATCCAAGGAGATGTATCAGATGATGAACGCAACTGGGCATCGCCTGAAAGGTACATGCCCTTGATCTTTCTTGAGGAGATGTACAGGGAGATATAAGAGGGGAGATTTATGAAAAGGAGATTAAATTATATCAGTGTTTTAATGGTATGCACGGCGATGGCTTGCGTCATGGCCGCAGGAGCACAACCAAATATAGATCTGCTAAAAAATGCCAGCCCCACATTCGGGGCTCCGTCGACCAATGTCAACTTCGAGATCACAGCCACGAATACGGGCGATGTCACCTTTGGCAATGTGAAGATAACCGACCTTCTGCCTGCAGGCATGAGCTTCCTTCAAGGGACCTCACAGCCACCTGCTGATAATGTATCGCCAAACCAGAACGGAACCACAACGGTCTCCTGGGACAATGTAAGCCCCAGTGGAATGGTCCCGGGCAACGTCAGCCCAATCTCGTTCCAGGCACACATCGATGGCAAAGACAGTTCTGGAAGGGATTCCTACGGAGAAAAGACCGATGTGGCCACAGTTCAAGCTACCACAGTCGATGGACTGACTGCAAACGCTTCTGCCTCTGCAACCATTATAGCCCTGAATGCAGAGATACAGGCCACAAAGAAGGCCAACAAGACCTCAGCCGCTCCGCTCTCCTATGTCGAGTTCATACTCAAGATCACTAACACGGGCAATGCCACATTCAGAGCTGTACAGGTAGCAGACCTCCTGAACACCGGACTTAGCTTCGTATCCGCCAATGTGACCGCTGACGGATCATCCGAGCCCATATCCTGGACATTCGACCAGTCCCTGCTCCCTGGCGAGTCGATCTTCATAAGCCTGATCGCAAGGGTGGACGCAAATGCCAGAGGTACTCTCATAAATGAGGTTGCCGCAATGGGCATACCAGAGAACGGCGACCCTGTGCTCAGCAATAACACCAACAATCGTGCCACAATCAGAGTTCAGAGACCCGAAGTCGTCAGATCTGATGACACCAACCGCGATGTAATGGACATAGGAAATGATGTCGCCCTGGCCTTCACAGCCAGCTTCTTTAAGCCAGACGCTGCCCGGGCCACAAACGACCTGGAGATAAAGAAGAACCAGGACTCAGGAGACTGTACGAGCTGCCCTGAGGATTGCAGCAACGCCTGTGTAAACCATAACCGCGAGCAGATATGGGTTGGAGATAGAGATGCTTCAGCCCACGGATCAGGAGACTCGAGCAACCACGTGAAGCTTGTGAGCAACCAGGTTGGGAATAGAGTCGAGCCAGTCTAGATAGGGAAGAGTCGCCAGTGGAAGGCGGGCCTCAGGAGCGGCTCGACTTCCATCCCTCCTCCTCCGCCTTCAGAATTACAGATCTCAGAGGCATTTTGGCCTCAGAGGCTATTTTCCGGCAGTCTTCGTACTCAGGCTTTACATTCAGGATCTCAGAGCCAAGCCTGCTTATCTTGACATTGAAATGATACTTCCTGCCGTCTATGTTCAGGCTAAGCTCCCTGGACTCGCGCTTTGCTACGTAGCGGTGGAGGCTTGGAAAGACCCTCACCCCCAGAGATCCGGTCTCAATCATTATCAGCCTGGCCAGGTCTTCAATATCGTCCTGTCTGACTATGGCCCTTATGATGCTGCCGGGCCTGCCCTTCTTCATCACCGCTGGAGCTATTGAGACATCCAGGGCGCCTGCTGCCATGAGCAGCTCAATTAAGTTTCCAAGGACCTCGCCTGTGACATCGTCCACATTGGTCTCAAGCTGCATTATCCTGTCAGCCATAATGTGCTCGTGGAGGGCGTTGCCAATAACGGCGCGAAGCAGGTTTGGGATCTCCAGGTCCCTGCTGCCCGCGCCGTAGCCGACAGACTCAGCCCTGATAAGTGGGTAGTGGTCCAGGAATTTTTGGACCAGGACAGACATAATGGCAGCGCCAGTTGGAGTTAAAAGCTCCTGGTCCACAGGTCCCCCTCTCCAGGGCATATCATGAGACCTCAGTATCTCCATTGCAGCAGGGCCGGGGACCGGCAGGAGGCCGTGAGAAGATGGGACTGTGCCCCCACCAACAGAGATTGGAAGCGAGAAGGCCACGGTGTCCAGGCTGATGAAGGCGGCACAGCTTCCGGCTATGTCTGCCAGGGCATCCAAGGCCCCTATCTCGTGAAACCTGGCCTGGTCTTTTGGGAGGCTGTGGACTTTCCCCTCAGCGATTGCCAGTGCATCCATGGCCTGCAGTGCCATATCAAGTGCGCGAGGGTGGAGGCTTGAGCCTTGAAGTATTGATACTGCCTCGCCAAGGCTGCGATACCTCCGGTCAGAGATCACCCTGGCCCTGGTTGCGCGAATGTGGCTTTTTTGTACCTCGGAGACCTCAAGACTGCAGCCCACAGACCTGACTGCATCCTCAACTGCCTCACGATCTGCGCCCAGGTCCAGGAGGCAGCCCATGATCATGTCTCCTGATGCGCCTGAGTAGGGATCGAAGAGAAGAGCCTTCATGCTCAAATTATCGGGCTCCCGCGGTTAAAAATGAATTGGTAAATCTTATGGCAATGCAAAGAACGATAAAATTAGAATCTGCAAGGCCGGGTTCCAGGCCTCGCTTCGTATTTAGATGCTGATGCCAGATAAAATAGCTGATTTAAATAATCAGTATCTTCTGGGCGGCCGGGCTGGCTTGTGCTTCTGGTAGCAATCGCTGCAGTACACTGGCCTGGACCCATCTGGTGTAAAGGGAACTTGACACTGCTTTCCGCACTCTGCGCAGGTTGCATCGTGCATCTCTCTTGGGCCGCTGTTATAGCCGCCTCTGTTTCCGCCGTATCTCTCCATTTAAATTCACTGCCTTTTAATCTATTCGCAGAATAGATCAGTTATGCCACAGAACAATCTCATCAAACCCAATTGAAGCGACGCAATGCAGCCTTCGAAAAAGTATGCGTCTTCATGATAAACCTTCCGGTCTTTCACTTAAGTCCATGGCCACCAGCAATGATGGCCCACCCCCCAAGCTGCAAAGCCAGACATAAATGTTCATCCCCTACCCACATGAGGCTCGTCCAGCTATCTTTAATCAGAATTACAACTACTGATATAAAAAAGTTCTTAAGCTCACTTTGTTGAATAAGAAAATTCGGCCAAAACATGCTGCCATTATATCAATGCCGGTATCACATATCTGAGCATATCATATCTTTGAGCATAATGGTTTTCTAAGAAGAGGTCGAGCAACATGCACCAACATATTTTGCTGAGACTATGAGCGATAAAGAATCTGAATGGCATGGCTACGAATGGGTAGCCTTATCTGTCACAACTGTCGGGGCACTCCTGGCATCCATCCAGGGCTCAGCCCTGTTAATCGCGCTCCCAGAGATCATGACCCGCCTGGACGCCGGGTTCCTGACAATAATGTGGGTGCTTCTTGGATACCTGCTCATCACCACGGCCCTTGTGCCTGTGGTTGGCAGGCTGGCGGACATCTGGGGAAGAAAGAACCTCTACAACGCCGGCTTTGCCATATTTACCCTTGGCTCTCTGCTTTCCGGCTTCTCCCAGTCCCAATTCCATGGCTGGGACCTGGTGGGGTACAGGCTGGTTCAGGGCATAGGCGGAGCACTGCTCATGACCAACAGCGCGGCCATAGTGACCGACGCATTCCGCCACGGAAGGGTGGGGTTTGGGCTTGGTGTGAACATGATCGCCTTTGCAGCAGGCTTCCTTGTGGGCCCGGTCATTGGAGGTGTTCTTACATCAATCTCCTGGCGCTGGATATTCCTCATAAACGTGCCTCTGGGAATCGTTGGCACCATATGGGGCATGAAGAGGCTTCGGGAGCCTGTATCCCTCCCCACAGAGCAGCGCTTTGACTGGCTTGGCAGCCTCACATTCACTTTAGGACTGGGCTCGATCCTGCTGGCCGTATCTCTGGTGGCCTTCCCACTGATTGGCATGACCAGCATATACGTCCTCTTTACAGCGGGACTGATCGGCCTTGCAGCCTTCTTTCTTGTGGAGAGCAGGGTGGACCAGCCCATGCTCAACCTCAATCTCTTCAAGAACAAGCTCTTTGCCTATGCTGCAGCAGCCAGCGCTCTAAACGGCCTGGCCCGGGGAGCCGTGCTCTTCGTTCTCATCTTCTTCCTTCAGGGGCCATACGGCATGGACCCTCTGACTGCAGGAATTGCCATGGCACCTTTTGGTGCAGCATTCATGCTCGTAGGGCCGGTCTCAGGCCACCTCTCTGACAAGTACGGCTCCAGGACCCTGGCAACAATAGGCCTGCTGGTCTCGGCTGTGGGGCTGCTGGGCCTGTCTGGGATAGTATCCACCACATCGTACTTTGAGCTGGCAGCCTACATGGCGCTCATGGGAGGGGGCTCGGGCCTCTTTGGGTCTCCAAATTCCAACGCCATAATGACCTCAATACGCCCTGAGCAGAGGGGGACGGCTTCAGGCACCAACCTCATGCTCATGAACACAGGCCAGATGTTAAGCATAGCCATTGCATTCCCACTGGTTTTGAGCAAGATACCCGAGGATGTGATGTTCCACGTATTCCTCTATGGAGGAGGCATGAGCGGCTCGCCCCAGGCACTGGCCATCTTCGAGAATGGCACTCACGAGGCATTCCTGGCCTCATTCGCAGTGACCATGGTGGCTGCAGCAGTATCCGCTCTCAGGCCAAAGCACCGGCCTGCAGCAGCCAGGGCTTAAAGCCAGGCTTAAAAAGCCAGGACTCAAAACTCCAGGACCGTCCCGGCGCGGTTGAAGGCAAACCTATCTCCAAATATCCCCTAATACCAGGTGAGTTCCGCCTATGATGCCTGCGATCTCAGGGGTCTCAAACTTTCATATACCTCCAATTACTTCTTCCAGAACTCAGGCACAAGCAGGACCAGTGCAGGTATGATCTCAAGCCTGCCTATCCACATGCAGGCGAATAGGACCATCTTGCTGAAGTCCGGCAGGGCATGGTAGTCTAAAAACAGCCTTCCCAGTCCCGGACCTACATTGCCCAGGTTGGAGGCAACAGCCGAGATCAGGTCTATCATATCCATCTCCAGGCCGGCTACATAGCAATCAGCAGCTATTGCCAGCACTCCCACACCGAAGATGAGGACGTACAGGTTGATGAAGGATACGATGGCATGAACTATCTCCTCCTTTACAGGCACTCCATCGAGCTTTACATGCCTCACTGCCTTTGGGTGCATGGCCCGCAGAAGCTCCAGGTACCCAAATTTTAGAGCTATTTGTATCCTGCTCACCTTTATGGCGCCGCCTGTAGAGCCGGCGCATGCTCCTACGAACATCAGTAGTATGAGGGTGAACTTGGCTGCAGTGGACCAGGTGTCGTAGTTTGTTGTGGTAAATCCTGTGGTGGTCATCAAAGACACCGCATGGAACCCGGCAGTTCGGGCCTGGTCACTTAAGGAGCCGCCCATGCCTCCAAAGATCACAATAATGGCCGAGGACGCCAGAGTTATGAGCGCGTAGAGCTGGAACTCGGGGTCCCTGAAGAGAGCCATCTTCTCGCCATACACCACCCTGTAATGAAGTGCGAAGTTGGCTCCTGAGATGAACATGAATGTCAGGACTATCCACTCAATTACAGGGCTCTTATATGCGGCTATGCTGTTGGCCTGAGGAGAGAAGCCTCCCGTGGCCAGGGTGGAGAAGGTGTTGCAGAGTGCATCATAGAGCGGCATCCTGGATGCCACAAGAAGAATGATCTCCGCTGCAGTCACTACCAGATATACCGTCCAGAGAATCTTGGCAGTGTCTCTTACCCTTGGGGTAAGCATATCCTTGGTGGGGCCTGGGACCTCTGCCCTGAAGAGCTGCCTTCCAGCCACGCCCAGGTGAGGGAGCACGGCTATGAAGAGGAGGATGATCCCCATGCCTCCCAGCCACTGGGCAAAAGACCTCCAGAAGAGAAGCCCAAAGTAGGTGGCTTGATGAGGATTGGCCACTGGAAGAGAGAGCGCATTTCCAAGCATATACACAAGGCTGTGATCCACAAGAGTGGCATTTATTATCCAGTACCCCTGAGAATTGGACTCTGTCAGGATAGTGGATCCAGTGGTGGTGAAGGCCGACATGGACTCAAAGAGGGCATCTACCAGGCTTATGCCCAGGAAGTTGTATGGCAGAGCGCCAAAGAACGCAGCACCCAGCCAGCCTATGGCTACTATGGCAAATCCTTCCTTATTTCCGACTGCACCCTTGACGCCCACGTGCTCAAGCACAATTCCTGTAGCCAGGGAGAAGAGAGAGGTCAGTGCAAAAGACATGACTCCGCTGGTCTCGCCATAGATGGCCGAAACTACTCCAGGGATCAGCATCAATAAGCCCATGAGCTTTAGAAGCGAGCCAAATAGCCGCAGGAAGATCTCTGTCTTCATCTTTCCTCAAGTTTTCCTTCAGGCAGGGGCCTGCCAAGGAAACTACCGTGCCGGATACCGCTCTTAATTCATATATCTTATGAATGGGCTATGGCAATGATCAATCATGCTGCAAACAGGTCCTTGACCTTGGATATGTCTGGGTGCATGGCCATTATGAAGACCCGGTCTCCAGCCTGGATCTTGACGCCATCCTCCGGCACCAGGACCTTGCCGTTCCTGAGCACCAGACCTGCCAGGGCATTTTTGGGAAGCTCACGATTGATATCCTTTCCAATTATCCTTGCGTTCTCCCTGGCCTCAAAATCCACCATCTCTACCCGCTCATCGCTCAGGGTTATGACCTCTTCGCCGCCAATGACGCGCTTGAGCACGGCATCCGCAGTGACCTGGCCGGGGCTCACGGCCCTATCGACACCAACCATCTCAAAGAGCCTTATGTAGGCATTTCTGTTGACTCTAGCCAAGATCTTCCTGGCTCCAAGCTGCTTGGAGAGCATGGAGCAGAGCAGGTTCTTTTCATCGAGGCCAGTGACTGCAAAGAGGACGTCCATATCTCCCACGTTCTCCTCCTTCAAGAGGGAGATATCAGTGCCGTCGCCATTCAAGACCATGGTGTGAGAGAGCATCTCAGCAATCTCGTTGCTGCGCTCTTCATTCACCTCTATTAGCTTGACCTCATATCCCATCATCTCCAGCCTTCTTGCCAGGTAGAACCCGACCATCCCACCGCCAACGATCATGATCTTGTGGGTATCAGCATCCTCATGCAGGGTCCTTCGCAGGTCAGAGAGGCTTTTTGAGTCGCATATGAGCAAGAGGTGATCGTTTGGCCAGATATCTTCATCTTTTCGAGGAATGGTTATGTCACCTGCCCGGTTTATGGCCACGATCCTGCAGGTCTTGGGCAGATCGGCCTCTCCAACTTTCCCCCGTAGAGGCATCGATCCTGTAACTTTGAACTCTATAAGCTCGACCTGGCCCTCAGCCAGCTCCCGGTTCATGAGCATGGACGGGAAGTAGAGAGTCCTTGCCAGCTCCTCGGCCATGACCAGCTCGGGGCAGATCATGTAGCTGATGCCTATCTCCTTCCTGTCCTGAACAGGGCGGTCTATGTACTCCGGGTTGCTTACTCTGGCAATGGTCTGCTTGACATTGAAATGGCTGGCTATGATGCAGACCAGGACGTTTACCTCGTCGTTTCCTGTGACCGCCAGGACTATGTCTGTATCCTTAATGCCAGCCTCGACCAGCAGCCTGGCGTTGGCTGCATTGCCCTGAAGAACTTTTATGTCCATCTCCTCAAGCCTTGCACAGGCTGCAGGATCTTTATCGACAACCGTGACGTCATTATCCTCATAGAGTTCGCTTGCAACAAGGAACCCCATCTCGCCAGCGCCGGCAATCAGTATCTTCATCATTTCCTCCAAAGCTCTGGAACGAAGAGCAGAAATATGGGCATCAGCTCCAGGCGGCCGATGTACATGCAGAAGAACCCAATCATCTTGCCAAGAGGTGAGATCTGAGACCAATCGAAGGCCACGACCCCAAAGCCGGGCCCCACGCCGCCCATGCAGGCGGCCACTCCTGAGGTCACCACAAGCAGATCCACTTTTGGATTTTGGAACTCGACCATGGCCAGGGCCAGTGACAGAGCAAAGAATGTGGCCTGATAGAAGAATGCATAGAATAGCATGGGCCTTAGCACATCTTCACGCACGACATCCCGGCCAAGCCTCACCTGCATCAGGGCTCTTGGGTGGATCATATGGATGAGCTCATTATAGGCATACTTCAAGGCCACACGCAGCCTCCCAACCTTTATGCCTCCTGCAGTCGAGCCTATGCAGCCTCCTACCAGCATGACCATTATCAGTGCCAGCTTGGCTGCAGTCGTCCACTTATCATAGTCCAGGGTGTTTACAAAGCCGCAGGTTCCCATGAAGGAGATGGCCTGGAACGAGGCGAGCCCAAGCGTGGTCAGTATATCACCATCTATCCCGCCAAAGAGGAACAGGACCACGGTCGCAAATGCCAGTATAGATATCATGAACCTGAACTCTTCGTCCTTGAACCAGGCCAGCATGTCAGTGGTGAGCACCTTATAGTGCAGTGAGAAGCTCGACATGCCGAGGATTATAAAGACTGCAACAATGGCATCGATGATGGGGCTGTGGTAGGCCACCAGGCTTGACGACTGAGGTGAGAATCCGCCCGTGGCAAGGGTGGAGAAGGCAGTGCACACCGCATCAAATAATGGCATGCCTGAGGCTATCAGAAGCACAATCTCCAGGGCATTGAAGAAGAGGTATACTCCCCAGAGTATCCTAGCGGTCTCAGCAGCACGCGGCGTGAGAGTATCTTTTGAGGGCCCAACGGTCTCGGCCCTGAAGAGCTGTCGTCCTGCAACATGAAGCTGAGGAAATATGGCCACCACCAGAAGGATGATGCCAAGACCTCCCACAAGCTGCTGGAAAGACCTCCAGAAGAGCAGTCCCATGAAAGTGGGACTAGCAGATGCAGCCGCAGTCGCATTTCCGGCCAGGTGGCCTGCAACCATTGCGGCCACGTCTGAAGATATGCTGCGATCTGCCAGAGTTGCATTCACCATATAGTAGCCCTGGGCGTTAGACTCTGTGAGGATGGTGGCCCCAGTTGCAGAGAACCCGGATACGGATTCAAAGAGGCCGTCTACAAGAGATAGTCCCTGAAAAACGAATGGCAAAGCGCCAAAGAAGGTGGCACACAGCCACCCAAGAGTCACTGCTGCAAATGCCTCTCTATAGCCTACCTCGCCTTTAATTCCCAGACGGCTGAGAATTATGCCGGTAGAGAGCGATAAGAGCGATGTCAGGGCAAAGGCTGCTATCCCATTGGTCTCGTGATAGATGGCAGACACTATGCCCGGTACAAGCAATAGCAGGCCGAGTATCTTCAGCAGAGTGCCAATAATATCTAGAACTATTCTAATTCTCATTATATCTAAGGCCCAGGATCGTGGTGATTCAAGGATATAAACATACCCGGCCAGAGGCAAACAATTACTATATTGGCAGCAAGCGGTTTATATATTCACTCATTGATTTCCAAATACCTTATTCAAGGTCCTGATGAAAATAATGCTGCTTATGGATTTATTATGGGTATGAATTTTTCTATTTGCAGATAATTTAAATGCCTATTTCCTCGATCCTGCTAAGTTAAGATATAGAAACCTTTGAGATCCTCAACCTTTCAAATGGGGCTTGACAATATTCGGTGATGTTTCTATACAAAAAAAGAAGAAAGACATGAATCATCTCCGTTATCCCTTCAAGGCTGACCCCCTTTATAGCCTGAGCGAACCTTCTCTACTGGCCTGATGGCCTGTGGCACTGATGGCATTCCCTTCTTAGATTCATAATCCATCCTATGCTTCAGAATGCACCCGCCCGACCTCAGTCCTCCCAAGGGCTTTCCGGGCGTTCCCATGGAGTTCATGCACCTGGCCATCACTGCAGCGCCCCTGGCGAGTCCGTCATCCACGAAGACAACATTCATCTCTGGCTGGTCATAGATGCCAAGTCTGGCTATCTCATCCAGGATCAGGCAGGGCTTGTTGCCGCTAATCCCCCCGCGGCCGGTGATGCCAATGGCCGTCCTGCCCGTCACCAGGCCCTCCTCGATCCCGATCTCAATTAGCCTTCTGGCCATATGTGCCATCACCATATCCAGGGCTCCAAAGAGAGTTTCGATGCCATATGATCTGTATAGATCAGCACCAATATCTGAGAGCTTTCCAAGGTCGTCACCATTTACGCCCACGTCGCAGCCGATCAATGCCACGCCATTGGCCTTTGCAGCCGCGGGATTTACAGGTACCAGCCCGTACTTCGTCCTGGTCATGGGCACCTTCTCTATAATTATCAGGTCGTCTATCCGCCCGGCATACATGGCGGCATCCTCTCCGTAACCTGGCTTCATCCCTGGATCAAAAACGTCCAGAGCTGCGCCCGTATGCCTGTCCACAAGGCCTGTTCCCTGGACCACGGCATCTGGAATGGCTCCTGCCAGGCCGCAGAAGTTGCCTATTGTGTGGCTGTAGGGCAGCTCCTCGCTGGTGATCCTCCCCTTGAGTGTTGTCCCGAAGTCCAGGGAGAGGCAGGGGTTTCTGAAATCTACGTCCGTCCAGCGGCTGCCTTCTTTGATCCCGGCAGTGGCCAGCTCTCCCTCCATCTCGTTGGCCACGATCTCCACACCGGTAGATCCCTGGGGAGGATAGCATGAGGCCACAGCTCCGTTGAATACCACCTTATCCATCAAGCTGTATTGCCGAAACTTCTCGCTTATGTTCTGGATGGACATGGCCGGTGTCATGAGCCTTGGTGGAACGCCTGCCATCAGGCATCCCAGGGCTAGGGCCTGGATGAAGACCCCGATCTGCTCTGGCGAGTCAAGCTCTGCCACAACGCCCGTCGAGCGTACCACAAAGTGCAGGTCGGTCTTGATATCCAGGCGGGCCCTCTCATGGCTCTCTATCAGGGCATCCCTCACCAGCTCGGCTATCGACTGCTTGGTCAGAGGCGTGCCGTTTAGAGTCCTGGCAAATACCTCCTCCCCGGACTTTGGCGGCCTCACGTCCCTGGTCATCAACACAGTCTTGTCCACGATGTAGGTCTTGCCAGTGTTCATATCAGTGGCAGTCAGAATGCACTTCGTGGTGGTATTTCCGACCTCGACAGAGGCCACTATGTAGTATGGCTCGCGCCTCAGATCGAGATAGTTTGCCCTTGGACTCTCTGCGACCCTCGGCTTTGGCCTGTGGATAGGAGGAAATAGGCTCATCTTCAGAGGGTGATTCCAGGCCGGATATATAGCCTTAGGCACGCTCTTGATGCTCTATCCGGCCAGCATTGAAGTACCTTCCAAGCACCTCTGAATATGAGGGCTGGTGAAATAAAGGCCGGCCAGATTGATGAGCCGGCTAGATTTCTGAGAGGGGCGTCATGCGTTCCAGTGCCAGGGCAATAATGCTGGCAAACGCCTCCAGGAGCCTTCTTTGTTCCGGCTGCAGGAACGGGTCAGGCCTTCCAAGGCCCACGCCCATAACGCCGAGAGTGGTCTCATCTGCCTTCAGAGGAAGGTAGGATAATGTTGCTGATGAGAGCGTATCTGTTCCATGGCCTGCAGGCTGTCCATGCTCCAAGACCCAGGTGGCAACCCCAAGCCTGCGCTCATCGAATGATATGCCATCTCCGACCTTAGCCCGCACCTGGAGCTCTCCATTTTTATCAGGCAGCAGTATGGCCACCTCGCACTCAAATGCCTCGGCTATCTCTTTGGTGGCATAATCCAGTAGCTCGACCCGGTTCCTTGCAGCCATTAGCTCGCGGCTGAATGAGTAAAGGGCAGAGACGAAGCGCTCACGCCGTCGCGCAGTTTCGCCCTGCCACCGCACCATATCCGCAAGGAAGCTTGTGGCCATCCCGACGACCACAAAGACTGCGAAGACTGGCAGGTAGACCAGATCTGCAACTGCCAGTGAGAACTGGGGGGGCACAAAGAATACATCCAAAGCAACGACTGCCAGAAGGGATATTGCGAGGCCAACGCGCCTTCCCCAGGTCATAGCACTGTAAATGACCGGCAGAAGCAGTATCATGGCCACGTTTGTGAGCCCGAGCTGAGATTGGAATATCAGGCAGATCGCCGTGGTCGCGGCTACAGCTAAAATGCCCTTTAAGAAGGGCGGCCACTCGACCTTGCTGTCTTCTGGAGCCTTTGCTTTTGGCTTTCGTTTATCAAACGCAGCGGCTCCAATTGGCTTACGTTTATCAGACGCAGTGGCTCCGATTACCAGTACATGGATGGACCCGCTACGGCGAACCAGCTTATCGACAACTGAACCTCTCAGAAGCTCGGCCCACCTGCCTCGGCCGGGAAATCCAGCAACGATGAGAGTGACATTATGCCTGTTTGCAAATTCCAGGATCTCCCTGGAAATATCCTGTCCGCTCAGGATCTGAACCTTTGCACCAAGCTCTCCGGCCAGCCTCATGTTACGAGACAGCTGATCATTGGCGGCCTCGGTGAGCTTTGCCTCTTTTGGAGATTCAACATAGACCGCAAACCACTCAGCATCCATATCTTCTGCCATGCGTTGACCTATGCGCACCAGCCTCTCAGAGAGGGGGCTTGGACTAATGGCTACGAGCAGCCTTGAACCAGCCGGCCATGGGCCCAGTATGCCGTGGACCTCCATGTAGGTGCGCAGATCCTCGTCCACCTTATGGGCGGTATAGCGCAGTGTCAGCTCACGGAGTCCCAGAAGGTTGCCCTTGCGGAAGAACCGGCGCATGGCCTGCTCGGCCTTGGGCGGAATATACACCTTGCCTTCGCTTAACCTCGCGATCAGCTCCTCTGGTGGCAGGTCCACAACCATCACCTCGTCTGCCAGGCTCAGGACGCTATCTGGAACCGTCTCGTGGACATTGACCCCTGTGATCTCATATATGACATCATTGAGGCTCTCTATGTGCTGGACGTTCATGGTTGTGTATACGCTGATGCCCCCGTCCAGCAGCTCTTCCACATCCTGATACCTCTTGGCATGGCGCAAGCCCGGAGCATTGGTGTGGGCAAGCTCATCCACAAGCGCCACCTCGGGATGGCGGGCAAGCACTGCGTCCAGGTCCATCTCCTCAAGCATTATGCCGCCATGCTCAACCTTCAGACGCGGAACCTGCTCTATGTCCTTCGTCAGCGCCTCAGTCTCAGGCCTGCCATGGGTCTCCACAAGGGCTATGACCACGTCTACACAGGCCTCTTTCAGAGACTTTGCCTCTTGCAGCATGTGATATGTCTTGCCAACACCTGCTGCAAAGCCCAGAAATACCTTCAGCCTGCCGCGGGTGCGGCCCGACTCGTCCTTCTGGATTCGCTTGAGCAGCTCATCCGGACTTGGCCTGCATTCTTTATCCATCCTTACCTCCTGGCCAGATCATCCAGGCCCATATTGAGCTTAAGCACATTAATCCGATCCTGGCCGAGCACTCCTGCCTCAGCAGGCTCGATATGCTGGTTGACAAGCGCCCTTACCTCAGATTGCGCCAGTCCTCTGGCCCGGGCTATGCGCCCCACCTGGAGCATCGCCCCTTCGACGCTTATGTGAGGGTCAAGGCCGCTTCCAGACGCCAGCACCAGATCGGCAGGCACACTTTCATTTGGCGACATTCCATTCTCGCGCCTGATCTCCATGACCCTCTGCCTCACCAGCACCATCAGCTTGGCACTGGTCGGGCCGTAGTTGCTGGCACCAGAGCCATTGGCGGCGTAGTCTACGGCTGAAGGCCTGCCATGGAAGTAGCCAGGGCTTGTGAATTTTTGACCTATGAGCTCAGATCCAACCACATTCCCATCAACTATCAGCAGGCTTCCGCCGGCCTTGTCCGGCATAGCAGTATTGACTATGCCTGTTATGAACAGAGGATAGACAAGCCCTGTGAGCGCGGAGAAGGCTATGAACAGAAGGGCTGCAGTCCTGATCTCTTTGACAATCTTGACCATCTTCCTCACTCCAGATGAAGCAGCACAACCATTATGTCTATCAGCTTGATTCCTATGAATGGCACAGCCAGCCCCCCTAAACCGTAGATCAGGAGGTTCCTGCGAAGCAGGGCTTGAGCCGTGGTGGGCTGGTACTGGACGCCCCGAAGTGACAGCGGTATGAGCAGCAGTATTACGATGGCATTGAAGATGATCGCAGACAGCACTGCGCTTGTGGGAGTAGCCAGCTGCATTATGTTCAGAATATTCAGCATGGGATACTGGGCCGCAAATATCGCCGGCAGTATGGCGAAGTACTTTGAGATATCATTGGCCACGGAAAATGTAGTGAGCGCACCGCGTGTGATCAGGATCTGCTTGCCTATCTCCACAATATCTAGAAGCTTGGCAGGATTTGAGTCCAGGTCCACCATGTTGGCGGCCTCGCGGGCAGCCTGTGTGCCTGCATTCATGGCCACAGCCACGTCGGCTTGGGCCAGAGCCGGGGCATCATTAGTCCCATCTCCAATCATGGCTACAAGGTGTCCGTCCCTCTGGTAACTGCGTATGGCCTCAAGCTTTGCCTCGGGCCTGGCCTGGCCTATGAAGTCATCTATGCCAGCCTCAGCTGCGATGGCCGCAGCAGTCATGGGATTGTCTCCGGTGATCATGACAGAACGTATGCCTACCTTTCGCAGGTTTGACAGGCGATCTCTGATGCCAGTCTTAAGCACATCCTTCAGACGCACGGCTCCAAGCACCCTTGTGCCTTCAGTCACTACCAGGGGAGTACCCCCTTCCCTGGCTATTGCGTCCACAGCGACCTTGATCTCGCCTGGCATCTGGCCTCCCTTGGACTCAACATAAGCCACAATGGCATCATGAGCGCCTTTTCTGATCTCTCTTGGTCCAAGATTTATCCCACTCATGCGGGTCCCTGCGCTGAATGGGAGGAACGAAGAGCCAGCGGGAGCACGGATATCCCTGCCTCTTATGCCCAGGGTCTCCTTGGATAGGTCTACGATGGACCTGCCCTCGGGCGTATCGTCAGCCAGGGATGAGAGCATGGCAGCATCTGCAACCTCCTCTCTGGTCACGCCCTCGGCAGGAATGAACTCTGTAGCCATTCTGTTGCCAAGAGTGATGGTGCCAGTCTTATCCATTAGAACCACATCCACGTCGCCCGAGGCCTCCACGGCACGGCCAGAGAGAGCTATAACATTGTGCTGGAGCAGCCTGTCCATTCCTGCGATGCCAATTGCCGGTAGCAACCCGCCTATGGTCGTCGGCATCAGGCAGACCAGCAGCGCCACCAGTACAGGCACTGAGACCATCAGGCCCATGTATCCTGCAAAGGCATCGAGGCTTGCCACAACCACTATGAAGAGACCAGTCAGGCCTATGAGCAGTATCTCCAGGGCCTTCTCATTTGGAGTCTTCTGGCGCTTTGCACCTTCCACCATGCCTATCATCTTGTCCAGGAATGTCTCGCCGGGGTCGGCAGTGATCTGGATCTTGATCTGTCCTGAGAGGACCCTGGTCCCGCCTGTGACGCCGCACAGCTCGCCGCCGGACTCGCGTACCACCGGAGCTGACTCGCCGGTGATTGCTGACTCATCAACCAGGGCCACGCCCTCGGCGACCTCTCCGTCGCCTGGTATGATATCTCCATCCTTTGCCAGGACTCTGTCACCTTTGCGCAGGTTCAGCGCCGGAACCTGCTCAATTGTGCCATCAGGCAAGAGCTTGCTGGCCAAAGCCTCGCTCCTGGCCTGCCTCAAAGTCTCGGCCTGGGCGCGGCCTCTGCCTTCAGCCAGTGCCTCTGCGAAGTTGGCGAAGAGTATGGTGAACCAGAGCCAGATGGTGATCTGCACATCGAACTTGAAGTTTCCACCAAATATTAGATCGTTCGCCGTTATGAGCGTGGTCAGGATCGCGCCCATCTCCACAGCGAGCATGACCGGGCTTCTCCAGAGGCTGCGCGGGTCTAGCTTTGGTATGGAGTCTTTGATGGCCTGCTTAACCTGGTCTGCCTGCCACAGATCTGACTTTGACTTGTTTGTTGGCATCTTCTCCCTCCTAAAATGTCCTTCCCGCCTGCATTAGCAGATGCTCCAGTATGGGCCCCAGCACGAACACTGGGAAGAAGGTCAGAGCCCCTATTATGATTACAGTCCCCACAAGCATGATCACAAAGAGGGGGCTGGCCACAGGGAAGGTGGCTGCACTTGCGGGCACTATCCTCTTCTTTGCTAAAGATCCAGCAATGGCCAGCGCCGGAAGGATGGTTGCAAACCTGCCAACAATCATGCCAAGAGCCGTGGCCAGGTTATAGAAGACCGTGTTGGCACTCAGGCCGGCAAAGGCCGATCCGTTGTTGCCGCATGCCGAGGCGAAGGCATAGAGGATCTCAGATAGGCCGTGAGGTCCGGCGTTGTTCAGGCCGGACAGGCCTGCAGGAAGCACTATGGCCAGGCCTGACAATACCAGGACCGTTATAGCCGGTGCCAGAAGCCCAATCACTGCCATGACCATCTCATAGGGCTCCAGCTTCTTGCCAAAGAGCTCAGGGGTCCTTCCTATCATCAGCCCTGCCAGGAACATGGTCATTATGGCATAGAATATTATCCCCAGGAGGCCGACTCCAACTCCGCCGAAGATCACCTCACCTATGGCCATGTTGAATAGCAGGACCAGGCCTGTCAGGGGCATCATGCTGTCGTGCATGCTGTCAACGCCTCCGTCAGAGGTAACTGTGGTAGACTGGGCAAATACTACTGAGGGCAATATGCCAAACCGCACCTCCTTGCCCTCCATATTGGCGCCGCCTGCCACACCCATATTCTCAAGCAGGGGACTGCCCTGCGCCTCTGCAAAGAGGGCGAAGGAAAGCCCCATCAGATAGAGTACCAGCATGGATGCGAATATGGCAAAGCCCTGCTTGCGGTTTTTAACCATTGAGCCAAAGGCAAATGGCATGGATGCTGCTATCAGCAGCATTCCCAGCACCTGCAGGAGGTCAGTCAGGGGGGTGGGGTTCTCAAAAGGATGGGCTGAGTTGGCGTTGAAGAAGCCGCCTCCATTGGTACCCAGGTATTTAATGGCGACCTGGGAGGCCGCGGGCCCTAAGGCGATGGTCTGCACGCCCCCGTCTAGGGTCTGTGCATTGATGTAGGGGCCCAGGGTCTGGACCATGCCCTGAGATGCAAATATCAATGCCCAGATGATGGCCAGAGGCAGGAGCAGGTAGAGCACAGCTCTTGTCAGGTCCACCCAGAAGCTTCCCAGGTCTGAGGTGTTCTTGCGTATAAATCCCCGTATAACAGCCATGGCTGCGGCTATGCCTACCGCGGCAGATAGGAAGTTTTGAACAGTCAACCCGAGCATCTGGGTCAGGTAGCTCATGGTCTGCTCGCCGCTGTAGGACTGCCAGTTGGTGTTGGTAGAGAAGGAGACGGCTGTGTTGAAAGCCGTATCCCACCTAACAGGCCCGAACCCCTCGGGATTGAGAGGGAGAAAGCCCTGGATCTCCTGAAGCAGAAAGACCGCCATCAGACCCAGAACATTGAAGATCAGAAGAGATGCAGAATAATCCTTCCATGACATCTCCTGGTCCTCATCTATTCCACATAGGCGGTAGAAGCCCCTCTCTAAAGGTCGAATCATGGGAGTCATCACACTTGGCTCGCCATTGAATACCCTGGCTATATACCCACCAAGGGGCATTGCCATCACCAGCAGCAAGGCCAACAGCATTGCCACATATAATTCAATTGGCATTTTAGGACATCTCGATAATCGTGGTTAAAGTAAGATAATTCACAATTATAGTCTGAGAATTAGTCTATAATTGATTATGAATCCATTCAGCCCTTCTTCCTGAGCCTGAACAAAAGTCGTCTGATTTAGATATTCGATCGACAGATCTGAGTGCATCTGCACCGCTTGGGTCATAATTTATGGAAGCCGCCAGCGCGGATGTCAGCACCTCAATAAACCTGAACGGCGTACCATCCAGGCTAAAAGGCAATTTCATCGTTTCACCTGGAGACGCCTAAGTGTAGAGTCATCATTCTCTTTTTTAGGCGTTTCTCCATGAAGGCAGATGTGATTGCAGGATACTAATATAAAGGTTTTGCTGGACATGGCTGTATTTGATGAAAAGTGCATTGGCGAATTCAGCATCAAGGCTGGGGCGTTTATGATGTTTTCATACAAATTATGAAAAGAAGATCCTCATCCCATCGAGGTAGATGATTGAGGAAAGAGACACATCCCTAAAAGAGAAATGAATGAACTGCTATCATATTGATTCCGATGGTCAGATCTTTCAAGGAGTGCAATTTCAACCAGGCTTTTGGAGGCATGACCCTGAGAACGCCTCAGGAAGGAGCTCAGATGCTGTGGCCATTGTGCAATCCCCCTTGAGGTTGGCCATGATCACCTTGATATCGCTCCCAAACTCCATTATCGTCTGCCTGCATATCCCGCACGGCGCCAGGGGCTCTGGCGTATCTCCAACAACAGCCAGTGCCTCAAACTCCCTCTCGCCGCAGGCCACTGCGTTGGCTATGGCCGCCCTCTCAGCACAAAGTCCAACGCCTGAGCAGGCATTCTCCACGTTTCCAGCCGAGTATACCCTGCCGCTCTTTCCAAGGACTGCAGCGCCCACCCTGAAACCGGAATAGGCTGCATATGAGCTCTCCCTGGCCTTAATGGCCTCGCCTACGAGCCCGTCGTAGCCGCCTGTGTAGGGATGAGGCGCACATCGCAGAGCTCCAATGTACATGCACTCATCTGGAGGGATCCTTGGTATCTCGCAGCTGCCCTCCTGGACTGGAACTGGCGCTCCGCGTATTATCACTGCAGGTATGGACTCGTCTCCCTCGCCCATGACTATCTGGGCTGCAGAGACCAGGTTGTCTGCCACGGCCTTTCTCGTGATCATTAGCGGCCGGCCATAGAGGTCGAGCTGGCCGCGTGCGTCTTCTACGGGCTGAAGACCTGCACAGCCAAGCGCCACGCCCACGCACCCGAGCCTGAGGGGGTGCGTCCTGCTGTCGCCAATGATCACCCCTATCTTTTTCCCGTTTGAGAGTCGGCTCCTTATTATGGATGCAGTCCCGATTGGGTCTGCAGGAAAGAGCACCACATATCCTGGAGGTGCATTTGAGTGGTCAATGCCCGCGTTTGGGTAGAGGAAGCCGTCATTGATGGTCAGCACAACGCCTGGTATGCCGCCCACTATTGAATCAGACTCACGGATGATGAGCTCCATCTCTCTTGGGTCTTTTGAATATTTGGCTGCCAGGGAAGATGCCAGCTGGCCTGGCGCCACCTCCTCCAGGTTGACCACCCTGCCCTGCCAGGTCGCCACTGCGCTCTCAGAGACTACCAGTATATCCCCGTCCTGAAGGCGGAGGTTGCAGCGTTCCATGCCCTTCCTCATGGCCTCCACCATGTCGTCGCCAATCCCTATGAGGTCCGTCTTTATCCCGAGTACTTCCAAGAGGCTCACCTGTATCTTTCTGGGTTATCTATCTCTTTTAGAGCTGCGCTTATGGCTTTTGCTATTGCCGGCAGCCTGAAAGGCTGTACCTTCAACTTTCTCACCAGGCCTGATATCTGGGAGACTGTGCCCAGTATCAGGACCGTCTCAGGCTCAGGATCGCACCTGAGCGCCGCCCTGGGAATGGCTGCATCCCCGCCCCTGGCCAGCATCTCCTGCTTGATTATGATGGCCTCCATAGAGCTTATCCCACTTAAGGCCAGCACCCTGAAAGAGCCCTTGGCACACAGTATTCGATCCCCTCCAGGGTCGACCTTGACCCGTCTCATCAAATGAAGCAGATCAGATCCGTGGCCCGATGAGCTGCATACCTCCACAGAGATCTCGCCCTCCTCAGACCCGGCAGGCCTGGACCTTATGGCCTCGGCCATGCGAACCGTCTCAATGCTTGCCGAGACGTCGTGTGTCCTCACTATATGAGCGCCGTTATAGATGGCAACAGCCGTGGCAGAGAGTGTCCCGCAAAGCCTCTGCCCGGGGTCGGGCTGGTTTAGCAGTGCTCCGATAAATGACTTCCTGGAGATGGCAGCCATCACCGGACGTCCAAGGACGCGCATGCGTTTTAATCCATCCAGAATTGCCAGGTCGTACTCGGGCGTCTTCTCTGGAATCCAGTGCCCAACGCCCGGATCGAGGCAGATCTTGTGAGGAGAGATGCCTGCATCTTCTGCCAGTGCCAGCCTCTCTGCCAGCACCGGAATTATCTCATCCAGCCTCAGAAGGTCGCCTGGAATCTCGCGAGATGCCATGATCACTGCAGAGCCGTCATGATCTGCTATGGCCCTGACCATATCAGGATCTCTCAGCCCCGAGACATCGTTTATGCAATCCGCTCCCAGGGAGAGCGCCTCTCTTGCTATGCCTGGCCGCTTTGTATCTATTGATATGGGCACGTCCAGGTTATCCATAATAACCTTCAAAGCCGGCATCAGCCTCTCTCTCTCCAGGTCTTCGCTTATCTTCGGAGACCCAGGGGCCGTGGAGACTGCGCCCAGATCTATCAGGTCCGCACCCTCATCCGCTAAAGCCCTGGCTGAGGAGAGGACATCATCCAGACCTGCTACCGACCCCTTATAGAAGGATTCATGGCTGAGGTTTATGACCGCCATTATCCTCACTGGATGCAGATCTCCCAGTGTAACCCTGCCAAGTACTCCGTCTATCAAATCAAACGCCTCTATCATGAAGGCCGTCAGGCATAAAATCTTAATCCAAGGCTCACTCAGAGAGCTTGAGGAGCATTCCAGTCTTCCTGGCGCGGTTTATGGACATGCCAAAGAAGAGGAGCCCGATTATGAGGTAGAGTACAGCCAGCGTCGCTCCCAGAAGCAGGTTGCTAGGCCCGTGAGTGAAGACCGACCTGTAGTACTCCAGGAAATAGGTCAGAGGTATGGCCCTGGCTAGGAGCTGGAGCACTGGTGGCAGCACCTCCACAGGATAGTAGATCCCGCTCACAAGGAGGATGATGCCCGAAAGTGACCAGGCTGCAACATCGGCCTTCTGGCCGAAGATCAGTATGGATATGCAGACTACAATCCCAATGACTGCCGCCACTGCAAAGACCCCTGCCAGGAATATGGCCACAGGCAGGAGCCCGCCCTGCATGGAGTTGAATCCGAACAGGTAGTAGCTGACCAGAGCCAGGAAGGCGAAGACAAACGTCCCCCTAAGGATTCCAAAGAGCAGCGCTCCAAAGATCAGGTGGTAGCTCTTGATTGGAGATATGAATGTATTCTTTATGCTCTTGGACCACATGTCGAATAATAAGACGTATGCCACGTCTATCTGGGAGACCTGAAGTATGGTCAGGGCTATGGCTCCCACAAGAAGGAAGGAGACCATCTCGGGGCTGACGCTGAGGAACCTGGTCAGAAGGCCGATTGAGAGCAGGCTGATCATGGGCCAGAAGAAGATCTCAAAGAGGGTGAAGACATTTCGCTTGGAGATTATCCAGTTCTTGTAGGCCGAAGCCAAATATTTGTTCAGCTCACCTCGCCAGTTCAAGGAAGACATCCTCCAGATCGGGCTCCTTAATCTTTATATCCTGTATATTTGCCCCGGAAAAGAGCTTGATTATCTTTCCCACATTCTCAGCAGTCCTGTCTATGACGATCTGTGCACTTCCAGGAGAGGTGCTGACCATCTGAACCCCGGGGATGGATTCCAGAGTGGATAGATCTACCGGTCCTTCATAAGCTATAGTCATCCTCTCTCCGAGCTTGAGCTGGTTCTTGAGGTTCTGGGGCGTGTCCAGAGCCACCACCTGGCCGTGGCGCAGGAAGGCGATCCTGTCGCAGAGCATCTCAGCCTCGGGCATGTAGTGGGTGGACATGACTATTGAGACCCCCTGATCCTCATGGATCCTCTTAATCAGTGACCTGGTCTTGATGGCGATCTCGGGGTCCAGGCCGGTTGTTGGCTCATCCAAGAAGAGCAGCTTTGGGTTGTTGAGCATGGCCTTAGCCAGGGATAACCTTTGCTTGAGACCGGTAGATAGGTCCTCAAACTGCACATGCCGGAACTCATCAAGCTCAAAGGCATCTATAGCATCCTCTACAGACTTCTCAAGCCTGGTCCCGTACATGCCATAGAGCATCCCTGAATACCTGAGATTCTCCTTGATATTAAGACTCCAGGGAAAGTTGGGCTTGGCTGTGCTTATGTTTATCGTCTTCCTTATATCGTCCCTGCTCTTGCTGGCGTCCATGCCAAGGACGTGAAGTTCCCCCTGGTCGGGGTAGATCAGGGTGGAGAAGATGGATATGAGCGTGGTCTTGCCAGAACCGTTGGGTCCTAAAATGCCAAAGATCTCATCATCATCTATCTCCAGTGAGATCTCCTTTAGCACTGTGGCTCTTTTTCCTAAAAGGCTTTTGTATGATTTGAAGATGCCCCGCGCTTCTATGACTTTTCCAGACATGTCGAGACTCCGTCTAGATCTGCCTCATCTTATGGCGAATCCGCCACGCCGCCAGGATCAGAGCAGATACAAAGGCTATGCTAAGGATCGGCCAAACAGGAAGGGAACTCTTCTCAAGGACTACTGGCATTGGCAGAAGCACGGTCCTGTTACCAACGCCCACCTCGCAGGCCAGGCTGTACTCCTGAAGTGTGGCATTGTCATCGACCCCTACTTCAAATCTGGCCACAGCCACCTCGCCTGTACCCAGACATCCCATAATTAATGGATATTCCGAGGTATGAAAAGGTGGCGCTGCCAGCAGCCTGGCAGAAAGGTTGGCCTGGCGCCCCGGATTTTTTATCATTGCAAGCACAGTCCCGTTCCTGCCCGGGCTCAGGTCGGATCTGAACCCCACAAGCCTTGGGGAGCGGTCCTGGCCACGTACTGATATGGTCAGGTTGACGGCCCTGCTCTCTGGAAGGTAGAGAGGGAAGATGCCGCCATCGCTCACAGACACATCCGCCTGGCGCTCGTAGCTGAGGTTTAAGATGAGGTCGTACCTGCCCTCGGCCTGGCCGTCCACCTCTATTGTGAAGTTGAGTGGCACCACTGTGCCTGAGGGAAGCTCTGGCACACGGACCGGGCTTGAGGCTATATGTATGGATTCTGGAGGCTGGAGGGGCTCAAGCCTTGCAGTCAGGTCGAAGGCGTCTGCAATGCCCTGCTCCTGAGACCTCTCTGCAGAGGCCGCAGCCTCAGCTCCGGGCTGGATGCCGGATGGAATCAGCTCATCGGCGCGCCCGGCATTGGCCAGGTCTATCTCCAGTGCTCCGATTTTGCCCGGCTCAAACATCGGCGTGGCCACAGAGGCCATAAGGTCTGGCGATCCCAGTGCCTTGTAGTGGTCATCTGCGAAGTATATGATCTCCTCTGAGCTGAGTGCTGCAGGCATTAGGGCCAGCAGCAGGATCAGGACGGACCAGCCTTTCATATCTATCAAATTAGAGATGCTCTCCTTTAAGGCTATCTTGTCAGGGCGGTGGACAGGAAGAATGCCAGGGCTGCGGTCAAAATAATTGTGGCTCCAGAGGGCACGTCCAGCATATAAGAGATCACAAGCCCGGCAGTTACAAACAAGGCGCCAAGAATGATTGCACCAATCATTATGGACTGTAGAGACTTGAAATGCTGCCTGCTTATGGCCCCGGGGATGGTCAGAAGGGCTATGACCATTATGATTCCTACGATCTTTATCAGAACTACAACGCTGAAGGCGACCATGCAGAGAAGCAGCAGCCTCAGGCTCTTCACTGGAAGCCCTATGGCCTCGCCGTACAGGGGATCAAATGAGAGTATGAGGAACTCCTTATAGAAGAGGAGCACCAGTATCACCACTGCCAGCGTGAGTGCCAGTATGAGCCCCACATCGCCCCAGGTCACGGCCAGGATATTTCCAAAGAGATAGCTCAGCAGATCTTTAGAATAGCCCCGGCTCAGGCTCATTAGCATCACTCCAAGGGCCATGCCTGTCGCCAGGAACACTCCTATTGCCGTATCCTCTGAAACCTTGGACCTGGAGCTCACAGCGCCTATTCCTAGAGCCGTAGCTACTGCTGAGGCGATCCCAAAGCTTAAAGGATCGATCCCCAAAAAGTAGCCAAGGCCTATGCCCCCAAAGGCGGCATGGGCTATTCCATCGCTTATGAAGACTATGCGGTTGAGTATTATGTATATGCCTATGATCCCGCACAGCACTGAGGCTGCGATGCCTGCAGCGAGAGCACTCCTCATGAAGTCGTAGTTCAGGATATCCAGGTAGACCAGGTCACTCATGTTCCCTCAAAACCCGATGGGGCATGCCGTGGGCTATCATATCCACAGGACAGCGGTAGGCGCGCTCTATATCCTCGGAAGTAAGCTCTTTTGTGCCGTGGTAGTAGAGCTTCTGATTGAGGCAGGCCACCTTGCTCACATACTTTGAGACTGCGCTTAAGTCATGAGAGACCATTATGATTGTGATCTTCTCGTTTAGCTTACGGAGTAAATCATAGAACTCGGCCTGCTGGGCAGCATCTATTCCTGTTGTCGGCTCGTCTAGCAAAAGAAGTCTCGGCTCAGATACAAGAGACCTGGCCACAAAGACCCTCTGCTGCTCGCCGCCTGAGAGGGACCCGATCTCAGTCTTTTCATGGTCCTGCATGCCGACCGCCTCCAGGGCTCTGAGTGCAGCCTGGCGGTCCTCAGGCCTGTACCTCTTGAGGAGTCCGGCGCTGGTGCACCTTCCCATGAGCACAACCTCCAGGGCAGTGACTGGGAATGCCTTGTCAAAGACGTTCTTCTGGGGCATGTAGCCGACCATCTTTCGAGCTTCCTTGGGGGGCAGTCCAAAGATCCTGACCTCGCCCCTGTCGGGCTTTATCAGTCCAAGGAGAATCTTTAACAGTGTGGATTTGCCGCCGCCGTTTGGACCTATCAGCCCCAGGAAATCGCCTTCAATGACATCCAGGTTGATATCCTCCAGCACAGTGTGTCCATCGCGAAAGAGCCAGAGGTTCTTGATAGAGACTGCGTTCATGTTTCCAGGCTTTGGGCTATTTTCATTCCCATGTACTGCATATTCTCAAGATAGTTCCTTGCCAGCGGGTCTAAGACCACCACATCACCGTTGATCTCTCTTGCAATGACCTCTGCAGACTTTGGATTGTACTCGGGCTCTGCAAATACAGTCGTGATGTTATTCCTCCGGGCTGCATCTATCACCTCAGTGATATACTTGGGACCCGGCTCCTTCTCCTCGGCATTTATGGCTATCTCCACAAGGCCATAATCTCTGGCGAAGTAGGACCAGTCGGGGTGAAGGACCACGAACTCTTTCCTGGCAGTGCCGGCAAAGGTAGAGTTGAGCACTGCATCTGCCGCCTTAAGCTTGATCAGGTAATCATCTCTGTTTTTCAGATAGTAATCTCTGTTTGAGGGATCTGCCTGAGTTAAACCATCGCAGATGTTCCTGGCTATGACCTGGGCATTTCTAAGAGAGACCCATGTATGAGGATCGACTCCCTGTATCTCTCCAGAGCTCTCCTGTTCCGTACCTCTTATCAGATCTACGCCCTTGGAGGAGTCGACTACAAGCATCACCCGGTTTACATTTATCATGCCCTCAAGCCAGGACTCAAGGCCTGCCCCGTTCTCTATGTAGATATCAGCATCTGCTATCTGCTTAATCTGCGAGGGGGTAGGATCGAATGTGTGAGGCTCGGCGCCAGGGGGCACCATTACTGCAACTGAAACCCTGTCCCCACCAACTGACTTTATGAGCTCCTCATAAGGCAGGATGGTGGTGACCACCTTAACCTGTTTTGGACCTGAAGGCTCGTTTTGAGATACGCAGCCGCATATGAGCGGGATTAGAAAGACCAGAAGCAATAGCTTCTTATTGATCATCAAGATAACCTCTTGCCTATGTACTTGGACCTGGTTTTGCCGCCCTCTCTCCAGTAGCCGTACCAGTACGGTCCATGAGGACAGCCCTTACACCCCTTCCCGCATGAGACCCGCTCCAACCTGTAGGTGATCGGTCCAGATCTCTTTACATCCAGGACATCGCCTTTGGCCGGAAGATCCTCCTGATTTGGTGGCAGCTCCTGCTCCGAGATCAGGCGATCTACAAGATCCCTTATCTCATAGAGGACTGGAAGCTTCTGGCGCATCAGGGCGCTGGATATGGTCTTAGGTATCAATTAAGATTCTTATGTAACATGCTGTTTAAAAACATTATCCTGGATATGAAAAATAGAAATTGTTTCATGCTGTGATTTATGCTTGACCAAGGACGAGCATTTTCAAGCGATACTCTAAGGATAAGGTGGAAGAAAGATAAAAGCGCAGTCATTTACCCAGGCCTGAAGATTGCATTGAGAATCTGTCAGAGATCAAGGAGAAGAGATCGATATATGTCAGAGCATTTGCTGGAGATGGCCGGGGCGAGGGCCAGGATAAGGGATGGCCAAATAGAGGTGCTAAGTGATCCTCAAATCAGATGCTGTCCCTTGAGAAGAGAGCTTTATGGCTTCCAGAAGGAGAGCCGGGAGTCGGTCAAGCTGGCCTTAGAGAAGCACATTGAGGAGCTTGGCATGTACGGCCCCGGCCGAACTTTGGAGCTGGACAAAAAGCCGGTGAGCTTTGGAGCCTCAGAGATCATCGCCGACGCCATGGCCGAGGGCCTGGTGGATGCAGCTGTGGTCGTATGTGAAGGCGCAGGCACTGTGGTTGTGGCCAGTCCAAAGGTTCTGCAGGCTGTGGGCGCACACATGACGGGCCTCATCAGCACAGAGCCTATTGTTGAGGTACAAGACGGCCTGGCGGCTAGAGGTTGCCTGCTCCTGGACAGGATGTGCATCATAGATCAGGTCCAGGGCTATACTCTGGCCGCAAGCTCTGGATTTAAAAGGATAGCCGTGACTATAACCGGGCACAGGGCTTTCGAGGCCGGAAAGCTCCGGGAGATGGTGGCTTGCTCTGAGGCCAGGCCGATCATCCTGGCGGTTCATAATACGGGCATAAGCTCAGAGGAGGCAGAACTTCTGGCAGAGAGCTGTGATCTGGTATGGTCATGCGCATCAAGATCGGTCCGGGAGGTTGTGGGCAAGCGGGCCAGGATGCAGATGGGGATATCTATTCCAGTCTTTGCCATGACCACTGAAGGAAAACGACTCATGCTCAATAGGGCACTGCACTTTGATGATGGACTGATCATCCACAGGGCTGGCCTGCCTTATGGGCGAGGTGGAAGAAAGGATCCCGAGCCGCTGCTTTAGCTGACAGAGCAATATACTGCCATAGCTCTCCTTTTGGATGATCTCTGCATATGTATGCATCAAACAGCACCTGGCCAGAGCTTGCCTATAAACGCAAATGTTCCCCCCCCAAACCCTCATGAGCTAAAGGTTCAGGATGGGCTCATGCCCGAAGGATGAAAAGATACCTGTTGGCACCATTTTCATGGGAGAGGGGTCAGGGGGGCAGCTGCCCCAGAAGCGCAGGCACAGAGCAAATATAAAAAGATGAATTGATCAGGGCCCCATTTGGGCCTGAGTGTACTTGAGAACTCAACAATTCATAGCAGTCGATCTTCATAGCAGTCATGCAATCCCAGAAATCAAATACCTTGAAGGAGCCCATTAGATACAAGATAATAGTAGGCACCTCATAGAACGCCGGAGGAGAGATGCCCCAATATAAATCTGAGCCAGAACATGAATTAAAATCCAAACATGATAACGCCACACCATACCTTTCAGCAGATTACGATGCCCAGGTCCGAGGCACGATACCATACTATGATTCATTCCATCAGGAGACAATCAACCTGGTGAGGGCTTCCCACTCTAGTCCCGCACTCTGGCTGGACACCGGCTGTGGCACTGGAACCCTGGCGAGCATTGCATTGAAAGCATTCCCAGAAGTCAGGTTCATGCTGGCAGACCCCTCTGTCGAGATGCTGGGCCAGGCCAGAAAGAAGCTGGCGGGATATCCCCAGGAAAGAGTCACCTTCTTAGACCCGGTCCCCACTCAGGAGATCAACATATCAGAGAGCCCTGATGTCATCACTGCAATACAATCCCACCATTACTTCTCAGAAGCCGGAAGAGCCAAAGCCTGCGCCAGATGCTACGACCTCCTGAGCCCTGGCGGGATCTACATAACATTTGAGAACATCCGGCCGCTGACTGAGAGGGGAACTGAGATTGGAAAGGAGTGCTGGAAGAACTTTCAGCTATCTCAGGGAAGGACGCTCGAAGATGTCAATCGCCATATCGAGCGTTTTGATAAGGAGTTCTTCCCCATAACTGCAGAGGAACACCTCTCTTTGCTGAGGGACTGCGGCTTTGAGGCCGTGGAGCTGCTCTGGTACTCGTATATGCAGGCAGGGTTCTATGCTGTAAAGCGATCTGATGCATATCGAATAAAATAGCTCAATGCAGACTCCAAAGAGATTGCACAAAATGACCTAATACATTCGCCCCGCCCACGCCAGACCTTTATCATGGCAGGGATATAGGCACAGGTGTGATCAAGGGCAAGCAGGCCTATCTAAAGAAGCTGACCTCCAGCGTAAATATGCGCTCTGTAGAGGTTGGAAAGGAGCTCGACGGAAGTACTCCACCATCTGTATTCATAGGCAGCTGGAACTATCCCAAGGTATATGCTGGACCTATGATTGTGCCAATGCACGGCGATACTGCTATTATGGACCTTCCAGAGTCCTGGATACCAGGGCAAAAGACCCAGGAAGAGATCATAAGCTACAGGCTGAGTTTGGTCAGGGGTAAGCAGACCGTAAATGTAACCGACCTTGGAGGCAGATTCGTGGAGAAGCTTCAGGACATCTCCCTTGCAGCGTCCTCCATAGACAGCGAGGCAAAGTTCGATGCCGTTCCCAGAGGCACTACATTCAGCGATGACCATGCCCCCTTTGGCCCAAGCGCACTCATAGAGAGGTTCGAGATAGGCAATGTCAGATGGGACCACCACCTTGAGAAGACCTACTATGACTGCGACCTCAAGGCGAGAGATGCAGTAGTCGACCTTCACAGCCAGGGCGTGCCATTCTCCAGCATTCAGAAGGCATTCTCTGTAGGAGCCATGGGCACAGGCAGGAGAAGGCGCCTTGTGCCCACCCGCTGGTCCATCACCGCCTGCGACAGCGCTCTTGGGAACCACCTCTTAGAGGAGGTCAGGAACTATGATTTGATAGACTGCTGTAAGGTACATGAGTTCTCCAGCCTCAACAACTATTACAGCGTTCTCCTGATCCCCACTGCCTGGCAGTATGAGTGGATGGAGGCATTCCTGGCAATCATGGGCAGAGAGGAGCTGGTCTTCTCAGATTATGAGCACAACTCGGGGAAGAAGGGCTATTCCTCTGTGGGAGGATGCTACTACAGCTGCAAGATGGCAGTGCTGGAGGCCCTGGCCAGGCAGAAGAGGCAGGCAGGGGCCATCATCCTTCGAGAGGCCTATCCCGGATATGTGCCTCTGGGAGTATTCAATGTCAGGGAGAACGTCAGGAATGCCATGAGCCAGAGACCTCTTGAGTTTGAGGACATCTCCTCGGCACTAGGATATGTGGGCACAAAGCTAAAGCTGCCTGTGGACAGGTTCATGCAGGAGAGCACTCTTTTAAAGGAGCTGAGACGGTCCAGGCAGACCACGCTTGACTGCTTCCTTGATTGTACTGGCTGGGTAACCCCGTGATTTGCTGAATAGGCCAATGCTTTATCAGGCATCTCACCGCCCTGATAGAGTCAGCAAATTCAAACGCATGCATCAGATGCAGACATTTCGGGTGCAGACACAAAGTGAGCACTGGAGATTTCTCACCTAACTGGCACTCTCCTGATTTTGCCTGGCATCTCCATCCAGTCCGCAGTCTGCAAACTGGATCGTGTACTCTGTGCCATTTCTGCGGTCGATCTCAACGGTCCCTTTTGCCTGCTTTATAAGGCCGTCGACCAGCTTTAACCCCAGCGACTGAGCCTTGTGGATATCCAGGTCCGCAGGCAGCCCGACCCCATCATCTCCAATGATCAGCATCATCTTCTCTTTTATGGAGCCAAGCCTGATCCAGACCTGTCCAGTCCTCCCTTCCGGGAAGGCATGCTTGAGGCTGTTTGAGAGCAGCTCATTGACGATAAGGCCGCATGATATGGCCTTATCTATATCGAGGAAGATCTCCTCTAAGTCCAGGTCCAGATTTATCCTGCCCTTGTCGACTCCAAAGGAGCTGAGCAGCCTTCCTGTCAGGCTTATGAGATAGTCTGCAAAGTTCACCCTGGCCAGGTTGTCTGAGCCATAAAGGCTCTCATGCACAAGGGACATAGACCGGACCCTGTTTCGACAATCGCTGAGCACCTCTCTGGTCTCAGGATCTTTCAGGTAGTTGGCCTGAAGGTTGAGCATGCTTGAGATGATCTGCAGGTTGTTCTTCACCCTGTGATAGACCTCCCTTAGCAGGACCTCCTTTTCTTGGAGCGAATCTTTAAGCTTCTCCTCTGAGAGCTTCCTCTCAGAGATATCCCTGATAGATTCAATAGCTCCAACGATCTCTCCTCTGGAATTGTACAGGGGCGAGGCTGCGCCCCATAGATAGGTCCCGCGGCCCAAGCTTGATGCACTGCCCTCTCCAATGAGGAGGCCATCCGATCTCTCTATAATGGAGTAGTTGCTCTCCACCACCTCCTGAGGATTCAGCACCATATCTATTAGAACAGGCCTCCTCTCTCCGTGGAAGGGCAGAGAATACTCGTAGCCGCCTCTTCCCAAAATATCCCTTGCAGGAACGCCGCTTATGGCCTCCATGGCCCGGTTCCAGGCTATAACTCTGCCCTCTTTGTCTATGACGAAGGTGGCATCGGGCAGAAAATCGATGATATCTGCCAGGCGGCGTCTGGTCTCGCTCAGCTCTTCCTCAGCTCTCTTGCGATCTGTGAAGTCCTCATATGTGCGCAGGTAGGTGTCGTCCTTGAGCCTGACTGCCCGGATCTGCACGAACTTATCAGTCCCATCCCGGCACCTGATCCAGACTGTATTGCCATTGCTTCTGCCAGCCTTCTGGCTCAGAAGCAGATCCTCCCACCACAATGCCATGACCGCCTTCCTGTAAGCCGGATCAGGATAGGCCAGCTCAAACCACCTCTGGATGTTTGGTATATCCTCCAGAGAGTAGCCAAAGAGATCCATGAACATGGGATTTATGTAAAGGAACTCACAATTATCATTCATCAAGGATATCCCGATAGGTGCACCTTCGGCAAGCGTCCTAAAGCGCTCTTCGCTCTGTCGAAGATTATCTTCAGCCTTCTTGCGCTCAGTAATATCCTGGGCCATGGCCACGAGCACCTCCTGGCCGAAGTAGGTGCCCTTATTGAGGCGTACCTCCTTGAGAAATGCCATCCCATTGCAGCGCATCCCCCAGAACTCAAGCTTCTGAGGCACACCCTCGAATGCCAGATCGATTACCTCGGGAAGCCTGTCCAGATCGTTCTTTCCAGGGGCTGCAAGGTCTTTAGGAGTCTTTCCTATGAAGAACTCAGGTGGGTACCCATACATCTCAACAGCGCCGCGGTTGACGTCCAGGATGCAGCCGTCCCTGCCGTGGATATATATGGCCTCGGCCACGCTGTTGAATAAGCCCCTATAGCTGGCCTCGCTCTTCTCAAGGGCCGCCTCGGCCTGCCTTCTCATGGTTATGTCGCGTATGAGGAGAAGCCGTGCCCTGGCACTGCCCTTCTTTCCAGGGATCTCTGAAAGGCTCAGATCGTAGTAACGCTCTCCTCCCCGACCTGATGGATCATTCTCTAAATGGACCTCAGCCTGACATTGGTCTGAATTGAAGATGTGGCTGGCAGGAGTGAGCAATGCCGCCATAGATTGTATGGCCGGCTTTCCTATGGCCTGGCTAAAAGAGATGCCTGATATTCTGAGAGCAGCCGGGTTTAGGTCGATTATGCGCCCCTGCATATCCAGGACCACTATGCCATCGACCATACTCTCTATCACTGCGCTTCTGGCTACAGGCATTATATCCAGAAGACCATAACGAGAGAGCCCCACAGCCACTATTAGGCCTGAGAGGACGAAGGAGATGGGGGTGACATCCAGATATGGAGAGGGCCTAAACCCTGCCTGATATGCCGCGCTTGCTGTCAGGGGAATGACTGCACCCAGAAGCAGGATAAAAGCTTGAGCTCTATACGAGCGAGGCGAGCGAAGAAGGACTTGCAGTACAAGTAAAACCGCCGCCGCTGAGACCAGATATGAATAAGAGAGATTTACCAGATACCATGGTCCGCGTATGGTGCCCAGAGCAGGATAGCCTCCACTGAGATCAATCCAAACCTGGCGGTATATCAGGCCATGGTAGCCGTTGGTCCAAACCATGAGCACTGTGATAAGAGGCACCAGGGAAAGCAGTGCCATCCAGCGTCTGGAAAGGAAGGCATCTCGCCCTGTGTACTGAAGCGCCAGTGCCAGCCAGCAGACAGGTAGTGATACGATCCCGATATACTCGATTCCGACCCAGTGAAGCTTGGCTGCAAGGCTTGGAGATGCCAGCTCTAGAGCATAAGCTGATGACCATGCCGATGCGGCCAGCATCAGCGCCGCCAGGGGAACAGCTCCCGTGGAATCTCGGCGCTGCCATGCATAGTACGCCACTGCGAAAGAGACGGCTGCTGATAGAAGCACGGATAGGACATAGGGGAAGATGTGCCAGATCACAGAGTTAAATATAGACAACTCTAATATAAAGATCGCTATAGCCGAAAGCATGGCGATCGCCTGGCCTCAGGACCGTGCGGCCTGTTTGGAGATAAGCTTATTCCAAGATGAGGGGTGCATCAAGGCATCGTCTAAAGAGCATCTTTTTTAACCATCCCATCAATCGAGGAATATGGGCACGATGAAGATTCGGGGCGGGGACCTGGACCTGGTTGAATATGAGTTCGTCCCCTTCTCGCCTGGTGAGAACATTAACACCCTCGGACTTAAAAAAGGCTACCACCTCACCCCGGCACTGGGAACGGTCAAAGCCGTAGCCCCAGCAAGGATCCATCTTACAGTGCTGGACATGAACCGCTTTGCTCCAAACAGGCCAGGCGGTGGAGGCGTGGGCTTTGCCCTCCAGATATACTGCTCAGCAGAGGTCCAGTGCACCTCATCTGAGCTGGTCATAGATTATTGCAGGGAACCCATCATCCGCCATTTTGCAGAGGTCTTCAGGAGGATCGTCGGGTACGAGGGCGGATTTAAAATCAAGATCGAGGACCACCAGAGAAAGCACGTAGGCCTTGGATCTACGGGATCGGTTCTGCTGGCGCTTGCTCATGCCATGAATGTCGCGGTCGGCTCTCCGCTGAATGCCGAAGAGATCAGGCTCATTTTAGGGGCCAACTATGTTGAGGAGACTGTGGACGGCCGGGTAACTCTTGGGTTTGAGACGGGCGTTGGTCCCGCGGCTGCGACATACGGTGGGATGGCCATCATGGGAGATGAGCTGACGCTTGTCTACCGCCACACCTTTGCTCCTGACAAGAACGTCTTCATACTCATACCTCCAACTGATGTCTCCTCTTCAGGCAACCAGGAGTTCGATCTACTCATGAACAGGGCCCGCACACTGGATTACCAGGATAGAGAACTCAAGGCATATCTCCTGCTGATGGACCTGATCCCGGCACTGGAGCGGGGCGACATAAAGAAGGTGGGAGATATAGTCTGGGAGATAGAGTTTAGAGGCTCGAAGCGCGCCGAGGTGGAGCACCACGGATTTGGGATCTACCAGCATATGAGCCAGCTTCGTGAGAGCGGCCTTGAGTTTGTGGGCATGAGCTCAGTTGGACCGTCTATAGCAATTGTGACAGACAGAAGCGAGGCGGATATATCGCAGCTCATCTCGCCCATGGGGCTTGAGATCGCCATCGCCACACGGGTGGACAACGAGGGGATAAAGGTATGGCACTGAAAGCCAAACTTTTTAGCACACATACAATCTGCGTTCTGAGTGTGGGAGTCTGTAAATACATACGGATCTTCTCTTCAGTTAGATAATTTCTAACCAGAGGACATATTCTCACTGTATATGTCGCCTCAGCATAATAGTTAAATATCCGAGCAATTCAAAATTAAGTTGAGATGTTTTCCATGAATTATCGCATATTTGCAGCCCTGATTATCCTGACCATATTGTTCAGCCCTGTGCAGGCGGCAATTGGCGGATCACAGCAGCCAGCTTCCAGTCCCATGCCAGCACTTGGAAGCGCTGGCGCATATCAGCCGGAATCTGATTACATCCAACTTGGATCGCAAGCCACAGCGCAGTATGGATCGCCCATGTACAGCCAGTCTCAGCAGTCCCCATCTGCTGCAACGGCGGCTTACTCCGCACAGGCTCCTCCTCCGGCGCAGCAGGCAGCTCTTCAGCCTTATGCCGTGAGCACCGCCAGCCAGTCGTTCTTCTACTATGGCGGAACTTACCTTCCCTGGTCCCGGTTTACGTCTGCCTTCCAGGGGAGAATGCCCGCCTTCTGGATGCTCACTTCCAGGGGCTGGTCCTGGTATGCATCCGTCCCGCTGGGCGGATGGGTTCAGGAGCTTATGTACGTGCCCACAAGAGGCCAGATCACAGCATATGAGATCTATCCATCAGGGACGACCCAGGCCACCAGATTCGGCTATGCCACTCCAGGCTACCAGTACATATGGTTCTATGCCGATGTCCCGGGCAGGCATGTGACAATATTCACAGTTGACGGCGTTCCAAGCAACGCAGTGATGGTGGACGTCTCAAATCAGGTGGTTGCCAGGCCCACACCCTATCCGCCAATAGCTCCATACTATGATGATTACTCGGATACGGTAGATAGCTTCGGCACCATAGGTATCTCCACTGGTGCCAGGGCAGAGTCCTAAAAGTAGAGGTCAGGCGCAGTGTGCTATGAGCGCCCTGACTATATCGCTATCTTGAAGCAGCCCCATCAGCTTCTGGCCTGATGTCACCACCGGGAGCTGATCTATATCTTTTCTGCGCATGACTGCTGCGCACTCGCTCACTGTGCTGCTCTTGATGGCGGTTATGGCCGGGACCATGGCCTCTGCGACCTTGATATTTTTAAGCTCTATGCGTGATACTGCATAGTACCTGTTCACAGTGTTCATGATGCTGTCCCACATCCAGCCGTCTTCCTCCCTGGCATCGGACATGTCAGTCCTGCCCACAGAGTCCTCTATAGTGCTGGCGTTTATCAGGTCGCGATCGGATATCATGCCAACAAGCTTTGTCCCTAAGTCCAGTACCGGGCAGGCGTTGGCCTGGGCCAGCTCCATCACGGCGCCGGCTACTGGCAGGGGTGTCTCACTCCACAGCGCCAGCACCTTCCTCTGGAAGAACCCGTCTATGGCTTCGTTGATGCCAAGCTCTGATGCCACCCTGACCAGGTCTGCCACTGTGATCATGCCAACCAGCTTTTGGCCATCCACCACAGGGAGACGCCTTATGTTATTATCCACCAGAAGGTTTGCTGCATCGATTATGGAGTTCTCAGGCCCGACCACTATTGGGTCCCTGGTCATGAGCATGGCTATCTGGTCTTCCTCCCTGTTCCTGAGCAGGTCTGACCTGGTGATCATTCCCACAACCTCTCCTTTCTTGACCACGGGCACGCCCGAGACCCGCCTCTTTTGCAGGGTCTTTAAGACCTCATCTCTGTTGCCGGGGATGTTGACATATGCCACATCCCTGACCATGGCATCTTTGACTAGAATTGGGCTCAAGTTGCGCTCCCCGGAACTGTGATGACTGGCATTGACGAGTTCCGAACTACCTTCTCAGCCACGCTTCCAAGAAGGAACTTGTCCAGGCCGGTGCGGCCGACGCTCCCTATAATTATCAGGTCCATGCCGTTCTTCTTGGCATAGTCCAGGATCTCATCTGCAGGGCTTCCCTCTGCCACAACCTTATCTACGGGTACTCCGGCGTCCCTGGACATGGCCTCCACTTCGGCCGCGGCCTCATTTCCCTCTTTTATGAGCAGGTCTCTTATGGAAAAGAGGAGCATGTCGTCTGGGAGGTGGCTCATCTTGCTTGTATCTGCCACGTAAATGGCTGTGATCTTGCCCCCAGACAGCTTTGCCACCTCTATTCCTACCCTGGCGGCCTTTTCGCTATGCTTGGACCCGTCTGTGGCTACTAGTATCTTCTCAAACATAATAACACCTAGAATATGGCCTTGATATCAGATGGCCCGGCTCTCCTGACTATTGCGGCCAGAGGGTCTGCAGATCCCCACATATTATTGGACTTATCATCTATAACCATCAGTTTTCCCTCCTTCCCAGCCTCAATGGAGCCAGATCTTCCGTCTATATCCAGCACTCGCGCACCATTTATAGTGCACATCTTAAATACCTGTCTATCGTCGTGCAGCAGTGCCTTGGAGATGAGCTCCATCTCCCTGAACATGTCAGGTGAATTGAGCATGACATTATCGGTACCCACAGACACTGTAATGCCAAGCTCAACCATAGTCCTCAGGTCAGGCAAGCCAGCCCCGGTGATGAGGTTGGACCTGGGACAGATCACCACAGGCGTTCCTGACCTGGCCACCTCCCTCAAATCCTCTTTTGAAGCACGGCACATGTGCACCAGAAATTTCGGCCCCAGTTCAAGAGCATCCCGGATGTCGTCAGCCCCGGCCTCTCCGGCATGCAAGGCCACTGCCCTGCACTCAGACCTGGCAAGGCCTGCCATCTCTAAGACGGAACTTGGGCTAAAATCCCTGGTGCTGCTGATGCCAAGGCCCCAGCACTCAGGGTGGATGCCAAAGCTTCCCCGGTCTGGGCAGCCTCCGTCTGGGCAGCGCTGGTCTGGCCTGCCCAGAATCCTCGGCACCAGGTCTATGCCCTGCATTGCCTCCAAGAGCAGGTCTACGCCGTCAGGTCCGCTCTCGCGAAAGTCAGCAAAGGCAAAGGTGCCGGTGGATACCATCTCAAGCATTGATCGCCTCATGCCCTCCACCAGGGCTGACCTGGGAGTTGCAGCCAGGGTGCGGTGCTTCAACCCGCCCGGACCCACAAGCTCGGCAAGGGGCATGTAGGGCGGGTCCTTGATCACCGAGTCGCCCAGATGGGTGTGGGCGTTGACGAATCGCGGGCAGATTATGCCATCTAAGTCTGCATCTACTTGGCCGGGACCTATCTCGGTGATGATTCCCTTCTTCAGGCATAAGTATCCAACAAATGGCTCCATCTCCGGGCCGCGGATGATGGTGCCTGACAGCACGACTTCCTTCCCGAGTATTTCCATCCACAAATGTGATGTCTTGGAGATCCTATCTAGGTTGCGTCATAAGGGTGTCTCAGGCCGACGGGCCCCACCTGACCCCGCGTCCGCGGAGGACATTAAAGTATCTAGGCGGGCGCTTGCCGGGAGCTGTTTGATGAAGACGCCAATCACACCACAACCAATCTTAGTGCTCTTTACCTAGCTTAGATGCATTGAGTTCCCGCGGACATGTTTTCAGGGCAAATGCCTTGAGCTGCAGCCCGAAGCATATGATACTGCCCAAAAATCGCGCTCTCAGCTTCTTCTATCCAGAACTATGAAGTCCTGAAGATGCTACCTAGATCATACCATGGAACAAAAGAGGCCTTTCACATTCATCAACAGCGCCATGAGCGCAGATGGCAAGATAAGCTCCTTTCAGAGGAAGCAGATCAGGATATCCGGTCCGGAGGACATGGCCAGGGTGGCACAGCTCCGTGCATCGAGCGATGCAGTAATGGTGGGAGTGGGAACGGTTCTTGCAGACGATCCCGGGCTGAAGGTGAAGCCCGAGGCGCTGCGGAGGTCTAGGCTGAAACGCGGCCTGCCCGAAAATCCCATCAGGGTTGTGGCCGACAGCCAGGGGCGCACGCCTCCCGATGCCAAGGTCCTGGGACAGGAATGCATCCTGGCCGTATCAGAGTCCGCTGTGCCAGAAAGGCTGGAAGGGCTGGCTGGGAAATGCCAGATCATTGTTTGCGGCCGAACCAAGGTTGATCTGCAGGAGCTGATGTCGGTGCTGTACCAGCGCGGAGTAAGAAGGCTCATGCTTGAGGGAGGTGCCAGGCTCAACTGGTCCATGATCCAGGCAGGGCTGGTGGATGAGATCTATACCTATATAGGCGCCATGGTCATAGGAGGACGGGATGCACCGACGCTTGTGGATGGTGCGGGATTTTCAAACTCAGAGGACTTTCCCAGGCTTGAACTGGCATCTCTTGAGAGGCTGGACGATGGAGCTTTGTTGAAGTGGCGGCTTCTGGGGCCTCATTCTCCATGAGCCTGGGAAGGTGCTATCGCATTTAAGCTCACATGGTCTCCTGTTCCATATCATCTTTTCACGTTTATGCGGAGATCAGCAAATCATCTTGGGAAGAGATGCTCACCATGCGCGGCTGCAAGATGCGCCCAGGGCACATAGCATCGCCATCTCATTTATTGGCATCTCCAATCGAGCCCCAATCGTCCCCACAATATCGCTTACATATCGCTCTCTCCTTTACAATATCCCTTTCCTGTACAAGGAAGCACTGATCCCGGGCTTCATGAGAGGTTGATATGGACCTCATGAGATAAAAGGGATTAATACACTTGAGAGTACAATATATCCATAACGAACACCTAAATGCTAAACGCGAGAGATGAGTGAGATGAAACAGAGATTTGCAGCAATAATGCTGATATTCATGGCGTTTGTGGGATTGGGAATGCTGAGCGCATCTGCTCAGTACTCGAATCAGGCTACACAAACAGCACAGCCAGGACAGATGGGATCGGCCCCAGCCGTCGGATCGAATCAGGGAGCACAGGCCGCTGGGACATACAGCCAGGATTACCAGCAGGGAATGCTTCAGGGCTTAAGGATGGGATTTACCATGCAGTCGCTCCTGTGTGCAGCACAGTTCAACCAGAGCGCCGCCCAAGAGTACAACTCCAGGATTGACTCTTTCAACGAGATGATCCGCCAGGTCTTTGGCTCAAGTGCCACTCAGGAGATGCTTCTCCAGCCTCTCGATATGACTCAGCTGGAACAGGCATATGCAGCTCAGAGAGCAGCAGCTCCAGCTCAAGCTCAGCCCTAAAGCTTCATCTACAGCCCAGATCAAAATCCCGGATTGAACCTCTGGGCACAGCTCTTTTTTCCAAGTTCTAAACTCGGGCTAGCTATAGGCACTCGCGTCCTTAGATAGATTGAAGATTGATCGATATATATGGAGAGCCAGTTATGCAGCCACGCATAATTTTGCCTGCATGATACATCGCTTGTGCCTATGATCTGGATCCAAGCTCATTCATCCGCAGCAGCTGCATTCCTTGTAAACACTGTGCTTGATCTCCCTTGGCACCACTATTTCAGTTACGTTTTTGACAGGCGCAGGTCGGGCAGGCTTGGGTTCAAGTGCCTGCACTACTACAAACCCCTCCTCGAAATGGGCCAGATCACCCTCCAGCCTCCACTGTGCAGCGGCCTTCTCGCTCCCGTCCAGGCAGGAGAGACATTCAGGGGAGAGCTCATCTGCGCCCGGCGTGTCTGAGGCACAGGCAGGCACTATCCTGGAGTAATCGCCGTGCCTGGCCCAGAGGCCGGGTCCTGGAAGGAAGCTGTACTCCAGGCTATTCCTGACGAACCTCTTGATCTGGCTGTAGTTTATCCCCGGATACCTTTCTGCGATTAAAACGAACTGCTCTGAAAGATCGGTGCGAAGTATGCCAGGATTGTCTGAACCCAGAACTATAGGCACTCCCCAGGAGGCATAGGTGATCAGGGGAAAATCCCCGTCCCTGATGCCCAGCAACGCCTCGCTGCTCACAGGCATGATCTCTACGGCAATTCCCTGCCTGGCCATCTTCGCCAGGATCTTCTGGGGGCAGGCCTCTTCCATTATAGTCACGCTGTGTCCTATACGTGAGGCGTTGCCCGTGCCTATGGCCTCGCTTATATGGAACTTCAGATCCTCGGGAGGCACCAATCCCTGGGCCAGCTCTCCTGCATGGAGGTCTATCCTGACTCTGGGATGGATGCTGTGCAAAAACTGGACCATCTTCATATGCGTGGTGTAATCATGCCTGGAGGTCCAGTCATACTCAGGCCCAACCAGGTTCACTCCCACCACCAGGGGGCAGCGCTCTGCAACCTCAAAGGCCAGGGCCAGCTGGGCAAAGACCTCTTCCCTGGGACCAGTTCTCAGAGCAGAGTACTGGTACCTGACCTCTACTCCGCATCCGCGATCATCCTGCGGATCTCCACATTTCAGCCGACCTTGAGATTCTCTGTTGTATCTCTCTATCTCGAGGCTGGCATTCTCTGCGATACCTTCAAGGCCTGAGGTCATCAGGAGGCTGTGGAGCCGGGTCAGGTTGTCATCCCAGCCCAGGCTCCTGCCGATGCTGCTGGTTGCGTTAGCCTGAGGAATCAGGAGGATCATCATCTCCAGGTACTGCACATTCTCCTTTGCAGCTCTGGACCGAAGCTCAGATATTATGGCGTCGTAGTCAGCCAAGGCCGGGCTTATCTTCCGGAAGATTGAGAAGAAATGGCTGTGTAGAGAGGAGTTGGATACATGGAAGTTCCTGATCGACCACTCGTCAATCAGGCGATTATACATGTCTGCATCCTCATATGCCCGGCTCACAGGCACAGTCAGGCCAGGATGGCAGGGTCCACAGGACAGGTTATATTTGATTGGATCGATGCATAACCCTCCAGCTGCTGCAAGATCGATTATGTTCTCAGCGTAGACTGCGCCAGGGAGATGGTTATGGATATCGCCGCCCTTGGGCATGGCCAGAAAGAAGGCCCTGAGATCTCCCGGGTTGGAGCGCACGGATTCGAGATACATTGCAGTATGCTGCTCAGGTGAGATCTCAACTTGCCTCTCCTGGCCAGACGCATAAGCTGGCACTGCTGCGAGCAGCAAGGCGGTCGATAATACGACTGCGATACAGATACAGACGGCTAGCCCACTCATCTTTGAACGGGCCTGGATCTCTGAAGACCTGCCTATGAAGCGCATACCTCGCCTTCTGGTCATCTCTGTGCACCCTTTGAAGAACTTAATATTACTTAATATCTATATTTAGATGTTCTTTGAGTAGGTGATGCTGGGTCAAGGTAAATAAAACTTGCCACTATTAAGGCAATGCTATGCCATGGCCCTGCATCATTTGACATTTTTATAAGATCGCCCAATATCTTCAATAGGAGCGAGGGGTTACCGGACCTAAGTAGATAGTCGAATGAAGATAGAGCTTGGAGTTATTGCAGCAATTCTAATGATCACTATCAGCATTGCGGCTGCAAACATGCCTGCCAGCTTTTACACTGCCATGGATGACATGAAGACAGAGAGCATACTCTGCGTCAAGAACTACCAGGCAGGCACTGCCATCACCGAAAATTATTATGACTTCGAGCATCTGGACAAGGAGACAAAGATAGTCTCCCGCACTAATAAGCCCAATGGCACACCAATGATCAATCCTTCCATGGAGGCGAGCATAAACTCCAATGTTGAGGGCAGGGCACGCATAGGCTGGATCTCGGCAGATCCCACAAGCAGCAACACCATGCATCACCTGAACTATGCCCGCAATATTGAGGAATTGGTGGGGGTATTCTCAGTGGAGATGTTCATCACTCTCTGGAGAAATGCAACGCCTGGCCAGATAAGCCTTGACTGGATGCCGTGCGTTTGAGCCGTTTCATTTGAGCTGTGCAGACAAAACCAGGCTTCGTAATTTCTAAACTGGCCTCAGCAGTATCCGCCATAGTCAATGGCTTATTATCACAGGCCCAGATATATCATACTGATCTTTGGTCCCAATATTCTAAATATTTTTCAATTCAATAGATCAGACATTGCACCTGCCAGGCAAGCAGCCGGCCAGGGTGGTATCTTGAAGATCACAATTATCAATTGCCTGATCATTGCAGCCATATTCATCCAGATCTTTGCCGATGGTGGCTGCATGGTCTACGACCGTAAGTGGTCATCGAGCATCTGCATCAAGAGCTACGGAGCAGGAGGCACCATCACAGAGGACTACCGCAACCTAGAGAGCCTGAACACTCAGATCTCAGCCAATTCCACGTCCCAGATCCTGGGATGCGGTCCAGACAGCTCGCTTAGGGCCGCAGTCAATACATATGCCATAGGCCAGGCCCACTCAGCCTGGTCCTCAGTCAACCCGGTCCCAAACCCTTTGGGGCGCCATGATTTGGTCAGCCAGAGCTCAGAAGACCTGACTGGAGTATTTTCTATAATCAAAACAATAAATATAGGGCCCAATAGTACATCTGATAACTTTGCACTGGACTGGGTACCCTGCGTCTGAGAGTTCCCTGGATCTGAGATCTGATGCAAAGGATGGCAAAAGGCCAGCATCCTATGGCCGGAAGTTCAGCTCCTCTAGCGGGGTTGGCAACTGTGCAAAAAATGGTTATTAACCTGTTACTCCGATGTCATCATGCCCAAATGCCCAGGCACTGTCCTAATTGCATGGGATAAAGACATGTGCATTGCCCAGAGAGCCGATATATTCAATAGGATAGGCCACAATATGAGACAAGTGAAAGAGGAGGAAACTCAGGTGGCAAAGCTGGTCTATCTGGCGATAATGGGGCTGATTTTTACAGGGATTGCAGCCGCTGACATGCCACTGGGCTTCTATGCAGCCCTGAACAACGGCGGAGAGTCGAACTCTCTATGCGTCGTCAACTACCAGGCAGGCGCAGCCTTAAGCGAGAAGTACGCAGATGTGGAGCGTCTGGAGAGGGATACCGAGGTTAAAACCAGGTACTATGATCCCCATGACAGGCCGCCGGGTCCAGAAGGCAATGCAGTTCTTGAGGCCAGCATCAACTCCAATGTTGTGGGCCAGGCCCATATAGCCTGGGTATCCTTTGATCCCGTGCCAAACAGCCGTGGCAGGCATGTCGAGTATGGAAGGAGCGTTGAGGATTTGGTAGGAGTCTTCTCAGTAGAGAAGTTCGTTCAGCTCTGGGATAACTCTACCACTGGGAAGATTAGCATCGACTGGATGCCATGCGTTTGAGCCCAAAGCCCGAATTTGCCTGGGTTTCATTTCTCAGCCACATATGTAACGAGTTTTATTTCTCAACCACATATATAATGAGTTGTTTTACAATCATCATCGAGTCATTCATTCCTGCATATGCATGCAGGTGATTAATCTCCAGCAACAGAGATATTTACCCCTAAATTATATGAGCACACATGAAGTTCAGCATTCTCATCGCCTTATTATTAGCAGCACTCTGCATCCTCCCAGCTCATGGGGAGAACAGCACTGCAGATAGCTGGATGGCCAAAGGTTACCAGTCATATATCAGCAAAAACTATGAAGACGCCATCTCCAGCTATGACCAGGCCATACAGATCGCCCCTGACAATGCCAAGGCATGGAATGACAAAGGCCTGGCCTATTCATTCGGCCTGGGGCAGCACGAAAGGGCCATCACCTGCTACGATGAGGCCATAAGCCTCAGCCCCAGATATGCCGATGCCCTGTCCAATCGAGGATATGCGCTATCAGCCCTGTCCAGGTATGATCAGGCCATGGGAGATTTCAATAAGGCCATAGAGATAGATCCAAACCTGAAAGAGGCCTGGAACTACAGGGGCCTTGCCAGGTCAGTGGGCTACAGCCAGACGAAAGAGGCTCTGGCAGACTTCGATAAGGCAATAAGCATCGACTCATCCTATAAGGAAGCCTGGGCCAACAAAGGATACACTCTGGCCATGGATGAACAATACCAGGAATCAATAGCATGTTTCGATAAGGTCATCGACCTGGACCCATCCAATGCAAAGGCCTGGAACAACAAAGGCCTGGCACTTTATGGACTTGAAAGATATGATGATGCAATAGAATGCTACAACAAGGCCCTGGAGATTGACCCGTCTTATGAAATTGCAAAGAAAAATAAGGAGCTTGCTACAAGCCAATCAGGCTATGGATACACATCAAACTGGGAGTCCAGGGAGAGCGGAGCACCCAACTGGGAGGACTGGTCCTCTGGCTCATCGCAGACTCCCTGAGCCAGTCTTTCGACAATTTCAAAAGACCGGCCACTACCTTTAATAAGTCATCCGTCAATCATCGATAATGGGGTGATGGCGGAGTGAAGATGATGCTGGCCGCGGCTGCCTTGGCCTTGACGGCCCTGGTATGCAGCTCAGCTGCTGAGATGCCGCTGAGCTTCTACACGGGCATTGGTCATAGCGATAAAAAATGGAGCTCATTGACCACAATGGTCAACTACGATGCAGGTGCAGCGTTTACAGAGTCGTATTCGGATGCAGAGCACCTGCAAAGGAACACTCAGCTCAGGACTCAATCATTTGGGCCTGGGGGCTATGGCGGCGGCCTGGTGGCCAGCATCAACTCCAATGTCATAGGCAAGGCCCACATAGCCTGGATGTCGGCAGATCCCGTGCCAGACAGCCGCGGGCGGCACACAGAGTATGCCAGGAGCGTTGAGGACCTGGTAGGGGTGTTCTCAATAGAGAAGTTCGTCCAGCTCTGGGACAACAGCACCTGTGGATCCATCAGCACAGACTGGATGCCATGTGTCTGAGCTTACTGCAGTGAGCAGCCTTCTTCCAGCTAACACTTGAGAATGCATATCCTTCCCATGGAAATCGAGACTAAACGGGTTGATATCTTGGTCGTCATACATATGAGACCAGTCCTTGGGCTCATGGGTTTTTTGTCTATCCCAATAGGTGGGATGTCATTGCGGTTGAACCGGACTTGTCTATAGCCATATTGTTGATAGCTGGAAAAACATGGGCCGTATATATTTTTGGCACATTTTAAATACTAAGCAGACCATCTAGATATTAATTTCAATTATATTTCGAGCTGCCGTGAAGGCAGGACGGCTCCATAATCGCCACCAGAGAGATAGAATCTGGCTCGACTTCAGATCTAGCTTATTCGATAAAGTTCTATCTTCATTCCACCAGTGTGTGAGGAGGCATACATGCGCATAGTGAACGATCTTGATGGACCATTCGGCAGAACGTTTTCCGTTCTGGGGATTGTAAAGCAAGCCCTGATTGATTCGGGCAGAGAAGAAGAGGTTGCAGAGTTTCTGTCTGAGGCGACTTCTGGTGATTATGATGACCTGAAGGCTTTGGCCGGCAAATACGTGAATATTGATTGGACAGATCTATCAATGGAAGATAATCTGTAGCGATCACTATTGCCCGGATCTTGCAGCTTTTGCCTGAATCTCATGTTGTGGCCAGGATATTAGCTCTATGACAGACCTTGTCCCGCGGTCTTATAGCCCGGCCTGATCTGACTCAAAATGTAAAAGCCCTACCATTTCATAACTCTTCATAACCGATCTCAAACAGATTTATACCCCTCCCGGCCCAAGCATCTCTTGCCCAGAGCGGGCAGGTCTATCCCAAGAGAAGTCCAACGTCGATCCAACCACCTCTGCGGGATTCCATACAGTCGGCCCGGCACATCAAGCATTCCTCCATCCTGCACAGCGGGCCGACTTCCTCCTAATCTCCGTTATATCACCAACAGGGCCTGCCCACTGGGACGATTAAACAATGTACTCTTGTAGAGGATGCTGTCGGTTATGAAAGTCTCATAATTCCTCATAAACAGATATATAGCTCTCCAGGTGCTCGGAACCTATGTGCCTGTCGAAGGCTAAACGACGGGCAAAACATGCCTGAGCAGGAGGAAATCTGAGCTCAACACCACTCTCCTGGGACCGCTCCTGCCCAAGCTTTAGCCAGCCTTCCAGACCAGGAGAAAAATCCAATGCGCTTCCTTGCACCAGGCAGCGCACTGGCGAGAACCACTTAAGAAGGCTGGCCCTCCCATATAGCCAGATCTCCTTCCTGCTGCGGCCTATCCTCATGAAATTGCCAGCTGTAAAATGTATCGCTCCTCTATCCGGGCTTGCATAGATTGAGGAGATGAGATGATAGAGTTATACTGAAAATTGGCATTAAAGCCGGTTGAAATCTCTCAGAATAGCAGCCGCGACGAGATGGCTGATGAGGTTGCCACAGTCATGCTCTGGCTTTGGTCCTCGTCAGCTCACTATTTATGCGATCTTGTTCAGGCAACCCGTTCTCGTCCCCGGCCCTGAACATCGCCACTCCTAAAGTAGGCATCATCTCCTGCGGTGTCTTATTGGACGCCGGGATTTGCTGGCATTGTCTCCAATCTTCCCCCACTCCCCGGTATCCTCATCCTTCTCATATTCCTGTTTCACTGCTGACCAGGCAGCCTCATGCGCGACTGAATCTCGCAATTCAGTGCTACTGCCGTCACCGTTCTCTTCCCATGCGCTGTTGAAGGCCTTGAGATAAACGGCCTTAGCCTGTTTTGGTAGATTACGTACGCTCTTGGGCAGTTCCTCTATGCTATCGTATGGCAAGGTAATACCTCCATTGCTTCTGCGTACCGATTCCAATCTCTATGTAGTTCAAAATTGATAAAGATTTGCTAGCTCACCAGACGGGCACACTGCCATGAAGCATTGCCCTGCTAAATAGGGCGTTTTTAACTCAGTTAGGGAGTGCAGAGGGGCGGAATTCCCTGGTCTTTAGGCCAGGGATGGATAGCCCCTCGCTTCTCCCAGTACTTTGATCCAGTAATCTACTTATCCTGAGAGATGCAGTCATATTCTGAGATTGGGGATGCAATCTCTTCGTAAAGTCGATAGAAGCCCCGACCTTTAGGTCGTGGGAGCATTCACAAAGATTGAGCTGCACTGTGACTACGCATATGGAATAGAGGCCCAGCGGCGTTGCAGCTATAGAATCGGCTCAGCGATCAGGCATGGAGCTTGGGCTCTGAGCCCCTCTCAGCAGATATATACACGGTGTGATCTCCATCAGAATCTGGGAAGTACAGGAGCTCTCTGCTCTCCTTCCTGTATTCATACCTGCCATCGGATACCTCAACTTTGAAGCCGTGAGGATATTGTATCTCATGGGGCAGATAGATCACCGTAGGGGCTTTTCCTGTATTATCACTGAAGCTCAAAGCATAGTCTTTCTCAATGATATCAAAGCTCTGGCATAAATTGTGGAGAAGGTCTTGCAGGGCAGGCCTAAGGCCGGATCACCTGCTACTGCTGCAGTCAGGACACCGCGAATTCTTCTGGACCGGCACCTTCATCACCTCTGGAAAGGCCAGGTCGTATATCAACCTCTGACCGGCCAGAAGATCTCCTATTCCAGTGAGATGCTTAATGGCCGCAGCAGCCATGGCCAATCCCACAATGCCTGCAGTCACCCCGATGATTGGAAATACATCCGGCTCAGGGAAGCTTTCGTCCAGGGCGCAGGCCAGGCAGGCGCTCTTATCCGGCATCACTGTAAAGATCTCTCCGCTGAAGTCCTGGGCAAATCCGTGCACTGCAGGCAGCCCCAGTCTCAGGCAGGCCCGGTTCACCATAAGCCTGGAGGCGTTCCTGTCAAAACCATCCAGCACGAAGCAGCAGCCTTTGAGCATCTCCTCCAGGTCAGTCTCCTGAACATTCCTGGAGACGGCCTCCACCTCAATCACCGGGTTGAAGCTCCTGAGTCGCTCAGACCCAATCTCAGCCTTGGCATGGCCAATATCCGAGGCATCAAATAGGATCTGGCGGTTGAGGTTGCTCTCCTCAACAACATCTCTGTCCACTAGAAGCATATGGCCCACTCCGGCCGCTGCCAGGTACAGGGCTGCCGGGCACCCCACTCCTCCTACGCCCAGCACTGCCACATTGCTCCTCGCAAGCATCCTTTGTGCCTCATGGCCGAACTGAGGTATGATGACCTGCCTGGACCATCGCCTGTCATAAGAGATTTTATCTGGCGACATATCAGGATCAGGCCGCTCCTCCCATGACGCCAAAGGAGACCACATCTCCGCCGCTTAGAGCAGTATCCAGGCCGTTTGGAAATTTCTTGGCTGCGTTTAGGTCCAGGGTGTTGATGCAGATGTTCACATAATCCCTGTCGCTGTAAAGAGGCCTGATGAAGCAGAGCTTCTCAAACCTGTAGCCGTAGGTCCTGGCCAGATACTCTATCAGCCCTTTCACAGTCAGGCCGTCATCTGATTCCACCTGCTCAGACAGCTTCTTTGTGACAGCGGAGAAGAAACCATAGTACCTGATGGTCAATTGCAATTCTATTCTCCTGTAGATTGGGACGTGCCATAAGGGCACGCCCTTGCTTAGAGATCACGCAGTCTGTGCCAGATGGGACTTGCTTGCCCTTTCCACCTTTTGCAGGTACAGGTCCCTGAAAGGCGCAAGCTCAACAGCAATATCTGCCAGCCCATATTCCCTGAGTATTTCGACCAAGGGGAACCCGGTCTCGCCATCCCAGCCCCGGACCTGATAGTAGCGAGGTATGAGCAGATCCTCTGGGAAGAGCATGCCCTTATTAGGCCCATCAGGCATGGGCTCCTGGGTGAACCTCTTTGGGTTCTTGTCCTCCAGCCTTCCAACCAGGAGCCTGTTCCAGTAGGCCCTCTCAAGGTGCACAATCCTGCCCCCGGCCATCAACAGGTCCTCAGCAGAGCAGTCGATGCCTGTGGCCGCGGAGAGCAGCTGAGCCATGTCCTCTGGCTGGACTGCAAAAGACCAGCTGTGAGTGAAGGTACACTGGGTAAGGCTGTCTGCCACGGCCTTGAGGTCCTCATGGTACCTCTCCATCTCAGGCTTCTTGACCGGGGATAACCTCTCTTCGGCCTCTTTTGTGCCCAGGATCTTCTCAACCAGTCCGGGGTAGAATGCGCCAGTCAGCTCCAAACAGGGAAGGCCCTGGAGATGATCTCCTCCTCTGCGGCCTGTGGCAAAGCCTATCCCAAAGGCGAACCCAAGTCCTCGAGGATCGTCCTGAGACATGTCGTGACCCTTTACAGATATGGAGTAATCATGCCCCCGACCCAGACGTTCTGCAGCCCTGCAGGAGCCTTCAGCCAGAAGGTCTCCAAAGCCCTCACGCCTGGATATCATGGTGATGAGCCTGTCTATGAGCCCCTCATCGCCCCAGTCCAGGAGAAGGCCGCCTGTGTCCTCCTTGGTCAAAAGTCCCTTCTCCCAGCACTCCATGGCCCATGCGATAGCCCCGCCGCATGAGCAGGAGTCCATTCCAAGCTCGTTTACCATCTTGTTGTTGTGGACCACCTGGTCCATCTCAAGGATGCCGATCCTGGGTCCAATCGCAGTCAGGCTCTCATACTCAGGGCCGCCGGTGATCTCACCTGCATATTTGCCAGAGGAGATCTTGCTAAACCTCCCGCAGGAGATGGAGCATGCAAAGCAGCCCTCCCTGTGTGCCAGGAAGTTGTCTCTGTGGTTCTCCCCTGAGAGCTTCTTTGCATCAGGATGGAAACCCTTCTGGAAGTTGTGCCAGCAAAACCAGCCCTGCTCATAGTTGGCAGGCATGGTCAGGAGCCAGGTGCCCTGGTCATGGAGCATCTGGGCCATCAGGTCAATCTTCAACCTCTCCCTGAGAGTTGCGCAGATCTCATAGAACTCTTTTGGACGTGCGATGTTCACACAGCCTGTGCCCCGGACTGCGACCGCCTTTAAGTTCTTTGAGCCCATGACTGCGCCCATTCCAGACCTGGCTGCAGCCCTGGAGACGTCGTTCATTATACAGGCATATCTGACAAGCTTCTCTCCTGCAGGACCGATGGCTGCGATATGGATCTCATCTGAGCCTAACTCATCTTTGATCATGGCATCCGTCTCAGGTATGGTCCTACCCCAGACATGCCCTGCATCCCGTATCTCCACCTGGTCATCGTCTATCCACAGATACACTGGATGGTCGGCCCTTCCCTGTATCACGAGCTGGTCGTATCCTGCGAACTTCAGCTCAGGTCCAAAGTGGCCTCCCATATTGGAGTCTCCAAACCCCTCTGGTGACCCCATGGGCGACTTGGAGGTGATGGTCGTCCTGCCACACGATGGGGCGAAGGTCCCAGTCAATGGTCCCACTCCAAAGATCAGCCTGTTTTCAGGAGATAGAGCTTCAACCTCAGGTCCCACCTCTCTGTAGAGAAGCTCTGAGTTGAGCCCCCTTCCACCCAGCCACTTCTCCAGGTGGGACCTCTCTAGTTCCTCGACCTTGATAGAGCCGAGGCTTAAGTCCACGCGCAGCCTTCTTCCTGTCCAGCCGTTTCCTGCCATCTTCTCACTCCTGGGCGGCCTGCACGGCCTTGCCCACTAGAACCCTTCTCCTGGCCATGAGGTACTCATCAACATCCCTGAAAGCGATAGCTCCCGTGGGGCAGAACCTGGCGCATTGAGGCTTGCCGCCGCACAGGTCGCACTTGAATGCCACCTTCTTCTCGCGGTTGTAGCCCATCTGGCTGTGTGGACAGGCCAGAAGGCAGGTGCGACATCCAGTACACAGCGCCTCATCAATGACCACCGCCCCGGTGCCTGAGTCCAGGCTTATGGCCCCTTCAGAGCAGGCGGCCATGCACTGAGGCTTTGCGCAGTGGGAGCAGATGGTGGGAAAGTTCTTTCCCTTTGACTCGAACTTGATCACCCTGGTCCTGGAGAGGACAGGGCTGCATTTGCCCTCATGGTAGAGGGAGCAGGCCATCTCGCATGTCCTGCAGCCGGTGCACCTGGAGGGCTCAGTGAGTAATATCTTGGAGCTCATTTTTCTCTATCCTGGCAAACTGCTGATCCGGCATCTCATCCTGGGAGGATGCCTCACATCAATGGATATATGGTTACTATATTGTATTGATTTGTACTATTTGGAATCCAGAGATGGATAGGATATAAGGATTATGCAATAATGTCTGCTCCGCGATAGAGACTGGACTCTCTTAGATTCAGGCCTGCTTTACACGAGCCTAAAAGTAAACAGATGTGCATGCCACCGACCGTCATGGACCGCCAGACGGCTGTCCTGGGAGAGATTGAACATAGAATACGTTATCCTGTGAACGATTGAGCATAGAATACGTTCTTATCCAGCAGTTTGGCTGGCAGGAGCATACAAATTAATAGATAATATGAATTTATCTTATTTGATCTCAACAAAATTCATATCTCACATTGCTTTAGTAAGTGTGCCCATCCTGGGGCACACTTTGCAGGGGAGCCTGTAACCGCCAAAGTTACCACCAAAGCCTCCCCTGTCCTTTACAGTTATAGAGATAAAAAAAGTTTTGTGTAGCCAGATGCATCCTCTAACGCTGATACAGGAGCTCACGCCCGGCACTACAAGACATTTGTCCTATGCAGTGATCTGATATTAGGCTGATAATACCTGGATATAGGACCTCATCGGGATTAAGTATGCTTGAAACTTTAATCCTCCACTGCTGTGGCCTTCAGTCCAGGTCTTCTGCCAGCTTTTCAGCCTCTTTCGCCTCATCGTCTCTGCCAAGCGCTCTCAGGCTCATGCTCATATTCTTCCAGGCCGTGGTATATAGGGGATCGATCTCCACCGCCTTCCTAAAGCACATCAGAGCCTCATCATTTCTGGATAGGGCGCTAAGTGCCACGCCCTTGTTGTTCCAGGCATAGCCGTCGAAGGGGTCTATCATTATAGCCTCTTCATAGCTATCTATGGCCTCTTCGTGCCTCTTGAGGTTGTCCAGGGCCGCCCCGCGGTTGTTCCAGGCCCGTCTGCTGTCAGCACCCTGAGGGTCCAGCTCTATGGCTCTGGCGTAGCTCTCCACCGACTCCTCATACCTGCCCAGGTTGTGGAGGGCAAACCCCTTCACTATCCAGGTCCTGGCCTGATGGGGGTCGATCTTTATCGACTCCAGTGCGGACTCCAGTGCATCCTTGTAATGCCCCAGGTTGTTTTGCGCTGAAGATCTGTCTGTCCAGGCGTCAGCCCTGGATGGGTCAAGCTCAATGGCCCTCTCGAAAGACTCAAGAGCCTCATCATACCTGCCCGTCTTTGCCAGGGAGATGCCCCTTTGGATCCACATATCAGCGCTCAGGGGCTCTTTTTCAATCATCTCTATTCCTCTGTGTATCAGGGCGCGACATAGCATGGCTACCTTCTGAGCGCAAGTGCTTTATTCTATATGCTCAATGTCAATTGGGCTTGTATATGCGGCTGCAAGCCCGCGGATGCCATGCATGCAGAGGCTCTGGCATGAGCGGCCTTATAATAGCAAGGTATATATCAAACGTCCTCCCAAACTATATCTAATTGTCGAGGGCGTAGTCTGGGGGTGGCAAGGCATGAAACCAGAACGGACTGAGATATGTAGTCGCCTGATCAGGTTCCTGGCTATGGATACCGACGGGCTTAGGCGGTTTATTTTGCAGTCAATAGTCGAGGCTAACGAGGTCACGGTGATCTCCCTCTATACCATAGTTACCGAGAGGTTTGAGGTCTCTCAGAGGGTGGTTGCCTCTATGATAGGCTATATTTGCTCGCGCTTGGGAATATTGCACGTGAGCAGGGCCTCATACAGGTCTCCCAAGACCTATAGCCTCAGAGAGGAATACGCGGATCTGGCCAAGTCGGTGCTCAGCTCAAGACCTTCATGACTGCTGTGAAGGACGCTCCCCGAACTGTCACTACTTTAAAGGTCAGGTCCAAATCCGAGCATTCAATCAGCAGGTCCAGAGACCCTTATCTAGAGCTGATGCTCAGGCTTTTTCAGGACGAAACCACAGCCATCCGGGGCAGAAGGTTCCTAATCCTGGTTGAGGAGAGGCAAAAGGCGAACAATACTCTCAAGACCAGAGAATGGCGGCAGATCATGGAGGAGCTCGGAGTGAGCAGGTCTGCATTCTATGCCATGAGAAACAAGCTCCTTGGCGCGGGCCTCATAGCCAACAAGGGCGGAGAGTACAGGCTATCTGGAATGTTCAGCCGCGACCTGATGGACATGGCTCGCTGGTGGTGGACTGCAGTCCTCTCCAACGACCCAGAAAATCTTTAATTTTCTGTATGATATCGCAAAGCGATATCAACTTATTAGTGCGATATTAACTTATTACAGCCATCTGATATCGCAAAGCGATATCATACGGCAAAAAAAAAATTAGATGCAGGCGTTAAGCTCTCTGATCTGCTTCTCAATGGCCTCTACTACCTTGCTGTTCTCCATATATTCCAGGCTTCCCTGGCAGAAGGGGCAGATGAAGTTGGTCTCGCTTGCCTCGTCAAAGACGAACCTGGCACAGCCCTCTGTGCAGGCATAGAATATATTGTTCTTCTCATATGAGAGCCGCTCATCTAGCTTCCTTAGCAGCCTCTTGGCCTCAGACTCCAGGGCCTTATCGAAGTTCTCTGGACACAGCTGCCACAGATATGTGAGCCATCCCGAGTCCGGGTCCCTCTTGCGCCTGTATACTGCAAGCCTATGCTCATACAGGAGGTAAAGCGTGCGTCTGACTGTATTCAGGCTAATTCCAGTCAGCTCTGCGAGGTACTCGTCCGTGATCTCCTCATCTGGTATATTCTCTACTATTCGCACCCCTTCATCTCCCACGAGCTTGCTCAGATACGCCCTATGGATAGGCTCATCCGCTACAGACAAGAGATCACCACTCAATGTATTTTCTCCAAATGTGTTATGTTTCGATACAGGTGGACAAATTTTACTTAATTTAATTATATTATTTGCCCAAACTAGGGTATTGGGCCCAGTCCTGCCATTCGAACTATCTCTATATAACTACCTCCTTCTATATATCTTCATCGTGGAGAATAAATTTAAACAGTTGGAACGGATTTAGCCACCCTGTTTTTGTCTATGCCAAGCTATGGGCTCAGGCATACAGGAAAAAGTCAAAAAAATGAAAGAAGTGATCCCGATCAGGTAGAATTGGGCTCAGTTAAAAGGCTTTTCAGCCTCTGTATAGACTGCATGGCACGATTTGCCTCTCCTATCTTCTCCTCTTCATAATAGCGCAGTATCTCCTCTATGGGCGTGCAGAGACGGTACACCTTCATTGGACGGCCGGTTCCATCGCTTCGACATACCCTCTCATCCACCCAGTGGTTCTTGCGCAGAGTTCTAAGGGCAATGCTCACCTCTGGTTGCCTCAGATCCGAGCCCCTCTCAATATCTCGGGAGGTAGCTTCCTCTACATTGGCCAGGAAGGCAAGCATATTAGAGACCTTTCTTGGGACACCCAGGCTCCTTAAGGTCTCCACTACCTCCACGTCTTTATCGTCGAACCTCAGCACAAATGACTCCTTCATTATCTCTACTCCCTTATTGTTCCCCTTTTATCAGAAGAAGTACTTTATGCTATAAATAGTTTATTTATGTTAAATAAATGTCTACTATGATTACTACCCGATCTTAGGCCCTTTCTCCCGAATCACTCTGTTAAAATCCTTATTAGATTCTTTTATTCTCTCAACAAACTTCCTCTTCTTTTCAGCAGCCACTCGTGCTGCCCTGTCCACCCGCTTCTGCATCTCAGGTACGTCTCTGTGCGCATCCTGGCCTATGGCTTTCTTTATTGGCGTGTATGCAGACTCCCTGAACCTGGGAGCGAAATTGGTCACCTTTCCATCCATATGCAGCTCTGCGCCCTCACCCTCCTCGACCCTGCCTATGACATCAATGGCCACCCCGGCGCTTTCTACAGCCCTGGCAATCTTTTGGACCTGGCTATGTGGTGCGATTATGAGCAGGGCGTCTATGGACACACCCAGGTAATCTATCTCCAGGGCGTTTAGCATCTCCAGCACTCTTGGATTGACCAGCCCCCTCATCTTCTCCTCCTCAAAGACCAGCTTGACCCCTGCGGTGTAGGCTATCTCCTTGGCATCTCCCCGAATTCCGCCATTGGTCACGTCAGTCATGGCATGGATCTCCACATTTTCCTTTAGCAGTGCCTCGCTTGCCTCCAGGAACTTTATATTGAGTGTCTCATCCACCACATCATGCCAACCGTAATAGAGAGCTGCTGCGCATACTGTGCCGCCCCCGGCACCCTCTGTCATCATAATAACATCTCCAGGTGCAGCATCTTTGCGCGGAGTGATCTTCTCGGCCACGCCCACAGCGCCCACGCAGCCAGTCAGTCTGTCTCCAATGACCATGTCGCCGCCTATGCGAAGCGTGCTGCCTGTGATCAGAGGCACTGCTATGAGCTCTGAGACGCAGGATATGCCTGCGATGTGATCAAAGAGCTTGGAGACATCACCATCATCTGCCAGGTGAATGTCTGATAAGAGAGCCACAGGCTTTGACCCCATGACATAAATGTCTCTAAGCGCAGCCCTTGTCACATGGAACCCGGCCAGGAATGGGTAGTCAGAAAGCCTGGAGTGCATGCCGTCTACTGTCACCACTATGTACTTTCCACCAGCTCTGACCACCCCCGAGTCGTCGAGCTCTCTTGAGTCCACAACAGCTCCAGTCCTTCCAATGACCTCGGCTATCTTTGTATGGGTATAAAAATCGCCAGAGCCCCGCGAGCCCACTCCAAAGTCGCCCATGGTAACTCCAGAGGGTTCAAGCTCAAAGACCTCGCCCCTGGGATGGAGAGTGGCGCGGGCCTCTTCAAGAACCGCTGCAGCCAGGGCCTCTGCCCGGTCCTCGGGAATATCCTTCACTTCTTTTATCAGCGAGACCAGCTTAGACCTTATCTGGGGGTCGTTCCTGGATAGACCCCTCTTGGCAAACCCTTCAAGATCCATGCTGCCCATTCATGCTTGCAAGATAAAAAAGGTGCTATCTCCTCTGGAAGATCTTCTCTAATTGGACTTCATCAATGACTGCAGCCACAGGCCTTCCATGAGGGCAGGTGCTGGGGTTCTGGCAGGCATAGAGGTCCTTCACCAGGGTTCGCATCTCTTCAAGGCTCATCTGGTGCCCGGACTTGATCGAGCCCCGGCATGCAAGGAGCTTTAAGACGTCATCCCTGGAAGTCGAGTCGGGGCTAATCTTGCCCTGCAAGAAGAGGTCCCTTAGTATGTCGTGTACTGCCTCAGGCCTCTCCAGCTTATATCCCAGAGCAGGAACTGCTCGGACGTTATAGGTTGAGCCTCCGAAGTGGGATATGTCAAAGCCAATCTCTGAGAGCATCTGGGACCATGATTCAAGGAGCACCTGCTCCTTTGGAGACAGCTCGATGTTGACTGCCTCTATCAGCTCCTGGGAGATGGTCCGGGTATTGTATCTCTCCAGGAGATGTTCATATCTGATGCGTTCTGCTGCAGCGTGCTGGTCTATCAGCACCAGGCCCTCTTCGCCCTCAGCCACTATGTAGAGCTTCAGCACCTGGCCGAGGATGTTGAACCTGGGCTTCTCGACTGGCCGCTCCACTAGCGTCTCCACAGGCGGTTCATAGGCTTCCTCTGCCAGAGACAGGCTCGCAGTACTTTCAGGTAAAGATCCCATGTCCAGAGGCAGCACCCTTTGCTCTTCCTTGGACTTGATCTTGAGCCCGGGGCCGGGCCTCGCAGGATATGACGCAACCTGGCCGGGATCTGACATTGGGCTCAGCTCTCTGGATCTCAGGGCGAAAGAAACTGCCCTGGTCAGGGCCTCGACTATCTCATCCTCCCTCAGGAACCGGATCTCCCTCTTGGTTGGGTGGACGTTCACATCTATCTGGCCCGGATCTATCTCCAGGGATACGACTGCTATTGGATTTCTCCCTGAGGGTATCAGGCTCCTGTAAGCCTCTCTAAGAGCTCCTATGAGAGCCCTGGAGTACACAGGCCGACCGTTGACATATATGTAAATCCAGTCAGGACTGGCTCTGCTGAAGAGCTGGCTTGCCACAGATCCTTTTATGGCAAAGCTCCTTGGCCCGGCCTCTATGGGGATCATAGTCCTCAAAATATCCAGGCCAAAGACCCGGAGGAGGCAGCTGTCCCAGGACTGGGAACGATTGGATTTGAAGTGAGATCTCCTACCTGTGAAGAGATCGAATGAGACTGTGTGATTGATGATAGCCATCTCAGTGACCAGGTCCAGCACCCTGGAGAGCTCAGTTGCGGCCGACTTCAGGTACTTGAGCCTGGCAGGCACGTTATGGAACAGCCCCCTGATTGCAATGTTCGTCCCTACAGGGCAGCCTATCTCCTTGGTCTCGACCTGGCGGCCGTTCTCCAATCGCAGGTATGTGCCCGTCAGGGCAGATCTGGTCTTGGTTGTGACCTCAACGCTCCTGGCAACGCTTGCAATGCTTGACAGAGCCTCGCCTCTAAAGCCCAGTGTGGTTATCCTGCTCAGGTCTTCTGCGCCACCTATCTTGGATGTGGCATGCTTCTGGAATGCCAGGGCTAAATCATCAGCATCTATGCCGCAGCCGTCATCAACAACCTTGATCAGGCCTTTTCCACCGTCATCGACCTCTATAAGTATCCTGGTGGCTCCGGCATCTATGGAGTTCTCTAAAAGCTCCTTGACCACTGATGCCGGACGCTCTATGACCTCCCCGGCGGCGATCTTGTTTACAGTATCTTCATCCAGCAGCTTGATCTTAGGCATCTCTATCTCTTAGCATTCTTTGATATTTCGCCAGTCTGTTCTGGCAATCCCTGGGCGTCAGAGAGTCTATGTCCAGACTGCGTATCTCTTCTGTGACCGGGTCTGGCAAAGGCAATGCATCAGGCCCTTTTCCGGCCTCTGCATTTTGTGCATTGTTCTGCGTCCCAGGCCCATCAAAGAATATGAGCTGTGTGTACCTGGCAGACTTATTCCTGGACTTGCCCGACCTGCCCAGGGGCTCAATTACAGTCTCCTTCTCTATCTCCTTTAAGATCTGGTCTGCCCTCTTGACCACAGGACCTGGGACTCCTGCAAGCCTTGCCACATGGACCCCGTAGCTCTTATCTGTGGCTCCCGGCACCACTGTACGCAGGAATGTAATTGTACCATCCTCCTCCTTCACTGCTATGCTGCAGTTCTTCATTCCGGGCAGTGTGTGCTCAAGCTGGGTTAGCTGGTGGTAGTGAGTGGCAAAGACCGCCCTCGACCTGATGGTGTTGTGCAGGTACTCAGATACTGCCCAGGCGATGGCCAGGCCGTCAAAGGTGCTTGTGCCCCTGCCGATCTCATCCAGGAGAACAAGGCTGTCCCTGGTAGCATGGGATAGGATGTTTGCAAGCTCAGTCATCTCCACCATGAACGTGGACTGGCCTGCAGCCAAATCATCATACGCACCCACCCGGGTGAATATTCTGTCCAGGGTGGAGAGAGTGGCATTGGAGGCAGGCACGAATGAGCCCATCTGGGCCAGTATCGATGCCAGGGCGATCTGCCTCATGAATGTGGACTTGCCTGCCATGTTTGGGCCCGTCAGGATTATGAGCCTGCTTTTATCGCCATCCAAGTATACGTCGTTTGGGATAAAGCCGCCCCTCATGGCCTTGTCCAGCACCGGGTGTCTTGAATCCCTAAGAGATATAGTGCCCTGGTCATTGAACTCTGGCTTGACAAACGATCCCTCAAGGGCCACTTCAGCCAGTGAACAGAGCACGTCGAGCTCTCCTAGTGCCGAGGCCCTCTTCTGGATGTCCCTGGCCCTGGCTGAGAGTGCTGATTTGACCTGGGAAAAGAGATCGAACTCCAGGGCACCTGCCCTCTCCTGGGCTGAGAGGACCTTGGACTCCACCTCTTTTAGCTCAGGTGTTATGAACCTCTCGGCATTGGCCAGGGTTTGCTTGCGTATATAGTCCTCAGGCACAAGTGACAGGTTGGGCCTGGAGACTTCCAGGTAGTAGCCAAATACGTTGGTGTATCCGACTTTGAGCGACTTTATTCCCGTCCGCCTGCGTTCAGAGCTCTCAAGCTTCGATATCCAGCCCTTGCCGTCCCTGAGCATGGACCTGACCTCGTCGAGCTCCTTATCAAAGCCGTCTCTGATGATTCCGCCGTCGTGAACAGATGCAGGGGGGTCATCTATTATGGACTTCTCTATCAGGCCTATGGCCTCCTGCAGTGGACCTAGGTCCAGCCTGGACCTGATCTCTGTCAGGTACTGGGACCTGGCCCCTTCCAAGACGTGGCTGATGGCAGGAAGCCTCTCTAAAGAGGCCTTGAGGGTGACCATGTCCTTGGCGTTGCCGGCTCCACAGGATATCCTGCCAATCAGCCTCTCTAAGTCTGAAGCGCCCTTGAGCTCATGGCCCAGAGCTTCTCTCAGAACCGGGCCTGAGCTCAGCTCCTCGACTGCATCCAGGCGCCTCCTTATTTCTGCAATGGACATCAGAGGCATCTGTATCCACCGAGAGAGCATCCTTGACCCCATTGGAGTCCTGGTGTGGTTTAAGAACTCAAGAAGAGTGCCGCGCCTTGACCGGTCACGGATGTTTCTTAAGAGCTCTAAATTCCTTATAGTTATGTCATCCAGGACCATGAAATCCGATACCGAGTATATCTTGACATCAGTGATATGGCCCAGGGCATCGAAATGGGATTTGTGCAGATATGAGAGAACCGCCCCGCATGCCCTGATGCAGAGGCTCTTGCCATCCAGGCCGAACTTTTCGACAAAGCCCTGGCCAAACTGTGCCTCCATGGAGGCATAGGCCATCTCCAGGTCGAAGCAGGGATCTTCCTGTACCTGGCACCTCACCCCATCAAGCACGGAATCTTTTTTGACGAGGCATTCAGCAGGCCGAAACTTGGCGATCTCGGACGTTAGCCTCTCTGAGGAGAGCTCTGTGGCCATGAACTCTCCAGTTGACACATCCACCAGGGCCAGGCCAGCGGTCCCGTCCTGAGCGAAGGCTGCTGCCAGGAAGTTGTTGGACCCGTCCTCCAGCATTGACGGCTCAATTATCGTGCCTGGAGTGACTACTCTTGTGATCTCCCTCTTGACCAGGCCCTTGGCAAGCTTTGGGTCCTCGGCCTGGTCACAGATGGCCACCTTGTATCCGGCCTTTATGAGCCTGGCCAGGTAGGCGTCCAAGGCATGGTAGGGCACTCCTGCCAGAGGGATCTTAGCCCCCATATCGTCCTTCTGGCGCGAGGTCAGTGTGATGTTGAGCTCTCTTGCAACCAGTATTGCGTCGTCACCAAATGTCTCATAGAAGTCGCCTACCCGAAAGAGCAGCACCGCTCCCTGGCACTGCTGCTTGGCATTGTAATACTGCTCCATGAGTGGTGAGAGCTTGGTCATGGTATCTTCACGTCTCTGAATTATGAATTCTTATCGCTTTCGGTGCATATGGGGCCGGCAGTTGGCTCTTTTATGGCCAGGGATGCCAGGGTTATGATTACTGCAATGACAACGAATGAGGATATTGCCCCTTCGACCCCATAGGCATCTGCAGTGGCGCCGGCTATGAGCGGGCCTATCACCACACCCATCATCCTTGATGTGTTAAAAATGCCAAAGATCTCGCCCCTCCTGGAGGGGCAGGTGGTGTCTGCGATCATTGCAGCCGCGGCCGGATTGCTCATGCCAACACCAGTGCCGAGGATTGAGAAGAGGAGAAGGGTTGGCGCCAGGCCTGCGGTCCTGAGAAGCAGGGCGAAGGATATGGCACCAAGCAGGCAGCCTCCCGACATCAGCGCCTTCCTCCTTCCCCGGTCTGCCATTCCTCCGAAGTGGACATTGGAGATGGACATGCAGCCTGCATAGGCCAGGTAGATCAGACCCACCTCTATCGTGGACAGGCCAAGGCCCGTGGCGAAGCTCGGGAGCATTGTGAAGTTGAAGCCGCCGATGATGCCTGTCCACATGACCATGCTGCAGCATGATACGAATGTCGGGGTGAAGCCTTGCAGGATCATCTTCTCTTTTGGCCTGATTGCCTCTTCCTTGGTCAAGAACTCTCTTCGCGAGGGCTCCTTTACCCAGGCCAGGACTATGACTGCTGAGGCCAGGCCCAGTGCCGCCCAGAAGTAGAAAGGAGCCGCAAGGCCAAACATATCGTACAGCCCTCCGCCGATGGCCGGGCCTACGGCCACTGCCGAGTAGAATGCTGCGTTGTACCAGCCCATGGCCCGGCCCCTCTTCAGAGGGTCGACCCTCTCTATTATCAGGGCCATGGCCAGGGGCCAGACGGCTGAAGCGCCTATGCCTCCAACAAGCCTGATGGCTATCAGCTCATATGCATTGGTGGCATAGACGTACAGGGGCGGCATTATGGTGAATGTCAGCAGGCCCAGCATCAGGATGCGCTTCCTGCCTGCGCGGTCTGACAACCTTCCTATCGGAACCTGGGTTATGAGCTGTATCCCGCCGTATACTGAGATGATTATCCCAAGCATGGTATAGGATGCGCCGAGGCCCAGGGCGTACAGCGGAAAGATGGGTGCCACTAAAGAGAAGCCAAGCACTGCTACAAATACTGAGATATACAGGGGGATGAGCTGTCTGCTGTCAGTATCTTCAGAAATCGTCTATCCCTGACCCGGCCCTGGCTAAAACTTCAGCTCCATTCCGAGGATTGTCTGGGTGTAGGTGACTCCACTGATCTCTCGTATCTCCAGGACCGCCTTGTTGAGGTCGGATATGGATTCCACGTCTGCTATGGCTATGAAGTCCCTCTCACCATAGACCGGCACCACTTCCCTGACTCCTTTGATCTTCATCAGGGCATCGTGTACAGACTTCTCAGTGCCGGGCTCGACATTTATCATCACAAATCCCTTCAACCATATCGCCTCAGATAGTTATCCTATCTGTCTGGATATCATCTTTTCTACAGTCCACTGCGGGCTTCAATCAGGCCCTGTATCGCGCCCAGCTCCTCTTCCAGACGGTCTGACCTGGTGATCCCCAAGGCCTCCCTGAGGCATGCAGCTGCCTCCTCCAGACGGCCCAGGCCCACAAGGACTGTGGCCTTGGATTCCAGGTCCAGTGCATCCTTGTCCTTGTTCTTTGAGAGGACCTTATCATAAGTCTCCAGGGCCTCCTCGAACCTGCCTGCAGCGCGCAGCACGAACCCCTTGTTCCTCAGGGCCTCCATATTCTCGGGTTCAAGCTCTATGGCCTTGTCATAGCACTCTAAAGCCTCATCTGCCCTATCCATGTTGAATAATACCACACCTCTATTGTTCCAGGCATCGGCGACCCCGGGGTTCGCGGCCAGCACCCGGTCAAGAGCCTCCAATGCCTCAGCGTTTCTGCCTCGCTTGACAGCGTCCATGGCCCTGTGGATCAGGACCTTCTCCTTGCTGTTCATCACATATACCCCTGGATGTGAGAAGACTGGGCAGGCGGAGTCTTATCCTCTTCCTTTTCCTTCTCCTTCATCCCATGTATCGATTTTATCTCGCCAAATAGTTTTTCATAATCCTTAAGATGAATATTGAGCCATCCGGCGAGCTCTTTGGCAGCCAGAGGCGAGAGTATTATCTCAGTCTCGATCTTCCTCTCCATTACGCTGATCTGCTTATCGCCCTCGATCAAAGCCTTTGGCGAATCGTTGTAGAAGGCGATCCGAAAGTCGTAAGGGCTGTGGCCACCGATGGCGCCTATAGCATAGACCTGCCGAAACTCCGGGCTCCTGGTTATCTCGACTGAAACTTCCATGAGAGGGGGATTGAACTCAAGATTAAAATAGATAGTGATAGTGGGCTCTGTTTATTGCTGTGTGCGACATACATCTGTGGAACTTAAAAATTAATAAAACGTGGGGCTGGTGCGATTCGAACGCACGATCGACGGGTCTCTCCGATACTGAAGCGTTTCAACCTCATCGAAGCTGAAAACAGCCCTTTCAGTGCTCCAACGGATCATCAACGGCCTCCCCGTCGAGAGGCCTCAGTAGACCCGTTGCTCATCATAAATCATACCGCTGGAGCCCATCGCCCTACCTGGCTAGGCCACAGCCCCTTTGAAAGCGGGCCGAGAGGGATTTGAACCCCCGACCTAAAGGTTAAGAGCCTTTCGCTCTACCTGACTAAGCTACCGGCCCGTACCCTTCCAAGGTCAAGTCCCTATATAAACGTTTTGGGTGCTCACGGGGCTATGTCCTAGGTCAGCCAACGCTGATTATTCATTAAAAATTCAGCAAAAAACTGCATTCTACAATGATGATAAAAAAACCAAGGGGAGTTTAGTCCCCTTCAGAAGACGTTTATGTACCTGTCTATCTCCCACTGGTGCACAAAGGTGTTGTACATCTCCCATTCCAGGTTTCCAAGCCTCATGAAGTTATTGAAGACGTGATCTCCCAGGGCCTCTCTTATCACCCGGTCGCCCTCCAGCGCACAGAGCGCCTCATGGAGGTTGGCTGGAAGGAGCTTTATGCCCCGCGCCGCGCGCTCATCTGGTGTCAGGTCATAGACGTTGATGTCCGCGGGCTCGCCCGGGTCCAGGCCCCTCTTTATGCCGTCTAGGCCAGCGGCCATTATTGCTGTGAATGTCAGGTATGGGTTGCAGGTGGGGTCAGGCGACCTGAACTCAAGCCTGGTCGAGAGGCCCCTGCCTGCGGGTATCCTTATAAGAGAGGACCTGTTGGGCCCAGACCAGCTCACATACACTGGCGCCTCAAAGCCAGGCACCAGCCGCTTGTAAGAGTTGATGAGGGGGTTGGCTATGGCCGTAATCGCGGAGGCGTGCTCAATCAGCCCGCCTATGAAGTTGCGGGCCAGGTCGCTTATGCCCAATGGGGCCTGAGGATCATAGAAGGCGTTCTCGCTGCCTCGGAAGAGGGAGACGTTGGCGTGCATGCCCGACCCGGCCGCGCCATAGAGAGGCTTTGGCATGAATGTGGCACGCAGGCCCTGCCTCATGGCGATAGTCTTTGTCACGTACTTGAATGTGACCACCTTGTCGGCGTTCTTGAGGGCATCGTCATATACGAAGTCTATCTCATGCTGGCCCTTGCCGCATTCGTGGTGAGCGGACTCAATGGTGAACCCCATATTTATCAGAGCCTTCACTATGAGACGCCTTATTTCCTCAGCTAGGTCCACGGGACCCAAGTCGAAGTAGCCTCCGAAATCATGGGGAACTGTGGCTGAGCCGCCATTTTGCTTCTCAAAGAGGTAGAACTCAAGCTCAGGCCCCACATTCATAGCATAGCCCATCTCGCGGGCACGGTCCAGCATCCTTCTTAGAACATAGCGCGGATCGCCCTCGAAGGGTTTGCCGCTTGGCAGGTAGACATCGCAGATTAGCCTGGCCTCATTAGACCCGTCCTCGGACTTCCAGGGAAGGAGGCTGAATGTGGATAGATCTGGCTTGAGAACCATATCCGATTCCTGTATACGAGCAAAGCCCTCTATAGATGAGCCGTCGAAAGATATGCCGCTTTTAAAGGCCTTTCCAAGCTGGTTTGGCGGCACTGCGACGTTCTTAACCACGCCTTGGATATCTGTGAACTGCAGCCTGATGGTTTCTATATTCTTCTCTTGAATAGCATTAAAGATCTGCTCAGTGGAATTCATCTCATCTTCTCCTCTGCGCCTTCGGGATTGAAATCTCGTCTCCACCCATCCCCATGATAGCGCTTGCAGCGAATGGTCATTATGATTTATGAATTCTGCATAACCTGGGGGTATATCTATCTTATCGGCGGACGGGCAGAGTGCTTATGGGGCGGCAAATGGCAAGGCTGTGCCGATGGAAAATAAGCTGAGGTGCCTGAGGCCTGCATATTGAATGTAGAGTTTTACAGGTATGCACATATCGCGGGAATTGGCCACGAAAGCCTGGTCTGAATGAAGCAGGGGGTGGGAACTCAGTATATCAGAATACAACCGGCTTTGCACCTAAAGTCGATTCTGCAACTAAAGTCTTTTATGAAACTATTTTGATAAATATGGTTGATATAATAGGGCCAAGGACTCTCTGAAGGAGTGTTACTGGTATCTGGCATATTTGTAAAAATTCTTTATCAGTTATCTTTCGGACTAAAACATCGAACTGGTTTATAGATAAAATATTTATAGATAAACTTGTTATAAATAAAAAGTTGAAATGGTTCCAAAGGGTATTTGTATTAGTGCTCGCATTGCTCACCAAAAATCAGTAGCAATAATAGTAGGAACCAATATGATCGGCGGCACTATACCTAGTTGGAATCCTCACGGCGTTCTTCCACCAATTAGGCCGGGTGAGAAGGCCAATTCGACAGACCGATCGCCCTATAAAGCCCCATTAAATGATTTTGTATTACAATTTGGCACTTCGTCGCACCGTCAAAGCTTACTAAGCAATTTTCTCACGTTCCGCTCAATGTTGCACAAGATTGGAGTAGTTGCTGGTTTTCAATGGCTAGACGGGAGTTTCTGCGAGTGCGTAGAAACGTTGAGATCCTGCCCTCCTAATGACATTGATGTTGTTACGTTTTTCATTATTCCTCCCGGCCAAACACAGCAAACGCTTGAAGCGCAAAATCCACAACTTTTTGACTGGGATTATATGAAAGATAATTATCACTTAGATACATATTTTTTTGAATTGAAGGGCAGTACGATTGGGAAACTTATCGCTGAATCTACATACTGGTATAGCCTCTGGTCTCATCAGCGTGATACACTTCAATGGAAAGGATATTTACAGATAGATCTTTTCCCGACCGATGATAATATTGCTTCAGACAACCTAAAGAGAATAATGGGCCAAGGTGGTGTGCCGTGATAATAAGGGAACGCCAGTTCCTAGAATCGGAGATATCCACATTAGAGGAACTGATCAGCCAAACACCAGAAGAAGACGTTATAGATCGAAAGAGCTTAGAAGCTCGAAAGAGAAAAGTAGAGGCAGAACTATCTACTCTAAGACCTCCTTATTACGAATCGGCACGTGCTCGGCTGACCTTTCGGGGAAAACCAGTTATAAGAAGTGAGGGGATTCTCACTAAATTTGCTGTTAGCGCTTTAAATGAGTTTCAAACCATGGTCGCTGCATTAGGGGCCAGCCAAGACACACAATTAGGTTCACGTGGCTCAGTTCCGAATCAGGATAGATACCGCTTGATGGTGACGGGGGCGGGTCCGTTCGGATCATTCGGTTTTGAAGTTGAAGAAGCACCTAAAGATAACAATATGCTCGATCCCGAATTATCTCCTGTAAAGGAGGCGATTGATAAAGCCCGGTCGATATTAGTAATGGCATCTGAATTAAATGAGAGCGATTTAACGAAAGCAATAGCAGATGCCGATCCACGCGCTATTGTCGCAGTTCGAGATTTTATTCAACTAATGACGGATAACGAAGCTACATGCGTTCTTGAATCAGACGGCGGATTTGTTCAGCTTGGCAGTGTGGAACAAATTAAAGCCATTGAAGAATGCCTTGATGTAGAAAACATCCGTGAAATGGATATGGATATCATTGGTAGATTTGAAGGCGCTTTGCCTGCCCATCGCACATTTGAATTTTTGATAGAAAATAGAAATGAGATGATTTTTGGCAAGGTCGGACCGAAAATCGAGAATGTGAAAGAAATCAACGACATTCTCTATAAACCAGCGAGAATCCGAGTCCATACAAAACAGGTAGGTACTAGCCGACCACGCTACACGCTCACTAGTTATGAAGAGATAAAAGAGTAACCTCTAGATTATTGCAAGCCCCTCTTCTTTTTTTCCTCCCTGACATATGTAACTGCTATAAGACTTAGTAAGTTGCTCAAGGGAACTCCAGTTTCTTCTGATTCTTGCTCCAAAAACGCCCTTGCTTCATCCGGCAGTGATACAGCTATTCGCTTGGATTGCTTATATTCTCCCATAGCAGCTTAAAATGTTATTCTGGTATATATAAGTTTCATGCTGCAACCAAAAGTAACTATTAGTAACGTATAAGTACTATCAGTACATTATGGGTTACTATGCAAGGCACGGCTGATTCTAGGGATATAAAGGGCAAAGCAATCGCCGACCAAGGCGACCAAATCAAAAAGATCAACGAAACTTCCTTCAAAGTAAAATCCCAATCAAGCAGCAGCTTCTACGAAGTCAAAGAGACCAAGAATGGCATAACCTGCACCTGTCCTGATTTCGTCTATCGTGGCAAGAAGTGCAAGCACATCATGGCTACTCGCTACTATCTGGAAGTTGAGAAGGAAACCCCTGCTGGCATCGTCACTGAGAAGATCCGCTTAACCTATAAGCAAGCCTGGGATGCCTATAATGCCGCCCAAAAGGAAGAAGTTAGGCTTTTCGATGAGCTGCTAAAGGATTTAGTAAACGTGATACCGGAACCCTATCAAAACATGGGAAGGCCACGAACATCAATCCATGTGAAATTGTTTGCTGCTATCCAGAAGGTGTACTCTCAGCTATCTAGCCGCCGCGCCTATAGCCTCTTCGAAAACGCAGTTGAGAGAGACCAAATCGAACAGGCCCCGCACTTCAACACGCCTAGCATGATCTTCAATAGTACAGAGATCACGCCTATATTGCATAATCTAGTAACTCTATCGGCCTTGCCGGTCGCTGGAATTGAAGAGGATTTCTCAGTTGATTCAACTGGCTTTAGGACCAACACATTTAGCGCCTACTGTGGCGATAAATACGGCAAAACCAAAGAACACCGCTGGCTGAAGGCTCACCTCTGCGCAGGCGTGAAGACGAATATAGTGGCAGCAGTAGCGATAACTGATGAGGATGGCGCAGACTCACCGCAGTTTGGGCCGCTGATTAAGAAGACTGCGAAGGGATTTGCGATCAATGAAGTGACTGCTGATCTGGCTTATTCATCCAGAGTCAATCTTCAGACCGTGGCTAATGTAGGCGGCAAGGCATACATCCCATTCAAAAAGAACGCGACTGGCAGGACTGGGGGCTCAGTGCTTTGGTCCAAGATGTTCCATTACTTCCAGCTCAACAGGGACGAGTTCATGGAGCATTATCATAAGCGATCTAACATAGAAGCAACCAATGCAGCAATCAAGCGGAAGCTTGGAGAGACGCTGAAGTCTAAGAATTCTACTGCTCAAGTGAATGAGCTATTAGCTAAGATAGTAGCCTATAATCTGACTGTGGTGATACATGAGATGTATGAGAATGGGGTAGAGCCGACATTCTTACAATTGGCCTCCCGTGGAAGCAGCGGAAATAAGGATTAAGAGGAATAATAAGTGGATAACACTAATACAGATTGCAAGTCAGAAGACAAAGGTTAGATAGAGATTATTCAGAAATCAAACCCTGAAACATGCAGCGAGCTTTGCATTGATTTCTTCGCGCAATGCATCATCTATTGATCCGTACCATCCAAGAACATCATTGGGTTTTACAGTTGAGAGATAACCCAACTTTATTAGCGAGGTTTCCTCCAAACCAGTTGCCTCGAAAGACGGGCTGCTATCTGAGATTATCACATCTCCTGGACTAAGAAGAATAGGTATTTTTCCTGTGATGTACGCTACTACCATCTGTTGCCTTTCGACATAAAGAACGAGCACTGGCCGTTCTTTGCTTTCTACTTTCCTACCCTTGCTATCATATGAAGGTCTGACATATCGAATATTGACTTTGACTATATCACCTTTCACAACATCTCTGGCATCTTCCACAGTAGATCCGGTTAAATGCTCAGTGATTGCTTTATTAGCGCCGCTGTTCATCTGAATCGGACCTTGACTTCGGGAACTTTATAATCATCGGGCTCGTCGTCGATAAGGTCAAATATAGCATCAGCTGAAAGCGCCATAAATGCCTCTTGATCCTCCAATTCTTCGGCTTCGAGCCTCGAACGATCCATTGCCCTAACATCTCTTTTTATCATATTTAGGTCTATTGCACCTGCGGACATTAAATTAGGAAAATCCGCAGGCATCGTGAACAAAGGCATATCCGCTATTGCACTCATTGATGATGCCGTATTGGCTCCCATCGGTGGAATTGGGGTCTTGAATGTAGCTCTGACCAGTTCTCTGATAGCCCCTACTGAGGGGGGCCTTCCGTGTTCGATGAACCTGGGGGCTGATCTAAAGGGCATTAAGTAACTCCTCCACCTTCTCGCTTATTTTCAGCTCTTCGGCATCTTCTTTCTCGGCGCTCTTTATTTTACCAAAGGCGTTTTCATAAGACTTAATGTTTTGAAGCAACCATATGACCATCGATTTTGCCTGCTGCGGCGGGATCTTGAGAGCAACCTCTTCCGTGTGTTCTAAGACGTTCTTTTTATTTATTACGGCCTCGACGGCGTTGAACTTAGTAGTGACTAGGATCATCTCTATATATCCGGGCCTACCCCCACCGAAGATGTAATCGGGTGTGATTTCTCTGTAGACGGGAGATCTGAATCCTCTTTGCTCCAATTCTACGCTCTCCGCTTCATCGGCCATGGTCGGCGAAAGGTAAGACAACGCTAAATATCTTTCGGTATTTCCACCGCCTTAGCGAGACTTCTCCACACGCCAACCACGCTATAAAAATTTAAGAAGTATAATTCAGACCTTTTAACATCAAATCTTACTTCCGTAACCAATTGTGCTACCAATCAATCCCCTTTCTAGCCCCGAATTAGTCTGCACCTAAAGTCTGCCAAAATAGGTACTTTAGGTGCAAAGCCAATACAACCACAAAGCTTATAATCATTATGGCCTATCTCGTCATTTGCCGTACATCGGAAGCGGAATTGGGGTTAAGGAGGGCTGTATTAGGGGTAAATCTTCGGTTATGTTTCGTCAAGAACCGATGAAATGCGACGGATTTAAATCTCGGAGACATTACATGAGAAAAATAACTGGTATAATAATTGGAGCCATCTTGATATCTCTGATAGCACCTATAGTTGCAGAACTGCCATCAAGCACAATGAATGCAGGCCGAGAATCAGTCGAACAACCTTACAATGTGCCTATAATGAATTCAATAAGCCCCGTATATGCCTGGGGTGGTCAACCTCTAGTTGATCTCTCTGGAATAAATCCTGCAGTATTCAGAAATAGCGCATTCAGCAAGATCCCTGGTGGCCTGTTATCTGGCAGCACGTATACTGAAAGCATCAACCATTTCTTGAAGGATCACCTGGACGAAGGTGTCAGCAGAGTCGCCAAGAAAGGGTCAAAGATTGGACTTGTTCACTGGTCTTAAATGGCGTCCTGACAACATGGAAGGTCGCTCTTATGCCAATCCCAGATTGTAAGAAACTGCATATGGTAGATGCCACATCAACCATAATGACGTATGAGAAAACGAAGGATTGATGGGCAGGCAATCTCGGCAAATGAGCTCGTATGCCGACAGCATCGCAACGACGGGGCCTGGCGGCTCAAGCGGGAAGCCTGCCTCCAATCGGCCCTCAATTTTAACCTGACCTCCCACTGATTTAGGCACAATCTGCTGAGAAATGCGGCAGATGATTTTGGTTTATATCAATAGGGGCTTGTGCCTATTATGCACAACGAATCCTAATGTATCGACCCTATGTGCCTAACTTTACGGGAGGTTAGGTTATAGGATCATTGCTAATTATCCAATCGATACTGCCACTGCCCCTTAAGTATCAGATCCATCAGTTGCTGGCTGCTTTGCTTCCAGGTTAGCCATGGCATGCCCTCTGACCTCGGATGCTGGTCGGACTGATACAGCGTCAGCCACTCCCTTACCGCCCTGGCAAGATCTTGTGGCTCCTTGCCATTGAAATAGAACGCGTGCTCTCCTGCCACCTCACGAAATACAGGAAGTGCGCGGGCGATGATGGGCAGCTTATGCTGGGCAGCCTCTATGAGCGGCAGGCCAAAGCCCTCTCCATAGGAAGCGGCGATGAGGCTGGTGGAGGCTGCATAGACCTTCTCCAGATATTCATCGCTGATGCCCTCAAGCCAGAACAGCCGTCGTCCATGCTCTGGGTGGTGGCGCATGGCTTCGGCCAGCTTATCCATTCCCCAGCCCTTCCTGCCGACGATCACCAGGTTGGCATCTCCGCCATCCGACCAGAGCTTCTCAAATGCTGCCAGGGCCTGGGCGTGCCCCTTTCGGGGCTCGATTGTGCCCACCATAAGAAAGCTCGGGCGGGCTGCAAGCTTGGAGAGTACCAGCGAAAAGTCCTGGGGCAGGCCGCGGGTGGGCACGGAGTTCTCGACGTCCGCACCCAGGTGGAACCAGCCTATCTTGAAGGTGCGCAGGCGTTTTTGACCATTGGCTTTCATCCATTCAGCGATCTCGTCTGCCACTGCATGGGAGATGCAGATGGCGCCATCAGAGGCAGAGACTGCAAGCAGCCACTCTTTGAACTCGGAACACAGGTCCGGCCAGAAAGATCCCGGGTCCAGTACAGGCAAGATATCATAGACGACATGATAGACGCTTATGCCCTTGTTTCTCATAAACTCAGTTTTCTTTTTATGAGAGATCGCAACGCTTGGGTGAAGATCTAGATATAGGAGAATGTCTCCCGGGCACATCTCTATCCACTCATTGCCTGCACCCTCCAAAGCCCTGCCCATGATCTTGTTGATCAATGCATCTGCTCTATAAAATTCAAGATCTCCGGTCGTTGTATAAACCAGTTCAATATCTACTTTCTGCGGACTTGTGATGAGCTGCTTGCAGATGGCTCGTACCACCCTCTGTATCCCTGATAGATCGTCTTGCTTTATGACTGAGCTGACATCCAGGAATAGCTTGCGATGGCGGTCTTTTCTCGTACAAAAAGTCTCTGCTATGGAGGTAGATATGGCAATCAGATCTTTATCCTCAAAAGGAAATCTTGGGCTCATTGCTGCCACATGGCGGATGATGTTTTGGACTGAATTGTTCTTTAAGGCGGGCTGGTCATCTGAATTGGTCGCGCCATTATCGCTGATAATCTCCTCAAATACTGTCAATAATGATCTTGCGCTCTTCTCCCAGGAAAAGGTGCTCGCTTGCTCTATGCCATGTTCTTTTAATTGGCTTTTAAAGCTGCTGTCAGTTAAAGCGCGCTCAATCTTTTTAGCGATATCAAGATCATCATATGGATCGAACAGAGCCTCTTTTAGCCCTATCACTTCTGGAAGGCTGGATGCATTTGAAGCCAAAACTGCGGCTCCGCAGGCCATGGCTTCAAGCGGTGGAAGCCCAAATCCCTCATGGATTGAAGGGAAGACAAACAGATCGCACAGGTTGTACAGCATCGCCAGTTCTTCGTCATCCACCTGTCCTGTGAATACTATATTTGATCCTATGCCTGGCCTTTTCAGTATATTGTGGTGATTGGTGTCCTCTTTAAGTCCTCTTCCAACCATCACTAATTGATAAGATCCCAGGGTATCTTTTGGCAGTTTTAAGAACGCCGTATACAGGGCATCCAAATTTTTATGAACATCAGACCCGCCGACATACATGATAAAAGGACCTGATATATTCAGCCGGGCCAACAGCTCTCTCTTATCATCAGTACTAATGTTTTTTGGCCTGAACATCTCATGGTTGACTGCATTATATACGGAATAAATCTTCTCCAGAGGTATTCCCAAAAGCTCGCTTATCTCTCTTCTCGAAGACTGCGAGACAGTAATGACTGCATCCGATCTTTTTATAAATTCGATCTTCTCTTCATACCAGGAGCGTATTATGCTGTCATTGAGGTATCTTTGAGGGTAAACCAGGGGGGTGACGTCATGAATCGTGGAGCATATGAGCGAATCTGTGGGCAATATCTTCGCGCTTGTGCAGGCAGCATCAAAAAGCCCCTCCTGTAAATTAGTAGAAAAGATGATATCGCCATCTAGGCTGTTTAAAAACTCTTCTCTGAGTATATCGCCAGCCTTCTTCCTCCAGGCGTTCTTGAGGTTGATAACGGCTGTATCAAAGAACTGCTGCCATACCTTTATATTTTCCTGAGGCAAAATGCCTTCAAATTCAGCTCTTATGGCCTCTATTGTATCAGGAAATGCCCCGTTTAAGGCAAGAATGATCTCATGGCCCCTCGGGTCCAGGGCCATGGCTTTGGCAAGTTCGATTGTATACCTGCCAACCCCCCTGTTCTTGGAAAATGAGGTCTGCGCTCCCTGCATATCTATGACGATGCGCATCGCTAGCCCTCCTTGTTGTGCTCTTCAATGGCTGCTTTCAAATCGTTATAGATGCGAAGGGCGCTTGGAGTAAGCATAATGTGATCTGGAGGGGGCTGAACAATCACGCCTCCGGCGGTAATTCTCCTTGAGGCAGCAAACCTGAACAGCCGTGACTCAAGAGCGGGAGATCTGCATACACAGCTCAAAGCCCAGGCCTTGAGCGCTGGATGAGCCAGGGCAAAATGCATCATACAGACAAGGATCGGGCTGATGATCGCTCCAGTTCCGCGCCTGACGGCACTGGAGATATTCGGCAACTTGCAAAGGCTAATCATGGTCCCCTGAAACAAGCATGACATGAAGACCTGACTCATATCTACTTTTAATTTAATACCCCACAGCGTGTTATGAATGGGAGGGGATGGGATGGCGATCCGAGATAAAGATAGCGGTGGATGAAGATTGGTTGCCTGCTCTTGAGAAATGGTTGAGGAAAGAGGGACGGGGCAGGCACAGATGCAGGGACAAAGCGAAAAGATATCTTGAAGAATATGTTAATGTCCTTTGCAATCCCCATAACAGGCTGCAAGGTATTCAATAAATATAGAAAGGGATAAATAATGAAGTTCTGCCTGATTTTAGCCTGTCTGATCTGTATCATAACAGCGATCGATGTCGGATACGGAGCAAACCCAGAGCTCCAGGAGATCAAACTGGGCGCGCTCGTGCCCTTGACCGGTGACTGGGCATCACAGGGAGAAGGATCAAATGCGGGTCTTGAGGTCGCCCGTGATGATGTGAACGGCTTCCTGGAAAATATTGGCTCTGGGTGGAGGGTCAACCTGACCACAGAGGACACTGGAACAGACCCTGCAAATGCGCTGAAGAAGCTAGAGAACATGAGCAATAGCGGAATACGCCTGGTCATAGCCGCCACATCCAGCTCTGAGCTTGATGCCACCCGGGGCTATGCAAACGCCAACGGCATAATAGTGATAGGGACTGCAAGCACAGCTCCTTCACTGGCTGTTCCTGGGGACAACATAATCAGGTTTGTTCCAAATGACTCCAATCAGGGCAAAGCCATGGCTGAGCTTCTAAAGCTTGAGAACATCAGCGTAGTAGTCCCCATAACCAGAGGCGACGTTTGGGGCGATGGCCTGCTCGATGCAACCAGCAAGAACTTTGAGGCCAATGGCCGTGAGGTGCTTGATGGCGTGATCTTTGACCCAGGAACGAATTTCTCATCTGAGGCCAGGATATTGAGCGCTATTGTAAATGATAGCAAGATCAGATACGGATCTGACAGAGTAGGAGTTTATCTGGTCTCATTTGATGAGGCCATCTCTCTAATGGCTCTGGCTTCCAAAGACCCTGAGCTATCATCTGTGAGGTGGTTTGGATCTGATGGAATAGCAAATTCTAGGAGATTAATGAAGAACACCACTGTAGCAGAGTTTGCCTTCAAGACGGGCCTGGTTTGCCCCACATATGGGGTCCTGCCCGGACAGCTCATACGAAATATGAGCGATTACAGGAATGTGACCACAGCCATCAGGCAAAAGACCGGGTTTAGGCCAGACGGCTATGCCATGGCATCGTATGATGCTCTCTGGGTTGCGGCTGAGTCCATGATGCTGGCTGGGTCAGAGGACCCTTCACAGCTTAAAGGGGCCTTGACCGGCATTGCTAACAGGTTCACGGGAGTCACAGGACCTCTCAGCCTGAACAAAGCTGGTGATAGAGAATCTGTGACATATGAGTTAGTGACAGTAAAAAGCAGAGAAGACAACTACTACTGGGAGACAGCAGGAAACTATAGATCAGGGCCAAGTGGCGGGGTGATGGACTGGAATGGACAGATAGCGAATATAGGTCCATCACAGTGATGATCTGGGCTGGGAGCAGCCTAATCATCGATCTTTTATTGGGCTTAGGAGAGCTGCCAATGCGTAATCAATTTTATGTAAAAATCTCAAACAAAATGAGACACAATTTTTAGGCGATCTCTTGGTCATTCCTTTAGAAATAAGGCAGGGCCAATCCCTCATTCCTCAGAGGTATACAGCCCGTACCTTTTGCTGGCCTTCTCTAGCTAGCCGTTGTTTAAGCCATTCCTGGTAAGTAGACGCCAGAGCCTATCCACCAGGAATCATCTATCTTCTTGACGTAAACGAGCTTCAGCTCATCTTTGTTGTCATCAGCAGGATTGGCGAAGATGTAATAAGTAAGCCCGCTGCCGCTGGTCTTTGCAAGGGCTATCATATTCTGTATGAAGGCAACGCCGTTTGCGTCCTTCAGATCGAACTGGCTCTTGCCCACGAAGTCGGGCCTCATTGGGTGGGCCAGATTGACGCCGTTGAAATCATCAGCGAAGATATAGAGCTGGCCTTTGACGAACTGGCCCTCCTTATTATTGAACTCTGCGACTGCCTTATCTTTGCCGTTCTCCTCTGCATAGGCGGCGGCGCTATCTACAAAAGCTACAAGCTCCTGGGGGGATATGCTCTCTGCGGCCTCTGCATGCACAGGCAAGATGGCTGCCGCAAAGAGAAATATAGTTATACCGATTATATTTAGCTTCATGAATTGATGCTTTTTCCATGCTATTTAAGCATTATGGATTATAGCTCTGTAATAGAGACTGCTGAAATTGCGTAGAAGAAATTCATCCATGACGATCCGGTCACGCGAAGTGACTTCCTTACCAATCCCTAAAGGGATGGGGCTTCAGGCTATCATCGATGTAACACCACAGACAATCCATATCGTCTTGTATTTAACGACTTGTGGCCAGAGCTGCTTCTAATCGGAAAAGCCTCCCGCGAACGCTGAGTCGGAGGATCATCGACCTGAGGCGCCCGGTAGTTAGTGCCCACCCAGAAAGACGTACCTGCGTTTCTCTGTTTAGCGGTCTCTGCCTAGCGTTCTGCGATGATGGGTCATGAAGCTAAATCGCAGCCCATAATGATATATTAGTCCATCTATATCTGCAAGATTTGCTGCTCATTTAAGATATTGGTGGTGCCAAATGAAAGAATTTAAATGCGTGCAATGTTAGAATTTGCACAAGTATGGGTAGGGTGTTGGTATGATGAGAAGAGCTGTTTTGTTGTTGATATTAATTGGAGCTGTTTTTACTCCTGTGGCGACCAGCCTGGGCTATCATGGGGGCGATCACAGCGATAAGCGCCTTGAGCGTTGTTATCCCTATGAGCAGTGCACAAGCTGCGGTGAGAAGTACTACGCCGACGGCTACTGCGATAAATGTGAGCAGAGGTGCTCCAGCTATGAGACCTGTCCCAAGTGTAATATGAACTATCTCTGCACCACATACGCAGATGGAAAATGTGACAGGTGTGGCGGGAATGCCAATATCATAGAGCGCTGCGATGAGTGTGGCTACAACCGCACATTTGATGGCAAATGCGACAAGTGCGATCAGAAGTGCAACTACAACCACTGCTGCGAGGACTGCTATGTGAAATGCTATCCATTCGAGTTCTGCCTGACCTGCGGTGCCAAGTACTATGCCGACGGCTACTGTGAAAAGTGCGGCGAGAAGGGCGATATGGTCAAGTTCTGTCCCAGGTGCAATATGAACTTCAAGCCAGGCACAACAGGGGATATGGGCTGCCCCATGTGCGGCGGGCAGTGCATCTTCATAGAGAGGTGCAGCAAATGCGGCCATGTCCACACCTATGATGGGCATTGCGATACCTGCAAGTCGAAGTCCTTCTACGACAAGTGCTGCTACATCTATTGCGACAGGTTCTGCTATGAGTACTCCAATAAGTGCAAGAATGCTCCCTGTCCAGATTGTCAGGGTATAAAGCGCGAGGAGGTCTATGGAAGCAGCTTCAATGCAGACGAGCTTGGTTATGCCAAGGCTCAGCCTGTCCAGGCTCCTACAATCGCTGTTCCAGCCCCGGCTCCAGAGAAGCCCAATAAAGGATGTTTGACCTGCGACCCATAGAGGATCAGGATTGCTGTGGAGGTCCTTCGATAGGCCCTCATAGCCATCCCTGTAAATCAGAGCCAGAGCCCGGGCAAGCATTATCCTGAGAGCGATGAGTATCAGTTTCGCTGTCATCTGGTGTCGGATCTGGCTGATGCTTTGTTCCCTGGCCAGATCTGCGCAGGGGACGCAGAGGGCACCTAGAGCAGCGATTCTCTGATAGGGCCTGCCTATAATTGGAATAGTCCCCCGCGAACACTGGTTCAGGAAACCGCCGACCTGAGACGCCCGGTAGTTAGTGCCCATCCAGAAAGACGTACCTGCATTTCTCTGTTTAGTGGCCTCTGTCTAGCGTTCTGCTATGGTGAGTCATAAAGCTGAATCACAGCCCATAATGATATACTAATCCATCTATATCTGCAATATTTGCTGCTTATTTAAGATATTGTTGGTGCCAAATGAAAGAATTTAAATGCATATAGCATTAGAATTTGCATAGGTATAGGTTAGGGTGTTGGTATGATAAAAAAAGCTATTTTGTTGCTGATATTAATTGGAGCTGTTTTTGCTCCTGTTGAAGCCAGCCCAGGTCCTCATGGAATGGGATCTCAAGCGGCAAGCATTGGAACTCATATGGGATATCCTGTGGCTCAGATAGGATATCCTGCAACTCAGGTGGTATATCCTGTGGCTCAGGTGGCATATCCTGCAGCTCAGGCGGGACATCCTGGACCTCTGATGGCCGCTCCAGATATGAAGGAGGTCACGGCTCTTGTCGATCAGAGCGATAAGCATTTGGAGCGCACTTATCCCTATGAGCAGTGTACAAGCTGCGGTGAGAAGTACTACGCTGATGGCTACTGCGATAAATGCGAGCTGAGGTGCTCCAGCTATGAGGCCTGTCACAAGTGCAATATAAACTATCTCTGCACCACATTTGCAGATGGCAAGTGCGACAGGTGCGGCGGGAATGCCGATGTCATGGAGAGCTGCGATAAGTGTGGCTACAACCATACATTTGATGGTAAATGCGATAAATGCGGCCAGAAGTGCAATTATAACCGCTGCGGTGATAATTGCTATGTAAAGTGCTATCCATTTGAGTCCTGCCTGAACTGCGGTGCCAAGTACTATGCCGACGGCTACTGCGATAAGTGCGGCGAGAAGGGCGATATGGTCAGGTTCTGCCCCAAGTGCAATATGAACTTCAATCCAGGCACAGCAGGGGATATGAGCTGCCCTATGTGCGGCGGGCAGTGCATCTTCATAGAGAGGTGCAACAAATGCGGCTATGTCCACACCTATGACGGGAAGTGCGATAACTGCGGATCGAAGTCGTTCTATGACAAATGCTGCTACATATATTGCGACAGGTTCTGCTATGAGTACTCCAATAAATGCGAGGATGCTCCCTGTCCTGACTGCCAGGGCATAAAGCGTGAGGAGGTCTATGGCAGCAGCTTCAATGCAGACGAGCTTGGATATGTCCAGGCTCAGCCTGCCCCGGCTCCCGTAGTCGCTGTTCCTGCCCCGGCTCCAAAGAAGCCCCTGAAAGGCGGATGTTTAACCTGCAGCTCATAGAGGACTGATTTGGAGGGCTGATCAATGGCCCTCTCAATCACACTTTTTGCGACTTGCAGCGAGATGAAGGTCGAGATTGACATGCGCCTGGGATTATGTCGAAGTTTGGGATTCACTGAGTGCCCAGGCACTTTTATTCGCAATTTTCTAAAATCATCATGGATCATTTTCACAATATCTAACCTGCAGAAGATACTTTTTAGGCCAGATGCTGCCAAAAACGGCATACCCTTCCCATTAGAATGGATGGGTGCCTAAAATAGGCCATTTGCTGGCAAAAACATGCCCAAACCCGGACTCGAACCGGGGACATTCAGATCTTCAGTCTGACGCTCTCCCAACTGAGCTACTTGGGCGGGATTGAAGTGGGCTCGACGCGATTCGAACGCATGATCTCCGCCATGTCAAGGCGACGTCATAACCAGCTAGACCACGAGCCCGCGACACACTGGGAATATCATTCACACACTTAAACCCTTCGGTCGACAGCCTGCAGGTGGGGGGAGACCCCCACCACCTCAAGCCATCTGCACCTCCTTGTGGTACTCGTTCAAGGCCTTTATTGTTATCTTATCCTGCTTGGCCTTGACTATGGCATCAGCAGCGGCCTGGGCCGCCTGCATCGTGGTTATATATGGCACATGATAGTCCACCGCGCTGCGCCTGATCTGGAAGCCGTCCTTCACAGACTGCTTGGTCGTCGGCGTGTTGATTATGAGCTTGACCTCTGCGCGTTTCATGTAATCGAGCACATTGGGGCTGCCATTGAAGATCTTCTGCACCATGGTGACTGGTATCCCGGACCTCTTCAGGTACTCGGATGTCCCGTCTGTGGCTATGATTGTGAGCCCGGCATCCGTCAGCTTCTTTGCAGCCACCGCCACCGCGGCCTTGTCCTCATCCCTGACTGAGATGAAGACTATGCCCTCCAGGGGCAGGTTGTTGTAAGCTGAAAGCTCTGCTTTGAAGAACGCCAGACCCAGATTGTAGTCTATGCCCATTACCTCGCCTGTAGACCTCATCTCAGGCCCGAGGAGGACATCTGCGCCAGGAAGCTTGTCAAAGGGCAGCAAGACCTCTTTTACAGAGACGTAGGGCGTCTTTGGCTCCTCGGTATGACCCTGCTCGCGCAGTGTGTGGCCTATCATCGCCGCGGCCGCGATCTTGGCCAGAGGCAGGCCCACGGCCTTGGATACGAATGGTATCGTCCTGCTGGACCTAGGGTTTGCCTCAAGGACATAGACTGTGCCGTCCTTGTAGGCCATCTGCAGGTTCACTATGCCTATAACTCCCAACGACAGGGCAATGCGGCGCACATAGTCCCTGACCACCTCCAGGACCACTCCCGGGATTGTCTGGGTCGGTATGATGCAGGCGCTGTCTCCGGAATGGATTCCCGCCTCCTCGATATGCTCCATTATGGCGCCTATGAGGACATCCTTGCCATCGCATACCGCATCCACATCAATCTCCACTGCGTTTTGCAGGAAGTCGTCTATGAGCACTGGGTGCTCACGAGAGACGCGGACAGCCTCACGCATGTACACATCAAGCCCGGCCTCGTCATAAACAATCTCCATGGCGCGGCCGCCAAGCACGTAGCTGGGCCTGACAAGGACCGGATAGCCGATGCGCCTGGCCACGGCCTTTGCCTCATCAGGGGAGTAGGCAATGCCCGCCTCGGGCTGGGGGATGTTCAGCTCAGTCATGAGCTTGTTGAACCTCTCCCTGTCCTCTGCAAGGTCTATGCTGTCAGGCGATGTGCCCAGGATCTTGGTCTTCAGCCCCCTCCTGGCTATCTCATTCTCAAGGGGTATTGCCAGGTTGATTGCTGTCTGGCCACCGAACTGGACCATGACTCCATAGGGCCGCTCCTTCTCTATGACGTTCATGACGTCTTCCAGGGTCACTGGCTCAAAGAAGAGCTTGTCCGAGGTATCGTAATCCGTGGACACAGTCTCAGGGTTGTTATTGAGGATATGTGCCTCGATCCCATGCTCCCTCAGAGCCATCACTGCGTGAACTGTGCAGTAATCAAACTCAATTCCCTGGCCGATCCTTATTGGCCCTGATCCCAGAATCAGGATCTTCTTGTTCTCAGTGGGCACAAGCTCGCACTCAGTCTCGTATGTGGAGTAATAGTAAGGAGTCTTTGCCGCGAACTCGGCTGCACAGGTATCCACCATCTTGTAGGTGGGTATTATGCCTTGAGCGATCCTGTAATCGGTTATCTCCTCAAGGGTCTTGCCTGTGAGGTCTGCGATGCGCTCGTCGGTGAGCCCCATTCGCTTGGCGCGCCTTAGAGTCACGGGATTGAGATCTGCCTTTACCTCATCCTCCATGCGGATGATGTTCTCAATCCTTCGTATGAAGTAGGGGTCAATTGATGTAATCCTCACCATCTCATCCACGGACATGCCCCTTCTCAGGGCCTGGTATATGGCAAAGAGCCTCTCATCTGTGGGGGTCTTTAGCAGGTCGAGGATCTCCTCGTCAGTCCAGGCAGTGTACTTTCCTGCATATCCGAACTCCTTATCGATGTCCAGGGATCGGATGGCCTTCATGAGTGCCTCCTCATATGTCCTGCCTATGGCCATGACCTCTCCAGTGGACTTCATGGCAGTGGTGAGTGTCTTGTCGGCCTTGACGAACTTATCAAAGGGCCACCTGGGGATCTTGATTACAACGTAATCTATTGTGGGCTCGAATGATGCCGGGGTCTCTTTTGTGACATCATTGCTTATCTCATCCAGGGTCATGCCTATTGCAATCTTGGCCGTGACTCTGGCTATGGGGTAGCCTGTGGCCTTGGATGCCAGTGCCGACGACCTGGAGACGCGGGGGTTGACCTCTATCACCCTGTACTGGCCGTCCTTGACTGCGAACTGGATGTTGCATCCGCCCTCAATGCCAAGGACTCTGATGATGCGTATGGCTGCAGACCGAAGCATCTGGACGTCCCTGTCTGATAAGGTCTGGATGGGTGTGGCGACTATCGACTCGCCTGTGTGGATGCCCATGGGGTCCATGTTCTCCATGTTGCAGATGGTGATGCAGGTGTTGTTGGAGTCCCTCATCACCTCATACTCAACTTCAGTCCAGCCGCCCACGCTCTGCTCCAGGAGGACCTGGCTTATGCGTGACCGTTTTAGACCAAGCTCGCAGATGGCCATTAGCTCTTCGCGGGTGTGGGCAATTCCGCCGCCAGACCCGCCCAGAGTGTAGGCAGGCCTCACTACCAGCGGAAGGCCCAGCTCTTCAATGGCAGCCTCTGCCTCTTCCAGTGTGTTTACGGCCACTGAATCAGGCAGGGGCTCGCCGATGCTCTGCATGGCCTTCTTGAAGAGGTCTCTGTCCTCAGCATCCTTGATGGACTTGACTGAGGTTCCAAGAACCTCGACATGGTACTTCTCAAGTATGCCCATCTCTGCAAGCTCGCTTGTGATGTTGAGGCCGGTCTGGCCTCCGATGCCTGCAATTATGCCGTCAGGCCTCTCCTTCTCTATGATCTTGGCCACGATCTCAGGCACCAGAGGCTCGATGTAGACCTTCTCTGCCATATCCGGGTCTGTCATGATTGTTGCAGGATTTGAATTGACCAGGACGACTTCTATGCCCTCTTCACGCAGAGACTTGCACGCCTGTGAGCCTGAGAAGTCGAACTCGGCTGCCTGGCCTATCTGGATTGGGCCCGATCCTATGAGGAGTACCTTGTGAATATCAGAACGCTTTGGCATTGGGACTTACCTCCCACCTGCTGGGGTCTTCTGTTTTTTCATAATTCTATGCACTGAGCCAAAGAAGGGGTCTTCTGTGCAGAGCGGTCCTGGATGGGCCTCTGGATGGTACTGTACGGCTAAAACATCCAGATAATCGCTCTTTATTCCCTCTACAGTGTTGTCGTTGGCGTTCATCTGGGTGATCTCAATATCCGTGCCCTCAACTGAGTCGGGGACCACTGCGAAGTTGTGGTTCTGGGAGGTGATGTAGACTATGCCTGTTTCCAGGTCCTTGACCGGCTGGTTGCCGCCGTGGTGGCCGAACTTGAGCTTGAAGGTTTTAGCCCCAAGAGCCAGTGAGATTATCTGATGGCCCAGGCATATGCCAAGGATGGGCATCTGGCCTGAGAAGTGCTTTACGGCATCTATGGCCGCAAGGGCGCGCTCGGGGTCTCCGGGACCGTTTGAGAGGAAGAGTGCATCTGGCTTGGACGCCTCTACCTCTGATATGCTCGAGTGGGCTGGAAGGACCTGTACATCAAACCCGCGCGCGACCAGGCTGCTTAGTATGTTCCTCTTAATGCCCAGGTCGAGCACTGCAATCCTTGGCCCCTTGCCCGCAATCCTGTAAGGCTGCTTGCAGGTCACATCGCCTAGCAGGTCCTGAGCAGATATATCGGGCTGGGACCTGGCCATCTTCACTACATCCATATCTTTTAACTCGGACTCCTCGCCCACAGCCAGGGTTGCCTTCATGCAGCCCTGCCTCCTGACCTTGACTGTCAGCATCCTGGTGTCTATTTCACAGATCCCAGGCTTCCCCTCGTCTTCCAAAAGTTTGGCCAGAGACCTGCCTGAGCGGTGGTGAGTGGGGAGCTCCCAGTTCTCACGGCAGACTGCTGCCTTTGGCCACATGTGATCCGACTGAAAGTCGTCTCCACTTACGCCGTAGTTGCCCTGGAGCGGATATGTGAACATCAGGAGCTGCCCATGGTATGAGGGATCGGTAAGCGCCTCCTCATAACCGGACATGATGGTCGTGAAGACCAGCTCTCCTGAAACTATGCCAGGTGCTCCAAAACCGCAACCTACGAGCCTCGTGCCATCTTCTAACCCTAAGACCCCAATCATAGTATCGCCAAGACAAGCAGCCAGGTCACCTAAATACGTTTCGATGCACATGAGAGATGGCCGGGTGATGGCTAGCGATAATATGAATTATTCATACCTCTTATTCTTTGAAGTATAGTTGGCATTCTATATTCATTCTAACAGCTCGCGGCAAGAGCTCTCTTAGAAACGTAAATATTCACCGAGGCCGCGTTTTTGGGCCAAGGTCACGGCCTTGAGTGACAGCCCAGTACATCGGCATCCTGCTCAAAAGAAGATTCTTAGCAGATTTGCACCTTTCTTGTTGACCGATTACAGTGATATCCTGTTTTTAGGTTAGATTTTGTTATGTGCTAAGAAGATTTTGTTCTCTGCCAGAGACAACGCAGCGCTTAAATATCCTTCGTGGTGATTTCTCGGTGGGTGCTAAGGATGTACAGAGATATACTCACCATGTGCTGGTCTATAAAAGAGGTCAACAAGAACCTAGCCGATAGGAAGAGCATGACAGATTATTCGATCAAATACCTCAAGAATGCCTGCTCGGAGCTGGCAGGTATGATCAGGGAGGTCAGCCAGTCCAAGCCAGGAGCAAAGATTGAGGTTGTAGATCATAACGGCTACAAGAAGGCCATTGCCCTGGCAGACGTGGCCGAGATGCTCTACGATGCCAAGAAGATAATAGAGCTGAACCTGATAGACAATATCGACCGGTGGGCTAGAGCAGAGACGAAGGCTTGAGCTCTCGCGACTGGCAGGGGTCCTGAGATCAAGGATTGCAGCGCCTCGGAACTCATAGGGCTCATCACTATTCAGGCAAATTTTTCTTCACCGGCGCTGCGACCTGCTAGAGGACCTTCTAGATATTAGAATCGATCCCCTCTCGCTGTAACTTTGCCTCTTCTCGCGGATGATCCTGTATTGATTGAATGTCGCCAGTAAAAAGCCAGCAGAAAGGCGGCAAAAGAACTGAGAAGGAATATATACCTCTCTGCAGATAGGGCCACTCCTGTTTAGGTGATTCTTAATGGCCAAGATCAAAGCAGGCGTTCTAGGTGCAACCGGCGCTGTAGGACAGAGATTCATCGAGGGACTTGCAAACCATCCCTGGTTCGAGATCACAAGCCTAGCGGCTTCTGAGAGGAGTGCAGGAAAGAAGTACAAAGAGGCTGCCAGGTGGCGCCTTGAGAGCGAGCTTCCTGCAGATGTGGCAGAGATGACAGTGGTCAACGTCGACCCAAGAGAGGTCGATGCAGACATAGTCTTCTCGGCACTGCCCTCAGATGAGGCCAAGACCGCCGAGCCCGCATTCGCTGCGGCAGGCTGCGCCGTAGCCAGCAACACCAGCTCCTACCGCATGGTAGAGGATGTACCACTACTCATACCGGAGTGCAACTGGGAGCACCTGGATCTGATTAAGGTCCAGCAGGAGAAGAGGGGCTGGGACGGATACCTGACCACCAATCCCAACTGCACAACAGTCATGTTCACCCTGGCTCTAAAGCCGCTCATGAAGTTCGGGATAGAGTCCGTACACCTTGCCTCAATGCAGGCAGTAAGCGGCGCAGGCTACGAGGGCGTGCCCTCAATGGCAATTTTAGGGAATGTAATACCCTACATAGGCGGCGAGGAGGAGAAGGTGGAGATGGAGCCCCAGAAGATCCTGGGCACCTTTGATGGCCAGAAGATCGTTCCTGCTGAGTTCATGGTCAGCGCGAGCTGCCACAGAGTGCCTGTGATGGACGGCCACACTGAGGCCGTCTGGGTCAGGATGAGAGACAATCCTTCCGCTGAAGAGGTAAAGAAGGCCATGCAGGATTTCAACCCGCGGCTTGGCGACCTGCCGACTGAACCTGCGAGGGCCTTAATCGTCAAGGATGAGCCCGATCGTCCTCAGCCAAGGCTTGACCGCATGAGGGGCAAGGGAATGGCAGTCTCAGTGGGCAGAATAAGGGGCGGAGATCTGGGAATCAGGTTCATAGCCATGGGACACAACACCATCCGGGGAGCAGCCGGCGCATCCATTCTAAACGCCGAGCTTCTGCACAAGAAAGGCCTCCTGTGATGTTGATCATAGCCTGGGAGGTCACCTCGGCATGCAATCTGAGGTGCTGCTACTGCCGTGCGTCAGCCACGCCTGAGCCATCTGCAGGAGAGCTCAATACTGCAGAGGCCATGGCGTTCATAGATGACGTCGCCAGCCTAAAGCCCATGATGATCCTCAGCGGAGGGGAGCCGCTCCTGCGCCAGGACATCTTTATGCTGGCCAGGCATGCTGCAGACAGGGGACTGAGGGTCTCTTTGGCTACTAACGGCACTCTTCTGACACCAGATATGGTGTCAAGAGTCGCCCAGTCCGGCATAGGCCGCGTCAGCATAAGCCTTGATGGCGCAACCCCAGAGATAAATGATGCCACTCGCGGAGGCGGTTCCTACCAGGCAGCCTTAAGGGGAATGAAGAACCTCAAAGGCCATGTCGAATTCCAGATCAACATGACCATCACCCGCAGGAATGAGGGCGAGATAGAGCCTCTGCTGGACCTGGCTGAAGAAGTTGGTGCCAGGGCAGTGCACTTCTTCTTCCTGGTGCCAACAGGCAGGGGCAAAGAGGTGGACCTGATCTCGGCTGAGCGCCAGGAGGAGCTGCTCAGGCAGATCGCCCGGGAATGTGCAGACAGGAAGATCGAGATCCAGGTCACCTGTGCTCCTCAGTACGCCCGCATTGCTGCAGAGTCGGGCTTGAACTTGGGACGCAGGCGTGCAGGAGGCTGTCTTGCAGGTCGAAGCTTTGCATTCGTATCCAGGCAGGGCGATGTCTACCCCTGCGGCTACCTGCCGGTTCTGGCCGGGAATGTCAGGGCCAAGAAATTCACAGAGATCTGGGAGAGCTCTGAGGTGCTGAAGGCATTAAGAGACCGCAGCCTGAGCGGCAGTTGCGGAACATGCGCATACACCCAGGCCTGCGGCGGATGCCGCGCCAGGGCATATGCAGCCACTGGCGACTTCCTGGGCCCAGATCCGCTGTGCACCTTCGAGGCTCGATGAAGGCGACATCGATGGATGACCTGGACAGGAAGCTCTTATCCGAAGTCCAGGAGGGGTTTCCAGTGGCCTCCAGGCCCTATCAGATCCTGGGAGATGCCCTGGGAATGGACGAGGGTGAGGTCATATCCAGATTGGATGGACTCATGAAGACGGGGCTCATAAGGAGGATAGGTCCCATACTGGATATGAGGAAGCTGGGCTTCAGCGGCGTGCTTGTGGCCCTGAATGTCTCAGGTGATGAGGCAGACAGGGTGGCCATGATGGTAAGCAAGTACGAGGAGGTATCCCACAACTATCTCAGGCCAAATGAGACAGGGTACAATCTCTGGTTCACCATATCTGCAAGAGAGGAGAGGATCAAGTATATAATATCGGAGATAAGCTCTCGCACTGGCATGGTGCCAATGGTTTTGCCCACGACTAAAATATTCAAAATAGGCGTAAAATTTGATATATGATGCACTCCAAACTATTACCAACCCCAACAGCCCGGGAGACCGAATGTTTGGCTCAATATATTTGGGCTCCTACTGGCAGGTTTCCCGATAGACGGGTTCCCGATAGACGGGTTCATGAGGTGACTTCATGGCCAAGCCGATTCTGATGGACTTCTACGCGGACTGGTGCGGGCCCTGCAAGATGCAGACCCCCATAATTGAAGAGCTGGAGCATGACCTTAAGGATAAGGCCGAGTTCAAGAAGATAAACGTGGACAAAGATGGCGAGCTTGCCACCAAGTACAACATCTTTGTTGTGCCCACACTGGTGCTCGAGAAGGACGGACAGGAGATCAACCGCTGGATGGGCATGACCTCCAAAGACGAGCTCTCCAAGGCAATTGATGATGTTTCGAAATAAGGTGATTTTGAGGTGAAAGATCTCGGCGTGGAGCCGGTAAGGAGGCTTAACAGCCATGAGAGGCCTGCGCCGCACCTATCCCTCAAATTTGATTCTCTTTTATTTTCAATAGACACAAGCAGGTCTCCCCAGAGATCTTCTCAGCCCGATGCTTATCTCATAACTCATGCCCACAGCGATCACTATGGAAAATCTGCCATGCTCTCTGATAAGGCGGTAGCCTCAGTGGAGACGGCCCGGGCACTGGAGATAAGGTACGGCAAAAAATACAAGGGAAGGACCTTCATGGTAGGGGAGAGCATCACGGTCAGCGGTGTCGAGATCAAGACCTATCCGACAGGCCACACCATAGGCTCTGCAGCGTTTGCCTGGGAGAACGAACTCGGCACAAAGATCGTGGTGACAGGTGACGTCAAGGACTACCATTTCCTGCCCAGGTGCGACTACCTGGTGGCCGAGGCCAACTACGGCGACCCCTGGGACCCGTCCTGCATCTTCGATGACGACCTGTCAGGGTTCTTTGAGGCATTGGATTCGGGAGCATCCTTTGGAGCCTATGCCTTTGGCAAGGCTCAGAGGGCGGTAGGCTTGATCAGGGCCATGGGCTACAAGGGCGAGATTGGTATGGATGCCGAGAGCCTGGCACTGACAAGAGAGCTCATGGCAAACTCTGGGCCTTTTGTGCGCGTCCAAAAAGACTGCATCAATGTGGTCACGCCCTGGAACCTGAAACTGGTCAGCGGCAGGAACAAGTATATGCTCACTGGACGGACCGATATGTCCTACCAGACCATCAGGATCAGCGATCACCTGGATTTTCGGGGACTGATGAAGATGATAGAGCACGTCTCGCCTGAGTCGGTGCTCGTCTACCATCCAGGCGGATCGCGGTCTAATCTGCTGGCACATCACCTTCAGCAGTGTGGGATGGATGCCATGTCATTAGATAGCATAGAAAACTACCTCCATTAGATGTTATAGCATTGGGCTACATTATCATATTTTTTTGTTTTATGATAACACACTATTCAATTTATTTTCAATTGTATTTTTTTCTATCTATTCTAATGGAAAGCTTGATCTAGTAGATCCATAATAAATAATATACCTGTGGAGGGATAATATTAGGGAGACATTATAGAATACTGACTGAGTCAATATTAATAATTTTTCAGTTAAATAATGCCAATTTGGAGGGACTTAGTAATGACATTCGATTCTTCCTATAAAGGAGCGCGATTCTTCAAATGCGACCTACAAATGCAAACGCCAGCTGACGCATCTCGCTGGCATGGTCGGCCATTAGGTAATACTGATGAAGATATGCGTAGGTCTGCGGAAGATTACATTCGCCGATGCTATGAAGTTGGCCTAGAGGTTATCGCCATAACAGATCATAATTTTGCATCAAAAGGTTTTATCCCATATCTTCAAAGAGCGATTAGCACTCTTAAAGGCGAATTTAACTACGAGATTATTTTATTCCCAGGCTTCGAGTTCATGGCGAATGTAGGAAAAGGATGCCATGTACTAGCTCTTTTCGAACCAAATGCTGATTTAGGTTATATAGATCATGTTCTAACACTATGTGGTATACCATTTCCGAGATTCAGCAATGGAATACCGAGACGTTCAGGCCTCTCCCTTCATGAAATACTGGATGTAGTTCAGGGAAAAGATGGTGAAGGTTGTATACATGGCATTGTAATCTGCCCTCATGCCCAAGGAAATTTCGGCATTTTCGATAATGATAGTATATCTGAATGGCTACAAATGGATGAATTTATCAATAATGAATTGCTATGTGTTGAAGTACCTAAGCCTCCAAGCATGATGCATCAATCCTGGCAGAAGTTATTTAAATCAGGGGAGGATTGTCTGCCTGCGTGGCGAAGGAAAAGGCCAATAGCTTGCATCGGCACAATCTACTTTTCCAGTGATAATATGTAGGCAGGACACATCCACCTAAAAGTTTTTTAAGCTTAGGATAAATGTATCCTGTGGCCCCTACAATGACCACAATAAATCTAAACTTGAAGAACTTTTCGCATCGTGATATACTGCTGAAGGTTTTTAGCGATTATGCAAATGATTACGAGTATACCTCAGATGGAATTTTCCGTAGAA